>JGI24913J38484_100079_pt1 | contig 37617 bp, 19 predicted proteins | sample LinPfosmplate1_FD_38484 | JGI IMG/M metagenome (IMG submission 38484)
TGCAGGTCGACTCTAGAGGATCCCACCATTGGATACATCGACTGCAGCACACCTTCTTTTCCAGTACAGACCGGCATCACTTCACGGATATCCTGATCCATGATAATCACTCCAGCAGCGTGGGTTCCCAAATGAGTGTTCAGGTCTTCCAGTTGCCGGCTGAACCTAATCAAACGCTGTTCATTTTCACTGCCTTCTGCAGCAAGCAGTGCCAGTTCAGGCACTTTAGCCAGCGCCTGATCAAGAGTGATATTCAAATCATTTGGAACAAGTTTTGCGATTTTATCTGCTTCAGAATATGGAAAATTCAGCACCCGCGCTACACCACGCACGACCGCTTTTGCTTTGAGTGAACCAAAAGTGGATATTTGGCATACATTTTTGTCTCCGTATTTTTCACGAACGTGCTCTATTACTTTTTCTCTGCCCTCTACATCAAAATCAATATCGAAATCCGGTAGGTTTACACGATATGGATTAAGGAATCTCTCAAAAAGCAGCCCGTAGCGAAGGGGATCAATATCCGTGATGAGTAAAGCATAAGCGACTAGTGAACCTGCTCCGGAACCCCTTCCGGGGCCAACCGAAACGCCATTATCTTTTGCCCATTTTATGAATTCAGAAACAATCAAAAAGTAACCTGGAAATTCCATTTGAATGATTACCTCCAGTTCAAAACTTAAACGCTCAATATAAGGTTCCCGAAATTCCTCAAACGGAACCTCCGGAGCATAAAGTTCATAAAGTTTTACCAATCGGTTTTTCAATCCTTTTTCGGCATCTTCGCGTAGTCTTGAATCAAGAGTTTCAGATTCTCTTGTGGCAATTTGTGGCAGAAATATTTTTTTATTTTCCAGAGAGACATTGCATTGCTCTGCAATTATACTGGTATTATTTAATGCAGCCGATGGAAGTTCCGCAAATGCCGAGAGCATCTCTTCCGGACTTTTCAGGTAACGCTGACTTCCAAGTTGTTGAGGAACACCTTCATCTGTGACTCTGCGCTGCAGACCCATCAGCGAGAGAATATACTGTGCCTCAGCTTCTTCAGGAGTAAGATAAAGGCAGTCGTTTGTGCCGACGAGAGGAATATCGAGTTCATGTCCTAAACTTATTAACTGTTGGTTCAATTCCTGTTGTTCTGGAAGCCCTGTATTCTGTAGTTCAATATAATAACGGTTGCTAAAAACATCTCTGTACCAAAGCGCAACTCTACGTGCGTCATCCGGACGTCCGTCAAGAAAATGTTTGTTGATCTGTCCCTTCATTCCGCCGCTGAGGGCAATCAAACCCTCGTTATATTTTTCCAGCAGTTGATGATTGATGCAGGGGACTCCCTTGACTTTACCTTCGGTGTAGCTGAGGCTCGCCAGAAAACCCAGATTGTGATAACCCAGCCGATTCTGACAAAGAAATTGAGTCTGTCCAAAGGAAGATTTTGCAGGTCCGGATTCGGTTAAAACCTCCTCAGGGTTATCTTCAATAACAGATGCACCCATTCCGATAATTGGCTTTAAGCCTTTTTCCTTCAAAGTGTGGAAAAATTCAACGGCACCAAACATGTTTCCATGATCGGTAACAGCACAGGATTCAAAACCATGTTTTTTGAGTGCAGTAACCAAATCTTTAATTCTGATTGCTCCCTCAAGCAGAGAATATTGCGTGTGAAGATGAAGGTGGGTGAACATTACTGTCTGAATCGTTTTTTGGAAGAGTGACCAGTATGCATCTTACATGAAATTAATTTTGCGGGCAAGATTCTTATAAGTATGTTGATTAGAATTTTGTTCATAAACAGGCTGTATTCATGTCATCAAATTTATGATTAATATCGACAATCTGAGACAGCATTACGATTTTTGAGTTGCCAACTCAGCCTGTTTGATGGACCTTTTTTCGCAGACAGGAATAGAAATTAATACTAAAAATAATATTTTTTCCTATTTTTTGATAAGACATAATTACTGATGTTAGAGTATTTCCGATCCAACAATCTTGAATACGCACTTTTGAAGTTAGCAGAACAACTCGTACTTTGCAGGCGGGTGGAACGGATTTTTATCCAGCCAACAAAAAAACATGTCAAAAGATAACAATCTCTAGCATTTTGCTGAAGACATGCCACTGAGTAAAACTGCACTTGATTTGAGCTCAAACGGACAGTGATTAGGTTTGATCATTGTCGACGAGGTCAACGGTTTTGCCACCGTCGGCGCCGGAAATCTTGCTCCTCAAGTTCCCAATGAACAGGTATCAGTGATGGTTTCCGAAACTAATCGTCTTGCGCATTCTTTCACTCAACAAGCTATGCCTGTGCTGGCGTTTCTAGATACACACGATTCTGGTAAACAGGAACCTCCATATCCACCGCATTGCGAACGCGGTACAGGTGAGGAGGATTTGGTTCCGGAACTAAAGTGGATTGAAAAAGAACCACAGGCAACTTTAGTAAGCAAAGACTGCATTAACGGTTTCATTGGTGCGTTTAAGCAGGATGGATCCAATGCAGTTATTGACTGGGTCAAGGATAATAATGTGGCTAATGTCCTGGTAGTTGGAATATGTACCGATATTTGTGTAATGGATTTTGTTCTTACACTTCTCTCAGCCCGCAATCATGGGATGCTTCCAAGTTTGAAAGAAATGGTGGTTTATGACAAGGGCTGCTCTACCTATGACCTCCCCAGAAATGTTGTTGAGAGAATGGGACTACCTCCCAGTGCCAGCCACCCTCAAGACGTAACTCATTACATGGGACTCTACTTTATGGCTTCACGAGGTGCGCAACTGGTTGAAAGTGTCCAAGTATAAAATTATTTGCAGCTCAAGCAATTTAGCTGAGACTTGAATATTATTTGAAAAATTAATTCTCTACATCCGTACCAGTTTGCTCTTCGGATCATAAAACGCACGCAAAGAAGGTTTTGCACCGTACCGTTCTCCGGCCACTTCAATTTCAAAAACACTTGATTCCAGAAATTCTTTGCTCACTCCATCCTCGTGTGATACATAACCCATTCCAAGACAAGTTCCAATGGTGTGACCGTACATTCCGGAAGTCAGATCACCAACGATTTTGTTATTACACCAAATCGGTTCATTGTGATAAAGCATTGGTTCCGGATTTTCCAGAGCAAACTGCACCAGACGTTTTTTCAAAACTCCGCTTTTTGTTTTGGACAATTCGTCTTTTTGACGCAGCAAGGCCTCCCGACCTATGAAACCTTCTGGTTTGTCAAACTTGACCGCAAAACCAAGTCCGGCCTCCAGTGGCGTGTCTTCGTCCACAATATCATGTCCCCAGTGCCGAAATGCTTTTTCCAAACGCAGGGAGTTGAGGGCATGCATTCCCGCCAGTTTCAAACCATGTTCGGTTCCAGCTGCAAGGATTTTATCGAAGATGTCCTGAGCAAATTCGGTTGGTGCATAAATTTCCCAGCCCAATTCACCAACGTAAGTGATACGTAAGGCCAGTGCTCTGGCGTAGCCGATTTCAATTTCCTGTGCATTGCCGAAAGGAAATGCCTCATTTGATAAATCGTCTGGAGTGAGTTTTGAAAGTAAATTTCGGGATTCCGGTCCCATCACGCTCAACACAGCATAACCGGAAGTTACATCTGTGACTGTCACATGTACCTCATCCGGAATATTTTTGTGCAGCCAGGCCAGATCACGGATTTGGCTAGCCCCAGCCGTAACAACCAGAAAAACATTTTCATGTAAACGGGTTACCGTCAAGTCTGACTCAATACCGCCGCGTTCATTGAGCCACGATGTATAAACCGCTTTTCCAGAGGGAACAGCGACATCATTGGCACAAATCTGATTGAGCACTTTTTCAGCATCACGTCCTTGCACCACAAATTTCGCGAAGGACGACATGTCGAACAGCGCTACTTTTTCCCGTGCCGCCTGATGCTCAGAGGCAGAGGCTTCAAACCAGTTTTGACGTGCGTAACTGTATTCGTATCGTGCTTCTGTTCTTTGTGGTGCAAACCAGTTGGCGCGTTCCCATCCACTCATCTCACCAAAACATGCACCAGTTTTTTCCAGACGATCATGTAGCACAGATTTGCGTACACCTCGGCTAGTTTCCGGCTGTCGAAAGGGCCAGTGCATGGCGTAAAGCAGGCCTAATGATTCTTCGGTGCGCTCCTTCAAATATTGTGAATTGCCCTGAAAAGAATGAAACCGGCGGATGTCTACATCCCATAAATCTATTGGAGGATATCTGTTTACGATCCATTCGGAAAGGACTTTGCCTGCACCTCCCGCAGATTGAATTCCGATTGAGTTGAGCCCGGCAGCGACATAGAAGTTTTTAAGTTCCGGAGCCTCCCCTAAGATATAGCGGTCGTCTGGAGTGAAACTTTCTGGACCGTTGAAAAAAGTGTGAATTCCTGCATCTTCCAGTTTTGGAATTCGATGCATTGCATTCAGCATCGCCGGTTCAAAATGCTCCCAATCTTCCTCAAACTGACCAAATGAAAAATCCTCCGGGATCGTGTTTAGTGGGCGCGGTTTTGATTTAGGTTCAAAGCAGCCAACCAGCATTTTTCCTGCATCTTCTTTTGCATAAATCCAGCTGCTTGGATCACGTAAAACCGGAAGAGTTGACGGCAGACCAATGTTTTCTGTGACTATATAAAAATGTTCTGCAGCATGCAGAGGTACATTTACGCCTGCCATTTTCCCAACGCGATGCCCCCATAGTCCGGCACAATTAACCACAATTTCGGCAGAGATAGTCTTGAGTTCACTTGCTTCTCCACTACCGGGAGACGGGACCTCCACTTTGACTCCGGAAACCTGTCTCGCACCGGACGTTCCGGAATTTTTGGTTTCGATTTCGCAAACGCACATGTTTTCAAATATTTTTGCTCCACCCATTTTTGCTCCTTTTGCCAGCGCCTGAGTCACATCAATTGGATTTGTCTGTCCGTCTTTGGGCAAAAAAACAGCGCCGACCAGGTCATCAATATTTAAAAGCGGATATAATTCACGTGCTTCTCTAGGAGAAATAACCTCGACTTCCAGCCCAAAACATTTGGCCATCGAGGCTCCCCTTTTTAGTTCCTCAAAACGTCCGGCATCCGGAGCCACGCTGATGGAACCGTTTTGTTTAAAACCGGTGGCCTGTCCTGTTTCTTTTTCCAGAGTGGCATAAAGTTCACTGGTATACTGTGCAAGTTTTGTCATGTTTTTTGTGGCCCGCAATTGACCGACGAGTCCGGCTGCATGCCAGGTTGTTCCGCAGGTCAACTCTTTGCGTTCCAGCAAAACCACATCCTTCCAGCCCAGTTTTGTTAAATGATAAGCCACACTACAGCCAATTACTCCGCCGCCGATGATGACAACTTGTGCCTGTTTTGGTATAGATTCCATTTAGAGATTCCTAATAATATTTTTAAACAATGTAATAAATACAAATAAAGATGAATAAGTTTTACAGCTTCCTGCATGCATGGTCAACCACAAATTTGGTGTAACCAAAAAAGTTTTTTCACCATACTAATTCAGTTTAATTTCAAAATAAATTCCGTCTTGTTGCTCCAAATAATTCCTGCCATAATGATCACAAAATAAACATCAAAAATCAGCTTAATTTCCTGTCCTGAATATCCTCAGTCTTTTTTCATGTCCGAAGAAAAAGCAGATCAATTAGTCGTAATTGGCGCATCAGAACATAATCTGAAAAATGTAAGCCTTAATATTCCACGAGACTCACTGACAGTTTTTACTGGAGTCAGTGGTTCTGGAAAATCTTCACTGGCATTTGATACAATTTTCAAAGAAGGCCAGCGTCGTTTTGTTGAATCCCTTTCGGCCTATGCCCGTCAATTTCTGGGGCAAACTGATAAGCCTAAAGTCGAACACGTCGAAGGACTGAGTCCGACGATTTCTGTAGACCAGAAAACAGTCAACCGTAATCCACGTTCAACCGTTGGCACAATCACAGAAATTTACGATCATTATCGCCTGCTTTTTGCACGTTTGGGCAAGCCGCATTGTCCTGAATGCGGAACCCGCATCACCTCGCAAACTCCTGAACAAATCACCGATTATGCTTATGTGGATGCCCTAAATGAAGCCTGCATGATCCTGGCTCCGATGGTGCAGGAACGCAAAGGAGAATACCGCAAAGAACTAGAAGACTGGACCGCTGAGGGCTACGTTCGAGCCAGAATTGACGGAGAAGTCCGCAGGCTGGATGAGGATATCCGGCTTGCCCGCTACGAAAAACACTCCATTGAACTGGTTGTCGATCGACTTACAATTACTGCAGAAGAAAAAAGTCGGTTCACAGAAAGTGTAGAAAAAGCCCTGTTGCTGGGTAATGGGTTGGCTATTTTGCACTATGGTAAAAAAACTGCAGAAAATGACACAAAAAATCAGCTGGAGCAAAGCCCTGAAAAAGATCACTTGTTCAGTCAGTTGATGGCCTGTCCCAGCTGTCAAATTGCGCTGCCGGAAATGGAACCACGCTTATTTTCTTTTAACGCACCTCAAGGAGCATGTCTATCGTGCAACGGAATCGGCCAGTTAAGTACATTTTCTGAAGAGAAACTCTGTGATCCAGAACTCTCAATTTCTGAAGGTGCAATCAAATGTTTTACTGAAAAGGGGAATTTACTATACACAAAAGTCGATCAGTGCCACGTCAACAGTTTAATGAATAATTTTGGAATCAACGACAAAACTTTGTGGAAAAATTTATCCGTTGAACATCGGCAGTTGATTTTATATGGAAACACTAAAATGAAGCTTGGCGTTTCCAATATTTTTCGGTTTCCCGCTCAGTTTCTCAATAAACTGGAGAAACAACAATGGGCCGGTTTCATTCCAATCCTGCAATTTGTTTTTCGTTTTGTAAAGGGTCCACTTGAAAAATTTCAGCACACTTCTGTTTGTCCGGACTGTGAAGGAAAGCGCCTCAACAAGATGGCACTTGCAGTACGACTGCACGGCCACAATATCAATAGTCTTTCCGGTGAATCAATTGAAGATTCGGTCAACTTTTTTGATAATTTAAAACTGACTGAAACTGAGAAAATAATAGGGCGGGACATTTTCAGAGAAATCCGGGACCGTCTGCATTTCCTGAACGATGTCGGTGTAGGTTATCTCTCACTTGAGCGTTCTGCAGCAACCTTGTCCGGCGGAGAAGGACAACGTATCCGGCTTGCTTCACAGCTTGGTGCAGGACTGCAGGGTGTGCTTTATGTACTCGATGAACCTTCAATTGGACTGCACCAGAGTGACAACAAAAAGCTGATTCGCACTTTAAAAAAATTACGTGACCGCGGAAACACTGTGCTGGTGGTTGAGCATGATGAGGAAACCATCGAATCTGCCGATCATTTAGTGGACATCGGTCCGACTGCAGGACAAGACGGCGGATACATCACAGCCCAGGGTTCCATTCAAAATATAATACAAGCACAGGAATCAATTACCGGACAATTCCTTTCCGGCAAAGAACAAATCGCCATTCCTGAAAAACGCCGTCGGCCTTCCGGGAAAACAATTACCATTAACGGTGCTAGTTTCAATAATTTAAACAATCTTGACTGTGAAATTCCACTTGGAATTTTTGTTGCTGTAGCAGGTGTTTCCGGTTCAGGTAAATCCTCGTTGATTGACGGTATTCTCAAAAAGGCCTTGAACTGCCATCTTAACCCTGGAAGCAAAGACGAACCCGGCCCACACGCAAAAATTTCTGGACTCGAAAATATAGATCGTGTGATTAAAATTGACCAGGCTCCAATTGGCCGCACCCCCCGCAGCAACCCAGCGACTTACACCAAGGTCCTTGACCCAATCCGTGATTTATTTGCCCTGATGCCTGAAGCAAAAGCTCGGGGTTATAAAAAAGGACGCTTCTCATTCAACGTCAAGGGCGGACGCTGCGAAGACTGTCAGGGTGCCGGTTTGAAAACGATAGAAATGCAGTTTTTGAGTGATGTGCAAATTCCTTGTGATACCTGCCGTGGGAAACGCTTCAATGCTGAAACTTTGCAGATATTTTATAAAAACCGTACAATTCACGATGTACTGGAAATGACGATTACAGAGGCGGAGAATTTCTTTTCTGCACTACCAAAAATCCACACAATTTTGCAAACTCTACTGGACGTTGGTCTTGGCTATGTAAAACTTGGGCAACCATCCACAACCCTCTCCGGAGGAGAGGCACAGCGTGTAAAAATTTCTTCAGAGTTAAAAAAAAGAGGGACTGGAAATACGATTTACATTCTTGACGAACCAACCACCGGCCTTCATTTTAAGGACATTCGTTTGTTGTTATCTTGCCTGAACCGTTTGGTTGATCAAGGCAACACTGTTTTAGTGATTGAGCATAATTTGGATGTGCTGAAAGTTGCCGATCATCTGATAGAGCTTGGACCGGGAGGTGGGAAATATGGAGGTGAACTGGTTTGCGAAGGAACTCCGGAAAATTTATCGGAGCAGATGACACTGACAGGAAAGTTTTTGAAAATAGTTTTGGGAAAAGGGGATGAACAAAATAGTTTTAAAGAATCAAAAGAAAAAAGTGGCAAAGTTTCAGAGCTGCAAAATTTAAAAGTTTCAGCAACTGAAGCGATTGAAGAAGATCCAGCGAATTTTGAAAAAGTAAAAGTTTCAAAATCATACTCTCGTGACATTGTAATCAAGGGTGCTTCAAAAAATAATTTGCGGCATATAGATGTACGGATTCCAAACAATAAAATTACTGTGATAACCGGTGTTTCCGGTTCCGGCAAAACGAGTTTGGCCTTTGACACTATTTTTGCGGAAGGACAGGCCCGTTATCTCGAATCGCTTTCAACTTATGCACGTCGTTTTCTGGGCCGTATGGATAAAGCACCGGTGGATTCGATTGACGGACTTTCTCCGGCAATTGCTATCAATCAAAAAGCAACTGGTCGTAATCCCCGTTCGACTGTTGCTACAACAACTGAAATCTATGATTATCTGCGTTTACTTTTTGCGCGTATCGGCAAGGCACATTGTCCAACAACTGGAAGGCCTTTGCTCGGCTACAGTCCAACCCGTGCGGCAGCCTTTTGTACAGAACATTTTGAAGGTGAACGGATTGAGTTGCTTGCACCTTTATTTTTACCAGGGTCGAGCAAAATTCTGTTGCTGGATCACCCCAAGCACTTGCCAAATGTGATCGACTCGTTGGAGCAGGAAGGATTTGTCCGGCTATATATAAATGGAGAAACAATTCGACTGGATGAATGGAAAGAAAACACTACAAAATATAAACTCAGTAAAAACACTACAGTCGATTTGGGAATTGACCGTTTACGTGTTAATCCGGAAGAGCAAAAACGTCTGGCAGAAGCCATTGAAAATGCTTTCCAGCGTGGACATGGTTTGTTGAAAATTTGTTTGACGGATCTAAAACCGGGGGGTCAGTTGAGTGAAAAATATGTATTTTTGTCTGAAACTCCGGCAAATGTGGAAAATGATGTGAGGCTTTCTTTTTTTCAGGAGGAAGAATTATCACCACGCATGTTTTCCTTCAACTCTCATGTGGGAGCATGTCCAACCTGTGATGGTTTGGGAGATTTTCAGCGCATAAATAATCCTCAATGTCAAGATTGCGGAGGTGAACGTTTGAAAGCAGAATATCGTGCTGTGACAATAAATCAGCAAAACATCAGCCAATTTTGTCAACTTTCTGTCCCGGAAGCACGGCAGGAAATTGAAAGCTGGGTTCTCACCGAAAATCAGCGTACCGTTGCTGAACAGGCACTGGGAGAAATTTTAACACGTCTTAAATTTTTGGAAAATGTGGGGTTGGACTATTTGACGCTCGATCAAAAAGCATCCACACTTTCCGGAGGTGAGGCGCAGCGTATCCGGCTTGCCTCACAAATTGGTTCAGGATTGGTGGGCGTGACCTATGTTTTGGATGAACCAACTATTGGCCTGCATCCCCGTGATACTGCACGGCTCATCCGTACTCTGAAGCAATTACGGGATCTTGGAAACAGTGTGATCTTAGTCGAGCACGATTTGGACACGATCCGACAAGCCGACCATATTATTGATATTGGTCCGGGAGCAGGTCATTACGGCGGCAATGTTTCCGCTTTTGGAAGTCCACAGGAAATCTCAATCGAACACGATTCGCTGACTGCTCAATATATGAGAGGTGAAAAATTGATTCCTCTGCCGAAAAAATATCGTCCGTTTAATCAGGAGTATTTAATTTCTGTTACCGGAGCAGCAGCAAATAATTTAAAAAAACTGGATGTCAATTTTCCTCTCGGAATTTTTACGGTGGTGACAGGCGTTTCCGGTTCAGGAAAATCCTCACTTGTTGTCGATGTTCTGCAGCGAGCACTGGAAAAGGAAATAAATGGAAAGCTGATTAAACCAGGAACACACAAAAAAATTAGCGGAATAGCTCAACTTGAATCTATAATGGTTATCAACCAGGAAGCGATTGGGCGAACTCCGCGTTCAAATCCTGCAACTTATGCAAAAGTTCTTGAACCGATCCGCAACCTTTTTGCTTCAATGCCGGAAGCAAAACAACGCGGATTTTCCAAGCGTCGTTTTTCGTTTAACGCAAAAGAGGGGCGCTGTCCGGTATGTGACGGACAGGGTTTCCAATTGATTGAGATGCATTTTTTGTCAGATGTATGGGTCAAATGCGATCAGTGCAAAGGCAAGCGCTACAATCGTGAAACCCTGGCAGTGAAGTATAAAGGACATACTATTGCGGATGTTCTTGAAATGGAAATCAGCAAAGCAGTTGAATTATTTGTAGCACAACCGCGTATCAAGAGGATTCTCAAAACCTTGGAAGACGTTGGCTTGGGTTACATGAAATTGGGGCAGGCAGGAAATACTCTATCCGGAGGAGAAGCCCAGCGATTAAAATTAGCTGCAGAACTTGCTCGTCGTGCACATGGTCCTACTCTTTATATTTTGGACGAGCCTACTACCGGACTGCATATCGATGACGTGGCAAGGTTGCTTAAAATATTGCACAGCCTGGTGGATGAAGGTCACTCTGTGCTTGTCATTGAGCATAATTTAGAAGTGATCAAAACTGCAGACTGGCTGATTGATTTAGGGCCAGAAGGTGGAGAAAAGGGCGGCAGATTGGTCTTTGAAGGAACTCCTGAAAACTGCAGTAAAAATCAGCTAAGTTACACCGGTAAGTTTCTGGAAGCGTCTTTTTACTCCAATCCACAAAGAAAATCTAAGGATACTTGCCTCTGATCTTTTTTAACAGAGCTTATTTCCATCAAAAACTTTTAATAAAACTTTGAAGAATCAGAATGAACCAGACCGATAACAGTATCTGGTTTCAGATTTTTCTTTCAAAGCAAATTTGTTTTCAAGACTTCTTTCAATTGTTATAGTATTAGAGGCAAGTTTAGAATAACTTTTTGCTAAATACTGTTGAATAAATATTACAACCATGAACATTGATTCCATTAATTACACCTTAATTCTATATACCGCATTTTGTATTTTGCTGGGTATTTTTTTCTGCTGGTTCTATCAGAAAAAAATGATTTCTACTCAATCCCAGGAAATAGATGCACTTGGTGAATCACTAAATGAATTTCTGAAAAAATACGATATCATCCTGGCAGACAAGATAGAGCTTGATAAACAGTTTGCCATCTTAAAGCAGGATGCAAACAGAATTCCAGAAATTGAGGAAGAACTGAAAATTCAGCAAAAACAATTTTCCTCTCTGCAGGTCTTGAATGCTACTTTGGAAGAAAGACTGGAATCAAAGGAAAATGAATCGAGAGAAAAATTAAAATTTTTGGAAGAAGCAAAGGAACTGATGGGTACCGAGTTTGAAAATCTCTCAACGAAAATTTTTGAGACCAAATCCAAGCAGTTTACTGAAGTAAATAAAGACAGTATCCAGAATCTGCTTAATCCAATTCAGGCTAAAATGAAGGAGTTCCAGGAAAGGGTAGAAAAGTTTCACCTTGAAGATGTAGGCGGACGGGCGTCCATAAAAGCAGAATTTGAGCATTTTAAGGAAGTAAGCACAACTTTGAGCCAGGATGCACAAAACCTCACCACTGCTCTTACAGGTGACTCAAAACAACAAGGAGACTGGGGGGAAATGATCCTGGAGAAATGCTTGCAGAATGCAGGCTTGATTGAAGGAGAACACTACCAGAAACAAACTCAGATTAAAACGGATGACGGCACTCAACTGCGTCCGGATGTTATCATCAAGCTGCCAAACGATCGTATCCTGATTGCCGATTCCAAGGTCTCACTGAAAGCATATAACAACTACATGTCTGCAGATGATGAACAAAATCGGAAATCCTACGCCAAAAAACATCTGCAGTCCGTGCGAAATCACATCCAGGGATTGTCTTCAAAAAATTACCAAGAGGGCTTTGGAGAATTTGGTTCGCCAGATTACGTAATGATGTTCATGCAGATTGAGCCGGCATATTCACTGGCGCAGTCCCTTGACAGCAACTTAACTTCTGATGCTTTTATAAAAAATATCATCATTGTCACTCCAGCAAGTTTAATGATGGCACTTCGGATTGTAAATCAACTCTGGCGACAGGAAAAGCAGGTGCAGAATGTGAAAGAAATTTTTGAAAGGGGCGGAAAATTATATGAAAAAATTTGTGGATTCTTGGAAGAATTTGAGAAAATTGGTGATAAAATTAAGGGTGCCCATGAGTCTTATGAAAATGCATATAATAAGTTGAGTGACGGAAGAGGTAACATGATTAGACAGGCAGAGATGCTCAAGAATCTGGGTGTGCAAACGACCAAGTCTATCCCCAGAGAGTTTAAAAAAGCTATTGAGGATTAAGCTAACGAAAACTAATATGAGCCTTTCTCTCTTAATTTTTAAAACTGACGATTATAAGATTACGAGCTTTGTGGAATCCATCCGGCAGGCACCTTATTTATCATAGAGGGTATCATTCCCAGTGTGACAGTCATCAATAACACCATTGTTCCTGAAAACAGCAATAAACCATCGTAACTGCTCATTGACTGTTCCAGCCAGATCCATGATTCATTAAAAACCTCCAGTTCAAGGGCTTGTCCGCTCAAAATACCCGAAAGCCCTGTTCCTCCACTATAAAGCGTAAACCAAAGTCCGGTAGCGAGGGATTTGTTTTCCGGAGGAATGAGGGCAAGTGTTTCTGAGGTCATTGCTATACTGGATGCAGCTTGAACCATTCCAAACAGAATCGTTAAAATTCCAACAACAATCCGGATTTCATCCGTAAACAGATTGCGACATAAAAAAAGAAGAAGAATGATTCCAAAGCCAAAATGGCAGCAAAGAAACACATACTTTGTACCAAAACGATCTATCATTCTGCCACCTAAAAAGAATCCTATTAATGCTCCTGCTACTAATAAATTTCCAATAAAAACAATCTCAACCGTTGACCACAGAAGCAAATCTTTTTCAATCAAATTGAAAATTTGTGGGCAGGCACCAGTGAAAAGAGTCAGTAAAAAACAATATGCACAAAACGGCAGATATCCAGGAATATTAAGAACTTTCAAAAAACTTATGCGGAATGACTCTTTTTTAACAGTACTTTTATCCAATTCAGGAATTTGCTGATAAGAAAATATTTTTAGCAGCATCAGAATTGTAATGACACCCAGAATCACCTGATACATTCTCAGGGTGGGATAAAGTTCCAGAATGTAAATCACTATTAATGTGAAGAGGACTCCAATAGATTGCCAAGTAAGTCTTAACTGTCCAAAAAAACGTCCCCTAATATTTTCTGGTATGATAGGGTGAAGCAGTGCAAACCAATTTCCCAAATTCATTGCTGAACCTATCCCAAAGACAACAATTCCAAATCCAACTGCCATTATTCTTAATGAGTCCGGTAAATAACTGATACCGATCAGCAGGGCAAAGCCAAAAAATGAAAACACCATCCCGATAATACCAATCCGTTTTTTACCAAATATATCTGAAAAATAGCTAAAAGGAATGATGACTAAAAATGTTGTTAACGGCAGGATTGATAATAAAATCAGAATAGTTGCGCTGGGAATTCCCAAATGGGAAAAGTAGGAAAGAAGTAAGCCGTTATTGAATGACAGATACGACATCCCTCCAAGAGATGCAGTAAGTAGGATCATACGAATAGCTTTTTTTGTTTCTAAATCAGACATTGCTTGATTGAACCGAATAAAGTTAAATAGAAGAGTTCATTTTGTGAAGCAGTATAACTGAAAAAATCATCAACTCTGATTTGAATCTTCAGCTGTTTTTTTGATAGAGGAAGAGACGATATGTTTTAAAATGGGTAAATTGTTCGCCGCTGGTACCGCCTGAAAGATATTTACGATTGGCCTGGGCAATTTTTTTTCGGAAGGCAAAACCAAAGAGTTTACTGAAACGGGGATAGTTGCTGGTCATATAATAGGCCACAATGTTCCAGGTTGGAACAATTACTTCTTGAATCAAATCCCGCATAATATCTAATGATGGAGCTGTTTCTTTCGTGATATCTATGTCCGTGATTTGGCTGAAAGGCAGATCTTGCATATATTTTAGAAATCTCTCAATTTTGTGACCCCCACTGACTGGACTTTTACCTTCAATATCACGTTTAAAAAAATCACAAATTAGCAAATGACCTTTTTGATTGAGTAGTACCTGGGTCTGTGCCATGGCCTTTTCCAGGAGCAAGTACTGAAAACTTTCGCTGCACAAAATCAGATCATAGTGCTTTTTTGTTTTCAGATCTTCATAGCGGCATTCAAATATTTCTACTCGTTCTCCGAGGCGCTCCCTCACATGTTTAGTTAAATTTGGACTGGGTGAGACACAATCCACCGAGTAACCTGCGTCGAGCAATTTTTCCGAAAATTTTCCGGAACCGCAACCGACATCCAAAATAGAATTTACTCCATCCGGAATATGTTTTAGCAACAAGTTGGCATAGTTTTCCTGCGCTTCTAACACATTTGCTGGATCCACACTTAATGCTTCCGGCCAGTATCCATAATGCAGGTAGTCAGTTTTATAAAAATGCCTGGCGAATGCCAACCCGATGTCGAGACCAACTTCTTTTAATTCAACTTTGTGCATGGGAAATTATTTATGGAGATTAAAAGAGAATATGGCTTGGGCTTTAAAGAGAGGAGAAGTAAAGATTGAAGAAGAGCAGCAGGTTCAAAGAGCTGTTCTTTGAGCCTGCAGCAGAAAACCAATTTAGTTTTGTCCTTCCATGTATTCAATCAGATCAATCAAGCGAGTGGAGTAACCCATTTCATTGTCATACCAGGAGACCAGTTTGAAAAATCTGTCATTCAAACCAATACCGGCTCCGGCATCATAAATAGATGAATAAGTACTGCCAATAAAATCACTTGAAACAACAGCCTCATCTGTGAAACCCAGGATACCTTTGAGTTTACCTTCTGAAGCAGCTTTCATTGAGGAATTTATTTCTTCGTAACTGGTAGATTTACTTAGTTTCACTGTCAAATCCACAACAGAAACATTCGGAGTAGGCACCCGAAAAGACATTCCAGTTAATTTTCCTGCTATTTCCGGAATACATAGTGCTACTGCTTTGGCTGCCCCAGTAGAAGCAGGAATGATGTTTTGTGTTCCACCACGTCCACCGCGCCAATCTTTTTTTGATGGACCGTCAACAGTTGGTTGAGTTGATGTCACAGAGTGAACAGTGGTCATCAAACCTTCTTCAATTCCATAATTATCCAGCACAACTTTTACAATTGGCGCCAGACAGTTAGTGGTACAGGATGCATTGGAAACAATATTATCTGTACCTGGATCATATGTTTCATTGTTAACACCCATTACGAGGGTCTTGATTTCAGCCGACTTGGCAGGAGCAGAAATTACCACTTTTTTTGCTCCGGCATTCAAATGCTCTCTTGCTTTTTCACTGGTAGTAAAAAATCCTGTAGATTCAATTACATAATCAATATTCATTTTGTCCCAGGGTAAATCTCCAGGATTTCTCTCAGACAGACACTCAATTGTTTTTCCGTCAACCACTAAACTGTCTTGTCCGGCCTGAACATCACCATCAAATCGTCCATGTGTCGAATCATATTTCAGTAAATAGGCTAAATTTTCAGAAGGTACCAAATCATTGATTGCCACAATTTCAACATTTTGATTTTTATTTGCTGCTCGGACTACCATTCTTCCAATTCGTCCGAATCCGTTTATTGCAATTCTAATTGTCATTTTTCTCCTTTATCTTTTATAGACATAAACAATTTTTTCTCAGTATTATAGTAGTTCGTTCTGCTGCATTTGTCTAGCTGGGAATCCAGTAGACTAAGTCCTGAAGCTCAGTTTAAATTGCGGTTTTTTATTATTATATTCTCTCCATCTGCCATAATCATCCGTGTACATAAATTGATAAAAAGACCGTTCTCAACTAATCCAGGAATCATGTTCAGATGTTGCTCCAGCTGTTCTGGATGTTCAATCTTTCTAAAATTACAATCAACTATAAAATTCCCCTGATCAGTCATGCTTGGTTGTCCCTGCTTGAGTCGTAGTTCTGGATTCCCCTGAAGTGACTCCAGTTGATTAAAAACAAATTGCCAACCGAATGGAACAACTTCTACCGGCAAAGGAAAAGCACCCAACTGCTGTACCAACTTTGAACTACTGACAATAATGATTTCTTCTCTTGACGCAGAAGCAACGATCTTTTCACGGAGTAAGGCAGCACCTCCGCCTTTGATCATATTTAAGTTGGCATCAATTTCGTCTGCACCATCAATCGTTAAATCAATGGACATTGTTTCAGAGAAATCAATCAGAGGTATTCCTTCACTCTCTGCTAATATTTTAGTGGCATCTGAAGTTGGTATGCCCCGTATTGAAAGTCCATTACGGACAAGTTTACCAATTTTTTTAACAGCAAACTCTGTGGTGGAACCTGTCCCAAGGCCTACTATCATGCCATCTTGGACGTATTCACATGCAGCCTCAGCTGAACGTTGTTTTTCAGAAATCACAATATACCCGTTGCATCAAATTTTCTGTTTTGGAAGTAAGAAGAGTACGCAAGTTTTTAAACGTAGCATTTAAAAAAGGACGACAGGAAGAATTAAGGTTGTTTCTGGTAATCCTTGCACTTAGAATCAACGTTTTGTTGGGTATACTACGGATTATCTGAAGAAAAATGAACTTTACTTTGCATAACAAAGCCGATTCTAAACCCACTACAAAGTAATCTTTACTTTGTAGTGGGCTCCGATATTCTATTTCAGCTTTTAAGATGACAGGACTCAATTTATGCTCAAAATAAGCAGTCAATTTCAGGCCCTGTTATTCCAAAAACTGATGGCGAGTGTGTTCAAAATAATTCTGATATACCACATTATTTATCACACCAAAACTGTCCAGCTCCATAGTACAGAACTGACAATTTTAACTCAAAGTGGAAAGTTTCAATGGAAGGAAGCATCCTTAACTATGAACCTTTATACAGTATTTTATGCTGCTTTCGGAATTTTTTCTTCGGCAACCAAATCTGCTGGTTTTTTGTTTTTCTCGGCTTCCGCGATTTCCCTTTCCATTGCAGCTCTTGCAGCTTCATCTGCTGCCTTACGCATTAAATCCGGGTCAATCACTCCTTCTCCAAGATCATAGTCCATGTTATTAAAAGATTTAAATCCTGTGCCTGCCGGTATAAGTCGGCCGAGAATGACGTTTTCTTTCAAACCGCGGAAAGTGTCGTGTTTTCCTGCTAGGGAAGCGTCTGTCAGTACCTTTGTTGTATCTTGGAAAGAGGCTGCAGAAATAAATGAATTTGTACCTAATGATGCTTTTGTAATACCAAGCAATTTTGGTTTTGAACGAGCGGGACGCAGCCCCTGTGAGGTTAACTCTCGATTTATACTATTCAGTTCCGAACGGCCAATTTCTTGGCCAACCAGCAAGCTTGATTCACCCGGATCTTCTACATAAGCTTTACGCAGCATTTGACGTACTATTACTTCAATATGTTTGTCGTTGATACTAACACCCTGAAGTCGATAAACTTGTTGAACCTCATCCACCAAATATTTTTGCAGAGCTTTTGAACCTTTAACTGCAAGAATATCATGTGGATTTGGCGAACCGTCAATTAGAGGATCACCTGCACGCACATACTCTCCCATGTGTACGGTGATATGACGACCGCGTGGAATAAGGTATTCTTTTGAATCGCCTTTTTTATCTTCAGGACGGATGCGGATTCGTTGCTTTTTCTTCACATCTACGTCAAATTCTACAATCCCGTCAATTTCAGTGATAATAGCCTGATCTTTTGGAACTCTTGCTTCAAAAAGTTCTGCAACTCTTGGCAATCCACCAGTAATATCCTTATTTCTGGCAAGTTCTCTGGGGATTTTTGCCAGAACATCTCCAGCATGTATCTCTACCCCATTTTCAACTACCAATTCAGATTTATTTGGTAACGCAAACTCCGTCGCAGTATTATTTTTTCGGATAATTGTTTTTTTCTTACTATCACAAATTGCAATTAATGGATGTTGTTCCAAACTTTGGGATTCATGAATTACTTTCCGTGAAACACCAGATACTTCATCGACTTGTTCCTTGAAAGTTTCACCCTCATTGATGTCTTTAAAATTGACGAATCCAGATACGTCTGTTATGATTGGAACGGAAAAGGGATCCCACTCTGCAATTAAATCACCTTGTTCAACTAGGTCACCTTCTTTTTTCAGGAGAGTTGAACCCATCGGCAAGGGGCGTCTTTCACGCTCTCTTTCGGTTTCAAGGTCAGCCAGGTTAGACGTAGCTATATTTTTGCTACCTTCAACAATCACTGCTTCCCCACGACGTCCAAGAACAACAAGATTACCTTCACGGTTCTTTACTTCCTTAAGGTCATCAAAGCGAAGAACTCCACTAAAACCTGCTTCCCATTTATTCTGTTCAGCCGAACGACTTGCAGTTCCACCTATATGAAAAGTACGCATTGTCAGCTGGGTTCCTGGTTCTCCAATACTTTGGGCGGCAATCACACCGACTGTTTCACCTAAATTGACCAAACCACCGTGGCATAAATCACGTCCATAACAATTACTGCAAACACCTTGTTCTGACATGCAGGTCAAAGGTGAGCGTAATTGTACTTTTTCAATCCTGGAATTTTCAATGACATCCCTATCTGACTCATCTATTAGAGTTCCGGCTGGAATCAGGATTTCATTTTCAACATTGGGATTGAGCACGTCATCAAGCAAAACACGTCCTAACATCCGGTCTCCAAGTGATTCAATTATCTCTCCGGACTCTATCAAAGCTGACATTTCGATGCCATCCAGAGTTCCACAATCATGCTCCAGTACAACACTGTCCTGTGAAACATCAACCAGGCGTCGAGTCAGGTATCCGGAATTCGCCGTTTTTAATGCAGTGTCAGCCAGTCCTTTGCGGGCACCATGTGTTGAAATAAAATACTCCAGCACGTTAAGCCCTTCGCGGAAATTTGCGTGAATTGGTGTTTCAATAATTTCACCTGAAGGTTTTGCCATCAAACCACGCATACCGGCTAACTGTTTCATTTGCTGATTACTCCCCCGAGCTCCGGAATCTGCCATCATAAAAATTGAATTCACTTTATGAAAACCTTCTTCATCAATGATTTCTTCAGAAAGTCCGGCAGACATTTTTTCAGAAATTTTTTCTGTGGTCCGTGCCCAAATATCAATTACCTGGTTGTAGCGTTCTCCGTCAGTGATTAAACCATCCTGGTGCTGCATGTTGATTTTGTTGACATCTACTTGAGCATTTTTCAACTGAGTGGTCTTTTCTTTTGGAATCACCATATCATCCATGCTGATGGAAAAACCTGCCTTGGTTGCATATTGGTAACCTAAATCTTTCAGATCATCCAACATTTTTACTGATTTGACACTTCCTGCCTTTCTGTATGACTCATCAACAAGTTCGGCCATTTGTTTTTTCTTAAGGTGTACATTGACTGATTTGAATGGAACCTCTTCTGGTATTACCATAGAAAGAATAATACGACCAACCGTGGTTTCAACAATTGGTTTGCTGGTAGATGTTTCTTGATTATTTTCTTCAGACAATATTTCCCCTAAGTGTTCCAAACGTACTTTTATTTTGGCATGTAAGTCCACACGGCCATGTTCAAAAGCAACTTGAACTTCTTCTCGACTGGAGAAAATTTTTCCTTCTCCAAGAGCACCTTCACGTTCTCTGGTAATCCAGTAAAGACCGAGCACCATATCCTGAGTTGGTGCCATCACAGGTTTTCCACTTGCTGGAGATAAAACATTATTGGTGGACATCATCAATATTTTTGCTTCCAGTTGTGCTTCCACAGAAAGTGGGACATGAACCGCCATTTGGTCACCGTCAAAGTCTGCATTGAATGCTGTACAAACAAGCGGATGCAGTTGGATCGCTTTCCCTTCAATCAAAATTGGTTCGAAAGCCTGAATACCAAGGCGGTGCAGGGTTGGCGCACGGTTCAGCAAAATGGGGTGTTCACGTACAACCTCTTCAAGGATGGCCCATACTTCCGGGGGATTTTCCTCAAGCACTTTCTTCGCATTTTTAATCGTGTGTATTTCTTGATAATCAATCAATTTGTGAAAAATGAATGGTTTGAAAAGTTCCAAAGCCATTTTTTTAGGTAAACCGCATTGATGAAGTTTTAGTTCCGGTCCAACCACAATCACAGTACGTCCGGAATAATCAACACGTTTACCAAGTAAATTTTGACGGAAACGTCCTTGTTTACCTTTGAGCATATCACTTATTGATTTTAGCGGCCTTTTATTTGAACCCACCATAGGACGGCCACGACGTCCATTATCGAAAAGGGCGTCTACAGATTCCTGTAACATTCTCTTTTCGTTTTTAACAATAATTCCAGGTGCACGTAATTCAATCAGTCGTTTGAGACGGTTGTTTCTGTGAATAACACGTCGATATAAATCATTGAGGTCACTTGTAGCAAAGCGTCCACCTTCTAGAGGAACCAATGGTCTCAGTTCCGGAGGAAGGACTGGTAAATTTTCTAAAATCATGGAGTCAACAGAATTTCCAGACTTCAGGAGTTTGCTGACCACAATGAGTCGTTTGGCAATCCTTTTGCGGCGTGTTTCAGAATTGACTTCACGCATATCAATCTTCAGCTGATTTTCCAGCTCGTCTAAATTGATCCTTCGCAAAAGCGTTTGCACGGCTTCTGCACCCATACCCAACTTCAAATCCGGATGATTATCTTCCAATTCCCGATATTGGTCTTCTTCCACCAGTTCCAGTTCTTCAAGTTCAGAATCTCCTGGTTCAAGAACGATATACGCATCAAAATAGAGTACCCGTTCTAAATCCCTTAGCATCATGTCAAGAAGGGTTGCAATACGACTTGGAACACCCTTGAGAAACCAGACGTGAGAAACAGGGCAAGCGAGTTTTATATTGCCTATACGATCGCGCCGCACTTGGATTCAATAACTTCCACACCGCATTTTTCACAGGTTATCCCCCGGTGTTTCATGCGTTTGTATTTTCCGCAGATACATTCATAGTCATGTACAGGTCCAAATATTTTGCCGCAAAATAGTCCATCTCGTTCCGGCTTAAATGTCCTATAGTTGATTGTTTCGGAGGTTCGGACTTCTCCATGAGACCAGGATGTCACTTCATCGGCAGTGGCAATTCTGATCCGTATCGCGGAGTAATTTTTAGGATTCACTGCAATTTCAAACAAATCTCTGAGTGCCATGTTTAGTTGCTGGTTTATTGGTTATAGGGTTTTGATTGAGAAATTATGCTGTAACTTCTGCCGTATCGATTTCTTCATTTGACTCTTCAGATACTGCTTTCGATATTTTTTCTTCAGCTTTATTCCCTGTTACTTCTTCTGATGCCGGAGAAGACTCTATTCCTTCCTGGATTATTTCCTTTTCCTCTTCTTCCTCTTCTTCCTCTGACTTTTGGAGTAGTTCAACGTTCAGGCACAAGCTTTTCAGTTCACTGATAAGAACTTTGAATGATTCCGGAATACCTGGTTCCAATTGATGCCGACCTTTGACAATCGATTCATAAATTTTGTTCCTGCCAAGAACGTCATCAGACTTTACAGTCAGCAATTCCTGCAGTGTGTAAGCTGCCCCATAAGCTTCCAAAGCCCAAACCTCCATTTCACCAAAACGCTGGCCGCCGAATTGAGCTTTACCGCCTAATGGTTGTTGAGTAACCAAAGAATAAGGTCCAATGGAACGGGCATGTATTTTTTCATCAACCAGGTGATGCAGCTTCAGTATGTATGCATAACCGACTGTCACTTTCTGACTGAATCGTTCACCGGTCATTCCATCATAAAGCCAGACTTGTCCGGATTTTGATAATCCTGCCATTTCTGACATGCTATGAATATCAGACTCTTTTGCTCCATCAAAAACCGGAGTAGACATATGTATTCCGGGTTTGTACTTTTGAACAAACTCCATAAATATTTGATCATCCATTGAATCAAAATGTTTTTGGGCTACCGGACATTCATAAACATTTTTCAGGAAACTCCGAATTTGCTTTACAGGATTATTTTTCTCAAGAAATTCCTCTATCTTTTTACCAAGTCCTTTTGCGACACCCCCAAGCTGTGTTTCAAGTACCTGCCCAACGTTCATTCGGGAGGGAACTCCAAGAGGATTTAAGACTATGTCAACAGTTGAGCCGTCTTCCATAAAAGGCATATTTTCAACAGGCTGAATGGTTGAAACAACGCCTTTGTTACCATGGCGTCCTGCCATTTTGTCGCCAACAGAAAGCTTCCTTTTTATGGCAATAAATACTTTTATCATGCGAATCACTCCAGGAGGAAGGTCATCTCCCTTGGAAACTTTTTCACAACGATCCTGATAAACATTTTCCAGTAAATACATTTGCTGAAGAGCATTCCGTACAAATGTTCCGACTTTCAGGTTAATATTCTTGTCAGTAACTTGAATACCGTCAGCAGATTTTAATGGAATTTTGTGAAGAATTTCCTCACTAATTTTATTACCTTTTTTTACCAGGATCTCTCCCTGAATGGAAAGTACATCACTAGACAGAGGTTTTTTTTCTGCAACAGATAATATTCTATTCACCAAGTTGCTGTGCACTATGCGGATTTCATCATGGTGGTCTTTTTCATAGCTACTTAAAAGCTCCTGTTCAATTTGCCTAGTACGTTCATCACGTTCAACACCTTCACGGTTAAATACGACAACATTAGTCACTACACCGTCAACTCCCTGTGGAACACGCAGTGAAGTGTCCCGAACATCACCAGCTTTTTCACCAAATATTGCTCGAAGCAGTTTTTCTTCCGGATTGAGTTGTGTTTCACCTTTCGGAGTCACTTTTCCAACCAGGATTTCATTTGAACTAACGCTTGTTCCAACTGCAATAATGCCACTTTCATCAAGGTTCTTGAGTGCTTCTTCACTCACATTTGGGAGATCTCGAGTGATCTCTTCTTTTCCTAATTTTGTGTCACGGGCAACTGTATCAAGAACATCAATATGAACTGATGTAAAGGTATCTTCATGCATCAGACGTTGGGAAACCATTATTGAATCTTCAAAGTTGTAACCACGCCAGGGCATGAAAGCTATGTTGATATTTTGTCCCAAAGCCAGTTCCCCATTTTCGGTACAGGATCCGTCAGCAATTACATCACCGGCTTTAATACGATCTCCTTTTTGTACTATAGGACGTTGATTAATGCAGGTGTTTTGATTTGAGCGGCGGAATTTAATCAAGTGGTAAATATCAACGTTCGCAGGGACAACCGAATCTTCACTTGAAAGATCAACATCTGCCTGAATAACTATCCTGCCTGAATCAACATTATCCACAACTCCAGAACGGCTGGCAACAACACAACTCCCGGAATCCAATGCTGCCTGATGTTCAATGCCTGTTCCAACGAGAGGGGCTTTTGGTTTCACCAAAGGGACTCCCTGACGCTGCATGTTTGAACCCATCAGGGCACGATTTGCATCATCATGCTCAAGGAAGGGAATCATTGAAGCGGCAACAGAAACCAACTGACACGGAGAAATATCAATATAGTCAATATTTTCCTTTAAAACCATACTGAAATCACTTCCTACACGGGAGGTAATGAAATCATTGATAAACGCCTTTTTTTCGTCAAGTCTTGCATTAGCCTGAGCAATACTGTATTTTTCCTCCTCTATTGCAGAAAGGTATTCCACCGTATCCGTAACCACGCCATTTTCGACTTTAAGGTATGGAGTCTCAATGAAGCCAAAGTCATTGACTCTGCCAAAAGAAGCCAGTGAGGCAATCAGTCCAATATTTGGTCCTTCCGGAGTTTCGATGGGGCAAATCCGACCATAATGTGAAGAATGAACATCTCGGACATCAAAACCTGCGCGTTCCCGAGTTAATCCTCCGGGCCCTAAAGCACTCAGTCGGCGTTTGTGTGTGATTTCAGAGAGCGGATTTGTTTGATCCATAAATTGTGAAAGCTGGCTGCTTCCAAAAAATTCGTGAATTGCACCTGCGACTGGTTTTGCGTTAACTATATCATGCAACATCATGGTATCAGAATCCTGCAAAGACATACGTTCCTTGATAGTTCGCTCCATTCGTACTAGTCCAATTCGGAATTGAGTTTCCAGAAGTTCTCCTACACTCCGGACTCTTCTGTTTCCCAGATGATCAATGTCATCTATCATCCTGTTCGGGCGGCCCTCTTTTAATTCAAGCAGATATTTGACAGTTTTCAGGATATCTACCTTCGTAAGAACAGTATTATCCAGCGGATCATCAAGTCCTAACTTTTCATTAATTTTTAATCTTCCAACTTTTGAAAGACTGAAGCGTCCTCCTTTAAAGAAAAAATTATCCAGCATAATTTGTGCAGCCTCCAGAGTAGGAGGATCGCCAGGTTTCATATTTTTGTACAGTTCAATCAGTGCTTGTTCTGGTGAAGTAATATTATCCAGCGTCAAAGTATCACGAAGAGGGGAGCCCGTATTTTGTGTGCCAATATGTAATAATTCAACTTCTTTTATACCATTTTCTACTAGAGTCGTTAGCAGCTCTGCCGTTAAAGGGGTATTACATGGAACTAATATTTCTTCACTATCCGCCTTATATAGGGTGCAGGCAACGATACGTCCTTTTAGTTCATGGAGAGTTGCATTGAATCGTTTAACTTTGGCACTCTCTAATTTTTTTAGCAGACGCTTGTTTATCCTCTGTCCTGGTTTGACTAGAACCTCACCGGTTTTTGGGGCTGCAATTGGGAGTTGCGGGCGCTGATCCAGAATAATCTCTGGATCAAAAACACGGTAATAGGATTGTGCTTCAGGATCTTCTCCAGGCTTGACATCACTTAAATCGAGTTTCTCAAACTGATAGAAGTACTTCAGTAGTTCATCTTCTGTAAATCCCAATGCTCTCAATAGAACAGTTGCATGGAATTTACGACGGCGGTCGATACGGACATAAAGGACGTCCTTTGCGTCAAATTCAAAATCGAGCCATGAACCCCGCTGCGGAATCACACGTGCTGAATAGAGCAGTTTTCCGCTGGAGTGACTATTACCCTTGTCATGAGTAAACACAACACCAGGACTTTTGTGCATCTGGCTGACAATCACACGCTCAGTTCCATTTATAATGAAAGAGCCTGTGGGAGACATTAAAGGCAGTTCACCCAGATATATATCTTGCTCTTTAATATCCCGAATGTGCTTCACATCAGACTCAGTATCCTTTTCCCAAATAATCAATCGCAATGCCGCCCGAATCGGGCAGGCAAAGGTAACCCCACGAACCCTGCATTCTTCAACTGAATATTTTGGGTCACCTAAACGGTAATGGACATATTCCAAGGTGGAAGAACCACTAAAATCAGAAACAGGAAAGACTGAGCGGAATACAGCTTCAAGACCTTTGTCTTCTCGCTGATCTGGTGGTACATCCCGTTGAAGAAATCGCTCAAATGAATCTAATTGAACTTTCAACAAGTGTGGAACTTTAATCGGAGCAGTAAGACGTCCGAAGGACTTCCGGATACGATGGCGATTTTCTAATGTTGAAGGCATATGAACTGACTGAGATTAGGGTTATTGTTGGTCTTAACTGCAGTATATTTAATGAAAGCAAACTTTCATTTGAGACATAATTACTGCAAATATGGTTTTGTCACACAATTCGGGGCTGTCAATAACAGCGTTGATCCGATCTATTCTCCAGAGACACTTTTCCTGTGTTTTTCTTGCTAGCGGGGATACAGCGTTGATGTTCGTTTAAGATAATTTGCATGTGGAAAATGGCCAATGTTCAAGTGGAGGGCGTTTGATTATGCTTTCCGCAAAGTGCGGCTTCGTAAATCTAACCCCTTAATATATTTCTTTGTTATAAAAAAAGCAAATATATTTTTAATAATTTTATATTTAATGCTAAAAATAATGCAGAACGACTCTTACTCTTCCAAGTGCAGAGATTATTTAAGCTAAATAACTTATGTTCAGATTGCAGCGAATTTACAATGGAACTAGGAGATTTGAAGATCAAAATGGCATAATTGAGGCAGGGAAATTCTGAATGGTTAAGTCCTCCAGTTTCCCGGCCTCTTTTCCTTTATCTTCTATTCATCACTCATTATGCCAAGAATACTCAAAAGGGCAATGAACAGGTTGAGCACATCAAGATACAATGCCAGCGTGGCGGAGACGTATTCATCTGTACCGTAGTAGCGCATTATGTTAGAAGTGTCATAGAGAATGAAACCGCTAAACAGTAATACACTTGCGCCAGACATCACAAAGTGCATCATTCCGCTTTGAATAAAGAACATGTTCAAAAGACCTCCAACGACAAGAACTATAAGTCCGGTCATTAAAAATCCAGACATGAAACTAAAATCCTTTTTTGAATAAACAACGTACATGGATAATCCTGCAAACGTGATAGCAGTCAAAGCAAATGCTTCTGCAGCAATAGACGGTCCTACTTGATACAATAAGGGGCCAAGAGTTAATCCTGAAACAGTAGTGAAGCTAAAAAGTGCTACCATGTTCAGGCCAGGTTTACGTGCAGCAAAGGAAGCAAAGAAGATCAGTGCGATTTGCAGGATGAAAAATAGCATCATATTTGGTGCCACTAAAAGCAGCAACGGCCCTGACCCCATATATGCTCCAATAGCTGCAGTTCCCATGGACATGGCAAGCAGGCTATAAACTTTTTTTATAAAAACCAATCGTTCTGTTGTTGTTACAGAAGCAGCTGATGTAACTCCCCGGGGGAGAGTAGTTGTCGATCCAAATCTCATAATAACCTCCTAATTTTTTTTAGAGTTAAATTCATTCAAAACAATGAATTGGTTAACAATTCTAACTGTGAACATATTCTACAGGGAAATGTTAAAAAAGTAAAAGAAATTTTAATTAATTTGTTCCACTTGCCATTGAGGCCAAACATTTGATCTAAACCGAAATCACCTTGAACACTCTTATCTTTTTTTTCATTTTTACTTAACAATATGAGACTGTATTTTGCATAAAAATTAGAAAGAAACTAGTAAATCAAACACCCGATCGAATTCTTCCAATGAAAAATAATCAATCTGGATATGACCTTTGCCCTCATGGTATTTTATTCTAACACGAGTTTGCAGTCGGCTTTGTAGTTTTTCTTCCAGATTTTGCAGCTGCGCATCATGATCTGCTACTGAAATTTCAGTTATGGGACCTCTGCTTACGTCTTTTTTATTTCCCAGAGTTTCCAGACCCGCAGAGAGTGAATTGAGCTTTAGCCGGACTTGTCGTTCTGTATCACGTACCGACCAGGAATGCCGCAAAAGACGTTGACGCATTTCCAATTGAAAAGCCTCACCGGGAAGTGCCAAAATTGACCTGGCATGACCAGAAGTGATGCGCCCTGTTTCCAGATCATTTTTTAATGCAGATGGAAGTTTGAGTAGGCGCATCAGATTTGTGATTGTGGAACGGTCCTTGCCGATTCTTTGAGCCAACTCTTCCTGAGTGTAATCGTGAATTTTCAGGAGGTCATGATAAGCTTGTGCCTCTTCTATAATTGTTAGATTCTCTCGTTGAATATTTTCCAATAGAGACACTTCCAGCATTTCATCATCGCCAACTTCTCGCAACACAACCGGAACTTCATTTATTTCAAGTTGTTTTAACGCACGCCAGCGACGTTCTCCGGCAACTAACTCATAACAATTCGTAAGATTCTGGTGCTTTCGAACAACCAAAGGCTGAAGAATTCCCTGGGCCCGAATTGACTGAGCCAGCTCCAGTAGTGTTTTTTGAGAAAAATGTTTGCGAGGCTGTTTTGGATTTGGGATAATCTGTTCCAGAGAAACATAAAGCAGAGTTTCATCGGAAAGGTTGAGAGGTGAGTGGTCTCTATTCATGAGGCAATAGAGTCAATTTTTGGAGATTTTTTCAGCCAGAGAAAAAACTCTACGTTACCACTTTTTTTACCGACAATTGCTGATTTTGTCTGACCTGACACTAGAAACCCCAGTTTTTGAGCTTTATCTTTTAGAGCTTCCAAAACTCTCTCGTGAACGGCAGGATCGCTCACTTTCCCACGTTTACCGACTTCAGCTGCTCCAGCTTCAAATTGAGGTTTGACTAAAGCCAACAGTGTTCCTCCGGGTTTTAGAAATTCCAGCGCTTTCGGAAATATCAAACGCAGTGAAATGAAAGATACGTCGATCACCACTAAATCTACAGTTTCACCAAGACGTTCAAATTCGAGATGACGAAAATTTGTACGTTCCATAGACACAACACGCGGATCCTGCTGCAACTCCCAGGCAAGCTGGCCATAGCCTACATCAATCGCAAACACTTTTTCTACACCACCTAGAATCAGACAATGTGAAAATCCCCCAGTTGAAGACCCAATGTCCAGAGCAACCAATCCTGAAGGATTGATATTAAAATACTCTAGTGCTGCCTGTAGTTTCACACCTCCCCGACTCACAAAAGGCTGGTCTTTACCCAGTACTTCCAAATGCGAATCTACATCGATTACACGTCCTGACTTACCTGCCGGCTGTCCATCAACTCTAACTTTACCCGCCATAACAAGTGCCTGAGCTTTTTCTCGCGAGGGTGCAAGTTTTTGTTCAACAAGCAGTCGGTCAAGACGTTGTTTCATCAAGAGTTATTGCTCACCCCTTTTCAGTGAAGGTAAACACACCGTCCCAGTCTTTTTCCGGAGGTGTTTCAATGAACACGCCGCAGCGCTTTACATAAGTCAGGGACGGACCATCTTCCGGGTCTATGGTTAAGACTTTTTCAAATTCCTTAACTGCATCAGCAAAATTTCTATCCCGATATAACTTCAATCCTTTCATGTACTGCTCAACCACACCGCTCATTTCACTGCTTGTTTCGTTTTTACGGGCCAGCAGTTCGTGAACAGGAATCGGCTCTTTTTTTCCTACAACCCGAATGATATCCAGTTGACGGCTGTCGACGTCATCTTTGGTCAGTTCATAGGTACTGCCAGAAATCATGGAGTAAGTTTTATAAAATTTATTGGCGCCTTCAAGTCTTGCAGCTAAATTGACAACGTCACCCATCATGGTGTAATCCATACGTTCTGCTGAGCCCATATTTCCCACAACAACTGGTCCGCTGTTCAGGCCCATTCGTGTGTATAGCAGCGGCCTGTTTTGTTCGAGGAGCATTTTACGCAATTCCACGCTGCGCTGCTGCATATCAAGGGTTGCATAACAAGCAACTGTTGCATGGTTTGGCAATTCTAATGGTGCTCCCCAAAAAGCAATAATTGCATCCCCTTCGAATTTATCGATAGTACCTTGATGAGATGAAATTATGTCACACATCGCAGTCAGGTATTCATTGAGCAACTGTACCAACTCTTCTGGAGTCAAACCTTCGGAAATAGTGGAAAAACCCTGGATATCTGAAAAAAATGGAGTCATTTCACGTTTTTCACCACCGAGTTTTAGCATATCAGGATTTTCCACAATTTGATCTATCACTGTTGGTGAAAGATATTGTGAAAATGCCCCCTTGATAAATCCCTTCTGTTTCCGTTCCATCATAAATAAGTAAAGGTTTATGCTGCCGGTACTTAAAAAACAGGCTATCAGGGAATAGCTCATGGAAAATGATATTCCGTGATATACATACATATAGAGAGCAAAGGCGACATATAAGGCAATGATCAGTAAAAACAACGCGTTTTCAAATTTTGGAATAAGAGTAACCAGCACAAAGGCAATAAAAAGAATCAATAAAACCAACATCTCACTGTTGTCACCGGCAGGACGAATAGGAGCATTTTTCATCAATGTCATAATCGTATCCGCAAGAAACTCAATTCCGTAAACTTCTCCGATTGGGCTGGTAAAAATATCATGGGAAACTTCAGATGTGTCTCCAACCAGGACGATCTTACCTCTAATCAATTCCTGCAGTTCCTCAGTCTCTTCATCCCACTCATCATCCGGGATATCCTCCAGGTCAAACAAAATTTCTCCGGCAGATATTCCCGCGGGAGTATCTTTTGCCAGAAAGGTTGCTGCAGGAGGAAGCGAAGGCAAGTCAACCCACAAATCGTTAAATTGATCCAAAGGCACAGAAATATCCCCTATAATAAGCTGTCCGTCTTCCAGCTTAGGTTCCACACCTTTGTACATGGCCAGAGTTTTTATGGCAAAAGGCCAGACGTTGTGTTCCTCAATTTGTTCCGGGAAAAAACGCACCCGTGAGATCTTATTTCCAATCAGAGTATGGTTAGTGTAACCACTTTCAGTTGCCACTTTAAGAGTTTCTGTTGGATAATTAACACCCTTAAATTTACCCTCTCCATCAAATTCAAGCTGTGCCACAACAATAGTATTTCCTGCTGATTGCATAGCTTCAGCCAGAATGGGATCTTCACCATAACCGTTAGGAAAATCCATCAGCATGTCCAGTGCAATTACTTCTGCGCCCAGTTTTTTAATTAACGTAGTCAGTTTCGCGATATCAGACCTTTTAAGAGGCCAGCTTCCATATTCATCAAAAAACTTCTCCTCTGTATCAACGATAATGATGTCATCATAGGCAAACTTAGTTTTATCTGCGTCCAAAGTGTTGAGGCGTATAATATGCCTGTTTCCCTGTAGCCAGTTTTCTATCGATGAAAATAGTTCCATTCTTTCTGCAGGAATCATCAACAAAAACAATGTGAGACTAATCCAAATATCTGGACGCCGAATGAGCTTTCCCATAAATTTCCTTAAATTCAAGTTAATAAAAATTCTGTAATTTGTAAAAACAAACTATACAGTCTCAGTGAAAACTTAATTCATTATTCTGGAATTGACAACATATTTCCTACTTTTGCTTTAGGCACAAATTTTTTACTTCACTTGTGTAATTGTAAAAAAAGTTGTATTCAGGAGCAGGTCCAAAATTTTGGTCTAACTCATTTACTGATGAAATTGGCTTCAAATATTGAGGTAGGAGGCAATGGAAAAGTGGCTATTATGCATAATAATTATTTTTATTACAGGCTTTTCAGAATTATGTGCAGAGTCTGGAATTGTCTGGAAACGAACCGACAAGTCAGGAGTCGTACTTTCCACAGCAGTCTCAGCAACTTTGCCTGTAATGTTGGAAAAACTTTTTCAAGAGTATGCCCTGTATCCAGACAAAATAAAGGTTGATTCTTCAGTTACAGGTATTCCGGAAGTTAAGGAAGTACGTGGACATAATCCAGAAACTGTTCTAAGTCTGTTGCTTTTACGGCACGATTTGACATTAGTCTCTCAGCAGGATCGGCACCTGATCATTTCCAGGAAAGATGCATGGCGGCACCGACCTTTCAGGAAAATCCTCAACTCACCGGTTTTTTTGGAAAAAATTCTTCGCGAGTTATCTCAAGTTGGGCAAATTGCTTTACATTTTGATTCAGATAAAATACAGGAACGAAAAGTACAACGCAACTTAAATTATTCCTCAATTGAGGATGCAATATTTGACTTGGCAAGTCATCAGAATGCAGTTGTCGTTTATTATCCAAGGCTGCATGTTTTAGAATGGACTCAGGATCCGACGTTGGTGACAAAGTCAGTTTTCCTCAGCTCGGCAAGTCAAAAACAAGTCCAGTCTTTTTTGACTGAGATCAGAAAAGAGCTGGAAGAAATCCGCCTCGTACACGATTCTTATCCAACCGAAAAATCGTTGATCTTAAGGGGCTCCGAAGAATCTGTTGTTTTAACAGTACAACTTATTGAACAATGGGAAACCGGACTCCAGAAAGTGTCATTAGCTAATGTGGAACAGTTTCCTGCATCACCTGAGGTTGAATCTGAAGGTATAGAACAGAAATTAATTCCGGAAACCAGACTTGTACGACTGAAGTTGAAGTACTTAAGTGTGGGGCCGCAAACTGTAAAGAGTAACGGGCAGCCCCTGACAATTCCCGGTGTAGAAGAGAGCTTGAGAAAAGCACTACAGCAAAGGCTTGAAGACGAGACTGAAATTTCTCCCCTGCGTCCACAAATTATTTCGGATTTGCTTGGTAACTCGCTCATACTGGAGGGCAGTAAAACTCACGTGGTCTGGATGGAAAAACTGGTGCAGGTTTGGGATCGTCCCTTGCCTTTGATCAGGATTGAAGCCCACTTGTTTGAAACCAGCGAAACTCATTCACGACAATTGGGGCTGGAATTCAGGGGCAAAAGTGTTTCAACGGATGGAACAGTCAGTATCACAGATCAAGGACCTTTTACTGCAGGTTTAGCGTTGGGTCCGGCCACAGCTTCGCAGGCTTTGCGTGTCGATGCAGTACTGCGGTTGTTGCAGAGTGAAGGCAAAGGGCGAATGCTGTCACGTCCTGTAGTTGTTACGCTAAATAATGTTGAAGCAGAAATGAATAGTGGTTCGGTTCTGCATATTAAAATCTCAACTGAAAAGACGAGCCGTCTGCAGGAATTGAAAACTGGCATTACACTCAGGGTGACACCACGCTTGATTGAGGACAGTGATAACCATAGTAATGACCGGATTTGGCTTAAGATATATGCGGAAACCAGTAATCCAATAGAAGGTTCCAGCATTGACGGAATACCACCGATCAATACTCAGCGTGCACAAACTCAAGTTTTTGTGAAGGATGGTCAACCTTTTTTGCTTGGTGGATTGATCAAAAACAGAACAGGTGAAAGCCAGTCTGGTGTACCGTTTTTTAAAGATCTTCCTTTTTTGGGTACGTTCTTCAGGACAAGTGGTTCAAATAACAGTTTCGATCATGTGATGGTGTTTGTGACTCCAACTCGTGTATTTGCAGATGAAATTCAGGAATTACCAGAATTTTCTGAACTGGAGCAGATCAAGGAAACATTAGAAATGAAACCATGAATTTTTCAAGTAAATTATTTAAACTGTTTCTTTTGGTAACCTCAAAGCTTTACAAAGCCATAGTTCTTTTGCGGTTAAAATGCTACAAAAATGGCTGGTTAAAAACACATAAGCCTGAAACTCCGGTTATTTCAGTTGGAAATTTAACAGTAGGTGGAACAGGTAAAACTCCAGTTGTTGATTTTCTGGTAAAGGAAATCCAGAACCAAAAAAAGCATCCAGCCATTCTAAGTCGAGGCTACAGGAGAAAGAATGGATCAACTAAGCAACGGGTTCGTTTTTGTGAAGACAGTAAAATTGATCAGGATCTTATTGGTGACGAACCGTTTTTACTTGCTTTGCGGAATCCCGAAGTTCCGGTTTATGTGGGCAACTCCCGGATCACTACAGCTCGTTCGGCAGAAATTCGGGATCATCCTGATGTTCTGATATTGGATGATGCATACCAACATTTGGCAATCCGGCGTGATCTGAATATACTCTTGATTGATGCAGAGCGTGGATTAGGAAACGGCTCCTTACTTCCACTAGGAATATTACGTGAACCGGAGAATCAGTGGGTACGTGCGGATGTAATTATTATTACTAAAACTAATTTGGCTGCTTCAGATTCAGTAATGAAAATGCTCAAAAATGAGCTAAAAGTCAACTGTCCTGTTTTTAAATTCAGTTATGAGCCTCAGCGTTTTTCCCGGCTGGACGGGCAAGCACAACTGAACGTTCTCCAGTTAAAAGGAAAGCGACTGCTGCTAACTTCCGGAATTGCTCAACCTGCAGGATTTGGACTTTTGCTGGAAAAACAAGGGGGAAATGTTATCCGGAAGCTTGAATTCCAGGATCACCATGATTATGTTTTTAAAGATGTACAAAAGATCCTGCATGAAAAGGAAAAGCTGCAACCTGATTATATTGTGACTACAGAAAAAGATGCTGTAAAACTCAGAAAATTTCCTGAACTTCACGAAAAACTTTGGATTTTAGAAGTCGGTGTACATCCGGAAGATTCATGGAATAATTATTTTACAGAATTTATAAATAATTTATAACTAAAATCTTGGATTTCTGGCTGGTTTGGAAGTAATCGCGACCCTGAATGAAGCAGAAATTAAAACACGAAAACCAATTGGGGCAGGTTTTTTACAAATGATGTAATCGAAAAAAATCCACAAAAACAAAAGATCGCTATAGAGTTTAAATGTGGAAAATGTAGTAAAGTTTCAGATTTAGATATCTTTTTTAAAATCCACGTAAAGGCATTTTCGGTGAACGCTGCAGCCAGTTCCACTCCGGATAATCTGCTGTACCTTCAATAAGATGCATGGTGTAAGCGTGTCTGGTACGGGCGGAACGGTTGGCGTAGCTCATGTGTGGAAGTAGCCCGTGAAGCACCACCATCGTTCCGGCTTTCGCTTCCAGGGGCACCAGTTTGGATGTTTCCCAGGGTGAATCATTGAAGACTTCCATTTCTGTTCCTTCCCCGTTTTCACTCCGGAAAAAACGAGATTTGACTGGACTCTTGTGTCCACCCGGAATGGCCCACATACATCCATTTTCCTGAGTGGCGTCTTCCAACGCAAACCAAAACCCCTTCACGCTCAGCGGCTCAGTGTGAAGAAAAGTTGCATCCTGATGACAGGCCACTTCCCCGCCAATATGCGGCTGCTTAAAAATGAACATGGATTGCAAAATCCTTGGATCTTTAAATCCAATATCTTCTGAAATTTGGGCCAGTTCTGTGGTTCTTGAAAATTTCTCAAAAACCGGATCTAGGTCATGCATGGCATGTCCAATTTTGTTGATCGACCTGGATTTTGATTGACGCGGCTCGCCATTTTCAGCAAAGGCTTCCTCCTCAAAAAAACAACGGATTTTATCTCCGGATTCCAAAAAATATTGGTCTGAATGTCTTGTTTGCTTATTTGTGGTAAAGATCGAAAATGATTCTGCAGGATCAAAAGCCTTTACAATTTCAGTTGCTCGATGACTCAAAGCTTCACATGCATCCTGTGAAACAAAGTCCTTCAGCACCAAAAAGCCATCCTGTTCAAATTTTTCAATTTCTTCTTGATTTAAATACATAGCTTCCTTGATTCTTACTCTGAAATTGGTATATTATGAGATGCTCAATTTTATCAATCGAAAATATTTCAATCTTGATTTGTGGCAAGTACAAATTGACTCTTAAATTAATTCTCAACCATTGTGACATATGTTGTGGGAAGGTCTCAAGTTGATGGGAATAGGCATGGCAACAGTCATGCTTTTTCTGCTGTTGATGATTGCGTGCATTGAATGGGTAAAACACCTGACACGGAATTACACCCTGCTCCAACAGCAAGCACTTAATTCAAAGCGCAAATCCAGCACAAATTCTCCTGAAACTGATACAACATCTGCTGTACCAATAGAAGTATTTGCTGCAGCAATTTCAACATTCGAATCCGAAAACAATTCCACGAAAACTTAAATAATTTGTATTAGCTTTTAACCGTCTCTAAAAAGAAAAACATCATGGCCAGGAAACATATTGAATTTATGGACACATCCTTTCGGGATGGGTTTCAATCCGTCTTTGGTTCACGGGTTGCTACCAAAGATTTTCTGGCACCCCTGGAAGCAGCGGTTGATGCCGGAACAACCTATTTTGAAGCTGGTGGGGGGGCACGTTTCCAAAGTTTGTTTTTTTATTGTAACGAATCTGCATTTGACATGATGGATGCTTTTCGCAAAACGGTTGGGCCAGAAGCAAATCTACAAACACTTGCACGCGGAATAAACGTGGTGGCACTCTCTCAGCAGCCACGGGACATGATTGATTTGCATGCAAAAATGTTCAAGAAACACGGTATCACAACAATCAGGAACTTTGATGCATTGAATGATTTACGTAATCTAAAGTATTCTGGAGAGTGTATCTCCAATCACGGTTTACACCACCAAATTGTGATTGCCATGATGGATTTGCCTCCGGGATGTGAGGGAGCACATGATGCAGAATATTACCTTAAAACTCTTCGTAATATTTTGGATTCAGACGTGCCTTTTGACTCGATTTGTTTCAAAGATGCAAGTGGTACTGCCAATCCACGTAAAGTTCACGAAACTATCAAAGGCGCTCGAAAAATGGTGCCTGAGGGAACTATTCTACACATGCATACGCACGATACTGCAGGGGCTGCTGTCAGTCAATACATGGGTGCAATAGAGGGTGGAATCGACAGGATTGATCTGTCTATGAGCCCGGTGAGTGGTGGTACTGGACAGCCGGATATTCTAACCATGTGGCACGCTATCAAAGGGACCAATTATACTCTGGACATTGATCCAGACAAAATCATTAAGGCTGAAGAAGTGTTCGCAGAAAGTTTTGAGGATTATTTTTTCCCTCCGGAATCACGAATGGTTTCGCCGTTGATTCCGTTTTCTCCGATGCCTGGGGGCGCGTTGACATCCAACACTATGATGATGCGCGATACTGGGACTTTGCACCTTTTTCCACAAGTTATTAAGGAAATGTCTGAAGTTGTTCGGCTCGGAGGGTTTGGAACGTCTGTCACTCCAGTTTCACAGTTTTATTTCCAACAGGCATATCTAAATGTGACACTTGGCAAATGGGTAAAAATAAATCCGGGATACGGAAATATGGTACTGGGATATTTCGGCAGGACACCAGTAGAGCCGGATCCAGAAATTATCAGGCTGGCTTCAGAGCAACTCGGCAAACCAATTTTCAAAGACGATCCGCTCGATGTTCTGGAACCGGGAATGCCAAAAGCAGCCGAGGCCCTCAAAAAAAACAATCTCCCTGAAACCGAAGAAAATCTTTTTATTGCTTCCAGTTGTGAGGCCAAAGGCATTGATTTTCTGCTGGGAAAAGCAAAAAGTTCAATCCGGAAAAAAACAGATGAAGCAGAAAAAGAAGCACCGACTTCCTTAAAATTAGCAGCACCTTCTGTTTCTGGCCCAAGAGATTACACCATCACAGTCGACGGCAGAGCTTATCAGGTTCAAGTCAATGCCGGTGGAACGGCGGCGGTGGCGGATAATTCTGAGAAAACACCGTTCTCTGCTCCGATCGCCCTGCAAACTTCCGGAATTGATATCCCAGCACCCACACCAGGAAACATCGTCCGGCTTGAAGTGGGTGGGATCCCCGGGTACCGAGCTCGA
>JGI24913J38484_101032_pt1 | contig 37505 bp, 49 predicted proteins | sample LinPfosmplate1_FD_38484 | JGI IMG/M metagenome (IMG submission 38484)
GGCTGAATCAATCAATCGCCGCCAACGGGGAGTTTGTTTGCTACCACAAGGATTCCCCTCTGTTGCTTTGGCCCAATGAATCGATCATTGTCCAGGCCGAGGCTGTCGACGTTCTGACGTTCGATATCGTTTATAGGGTGTATTAATGGGCATGTATCCTGAGATTTCCGAGGATGGATCGCATGGAGTGATCGAGCCTTGGCACTACTCCGAATGGTTTGGCTCTCTATCCCACGCTCAACTGATCAAGCTCCGCGAAATGGTCCGCAAGGTCCACATGCGTGAGGGATACCGAGCGGATCAGATCGACAATCGAACCATGGATCGAATCATAGAAGCAATCGGCCCGCGCGTGGCTGACGTCCAAATGAAAGCGGCCATCGATGCTGGAATCATCGACAACTGAACCGGCGCCGTACAGCCTGGACTTCAAGCCTTCCGGCGACACCCTCAAGAATTTCATGCGGGGCGAAAAGTTCGTTCGCGGCATCCGAGGCCCGATTGGATCCGGCAAGTCTGCTGGCTGTTGCATGGAGATCATGCGCCGAGCCTGTGAGCAAAAACCGAACAAGCTGGGCATAAGGCGATCGCGCTGGGGTATTGTGCGAAACACCAACCCGCAGCTACGAACCACGACGATTAAGACATGGCTGGATTGGTTCCCAGAGGAAATCTTCGGAACCTTCAAATGGTCGGTCCCCTACACTCACGTTATCAAGTTCGGTGATGTCGAGCTCGAGGTCATCTTTATGGCCCTGGATCGGCCGGATGATGTCGGCAAGCTGCTGTCGATCGAGTTCACCGGGATTTTCATCAACGAGGCGCGTGAGGTCGCCAAGCCGATCATCGATGCCTGCACCATGCGTGTTGGCCGCTTCCCATCGAAGAAGGACGGGGGGCCGTCTTGGTATGGTGTGATCATGGATACGAACGCCCCGGATGAAGACCACTGGTGGTCGATCATGTCAGGGGAGGTTCCGGCTCCGGAATACCTCACTCAAGAAGAAACGCTGATGCTGATCCTCCCTGATAATTGGGAGTTCTACGATCAGCCGCCTGGGATGGTCGAGATCAAAGACGGCGAAGGCCAGGTCATAGACTACAGGTTCAATACAGACGGGGAGAACGTCGAGAATCTGGTGGATGGGTATTACGAAAACCTAATCCGAGGGAAGACCAAATCCTGGATCGATGTCTACGTCATGAACCGGATCGGCCATGTCATTGAGGGCAAGCCGGTCCATCCGAATTTCACCAGAGATATCCATGTATCGAAGAAGCCGCTGGTCCCCGCCGATGGTGTGCCGCTGCTGATCGGTATGGATTTCGGGCTCACGCCGGCGGCGTTATTCGCGCAACGGCTCCCCACTGGCCGGTGGCTTATCCTGGCCGAGCTCGTCGCCACAAACATGGGGACGGAGAAATTCGCCGGGGAGATTAAGCATGTCCTAGCCAAAAAATTCCCCACTCTCTATGAGAAGGCGATGATCTATGGAGATCCGGCTGGCGATCACCGCGCGCAAACAGACGAAAAAACGCCCTATGCGGTACTTCGAGCGGCCCGGTTGAAAGCCTATCCCACGCAAACCAACGACCCATCCATAAGAATCGATACTGTCGATCGAGTGCTAACCCGCTTGGTGGGCGGGCATCCTGGGATGCTGATCGATCCAAGCTGTACGATATTCATTCGAGGCCTTGAGGGCGGGTATTGCTACGACCGCATCCAGGCGTCGGGGACATCGGAGCGATTCCACGAAACCCCGTCGAAAAACAAGTTCAGCCACATTTGTGACGCGAGCCAGTATCTTCTTCTCGGTGGTGGGGAGTGGTTGGAAATGGTAGGTCGTAAGCCCAGAGGCGGGCAGCCGATCAACGGTAAGGGTCATTGGGATCCATTCGACCGCCAGCGTAAGGCGATGGGCAAGGATCGGAGGGACAAGGATTGGGACCGGATACTTCGACGTGGCATATAGCGTTTATCGCCAGGGAAAAAATCTATTGGTGGGATTGGGTCTTCTCTTGGGGGCGGTTCAAGCACATTGTCGCTTTTGGCTACAACCCCGAATGCGATCAATGGGTATACTATGATTGGAGCCTTCTAGGGACGGTTGTGTTGCCCTTGGATCGGGGTGTCCTGGACAAGCTAATCCTACACATCGAGGATGAGGGAGGTATAATCCTAAGCGCGCCGCCGCCGAACTTTATGTACTGCAAATCGTTCTTCCCGATAGCCACTTGCGTGGCCGCGATAAAGCATTTGACCCGAGTAAGGTGTTGGGCCGTAACGCCAGATCAACTATTTTGTGCGTATAAACAAAGAGGCTCGAAACGTCTTTTTGAAACGAAATCTAGCAAGGAGCTGGCCGATGGGCGGGATACTCTCTCCGAAGACTCCGAAAGATCCGGAGGGCGACCGGCTACGTCAGCAAGAGGCAGCGCGCTTGGATAGGGAAACCCAACAGCGCGAGGAATCGAAGAGACGCCGCCGGAATGCTCGTCTTTCTGCTGGTGGCACCGGACAATCCTCACTATTGAGCGCGGGACTTGGCGGCGGCGGGCAATTAGGCTCCGGCAAAAGTCTGCTCGGTTAAGCTATGACCCCCAAGGAACTCAAGCAGAGATGCGAGGCCGCGTTCATAACGCGCGACCGCTTTAAAACTCTGTTCCAGGACGCTTACGACTACACCATGCCCACGCGGCAGGGGTTTGATCAGTCGTCAGAGCTTGGGTCATCGAGGACAGACCGCATATTTGATGAGACGGCAGTTGTCGGCGTGAACGAGTTTGCGGCTGAATTGCAATCCAGCCTGTTGCCGCCGTTCTCGCGATGGGCTGAGATCAAGGCTGGCTCCGAGATCCCGGAAGAGGCCCGCGAAGAGATCGACGCGGAACTGCAAAAGGTCACCGAGACGGTCTTCGACTATATTGCGAACTCCAATTTCGACCAGGAGATCAACGAGGCGCTTCTGGATCTGTCGGTTGGAACGGGCATATTGAAGGTGGAAGAGGGCGACAATATCGACCCGCTGCGCTTCCAGGCCGTCCCGCTAACCGAGATCGCGCTGGAAGACGGCCCGGATGGGCTTGTGGATGATGTCCACTACAGGCGATTTGTAAAACCAGAGCATCTGAAGGTGATGTTCCCGAAAATGAGCAGGGAAGCCCTGGAGACGGTGAAAAACCGGGCTCAAGGCGATTCCCGTATCGAGCTTCTGCAGTCAACGGTTCGCAATCGGTCGACGCCGAATGTTCGGAAATGGGACTACATCGCTCATTTGCCGGGACAAGAGATGGTCCTTTCGGAAGCCAAGTACGATGGCCGAGGATCCAATCCCTGGATTATCTTCCGATGGTCGAAAGCGGCTGGCGAATGTTATGGCCGTGGCCCGGTCATTAGCGCCCTGCCGGCGATTCGAACGTGCAACCTTGTGGTCCAGCTCGTCCTCGAAAACGCGGACATGGCGATAACCGGAATGTATCAGGCCGATGACGATGGCGTAATCAATCCTGACAGCATCGTTCTATCGCCGGGACTGATCGTTCCGCGTGCGCCTGGTTCTCGCATCGAGGCGCTGCAAAACCCATCGAATTTCGATGTCAGCCAGCTAATCCTGGATGATATGCGCCACAATATCCGCAAGGCTCTGTTTAATCAGCAGCTTGGGCGCCCGCATGAGGCGACGCCGATGAGCGCAACCGAGGTTGCCGAGCGTATGGCGCAGTTGGCCCAGGAGATCGGCCCCGCCTTTGGTCGGTTGATGAAAGAGTTGGTCGAGCCGGTAATCCAGCGCGTCATCTTTATCTTGAAAAAGCGCGGGTTGATTCAGCTTCCTACTCTTGATGGCAGAGAGTTGAAGCTGGTATCGAGGTCGCCACTTGCCGCCGCACAGCGGATGCAGGACGTCACCAACATGGATCGATTCATGCAGCGCATCGGCGCGATCTTCGGCCCACAGATCACACAGGTTATCGTGGATCAGAACAGAACCAGCCGGTGGTATGCCGAGAAGCAGCAGATTCCCCTGGATCTTCTTCGTGATGAATCAGCCCAAGCCGAAATGATGAAGGCCGCGGTTGGTCAACTGGATCCGGCAGCGGCGGAACAACCTCCAGACGGTGGCCTATGACGGAAATAAACCGGACGGAAGAACGGATGTTAGCGTGGCATCGCTGGACATCCACCCCGGAAGGCAAGGAGTTCCTGGATTACTTAAGGTCAGTCACGGTCAACGCGGTAGCAATGCCGCCCTTCGACGGGATGACGCTGGCCTTTAACGAGGGGCGACGGTCATTGTTCGGTGAGTTGCAGAACATGATCGATAAGAGCATCGATATTCACAAGCAAAGGGCAAAAGACCATGGATCCGACATTAGAAACGACCCCCCTCGCGGACGACGCCGGCGGAGAAGCGCCACCGACCCGGCCTGACTACCTCCCCGAGAAGTTCTGGAACGCGGAGACGGGAACCGCCAATGTCGAGGCGCTTTCCGAGTCCTTCACCGGGCTTGAGCGGAAGATGTTCACGAAAAACGAGGTTCTGAAGACGGAGCTTGCCTCGGAGCGTCTGGCCAATCGGCCGGAAGCGGCGGATAAATACGAGCTGCCTGAGATCGAGGGCCACGAATGGGATGAAGGGGATCCTCTTCTGGTGTTCTGGCAAAACCACGCTTTTGATCAGGGGTTTGATCAGGAGATGTTCAATACCGGGATCAACGGCTATATAGACGCGGTTAGCGCCGCACAGCCCGACATGGAGGTAGAGCTCGCACGGCTTGGTGAAGATGGCAAAACCCGGATCGCGGCGATTAATGCCTGGGTATCGTCGAGTTTTTCGGAAGAAACGCAAAACGCCTTTGACCAAATCGCTCAATCCGCTGAAGGCATTGCCGCGATCGAAGAGATCATGGGCAAGTTGGGCGGTGGTAGCGGTGAAGATGTCCCGTCAGGCTTGGGGGAGCCCGTCCTTACCCGCGAGGAACTTACGGCCCTGATGGGGTCGCCCGCGTATTGGGATCCAGGGAAACGGGATCCGGCGCTGATTGCCAAGGTCACTCGTGGCTTTGAGCGTCTGGCGGGAAGTGCGTAATGGAACAAGACATCGGGCGTCGACGCGGATTTCGCTTTGAGAAGAACATCTCTCTAGCAGCCGTTCTGACGCTCCTTGTCGTTTCCGTTGGATTCATCGCCAGCTATCTCCGCATTGAGGCGCAATCAGCCGGCAACGCTCAGGAGCTCATCAAGATTGGAAACAAGATCGACAGTAATCGCGAGTTTCAGATAAACCAAAGAACCCACGTTTTATCGAGGGTAAATGGCATCCAAGAGGAAAGCCAAAACAACAAGGCCGCGCTTGCGGCGGTCACGGCCAAGACCGACTATATTGCCAAGCAGGTTGATAGACTGGTCCAAAATCTCATTGAAGGCAGAGCTCCGCGTTGAGGCGCAATCAGCATCCATAATCATTTTGTGCGTAAACGGTCGGCCCTCGATTCCGATATCACGGGGGATCGGCCCAAAAGGGACGGCCCCGGCCCGGAAACGGAATAACCGAATCAGCCTCTCCAGCGGATTAACCGACATGAAACCGCAATCGGAGATAGGGTTATGGCTGCTCCCAGCATTGACACCACCTTTATCTCGCAGTTCGAAGCCGAGGTTCATGTTGCTTATCAGCGCATGGCCTCCAAACTTCGGAATACCGTGCGAGAAAAGACCGTTACCGCCCTCGATGACACCTTTCCCAAGATCGGAACGGCATCGGTAGGCCAGAAGGCTCGCAACGGCGATGTGCCGCTGAATAACTTGGCTCACACCAAGGTTCAGGTCACGATGGCCGATTACTACTCGGGTGAACTGATTGACAACCTCGACACGCTCAAGACCAACATCGATGAGCGGCAGATCACGGTTCAGGCGATCTCGGGCGCCCTTGGTCGACAGACCGACACCGTCTTGACCACGGCGATGGACGCGGCGACGAATGCCACCGCAGCCGGCGGCACCGGACTCACCAAGGCGAAGGTCCAGACCACGCATACCGGATTCGGAAACCGCGATGTTCCCGATGACGGCCAGCGTTACTGGACTGTCAGCCCCGCTGGTTGGGTGGATCTGGTCGACACCACGGAGTTTTCCGACGCCGATTATATCGGCCCGGATCAGCTTCCTTGGCCGACCGGCATTACCGCGAAACGCTGGTTCAGCTTCCTGTTCTTCTCGTTCTCGGGCGTTCCGGGTACGGTCGGCGGGGACCGCAAGACCTTCGCGTATCACCGAACCGCCGTTGGCCTGGGCATGAATGCCGAGCCGAAGGTTACCCCCGATTGGGAGAACCTGAAGCAAGCGTGGTCCTTCGTTGGCTCAATCTCCCTTGGTGCTGTTATCATCGATAACAACGGCATCGAGGAAGTCAGCTTCGCCGAATAAAGGGGATTAACGATGGCTTTCGATGGCACGAATATGTCGATGATGGGGGTCGGTGCTTTCCGAACCCACATGTATCGCACCACGGCTGACGCGAAAGCGGCGGTCGACAGCGCCGGATACTTCAACGACCATGCGGCTTTTTGCACGGTCGGGGACGTCATCTTGGTTGAAGCCTCCGACGACACTGGTTGGATGTACGTTTCGGCGAACGATGGTTCGACGGTTGACGTAAACGACCTTGTGACGGTTCGGGGTTCTGATACTGACTAGTCCGGCTGGAGTAAAATCCTTCGGATATCGGGGAGACGTGGATTTGAGCTTGCCCCTCGCGTCCTCGTCTCCCCTCTTCATTTTAGGAGTCCACCATGGCTTTTATTACCGCTAAAACCGCTAAAGGTGCCAGAAAGATCAAGGCAAAGAAAGCCCAGGTAACGCCGAAACCTCCGTCGCGGAAGGAAATGCTCAAGTTCGGGGACAAAATAAATAAGAGGAACCTCGACACATACGGCGCCATGAGAGCCGGGTCTAAGGGTGCCTTCAATACAATCGAGCGCACACTGCGTAAGGGCGTGAGATCACTTCTTAATCACAAGTAAGCGGCAATTTGTCGGTCAAAAATGAGGGCGCTCTATGAGTAAGTCGAAAATCGATCTAGTGAACTCGGCTTTGGTCCTTGTCGGTGATGGTGTCATCACCTCGCTTGACGATCAAACTACCCAAGCCCTTGTGGCGAACACGATACTTGAAGACTTTATCGAGGCTGAACTCTTTGAAACCCGGTGGCGGTTCGCCACGGAAACGACCCCCACCACATTAGTTACTTCGGCCACCCACCCGACCGGCCTTGGCATCTTTCAGATCCCCACAGGCACGATTCGGGTTTGGAACGTCTATGACGGCACCCGCTCGATCGGGACCGGCTGGCAAATGGAAGGCGATAAGGTTCTCCTTGATGGGGATGCCAATTCGGTTATCTCAATCGAGCGCACCACGGAGCCTCCCGTTGGTAACTGGCCCCCTCACTTTCGCCTCGCGGTTGTCTTCCGCCTGGCCGCCGCCTTCTGCATGGCGTTGACGGAGAATGAAGACAAGTCCCAGATCCTTCTGAACTGGTCGGAGAGCTATGCTCGAAAGGCCCGGTCGAGTGATGGCGGGCAATCCTCGCCTCGGGCGATCAAGGGGCGCCAGATATTGGGCTCTCGGCAGGGCGGCGGGCTATCAAGATCGAGCAATGAAGGGATTATCTGATGGGGCGGCACAACACGCCTCTCTCCACATTCTCAAGTGGGGAATTGGATCCACGAATGCGTGGCCGAACTGATCTGAAGCATTACCTCCAGGGCTCGCTCCGGATGCGGAATTTCCGACAGTTGGCGCAAGGCGGCATCACCACCCGGCCCGGTACGGACTTCATCGCGACCCTTCCATCATATGGCCGGGCGGTCCCGTTTGTGGTCAGCGAAACGCAGGAATACATCTTCGTCTTTACGGAGTTCTCCCTTGAGATTTGGGGTGCGCCGGAATGGGATGTGAAGCTGCAAACGCTGGTCACTCCCTATACCGAGCAACAGTGCCGGGACATGGACTTCACCCAATCTGGTGACACGATGCTCACCTTCCATGAGAGCATTATCCAGCAAAAGATCGTCCGGACTTCGCCGACCACGTTTACGATCGAGGATATCTCTTATGGAGTGAACAAGGATCAGACGCGGATTTACCAGCCCTACCACAAGTTTGTGGCAGCGGATGTTCATCTGGTGTTTAACGGCGCGAACTATCAGGCGGGGACTTCGGTTACCTGCGGCGCTTACACAAACAACGGCGCGACGAACTACACAACCCTTTGGAACCCCGATCATGTGGGCAAGAGGTTCCGGGTTCTTGATGATGGGGACTCGATCTATAAGGAATTTGAGGTCACCGCGATCCACCCCGCCGGAGCCCTTCAGGACGCTACCGTAACTTTGAAATCGAATTTCACCCTGACCGCGGCGACACTGAGTCTCGATTGGGGGGAGCCGATGTACAGCGAGCTCCGGGGCTACGCTTCGACGGGCGCATTTCGTGAAAGCCGACTATGGATGAACGGCGGCGCTGGCCGGCCCAATGGCGTTGTTGCCTCCCGCCTGCAAGAGTTCTTCGACTTTGAACTTGGGACCGCCCTCGATGACGAGGCCATCGACTTTTCGATTGCGACCACCCAGGTCAAGCGAGTGGAATATATCGTGCCGGGTCGGGATCTCACCTTCATGTGTGACGGCGCCGAGCTCTACACTTCGGTTGCGGATGGTGAGGCGATTACCCCCGGCAACATGAACGCCAAGCCGCAAACCTATTTCGGCAGCAAGCGGGTTAAGCCGTGGGTTTTCGATGGTGCTGTCCTCTTTGCACAGCGCAAAGGGAAGAATATCCGGGAATATCACTACAAGGATATCAATCAATCCTATACGTCATCCAGCGTCAGCATCCTGGCCGGCCACCTTGTGGATAACCCGGTCGATTCGACCGTCCTAACATCCGGGGATTTCCCGGAGCAATACGCCTTCTTTGTGATGTCTAATGGATCGATGGCCGTGTTCCATTCGATTCGCGAAGAGGAAACGCGAGGCTGGTCCTTGTGGTTCCCTGGCGTGTCGGATCCAGGACTGACAAGCGAGAAGGCGGTTTTTAATAATTCAACGGTGAGCTCCGCGTCGGTCACGGCCTTCATTAGTCAGCTTGACCTGTTCTCATCGATGACCGCGGGCGATAAGTTTCTGTCCGTCGCGGCGGTCAATGATAGCCTCTTTGTTGTGACCCGCCGCCGCGTCGGTGGGACAAGCGTTTATTCGCTCGAGCGGTTTAACCAGAATCGCTATTTTGACGCGGCCCGTACCAAGACAGAGCCCGTGCCGACACGGACCTTTACCGGCCTGTCGAGCTACGCTGGTCATTCTGTTTCCGTGAGGTCGAGGGATACGTTTCTTGGGCTGCATCAAATATCGGCGCTTGGGATTCTAACCCTGCCGGTAACCGTCGAGGCCCAAGTACAGATCCAGGTTGGATTGCCGTTCCTCTCGTACTTCACGCCGATGCCGTTTGATGCGGCCACCCGAGGCGGTGCACTCACGGGAAAAAAGCGGCGAATATCTCATTTGCTAGTCGAGCTTTATGACACCCTGGCGCTTCAAGTGAATAGCGATGTGATGCTATTGCGTGGTACGACTGACAGCATGTCATCGCAGCCTGTATCCGTTTCTGGCCCACAGCCGTTTCGGCAGCTTGGATATTCTCGTGACCCGACCGTGAATTTTGTATTGGACGAGCCAATGCGCGCTACAATCCTGTCAATCCAAGCCGAGTTGGCTCACTGATGGCCAGCTTTGCAACAGCGGTTACCGTTGCCGGCCTCCTATCGAGCGCGTTTGGTGCGGCATCTTCCTTTGGCACGGCCAAGGTCCAGAAGAAAGAAGCGGCCCGGGCGGCTGAATTGGCGAGGTTTCGTGGTAAGCAGGAGGCTGCTGCCGCCGCCGCCGGCGCCGAGAGGCTGAAGGCACAGAATAGAGCATCGATGGCCGCTGCGGGTGGCGAAGAGACGGGGTCAAACCGCGCCTTCCTGACTGCCTTTGATGAGGATGCCGAGGCGCAGCAAATATCCCTTCGGATTGGATCCAGTGAAACCGCCCGGTCCTTCCTGGCCCAAGGTCAGAATGCCGCGCGTCAATCTAACCTTGCGGGAATTGGCGGGCTTGTTAAGTTGGGCAAGGGCGTTGTTAAATCAGGCCTGCTCTCAAAATCAGGTCTGCTCTCATCGGCCAAGCCGATAACAAGCTCGACCTCTCAAACCCCACGCAAACCGTAGGCAAACCATTTTGAGGAATGACTGATGGCTCTACAACCATTCACCAGCCATGGCGTTTCTTCAATCCAAGGCCCGGTTCAGATCACCAATTCCGGCATCCAGCTTGGGAACATCGCGGATGTATTTAACGAGGCGGCTGAAGACCAGCGCCGGCGTGAGAACAAGTTAAGCCTTGCCGTGTTCACCAGTTCCGCTTACGACGCGGCGACCGAGATCGCCCTAAATAATCCGATTGATGCCGACGAAGTCTCCAGACAGATGGCGAGCTTCTATGATGGATATGTTCGGAACGATCCCCGGCGCGGCGATGCGGACCACGCAACGGATATCGAGGCTACGTTCCTGAAGATTACCTCGAGCGTTGCAAACAATGTTCGGAAGGCCCAAAAGGAGCACATCAATTCGGGTATCGACAAGACGTTCAACACGAGCATCGAAACCCTGCTTAAAGTGATCGAGGGCCGCCCGTTTCAGGAGAATCTTTCCGACGAACAACGAAGTGCTCTGTATGAGGCGGACGCGGTGGCCCATCTGAAGATTCTAAAGGATTACCAGGAGGTCCGAGGCGAGGCGATTACTGACGCCGGCATTGCTGACGTCATGGACAAGTTCAAAGTGTCCTGGCAGGTGAACCAGATCGTCAAAGAAGCAACCAACATGCTGCAGCATGATGGGGTTAGGTTTCTTCGCAAGGAGATCCGGCGCGTTACGCAAGGATACCCGGAGTTTGCCGAGCATCTGAAGCGAGCAAACGAACGCTTTAAGACAGCAACCCTGACCAAAACCGAGGATGATATTGCCGCCTTGACCGCCGCCGGGGGGGAGTTGGCTCGCGACTCATTGAGCGAAGAACGCATCGAGAGCTATTTTCAAGCCTTGGCAAGCATCTTAGGCCCGGCCGAGTCTGAGAAGGCGCGGGTCGCTTGGGATGCGTCTGAGCGCAATGAGATTTATCTCCAGGCGATAACAGGTGTCGTTGAAGACAACTTGACAGAGAATGATATCAATCAACTGGATCTGGATAATTCTCACAAAATCCAACTCAAGGGGATGGTTAGAGCGCTAGATTCCACCCTGAAATTGGAACGGGCCATAGAATATGTCGTCTCAGTTGACGGTCTGGGCCCGGATGCCATCGCGGACCTGGCCGTATCGCTAGAACGCGGCGGGATGAATCGCAATAACTTACAGAAATTCCTCTCCGCCGCTCGGAAGAATTATAACACCAAGTTTCTGGCGTCGGCCTCATCGGATATTATGAGCAGTCGCGTGACCACTCTCTTGCAACTGGAGAGTAAGGATTATTATAAGGGGGCCGACCCCGCAATCCAAGCCGGTATGCGGCAAAAGCTATTGGATGCGCTGACCAAGAATGAAAACAACGACGAGATCGTTGACCACCATGAGATAATTTCGAACTTTCAGAGCCTCGATGATGCGGATGAGGCACTTCTTGGCCTGAACGCAACTCTTGAAAAAGTCTCGTCGGGAAGCCGGGCTCGAATCCGATTGATGTATGTGAACGCCCTTGAGAAATGGGCAGTGTCCGATCTGAAGCAGAAAAATAAAGCCGCCGCCGCCGCTAAAAAAGAGGAACGGCTATCGGTTAGTAATGAATGGGGACACGACATCCTTGACGGCATCGCCAACGGGGAGCTCCCGCGAAATGGTTGGGAAACCACGCCAGCCGGTCAGGCCATGGAGCGCACCGATTACAACAAGGTTAGGAACGCCCTCCGCGCTGATGCGGCTGAGAAAGCCGAGCATGTCGCCTGGGTTACGGGAGGCAAGATTGGGTTTCCGCCGTTGGCCTCGCAGAAACAGATCGATAAGGCCTTTGGAACGCAAATCCTAACCGGGCTTCAAGGCACCTCGGAGCAGGTCGCCGATAGTATGGCCCGGATGCTCGACTTCAACGGGTTCATCCCCGCGAAGGTGCTGCATTTTCTAAAAACGGCTACCTCCTGGGATGAGGCCACGGCCCGGAAGGGCGCAACCATTATGAGGTCCGCTACTGATTTGGGCATGAAGCAGCGCATCCTAAACGCGGTGTCGAAAACTCAGGGGTCAGCTGGATCCTATGAGATGCTGAACACCATCGAAACGGCCCCGCAGCAAGATGGGGATCTAAATGATTGGATCAAAGCCCACCGCACCGCCCCTGGCCGGGCAAATATGGCCGCGGTTCAAAGAGAGCTTGGCATCAAAGATGCGAATGGCCGAACCGCCCTACAGAACTTCGTCACGAATAAGTTAGTCATGATGTCCAGTGACGGCGCCCTTGGTACGATAGCGGCGCAGTTTTATAATTTTGTGGTGAAGGATACCTGGCTTGGGCAAGAGTTTGCTTTAGGGGCTCGTCTTGCGGATCAAACGATGCTGTCCCAAGGAAACCTTGTGGGGATGCGGCTGCGAAACTCTCGCGGTACATCTCTTGCTGCTATTTTTGGCGCCGGGGATGCTGAAGACTTGCAGGCGCCCGATCTAAGCCAGCGGGCAATGGCGATGCTGAATGGGCTGATTACCAGCACGCTTTCTGAAAAGCCAAACATGGACATGAGAAGCACCGTTGAATATTCAATGGACAAGCTCTCCAGGCAGATGACCTATGACCCTTCCTTCGTGGGCGCCAGCAAGATCCAGCGCCTGGACAATAATGGATATGCAATCCGTGCCGAGGTTACCTATCGAAATCCCATGGTCGTTAAGGGCTGGACCATGATGGAAAGCCGTGGCGCACTGATCCAAACCGCCAAACTATATTACGGGATAATGAAGTCGAACCAGGATATCTCTCGATCGGCCGAGTTCAAGGCCTCGGCGAAGCTGGCCGGTAGGTTCTTCCTAGAGGAGGAATTTAGCGAGGGCGTTCGCGATCCAGATCATGGTGGCTTGAGCTTCAATAAGCTTTACAACCAAGGGCGACTCTACTGGACCAGCGAGCATCCGACGGGGAGCGGGCGGTTTGGCATTGTCCTTATCGATGATAACGGCAATAATTTCCGTCTTAATCGCAGAAACTCTGATAATGATAAGGCGAAGGAATACACCTTCGAACTGCCTGATGACATTGGTACCAATCCAATGCGCCAGGTCAAGCAAGCCAGGGATAATATCTTGAAGCAGTTGGTCGGTCCAGACTAATGGGCATGATCGATACAGCGAACGCTATCTCGAAAGCCGCCACCGGCAAGCACGTTGGCGAGCTCCTTGAGGCAAGCGAAGGCTACCAGAGTTTTAAAGGCATAGTCGGCGGCATCTTCTTCACGCCGACGCTAACCCAAGACCTGGATATGAAGGAGGACATCAATCAGGGGCCTGATGAGAGCGTCGAAGATTACCAGAAGCGTGTTCTCCAGGGTGTTGAGTATGACGATCGGCCCGAGGCGGTAGCCCCGCCGGAGGGGGGCATCGGGATGCCGCTTAACACGAGGATCACCTTCGATGACTATGCGGCCAGTTCAACGCTAAATGCACGGGTGATGAAGCGGTCGTTTCGAGACGAGCTGCTGTTCCTCCCCTGGATGCTAACGGATCGGCAAAGCGATCAACTATGGTCAGTGATATCAGGAGATCAGTCTCAAAAGGCTTGGTTCCCGGCTGACCCTACATTCGATCTGAAAACCACGATCATCAGCATGGAGGACACGGCGGATTACGAGCATCTGGCCACGGCGCAATCCATGGAGGAATACATCTATCTGAAGGGTGCGCTGGGAAAGCACAAGACCCGAGCGGATGAACAAGCCGCCTCCCGTTCCGCCTATATGACCGGGCAACTCCTGGCCGTCCCCATGCGCTTCTCCAGCGCCATGACCCTTGGCGTTGGCACCGGATCAAAAGGCATCTTGAGGTCCGGCAGGAACGCCGCCGCGGTCGGCTTTATCGAGGAAAAGCTGAACGACTGGAAAGACCCCTATACCGAGCGAAACGCTCTCGGCTATGCCGCAAATGTGTTCGTCTTCAATGTCGGCACGGCGGCTCTCTTCGCCGGGGCGAAGAATATATACTCCTTGCGCCGAGCGGACGGGACGCATGAACCCCTAGAGGATGTCGCCAACCACGAAGCAATCCTGCAAGCGGAGCTCGATGCCGGTTGGGGCGGCAGAAAAGCCTTCAAGGATCCAGATGGGATGGCGGATGGCAATCGGCCTCCCGGCGTGGATGATTTTGAACCGCAGCCAAAAGGCGTCGGCGCCGAGGCAAATCCGAGTTCGGTGGGACCGCATGTTGGCTTTGCCGAGCGGGTTTATAACGAAGGCCTGAAGGCCAGTCTGGGCGTTGGTCAATGGACAAGTTTCGTCAATCCGATCCTCCGTGTGATGCACGGCTCCGATCTGGATGCTCGAACCTTCATGCAGGATCTATTCGAGGTCGCGCCAAGGCTCAATAAGAACACCGCCGCCGGCGGGCATCAGGCCACTGGCCGAGCCCTGGAAACAGAGCTCCGCATGGATAACAACGCTCGCCTCGGCACGGCTCAGGAGTCCATGGCGAATGCCCATAATGCTTATCTTGAGAGGCATGGCACCGGGCCGTTGCGTCAGACCCTATCCGCTGGCGGGGCCAAACCTACTGGTGTGGGCGATGAAGTCCTGCTGACTTTCGGGGAGTTCCGTGACGAGATCGCCCGCGCAATGCGCCGCGGCGGCTCCCACCCCATCAAGGAGATTGAGGATCTGGTCCCGGAAATCCGAAAGCATTATGACGATATGCTGGATGAGGGCCTGGCGTCGGGGATCTTCACCGATGGTTTGCGCCGGATGGTAAAGGCGATTGATGAAATGGATAATCCCACCCCCGCCTCCCAATTAAAGCGCGCCGAGCTGGAAACCCAGATCGAGAAGATCGAGACGGAGCTCCAGGCGGGCCGTAACAATTACGTCAACCGAATGTGGGATGATGGAGCGATAAACGCTCGATGGGATGATTTCGTCAATATCGTTCAGCGCGAGCTTCAAGTCAGCCGCAAGGAAGCGATCGTCCTGGCCCGGCAGCTTCAGCAGGAAAAGAGCTTCGTTCATACCGATGCGGATCCAGTCGGCGTATCAAGTGCGCTCCGCGCTCGTCGCATTCAAATCCCAAATGAGGAAGCCTTCGATGATTTCCTGATCAACGACATGCGAACCCTGTTGGAATCGTATATCCGAACCACGAATGCCGATCTGAAGCTGTATAACCGATTCGGATCCGTCGACTTGGAAAGCGCCTCCCGGATAACGGGTGAGGTCGGACCCATTGAAACGATCCGGCAGAATTACAACGCCCGGATCGAGTTCGCTTCCCGAAAGACGGGAACGCGGGAGGATGTCTTAGCCCTTGAAAAAGAGCGGGACGCGATGATTGAAGACTTTCGGGCCACCCGTGATTTGCTACGGTGGACCTATGCGATCCCGCCCAACCCGAGCTCGATGGTATCTCGATCGATCCGGATGGCTAAAAACTTCGCTGCCATGACCATGCTAACCGGAGCCCTGGCCGCTCTCCCGGATGTCGCCCGGGTGATAGCCGTGGATGGTCTTCGCCGTAGCATGGGGCGGACCTATGAGGGATTCCTCGATGGGATGAAGCTGCTCAAGATGTCGAAAGAAGACGCTCGAGCTGCTGGTGAAGTTTGGGAAATGGTTCTCAACTCCCGCGCCGCCCTTCTCGCTGACGTTGGTGATCTTCACGGTATGGCGAATAAGATGGAGCGCCGTGTATCCGGTGCGGCCGCAATGTCGTTTGCCATTAACGGGATGTCTCTTTGGAATGACATCGCGAAAAATGTCACGGCTTTGAATGTGGGGTCCAAGATTCTGCAGGATGTGGAAGACATCATGTCCGGTACGGCGTCCTCCGCTCAACGTGAGAGAATCGCCGCCTCAACGCTTACCGAGGGGGACGTCGAGAGCATCTGGTCAATGCGCGATCGCTGGCATCGGTCGGAGCATAATATTATCGGGCAAACATCTTCCTGGACCAACAAGGTGGCCGAGGAAGCCTACCTCTCCGCGCTGTCCAAGGAGATTAATAGCGTGATCATCACGCCCGGTCTTGGTGAGAAGCCCCTCTTTACCAGCCAAGAGGGTTGGTCCCTTGTCACGCAGTTCAAATCCTTTGCGTTCGCCAGCCATATGAAGGCGACGATTCCCATCCTGCAGGAGCGCGACATGGCCGCCTTCACTCAGCTTGCGGGCATGGTGGCTCTTGGAGGCGTCGTGGCTTACTTGCGCGCGGTTCAAAACGATCAGGAAAAGAACTTCGGCATAGATGATTTCCTGGTGGAAGGCTTTGACCGCAGCGGCGCTGGCGGCTGGATGATGGATATCAACAACATGGCCGAGCGTGCATCCGGTAACAATATCGGCATTCGCCCTCTTACCGGCACCGAGCCTCCGTACCAGTTGAGCGAAACAGCCGTGGCGACTAGCATCGCGGGACCAGCCGCGACCCAGGCCATGAAGGCGTTTAAGGTAACCAGCCAGTTCCTTTCAGGAAATTGGAACAGGCATACCACGGACAATTTTGTGGATCTGATCCCAACGAATAATTTTGCTCAATTTGATAATATTTTTGATGCCGTCGAAGAAGGAATCGAGGGTGTCCGCTAGTTTGTGCGTAACTCAACGATGACCGTATGGCCATGTTCGCCATACCGGAGGGTGTCAAATGGCTAATTTGTCGGTAACGGAAGTCGCGACGCGGGAGCAATACACGGTCGGGGGAACGCCTCAAACCTTGTTCGCTGTCCCGTGGCCGTTCTTTGATGTCGATGACCTCGATGTTTATGACGGCAGCATCCTTCAGGTGATCAATACCGATTACACGGTGACCACTCTGGCGGCGGATGACGGCGGCTTTCTCAGTGGAACGGTTGTCTTCACATCCGGCAAGTCCAGCACGACGATCGCCATTATCAGGAACGTGGCCCAGGAGCGAATCACTGACTTCCCGCCCTCTGGCGGCTTTAATATCCGGGAGCTCAACCGCCAACTCGACGCAATCACGACCCAAATCCAAGACGTAACTCGGAAGATCGGGCAGAAGATTGGGTTTCTGGAGTCGGATTTCGATGATGATGTCGTAAACATCACGGTTGATGCCGCGGCCCGAGGCGATAAATACCTGGGATTCTCGGCCGATGGTAAGTCCGTGGTGGCAAAAGACGGCACAATTGAGGGCGGTGGCACCGACGACGCCACCAAAGTGCCTCTGACGCGCTCTGTAGCGACCAGCGGAGGCCTTCAGGGCGGTGGAGACCTATCATCGGACAGAACACTGTCCATCGCTCCCACAGCGGCCACACCGGGCGTTTATACGAACGCTGACATCACGGTTAATTCGACCGGCCAGATTACGGCAGTCGCCAACGGGGCCGCAGGGGGTGTTTCAACCTCTCGGAACGTAAATACCGGCACCGGATTGGCCGGCGGGGGGGATCTTACCGCTGACCGAACCATCTCAATTTCCGCAACGGGCGTGGCGGCGGATACCTATGCCTCTCCAAGCTCCGTATCGATCAATGCTCAGGGCCAGATCACCGGGATTGTAGCCGGTGGGGGTGGCTCCGTGCCGTCAACGCGGCTTGTTTCCAGCGGGACCGGGCTTACGGGCGGCGGCGACTTGTCCGCGAATCGCACATTGACCATGGCGAATACGGCGGTGTCGCCTGGGTCCTATGCCAACGCGAATATTACGGTGGACCAGCAGGGCCGTATTACGGCGGCTTCCGCTGGCTCCCTCAATGGCGTCGGTATGATTAACGTCAAGGACAGTGGGGCCACGGGTGACGGCGCGACGGATGATGCCGCCAGTATCAATACGGCAATCGGCCTGTTGCCGGCTGGTGGCGGGATCTTGTACTTCCCGGAGGGGACTTATAAGACCACCGCGCAACACACGATTACCGGCAAGCCGGTCAAGATCATGGGCGCGGGGATGGATGTCACCACCATCCGGTGGGAGGTTGCCAGCGGCGGCTTTGTTGTCGATACGACAGGCCATACTTCGGGCTGGCAGACAACTATTTGCGATCTGACCCTCGAAACGAATCAGACGGGTGGCGGTACGGCCATCGGGCTGACATCCGTATACACGGCTGGACAGGTTGATCCATCGATCAACATCTTCAATGTGGATATTGCGGGCAACACCCGGTTTACCAATTACTGGACTAAGGGCATTACGATGCTCGACTGCCCTCAAGCCTATATGGCGAATGTCCATATTATGGGGGGGTCAGTGAGCGGGGTTGGCACGACCGTCGGGATCGAGATCGATACCAACAACTCCGCGACCTCATGCAGCTTCCATCACATGGAAGTCTACTGGTGCGACAGCGGGATTAAAACCCTTCAGTCCACGGCGACGGCGGCGGTGGAAGGGTTCTACATTTCCAATAGTGCATTTGTAGCCTGCAACTTCGGCTGGCATAGCACCACAACGACAAATTGCATCGAGGGGCTACAGATCACGAACTGTCACTTTTCTTGCGAAGACAAGTGCATCACGGGCTTCTTTAACCAAGCCGTTATCCACGGCAATCTGTTCTATGACAGAGCCGGGTCGACGTCATCGAACGCCTTGGTTGAGTTTAAGACTAATGGCGCGATTGACGGTGCTGGGGTCTCGACGAATCCGACATCCAACTTGATCACGGATAATGTGTTCGTGAACGCGTTCGGGACCAACATTATCGGCCTGGTCATGGGCGATACGACTGGAACCGAAACCCTGATCTACAGCAAGGTTTCAAATAATCTGTTCCAATGGGGGGGGACATCGAATGCGATTTCGATCCGTGCGAAATGCACGGACTCCGAGGTATCGCATAACACCGTCCGAGGCGGATCGAACAAGTACGACAACCAGGGTGTTCGGATCCGCACGGGGACGAATATGTGGGCCGAGACTTGGCTTAGCACGGGTGGGGCTCCGTCGATCTCCAATGGCTCTTACAACAATGAGGACCACGGCAACTTCACCGGCAACGAGTTTGATACCGATTCCCTGGCCGGATCGGGCGGACGGTTTGATATTCCGTCTGATGGGAGCATCAAGAAGGTGAAGGTCAGCGCGAAGGTGGCCTATGGCAGCAATGGGACAACTGGCGGCTATGTGAATTTTGCGGTTCGCCATTATGCCTCGGGGGATCCGATGGGATCCCCGTCGAAAACCCATGCGGTCAATACCCATGGGGCAACGGTTTGCTCTCAGTCTGGTCTAACCCAAAGCGGCCTGACGACCTTCCTTTCTGCTTCATCGGGCGTTATCCCGGTGGCGGATGGAGACTACCTGATGTTCGGATTTGGTAACGGCAGCGGCGCCACTATCAGCCCGACCAACGGCACTCACTTCGCCTTGGAAGTCGTGGACGGGGTATGATTTGCGCCGAATGTTGGGATGAAATCCACAACACCCAATCCCGCTATGTCGTATTTGGGACCGGAACAGCAGTACACTTAGATTGCTACAGGAAAATGGAGATGGGCAATGATGGAAATCGTAGGGTTTTTGACGGGGAGCGAAGCCGGAGCGTGGTTGATCGCAATCACGGGTTTAGTGACGGCGGCGAACGCAATCACGATCATGACTCCGACCAAAGCGGACGACAAAGTGATCGACTTTTTTTTGATGATTTTGAACGTGCTGGCCGGTAATTTCGGCAAGAATAAGAACGCTGACGAGTAATGTCTTGGGTCAGTCTGGCCGCAGGGATTATGAAGGCGGCGAACCTAATCGGTGAAATGGTTCGAAACCGTCAGCTTATGAACGCCGGCGCGGCCAAGCAGCAATCCAAAGACTGGAAGGCTTCTGATGAGCGAACGAAACAGGCCCGTTCTGCTGCCAGCGTTGCTGATCATATCCTTATTCGTGGGGGTGATGCTGCTGGTCGGCTGCGAGACAAGTGGAGCCGTGACTGATGCCGGTTGCCAGACATGGCGCGAGAACACGCCGCTTCATGGCAGGGGCGACACAAAAAAGACCATCGATGATCTAACGATCTTCAATCAAGCGATGTCTAGCGCCTGTTAATCTTGCATCCCCAGATATCAGGCTGTATCCGTTTGTATCTGATTCAGTCATGGCTATTCCTTCTGCCGAACTTTTGTGACCATTAACTCATGTGCTGTCACATATTGGATCGCAGCTTCGATCAGGCGCTCCTCGATGCTTTCGTAGCGGTACGTCCCGAGGGATATTTGCAGGGATAGGTCAGCGTGCCATTTACGGATGAACAGCCCCTCGATGTCGAGGTCTATCTCGATGCGGGCGCCCTCACAGCATTCATGCTCTATGTAGACGCGATCAATCTCGACCTCCGGCTCCTCCGGCTGCTCACCGTAAGGATCTCCCAGGCTAGGCATCGACCCGCTGTGACCGGGGGTGTAGGTGGCCTCGACCATCACATCGTTTTCGCCCACATGGGACTGGAACTCGATCTTTTGGCTCATTATGGTCTCCAGTTCTCGATAATTTTTTCACGCTCATCCGTGACATAATCGTGAAAGTCGCCGTTGAACATCTGGACGGCCATTTCGACCCATTGCTTCTTGGTCATCGCCCCGCGTTTCATCGCATCGATGTTGGTGTTGGCGGGGTCAATGCCAGTCAACTGGATGATCAAGGCCTGGAGCTGCTGACCCTTCAGGCGCTTGAGAAACGCCTCGTCAGGACGCCAGTAGCTTCGAACATTGAAGTCATCCCAAATCGGGCTGTCCTTTCGCAGCATTTCCGGGTCGAAGAAGTTGGCGACAATAATTTGCTCCAGGCCGGTGTGCTGGTTAAGCGTGCCTTTATCATTTGGATCAACAAACTGATGCTGCCTGTCGCTCCAAGCCCAGCTGAGCTCGTTGCCGGCCAAGTGCTGCTTTGATAAGGCGCTGACAACCATGGATTTCGCGAGGCTGTCCACGATGTGAGCGGGAAGCCCGAACTCCATGACGTGCTTAACCCAAATCTTGCGCATTAGAACGTGGGTATCCCGAACGAGGGCCTGAGACATCTGGTCGACGCCGTCCGTGGGTGCGTCTTCGTCGCCGTCCTCGTTAACCGGCGCTTCTGGGCTGACAGGGTTGGCCTTGTGGTATCTGATGATCAGATCGCCATTCCAATCGATAGACACATCGACCTTGTCGGCCTTGGCCTTGTCGCATTCCAGGCGATCGTCGGTAAGTCTCGGGTGATAATAGTTATCGATACTGAGGTTGATCTCGCCCTTGAAATCAAGCTCTTTGATGACGAGCTCATTCACCAAAGCCGTCATGGCCTCGGCATCGTGAAAAACGACGCCTTCGCCGAATAGGTTTTTGGTGTGCGGCAGCTTTCGCTTTAGGTATTCATCGCCGGCATAAAGGCTCATGGCCTTGGAAACGTCTCCGTCCATGTTGCTCTGGATGTACCAGCTACTAAGGCGCTGGTTTGTTGGCACATTGGCGATCACGCGGTCCTGAAGCTCGACCGAGCCTAGCGAGAAGGCCTTGGCGCCATCGATGTCAATTTCATCATCCCGCCAGAGAGCGATAACGCGGGGGGATAGGTTCGCCAGGGCCAGCGATCGCTTCACGCGCTTGACCGAGACGGCGAATCGGTTGGCGATGGCCTTTAACGATAGCCCCTGATCTTCGGACGCGGCTTTGAAGGCCACAAACTCGTCAGCCGGGTGCATCTGAGCTCGAGCAAAGTTCTCGGAGAAGGAAATCTCTTCCGTCCGATCGGCTCGATCGCCTGTAAGGATAGTGCATGGGATTTCGCCGAACCCCGCTTTGATCGCTGCGGCGATGCGCCGGTGACCGGCGATGCAGATATACTGCCCCTCTTTTTTGCCGGGGATGACGGAAATCGGGTTAATGACCCCGATGGAGATGACTGATGCCTCCAGGACGGCGTTCTCATCCTTTCCGGCCGGAACCGTCCGAGGGTTATCCCCAGACATGATAATCGATTTTAACGGGATGAACGTGGTCATTGCGGCTCCTTTTCAGACAAGATTTTCACGCATTCCATCGCCAGGTATCCGGCGGTGTCCCGCGTAAGGTCTACGATTGCCAGAGGATGCAGGTCGTCTGGGGCGTAGATTCTTAGCGCAGGAGTGGTGATGCCAGGGCTATCGTTGTAAACAACGGCCCGATATTTTATGTTACTCATCCGGGGCGGGTAACGCCGGGCCATTAAACGCGGCCTCGACTGCGGGACGGATCGAACGGGCAAGATGCTCGCTGGCTTCGATCAACTGATCGCCAACGATTTCCAGAATCTTGCCGCTCGTTGCGGCGCTCAGATTGATCGTTTGCTTGCTGTAATCGTCGGCAAACTCGATCTGGCATCGGTACTGGCCTTTTTCAGCGCCGTACATCTCGGTCGTGAGGATCAGGGTCTTGAGAATCATGGGGTTTCTCCTAGAAAGGGATTTCGTCGTCAAGATCATCCGGCTCGTTGTATCCACCCGAGTCACCAGAATCGCCGGACTCTTCCTTGGCGTCTTTGCGGCTGGAAAGAACCTTGAACTGCCCGCCGAAGTTGGGGATGACAGTTTCTGTCGCATACCGATCGTTGCCGTCGCTGTCCTGGTACTTGCGCGTCCTGACCTCGCCGACAACCGCCACCTTGACGCCCTTACGACAGGCCATCTCGATGTATTTGATCGTCCCCTGGTTGAAGGTCGTGACACGATGCCATTCGGTGCGCTCCTTGCGCTCACCGCTCGACTTGTCCTTCCAGGATTCCGAGGTGGCGACGGAAAGATTGGCGACCTTATCGCCGTTGTTCATTGACCGGATTTCGGGATCGCGTCCCAAAGTTCCGATTATGGTGTGCTGGTTAAGCATTTGTTGTCTCCGATTAAGAAGGTTTCGTCACAACTGGAGCAGAGGACGCCATGTTCAAACAGGACCGTTGGCTCGCTATCGTTGTCACATTCGATTGCCCCCGCTCCATCCATTGAAGCGGTTGTGCTGATCAGCACCCGGAAGTCTTCGCCGTCGCAATGAGGGCATTGGTACTTAGGCTCGGGATCATCCACATCCATTTCGTGGTCGTGAAAGCTGGTGTCGATCGACGGGGTGTCGAGGGGTTTTTCGGGCTCCATGCCGTAGCTGTAATCTGGTCCGAACGATTCGTCTGATTCGGCCCGGGCGACAATCTCATCGTGGAAAAAGTTTTTGACCTTGCCCAATCTCATTCTCCTTTCTGAAATTAATCGGAGGCCTACACCAATAAGCCCCCGGCCGATTTGGACTTCGATCTCCTTTTGAGGTTGTTTCAGGGGTGATCTGAGCTGTCGTAGGTTATGCGCCGGCCTGCTTGGCAAGGTTTCTCCAGACGCGGATCGCCCGCTTGACCGGCTCACTGTCCATGCCGAGTTCTTCCAGGACGGTCCTGTATTCTTCCTTGACCACGGCCAGTGCGTCCAAGTCCTTGGAGGCGTCGTGGCTTTTCTGCAGGAAGTCCACGATCTCGGGAGGCAGGGCGGGTTCACCCTTTTTCTTTTCCGCCTTTTCCTTTTCGGCCATTTCGGAGACGTATTTGCTGTCTTCGTATTTGCCGAGAAAGATGTCGGCGTTGAAGCCGAGATAGGACAGGCACTTCGTTATGCCATCGGTCGTGGCCTTCTTGAAGCAGTCGTTGTCCTTCTTCTGCTCGGCCCTGTCGATGTAAAGCCCGGACTGGCCCCATTGCTCGATGAACAAGGCTTGGCCGGCGGGGCCGTGCCAGAGACGTATCAGAACGGCTATCTGATTGACCGCGGGCGGATACTCCACGCGCGACACGCTCCAGCCCCATCCTTGGCCGGCGGGGCCGAATGCGCGGGTTGCCTCGCGGATCTGGGAGTAAGGGTCGATCGCCGTAAACTTCCGGCCGAGATTGACTACCTTGGTGTCGCCGGGGAGCGTCTCGCAAACGTCATCCCATAACAACATATTGTTTGATTTGGTTTTCGCGCTCATTTGATGCTCCCCACTGGAGGTTTGTCGGACTCATCCCGCCACTTAGCCATTTTGGTAAGGCGAAAGACTTGCTCGGGATTGCCCTGTCGGTTCATGTGGAAGTCGCCGGGGATCTTCTCCAGCCAGCCGATGTCGACCAGCTCAGTTAACCGCGGGCGGATGGTGTAGGGGTGCTTGAGATGCCCAAACCCGCGAATGGTAACCTGATCGGCGGATAACGGGCCGTATGTCCTGATGACATCCAAAACTTTCCGCCTCATGGTCCCAACGGCGGGTTGGATCGTCAGCGCCGCCCATTTGCTGGTCCATGTTTTACCGGGTGATGGATCCTTGGTGTCGATGCTCATTCAAATTCACCTTGTTTCAGGTATTGTTTGCAGAACTCCGCGACGATGCAGTAATTATCGCAGCGAATACTCTCGCCGGTTCGCTCGGTAATGAAGTGAGCCTCCCGATCCTTTTTGATGCTGTCGATGTATTTCAAGGCCCCTTCCCGAGTGTCGAGGATCTTGATCGCCCGCTTCCGGTCGGTTCGATCGACCGCAAAAACGGTAGGCCGAGTCCATCGCTCGTCGTCGGTGCATTCCGGCAGATTTAGCTGCGCGTCGACATGAACTTGGATCCGATCACGGATGAAGGCGTGTTGCTCGTCGTGGGTCCATAGCGGGACGTTGAAGGTTTGAACCTGGCTCTTGGGATAATCCGATTCCCTCATGACGGCCATCTTCGACCAGTCCCGAAAGATCATCGTCACCTCGGCCTTGCGGATATTGATGCCGTTCAGATGGCAAAGGTAGTCGTAGCAGTTGAGTTGATCGATCCGATCCTGCTTCAACCCGTTCTTCGCTTCCCAGATGCTCGAAACCTTGTAGTCGACCAGCGTTTTGCGGTCATCGATCAGATCGAACTTCCCGCTGATCTTTTTGGCGGCCCCGCCCCTGGTTGGTGTGAGCGAGGCATGAAGCCGCTTTTCAACGATAAGATCGCTGCCGGCATGTCGCTCCATCAGGTCATGAAGCCCATGCCCAAGAAGGGCATATACGTTGGCGGAAACGTCCTCCTGGAGCTCGTCGTAATGGGTCAGCGCCAGTTGATGCTGGCGGGCTGGACCGATGAGCTCGGTAACGGAAAAGTCTCCGATTTCGGATCGATCTCGGGGTCGGGCGAAATGCGCGACCGTTGCAACCAGCGGCGCCGGAAGATCGTTTTTGTTGGTTAATTTCATTGGATTTCAACCTCGAAAAAGGTTTGTAGCTCGGAAATCATTTCCTCGAGCGCGTTGAGCTGATGCTCGACAGCCACTTTAAGATGGTCACGAACCACCGGGGTAGCGCCGTCAATACCAGCGAAGGTCTTTTGGGCGTTGCCACAAAGGCGGGCCATCGTTTTGAGTTGGTAGGGTAATTCTTCTCGGATTTTTGCAAGTCGGAGTTCAGCGGGGAAAGCCGTTTCGAACGGATGTTTCCCAAGGATTTCTTCTGCATTCATGATTTGCCCCTCAATGAATTGAGATTCTACCTATTTTTGGCAGAGGATTAAAGTCCCGGTCCGCGATTTTGCTCCCTCGTCATAAAGCTGACCCTGTGGAGACGTTAACGTGCGATCTCACACGCAAAAGCGGTGTAATTTGCAGCGGCAGCCGGGCCAACCGCGAGAAGGATCAGGGCCAGCGTTACTTTTGCCGAAGCAGGATAAGCATGGTCTTCAGCTTGGTGTGAAGATCGGTCTGCTCGGCAATCTCGGTCTTAATCACCGCCAGAAAGTCAGCGATGAACGGAAATCTCGGGTACTTGTGGGTTTTTGAAACCCTCTTGAACGACTCGATAAGCAAGGGCTGCGGATACGGCTCCAGTTCTGCATAGTAGCTTTGTAAAGCCGCTTCACTCGGCGCGTTGGATCCCATTATCTCACACAAGTGATCGATCATGCGGCCGATGACCTTGCGATCGGTTCCTGGTTGGGCCTCTAGCCGGTCCATGGCGTTCTGAATCCGGCCCTTAATCTCGTCGGCGTTCTCCTGCGATCGCGTCGAAGGGGTTGTCGACAGGGTGTCGTATAACGCTGTCCACAATTTTGTTTCGGCGCTCGACAGTGGACTCGGACTTTTTGGCGTTGCCAAGAAATTTGACGGCGTTGTGGCACCAGTTAATGAAGGCAAGCTGCCAGTTGGCTTTGATCGCCCGCTGTGTGGTGTTTTCGGTCCAATAACCCGTGAACTTGTCGATTTCGATGTCGATGTCGAGTTCGGGGTATCGTTTTCTGATGCGTTCCTGGGTGGCATCGGTGGGGACGAAATCTTCTTCAAGCCGCCCGCCATTATTTTTCATTTTCGATCAAGATTCCCCAGGGTCCACGCAAACCGGATCAGGAAGTTGAATTTTTCTGCCATGATTTTGCCCTATTTGTTAGCGAACCAAGCAGCCATCAGGGCCGCTTCGGCTCTATCCTTGTGCTTCTTGAGTTTCCAGTGTTCGGCGGTGCCAAAAAGCTGCGTTGCCATCTTCATCTGGCTGTATTTCGGAGCCTTGATCAGCCCCATGGCCCGCTTCCATTTTTGCGGGGATACATAGGTAATTCTCATGTCGTTTGCCGCCAGCACTCCCTCGATCACGCCCTTCGTGCGCCCGAAGTTGAATGTACTGGCTACGCCCTGCTTGGGCATGGAGTGAACGTCCTCAAGGATGGTGACGTCGGTATTGTACTTTAGCGCCTGGATTTCGATGTTTAAGACGTAAGGATCCACAGCGCCGCCGGTGACGGGCATATCGATAACTTTGATGATCTCAAAAGGGTCACTTTTAATCAGTACAAGCGCACCGGTTAATCCGGGGTCGATCCCGAGATAGTTCATTTGCGTTGTCCTTTGGTATCAGGTTTTCAATTCTGAGGTCTTCAGGGCCTTCCAGCCCAAGCGCCTCAGCCCAACAGGCAAACGCAAACGCTCCAGGCCTTCTGGCCCCGCACTCCCACTTAGATATAAGGCGATCTGCAAAGCCCACTTCATCGTTAAGCTCGCCAGATGAAAGGCCTATTTGATGTCGGCGGATAATAAGCGCCAGGATCATTCGCCCGTAAAACGAATGTTTTTCGTGAGAGTATGTATATTGCTTGCCCATGAGGGTTATTTTTGACCCGTTTGAGGTTCAAAATCAAGCAGCCTTGGCTTTTTCGGTCCTTTTGGTGAGGAAGCCCACCGCCCGGGCGGCAAGCTGACCGGCATTTATGAACGCGGTAGGTTTGTCCTTCAGTAGCGTGGACCAGCTCTTGATATATTGAGCATGGTCACGCCGGCTGGCGCCCTTGATCCCAAACTCAAAGCATAGGAACGCGCTGCCGAGCTCCGCCACAAGTTCCTCGAAGGCGTATTCCCGTCTTGACGTGCCGAGCTTTCGGTTGCATAGGTCGGGATGTAACGTCCAGTGGGTGAGCTCGTGGAACAAAACAGCGTAATAGTGTTCGGTCGCGGACCCATGGTCCGTTTCTTTGAAGAATTTAGCCTTCGGGATGCTGATTCGGTGTTGGGCGGGATGATAGAAGGCCCTTCCTCCTTCGTTGTGTTCGATGCTTGCCCCAGTCATCTCGATAAAATGCTCAATGCGGTCAATTCGAACAGCCAAATCCGGGGGGTCGGGTAGCTCTGGCGGTGTCCAGCCGTCGATCTGCGAGGCGTTAAACACTCGAGCAGATGAAAACCCTCCGATGATTGTCTCCCCGGCGTCGTCCTTCATCATTTTCGGCCGCATTATGTAGGTCGATTTCTCTCCCTTCCGGACCTTGGCTCCAACCATGCCCCATTGGCCGAATCCAGCCCAATAGTTGGTATCCCATCCATTGATTTGGGCCAGAATCCAAAGGATAAGTTGGTTGGTGCCGCCCTTGTAGGTTTGATCGGTGACAGCGTTGATCGGCATGGCGTCCATGGTCGCCTTGACCCAGGGTAGTTCCCATTTGTCGCCTGCGCCGGGATCGATATCATCAAGGTCTTTAGCGATCGAGCTCGCGACTTTTTCGAAATCGTTCTTCATCGGATTCCCTTTCAAGTTCGATGCTCATGGCGAAGGTTTGGCTCAATCGGTTCATCCACCCCTTGCCGTAAGTACGCCACAGAGTTGGGTTGTTGACGCCGATATTTCCGTATCGCGTTGCGCGTTGAGCGTTCATTTCCTGTATCACGTTGACTCGGTGTTCCGATTCCAGGTTCGAAACCTTGTGATAGGCCTGGATCGTTTGAGGCCCGAGCAATCCGTCTTGGGCTAGCATGGGAAACGATGTCCCTCGGTTGATTGACCTTTGCATCCGCCTGATGCTGCCTTTTACGCCCTGGTTTACCGCCCCGCCGAACAGCATGAGCGCCAAGCCTGGCGTTAGAAGATGAGCGCCGGACTTGATAAAGTACCGGTCATAAAGAATGGCCTCGGCCTGATACCTACCCATTAATTCGGGGTGCGTCTGAAGGTCGGGGTTGCGCTTGAGGGAAATGCCGTAGCGGGTGGCCCCGCCTGGATCGTTGGGGTCATCTGTATAGGTGTCGCCACCTTCCTGGTTGATGACCCATCTCATAAGAATTTTTTCGTCCTGTGGTGTCATTAGAAATAGACCTTCTGAAAGATTCCGGAAAACCAGTAATTAAGAATCGCCAGTCCTATCCAGATTGGAGCGGCGACGACAGAGATTACCAGGGTTGGATTGATGCCAAACAGCAACATCATAAAAATGATGATCGCGGCGGCCAGAATATGAAGCACGACGAAGATCCCGATTCGTTGAATCAGGCTTTTAAGTCGGGGCATAATACCTCCGGGTTTTTCTTATTAGGTGGGGAGCGTGTCGTTTGATCACTTGGCATATGGCGCTTTCGCCAACGCCATTCTCCACCGCGATCACGATCACTTTTTCTCCCTGCGCGTACTGCTCGATGACCTTTTTATAGTCCATCTTTCGACGTCGACAGCCTCGATCGAGGGATGTTGTTCTTCCGACCATATGATCCCTTGCCCTTCTTGGCTTTTACAATCAGGTGGGGTATGCGCTTCACGGCTTTGGCAATTGGATTTCTAATCATTAGTTACCTCGTGTCGGGCGCAGATCCTCCCCGCCGATCACTAGGCAGGACACAGCCTGTTTAGGATCCGTGATTATAATAGACCAGGATCTGGTGTCGGGGTTGATTAAGACCCTTATGGTTTCGCCGCCGGCAGTCTTGCCAGTGAGACCGGGAAGCTCACCATATTCATCATAGTGATACTTCAAGACATCCATATGCTGACCGCATTGATTGACCTTTATCGTTCCACCGGCAGCAAGGGCCATGCTCATTCCGAGAAAAAAAGCGGGGGCTATCGTCGTGTAGCCTACTATTTTCTTCATGAGCATGGCGGGCCTCTTGTAAAAAAGAGACGGGGTCTTGATTATCTCGCCTCAAGGTTCAGTCGGTGGGAGATTGTCCGACTGGTTGGGGATATTGATCCAGTTGTTGTTACGGTTTTACGCACAAGCAGGGTTTGATTATTCTCCAACTGCCCAGGCGCCCGATCATCTTGTGATAGGTGGGGCAGTTTCCGACATGCCCAGGTCGTAGGATCTTTCGTGTTAGCCGCGTTCCTCCATCAGTCCACCACCGGATCGTTCCATTCCGACCTCGGTTTCGTCAAAGGTGGTCGGGGCCTCCGGCTCGTCGGCCTCGGTGGGGATGACAACCGGATGGTCCTGACCGATGGCCGCAAGCGCCCAAGCCTTCAGCGCCTCCTGTTCCGCCGAGCTCTGCTTCGTCTGCGGCGCCGGCTTATAAGGAGTCCAATTCTCTCCGGTCAGCTCCTCGTAACCCCGAGCGAAGGCATCCCGCAACGCTCGACCGAACGACTCCTGGAAGTCCAGGCGCTCAACGAACTCGGCCTTCGCCTGAATGCGATTCACCGGAATTTCCATCCCCGGCGCGTCGGCCGCCCGGAAGATCTCCCGGATCTCGCGAGCGGTCTTGGCCCTACGGGTGCCGGCGTCGATGACCTGACGCTCGCCGCCATTCGCGACCGACTGCAACAGCTTCAGCATCGGCCAGTACAAGCCACCCTGCTCACCAACGCGATGCTCCTCTTCGAGCGAGAGAAGGTTGGTAACGAAGGGGCGGAACTCTTCGACGAACCGCTGATAGTCGGCGATCGTGTCCGAGAGAGCCTCGGCGGTGGCATTCGTTTCGTGGATCTGCATGATGTGTTCCTTCAAGTTTGGGTTAGGTTATGGTGTTAGGCCGCGAGGGTATCGTCAGCCTGGTGCTTCAGAATTTCCTCGAGGTAGACAATCCTCCGATCGAGGACTGCCATATCCTGGAGTGCCTTCATCGTCGGTTCGAGATTGTAATCAGCTTTCAGGTCTTCCAGAAGTTCGATGTTGCTCTGTAGTTCTTCAAACATAGTGCCGTCCTATCCTGTGGGGAGGCCGATGATAGCCCCCGTCATTACTGCCATGCCGGCCATCAAGGCGATCGCAACCGCCTTAATGAGCCAGCCGATAATCGCCAGTGTCTTGGGGCTCATTCTGTCCCCTTCTCTGGCTCCCAGGGTTTTCTATCCCGAGCCTTTCTGACCGCCCCGGCAATCCCGGTGCAGATATCGATGATCATCTCATCGGTGGTATCCGACAGCTTGTGGCCGTAACGAAAGCCGTATCCGACTACGAGTCCGCCAATTGCGAGTGTGAGTATTTCCATGTCCTGGTCCTAGCTGATGAGTGCAATGGTCGTTGGATTAGAGGGAGTCCCAACGCTCGACGTGGAGGGGGAATTTCCTCATAGCGGCGATGGCCTTCGCCATTTCGTAGATAGCGGTGTGGTGCTTCAACCGAAGGGCGGCCATCTCGGGGCTCATGATCCCAAACCCTTCCTCTTGCTCGTATTGGGCCTCGATGCGTTGGTGGTGCATCAGCTCCTGCTCCGCCATCTTTAGGTTGTGAAGGAGTTCTTGGGACTGTTCGTCAAAGGTGCCTATGGCTGGTCCGGTGATCATTTGTTCTCTCCTAACAAGAAAGGGGGGGGACTAACGAAGATAGAAGGTCAAGAATGGGGGGGGTCTGAAGATAGAAGGTGATGTGTCCGGTGATGGTGAGCGCGATGGTGCCGAGTACGATGAGACTGAATATGACGAGAAGGATTTGTTCGATATTGCGGATCATGGTTATCTCCTATTAAGGTTGCTTCACTTCACTCACACGCTTGAACTCTCCTTAGTTATGCCCGGAGGAGTAGCCGGTCGCGCCGTGTCAAGGGGACAACTACGTTGAGGTCTCTGCAGCGAGGTTGCGGATCGTTAGGAATGGGGACCGTGACTGTACGATCAGCCCGAAGCGAAGAGTGCCGGCCCCTTGACTCGGGGTGATCGCGGGAGGTGTGAAGTCTTAGTGAGGAACGAGCTTAGACTGAGCTATTCCGCGACGCCGTAAGGCGCCGGCTTCTTGGGGACGTCGGATGGTGTAGCTTGGCTGGGCGGGAGGGATTGGCGCGATCTTTCTTCGGTTCACCTGCCCCTCGTAGCCTCGTCGCGCCGATCGCTTTCGCGCTGCCTAGCGGAGCCCCGTCTGTCCCTCTCGCGACGCGAGATTTCATGTGTGTGTGTGTGTAACGCAATGACCCGAGCGGAACGCGAGCGGGCATAGCCGTGAGGCGGTGTGGATAAAGACTAGAGCGAAGCGATCATATTAAGGAAATCGAACTAGAGCGAAGCGATCATTTTTACTACATAGAAGCGTGTAAGCTCGTTTTATGCCAACCGACATAAGTCGCGCGCCAAATGCGCGTTGAAACCTAGCAGAACTGCGATTGCCGTTATTGCCATTAGTGAATTAGCGCGGCGTTGCGGCGTGATGTATAAACAAGATAGAGCTGACACCGTCACCGGATTAGCAAGCAAGGGGGCAGACTTACACCTCCACGGTAGTAGGTCGTAATCAAAGTGCGACCACTTTGTGCGGGGTCGCCAGGGGGTGCATAGCCCCCGGCCCCGCGGAGCGAGTTAGGCTTTGGCCGGGAGTACCGAGGGGCGGCTATTTCGCATCCACTCCTCAATCCGCTCCCTGCGTTCGTACAGGTCATCACACTCCTTTTCACTGGCATCACCATTAGCCAAGGCTTCCTCTATCCGCATGAGCGTCACATGAGCTTTCATCATCCGGCGGCTCCACTCCCTATAAGTGAAGGGAAGATACGCGCAATTCACATGAGGTACGTTCATATCCACGCTCCAAACTTTCGAGGTTAGGTCAGCATCGGATAACTATTGTAGATGCTTACGACTTACAGTTCTCTCAACGATCACAACAGCTTACGACTGTAACAATAAGTGATTTGACGCCGATTCCAAATGACGTCACCCTCCTTTACCTACCCCGCGTTGCTGTAGTAATGATCCTTCTTACGAAGGAACAGAGAGGCGGCTGCCTTATGAACGATCTAATCTTTAACGCCCCAACAGCTGCTATCCAGCAAGAACTAGATGCTCTTGCAGCCCAGATGACCCCACAACAACGGCGATTCGCAGACATTATGGCTATCGGGAACGTCCGAAGCAGGGCAGAAGCCGCTAGACAAGCAGGATCATTAGCTAAATTCCCCGCAGCCGTCGCTTCTAAGTGGATGCAGAAGACTCAGATAGTGGATTATATACAACGCGCTGTCCTATCCAGGTTAGGTACGGACATGGTTGCTAAGGCCGTGAACACCATTGATGACCTCATGCACAGTGCTGATGAGGATAAGGTTCGGTTCATGGCAGCTAAGGATACGTTGGATCGTATAGGCCTGAAGGCGCCTGATAGAAAACAGGTACACCACACTGGTGGCGTGAACATCAACATAGATCTAGGATGAATGAAGAGGGGGGGGCCTTTGAAAAACGGTCGATTCACCCCAGACCCCCTCTTCTACACACACGATTATAGATTTTTCAGAGGGGCCGAAAAGTTTTTTGTTTCTCACATTGAGGCGAATGGGGTGCCGTTCTGATGTCGGAAGAAATTGCCTTCGCTTTTAATTGCTCTATCGCCGAAGCGAAATTAATCGCCTTACGAAAGACTAAATTCCACGCAGCTATTTCGGACCTTGGCCCAATCCGGGCCTGGAAGAGCAAGTATGGCTGGACCCTGGGAGGGAAGTTACAGGAGCCACGTCCATTTATTGAGGCGGCGGACCGAATGAAGTTGAAATACGATGCAAGCTAGACTCCGCGAATATCAGAAGGCGGCCAGGTGGGTCGGCAAGGTTTGATCGATGCCTAGCAATCATGATGTTTTGGGCGTTTTGTAAATATTTGTGCGTATCTGGTTTTAGTGGCAGCGTGTGATTTGGGTATTCCCATTGGAGGCTTCTCATGCGATCGCTTTTGAATGTGACGGTTAAGAGCCGAAAGACCGGAAAGACGAATAAGGCGAAGACCAAGATCGTCAACAAAATGAATCGTCAAACTCAAGCCGGCATTGATGAATGGGCGGGCCAGGGTTTGCAGGATACGGATCGGGCTCACGTTCACGCCCGCAAGAACAGCCCGACCGGCGCGGCTTATGAGGCGCTCCTTATGGATCGTCGTAGTGCTGCCGATGGGAATCGATTCACGACCAAGAAGAAAAAGAGGAAATGACATGAGCCTCCGAGATGTGGTGAATAACCCCGCCGCCGAGCTTCTTGCGATCAAGCTGCATGAGCTCGGTGGATCGAAGAAGAGTTGGTTGGACATCAGGCCGGAAGATCGAAACCGTGTCCGGATGCTTGCCAGCGGCTCGGTTCCTTATACTGTTCCTGTCGAGCGGCCTTTGGCGCCGGCGGAAAGTGTTCGGACTCGTAAGGCCAAAGCAAAATGACCAAGCAAACGATAGATCGATTGGCGCCAGGCACCCAAGACGGTGACGATCTCTATACGACTGCTGGCAAAATCAATGATAACTTCAGCGAGCTGTATGTTGCTCTTGGCGACGGGACGTCGATCGACCCGGCGTTTGCTGGTCTGAAGGGTACGGCTCCGGGGTTCATCGTGTCTCAGGGTGCGGCGGCTTATATAACCCGCGAGATGGCGAGTGCGACGCTGACGATTCTTAATGGCAACGGATTATCGGGCAATATTGCCGTCGAGCTCCCGACCACGGGTGTTGTTGCCGCGACCTATGCTGACAACGGCTTTACGGTGGACGCTTATGGTCGCCTTACCGCCGTCACGACCCCGACCGGCACGCCGACCGCCGTCGCGGCTGCTGCTGCCGCTGCCGTAAGTGAGGGCAATGCCGCGACCAGCGAGGCGAATGCCGCCACCTCGGCTACTGCGGCTTCTGCTTCCGCTACTGCGGCTGCTGCTGACGCTGTGTCCACCGCTGCGGATCTCGTGCAGACCGACCTCGATGCCACTGCTACCGCCGCCAACGCCGTACTCACAGCGGCTGACTTGGTACAGACGGACCTCGACGTAACTGCGACTGCCGCCAGTGCCTCTGCTGCCTCGACCAGCGCGTCGGGTGCCGCTACGAGCGCCTCCGGTGCCGCGACCTCGGCGACAAACGCTGCAACCTCGGCGACAAACGCCGGGACATCTGAAACCAATGCCGCCGCCTCAGCCACATCTGCTGCCGCCGACCTCGCGGAGTTCCAAGGGATCTACTACGGTAGCTTAGGTACCGCCCCGACCGTTAGTGTGGTGAGCGGTGATATCTACTTTGACACGGGCAGCAGTCAGCTGCTGGTCTACAACGGATCAACCTGGCAGGCAGGTGTTACCAGCACCTCGGGCCTCCAGCCCATTGACGCGGCCCTGACGTCGATCAGCAATCTGACCACTGTCGCCGACAAGATGCCATACACGACCGCGAGCGACACATACGCGGTGACCGACCTGACGGCGGCTGGCCGTGCATTGATTGACGATGCGAGCGCCACAGCACAACGCACGACGCTGGGTCTGGGCTCGATGGCTACGCAGGCATCAAGCAGTGTCAGTGTCACCGGCGGTGCTATCTCCGGCATAACGGATCTCGCTGTTGCTGATGGTGGCACCGGTCAAGGAAGCTACACAAACGGTCAATTGCTTGTCGGGAACACCACCGGAAACACACTCGATAAAGCGACCATCACAGCCGGATCTGGGATTTCGGTCACCAACGGCGCGGGCGCGATCACGATTGCCAGCACGAGTTCCGGTATCTCGATGGGCAAGGCAATCGCCGCCGCCATAGTATTCGGCTAATAGGAGAAACTCATGTCAGCGCCTAATATTGTCAATGTCTCCACAATTACGGGAAAAATATTTTACGATGCTCTTGCGGATACGAATCTGACGAGCTTGGTGCTTAACCCGGCGAGCAGCGGCAAAGTCCTCAAAATTAATATGCTGACTGCTTCGAACGTAGACGGCACAAACGCCGCTTCTGTTGACGTTTCATATCATCCATCCACGACCACGGCTGTCGGCTCGACGGTTTCATCGACGGGTTATCACATCGCGAAGACTATTTCCGTGCCAGCCGACGCGACGCTGGTGGTGATTAGCAAAGACACGTCCATATACATGGAAGAAAGCTCCGTGCTGGCCGTCAAAGCAAGCGCGGCGGACGATATTGATTTCGTGGTTTCTTACGAGGAAATCTCTTAATGGCCGGGAATGGCCGTATAATTGGACCCGGGAATCCGTGGACGACGACGATTTCGTCCGTCTCCGGAGTTTGGTCTTTGGCGGACGCGCAACGCGCGCGCGCAACGAATATTGAGATGCTCGTTGTTGCTGGCGGCGGTGCTGGCGGAGGCCAGAATTACCACGCGGGTGGCGGCGGTGCTGGCGGGATGCTGACCGCGAGCGGAATCATAGTAGGAGCGATCGGAACATTGACAGTCACTGTTGGCGCTGGAGGCGCAGCTCCCTCTACGTCGACTCAAGGGAACGCTGGGGCAAATTCAGTAATTTCCGGCTCAGGAATAACGACGGCGACCGCAACCGGCGGAGGTCCAGGGGCGAGAGGATACGGAAATTCGGGAGCGGCATCGACGCGGAATGGCGGCTCTGGCGGCGGCGGCGGTGGTAATTCCGGTGCTAGCATGACAGCGGAGAGCTACGATGGCGGGGCAGGGACTCAGGCAGCACCTGATGAAAATTGGACCGCATATGGGAACGACGGCGGCGACAACACATACGGCGCGTCGGCAAGCCCTTTCGGCGGGGGCGGCGGCGGGGGCGCCAGCGGCGTAGGCGGCGACGCGCCTTCAACGCCAGGGGCTGGCGGAGCCGGACAAGCGTCGAGCATCACAGGTAGTAGCGTCACATATGCGGGCGGCGGCGGTGGGTCTAGCTATGCGTCCAACGGCGGCGTCGGCGGATCTGGCGGCGGTGGTCAAGGCGAGGGGAACCAAGGCGTTGCAATAAACGGCACTGCGAATCTCGGCGGTGGCGGTGGCGGTAATGACCGGGACGGGAATACTGGTGCTGGCGGGTCTGGGGTTGTGATTTTACGGATGCTTACAGCGGCGTATACCGGGACCACGACTGGTAGCCCAACTGTCACGACCGACGGCAGTTACACTGTCGTCAAATTTACCTCTAGTGGAACGTATACGGTATGACCCATTTCGCAGAAATAACAGACAACCTAGTAACCACGGTAATTGTGGCAGAGCAGGGATTCGTCAGTTCCCAGCCAGGGACTTGGGTGCAGACCTCGTATAACACCCGAGGTGGCGTCCATTACGCACCTGACTCGAATACGCCAGATGGCGGCGTGGCTTTGAACAAAAACTACGCAGGGATTGGCTATACCTACATCGATGGCGTAGGGTTTCACGCGCCACAACCGTATCCGTCTTGGACGCTGGATTCGGACACATATTTGTGGGAGCCCCCCGTCGCGTATCCCGATGATGGGCAGCAATATGCCTGGGACGAAGACACGACTGTATGGGTGGAGATTTAATATAAGATGGCGGATTTCGCGCCCATTTCCGAGGTATCGCCGTTCCAAATATACAACGGCACAAAGCGACTCAGCACGGCGGCGACAAACGAGAACTTAATCGCCTGTCGGGCTGATAGCGGAAATCGGATTTTAGCGACTTCGTTTCGAATCCTCAATGAAGACAGCATCGCCCGAACCTTTATCCTCCGCAAACACAATTTGTCTGGAGCCCCCATCCATAACGAGGAGGGGGTGAATGATAAGGCCGAGGGGACCGATAGCGTTGCCGGAACTTCGTATGGCGGGTGGCTGAATCAATCAATCGCCGCCAACGGGGAGTTTGTTTGCTACCACAAGGATTCCCCTCTGTTGCTTTGGCCCAATGAATCGATCATTG
>JGI24913J38484_100027_pt1 | contig 37138 bp, 39 predicted proteins | sample LinPfosmplate1_FD_38484 | JGI IMG/M metagenome (IMG submission 38484)
CGAGCTCGGTACCCGGGGATCCCACCGAGCAGTTCGAGGAGTTGGAGTTGACTTAGAACTTCAACCTGAGGCACAACCCGAGGCTCAACCCGAGGCACAACCGGAGGTACAACCCGAGGCACAACCCGAAGTTCAATTAGATAATTAAAGTATGGCACTAGAAAGGGTTGTTTTCTAACTTGGAGATCTTTTATGAAAGAAGATAATAAAGATAAAACTTGGAAAGATAAAACAGGAAGAAAATACCAGTCCTATGGTGTTGAGCAGAGGTTAGCACAAGAGCAATTAGAGAAAAATGAGGAAGAAAATGAAGAGCTAGATAAGCGACAAGAGGAATCAATTACTTCTCTGCCGGAAGAAAGTGGGGCTGATCAGAGTACGACAAATATTCAAGAAATAGAGGCCGAGAGAAGTGAAACTGATGAAGATGAAGAAGAGGGTGAGGAGGTAGAGTTTGACCTGGAAGCTCAAGTAGAGGAGTTTCGTCTTCAGATTGATGAAGAACCTGATAATTGTGTTCACCATTATAACTTGGGAGAAGCTCTAGCTGAGCTAGACCAGGCTGATGAAGCCAAGGCTGAGTTTGAAAGGGCACTGGAGCTAGATAAAGATGAAGCGTTCAGCTCAATAATACATTTTAGTTTGGGGGGTCTCTATTATCATGATCTAATTGCTGGCATTCAAGGAACTGTTGTTCGCAGTTCTGTGGGACTGCATTCTGCACATAAAGCAGGTGCGCAGATTGTAGAGGTTAATAATAGCGACTACGAACTTCCTTTAAAACAGTACGAAGCAGCAATTAACATGCTAGATAGATTGCAGGCCGACGAGGAAATTGTAGATCATGTAAAAGATAACGCGCCAAGACAAATAGCCGATATATATTACAAGTGGGCTTCTGATTTGATTGATAAATCGCGGCAAATTGAAGTTTATGGAGGTGAAATAAAAGACGTAAAAGAAAGCTTGCAATATCTTAAAAAAACCATGGAGCTGAGTCCTAATCATTCACAAGCTCAACTCATGATTAAGTATGCGCGTAAAATGTTGCGAGAGGGTTGGGATATTTATGATGAATACGGTTTTGTTGCAAAAGAAATTCAAGGCTCGGGCTAATGTTTACGAGAACTATCAATCTATTAAGGAGGTACTTAAATGTCATCGGACCGGTTAGATGAGTTAATTCGCGACAGGTTGAGTCCGGATGGTCAAGTTTTAAGTCTTAAGGCTCAGTTTATTCGTGAAGTTGGTGCGAAGGCTCTCGCGAAAAAGGAGGAACTTAAAAACCTTAGAGCCTTAGACTTAACACAAAATGATATTGGAGACGAGGGAGTTAAAGCGATAGCAGAATCAGAAATTTTTTCCAATCTGAGAACTCTCAATTTAAAGTCAAACCGAATAGGCGATGAAGGAGCGGGGTATTTAGCTAACTCGAAAACTTTAAAAAATTTACGTAGTATGCAGATGGTTATCAATGATCTCAGCGAAGAGGGTGAAAAAGTTCTTCGTAATTCAACGGCACTTTCAAGCCTCAGTTCATTGAAGTTTAGAGTGTGATTGTTTTATTGATACTCTCCTAGGTTCTTAAGGGCACTTTTCACAAGGGAATCAAAGTCAGAAGGGTATCTAGTCATACTCTCGGCCTTATTGTAAATCATCTTAGCCCATTTTTTGTCTCCCAAATTTTCACAAAGGCTTTCAGCGAGCCAACGAAACTCATAGAAGAAGGTGGCTTTTTCTTCCGCCTTTTTATAGGCTTTTTTCCCCCATTCGACTTCGCCCAGGTTTTTGCATATGCCATCGGCAAGCCAACGGAGTTCGTAGCTATGTTTTGCTTCGTTCTCTGCTGTTTTATATATTTTTTTAGCCCATTTATTATCCCCTAAATTTATACAAAGACTATCAGCGAGAGAACAGAAGTCAGAGCTATTTTTGGCCGTGCTCACTGCATTATGGTATAGATTTGTAGCCCATTCGCTATCGGTGAACTTTTGGTTGACTGCTTCAGCGAGGCTGCAGAATTCGCTAGTTTCTTTGGCGGTGCTTTCTGCTCTTTTGTATAACTCCAGAGTTTTTTGTTTGTCACCAAGTTTTTTATAAATGGCATCTGCAAGTTCACGGCAATCAGAATGCTCTTTGGTTTGCACTTCAGCCAGCAGGTAAATATTTTTAACCCAATTTAAATCTCCAAATGTGCCGGAAACACTCTCGGCGAGGTCACATAATTCACGAACATTACATGGCTTGTTCTCTGCAATTTTGTATAACCGTTTTGCCCAGTCAAGGTCACCTATTGTTTCTGAGATGCTGTATCCCAGCCAATTAAAGTCTAAACTACTCTCTGCCGTGCTTTCAGATTTTTTATAGATACTTCTAGCCCAATTTATATCGTGAAAAAATTCAAAAATACTGTATGCCAGCCAATTAAAATCAAGACTATCTCGAGAGTTGGCCTCTACTTTTTCGTAAACTTTCTTAGCCCATTCCTTGTTTCCTGCTTCAGCTATGTTGTCAGCAACTTTTTTAAGATCGCATGCATCATGAGCTTCCGTTTCAGCTTTTTGAAATTTTTTAGTTAAAAGGGCATCGTTGTTTTTAGGTTTTTTTAAATTGTCTAAGCACGAAAGGACTTTTTTATTCTTTGATGGTGTTTTGTGTTTTTGTTTTTTATATTTTTCAGTAATGATCAACCGTGAATATTCCAGATAGTGAGTTCTTTCTCCTGAATAGATAAAACTTTTTTCGTATTTAGTTTTAGGTAAATTGGCGCGGCTGTTTAGAAAACCAAAATTTTGATTCACGTTTTGGCATAAAGGTTCTGCGTTGAAATAATCAAGCATTTCTTGAGCGTATGGTTCGCTATCAGTAGCTATATAAACTCGGCCTTTAGCTGAAAGTTTTTGCATTATTAAATTAGCAAAGCTAGGGTTGATCAATCTTAGCTTTATATGTCTTTTCCTGGGCCAAGGATCGGGAAAGTTTATATAGATAGCCTCTAATTCTGCATTTTTAAATAAAGTAGGCAGTTTACTTTTGGCATCACCATAAATAACGCGAATATTGCTCAATTTGAGAGTTTTGATTTTCGTTAATAAACTTAGAGTGCCATCTTCTGTGAAATCTATTCCTATGAAATTGCTATGCGTTTCTTTGATAGCCATTGCAATTAAAAAATCCCCCATCCCAAAACCAATTTCCAGCTTTAGAGGATTTTGGTTCTTAAATATTTTTTCCCAGTCTGGATATGTCTCAATATCAAGAAAATAGGGGTCTTGTATTGAAAGATTCTCGCATGATGGTCTAGCTGTCATTAAGCTCATTTTATATTTTTGTGAGATTTTATGGGCATACCATGATAATAACCTTAATAAGGTTTTTAATGTTTCTGTCACTAGTAATCTTTTGAATTACTCGGTTTAAAGTTTTTCTTGGATTATTATAATAGGGACAATTATTTTTTAGTATGAGAAATGTGGCATATAATAGAAATTCGCTAAAATTATAGATAAGCTAGGTTGGGTGACGCGTTTTTTTAGTTTTTGGAAGAGTTAATTATTTGTTGAAGTTATAATCGGTCATTTTACGAGGTCTTATGCTTAGTATTTTTGTCGAGGCAAGTTGTAATCGATATGTAAGGGACGAGTGCCGTTATTGTCATGTATATGCCCCTCTATCAAGTCATATCAAAAGCAACTGGCATATGACTCCAGAAATTGCCCAAACTATGGCAGAAAAAATTCTTTCCATAGAACCGTTAAATCATCTAGCAAAACAAGAAATCAATCTGACGGGTGGGGAAGCTTCCCAAAACCCCTATATTGTTGAAATCTACGAGGTTTTTAAAACAATATCTAATAACGTGCGCCTTCATACCAACTTGGATATCAATTCTGAAAAATCAAAACGTTGGGAGCGACTAGTCGGAATAACAAAATTAAAAGGGCGTATTGATATTACTCTTTATCCTACGGTATGGGAGTCTAAGCAAAAACCACTATTGAGGAGAATCATAGAGCTACAAAATGGTTTGATTGTAAATCTAATTTACGAAAGCTTAGAAGACCTTTTAAAGCAAATCAATATCTTGAAAGATTTTTTTAAAGATCAAAATGAAAAAAAATTTATTCCTGTGCTGGAGGTACTAGGTCAGTTTCATGATCGATTAAAAACAATTATAGAAGGAAATTCAGAGTGTCGTGAAAGTGACTTTTTAGATGGGATGGGTGATCAAGAAAACTATGTGTCTTGCCCAGGTGGTTTTATATTTGCGGTTAATGCTATCCCGTCATTTTATGTCAATCCAGATGGAATACGAGATATGACTTCTTTACCCTTCCCCAAAGATGTATATAAAGTTGAATGTACGGCGATACGCGGAGTGATTGAAATTATGACTATCCTTCAGACGGGTGAAATGACACCTTGCTGCGATGTCGGGAATCTAAAGTGTAAACCAAAATTCGGCAATTTACTTGCGGATTCCCCTGAGGCTATCTTACGGAAATTTGATGAATCACAAAAATTAATGACTTCAGGAGCATTGAAAAATATAGAGAATATGCAAAATGGTAGGGCCGGAGAATGGGTTGACGAGGGGATCCCACCCTTTTGCATATAAGATCTATTGGTAAAAAAATAAATGAATTTTACAAGCTGTTTTTATCAGGTTATAACTAGCGAAAAATAATAATACACTATCCTTTGTGCGTAACAAATCAATATGTTCTATTTCGAGGGCGGTTTATTTATGATTAAGATTTTTTAATAAAACTCATTTATAAGCTCAGGTTTCCATGTCAAAATAGTGTTAAAATTCTTGCTAACTTATTATGTTTAAAAGGTTTAGTTGCTTGAGAGGTAATGGGGTTTTTGGGCTTGACTTATTTTGTAGAGTTTGATACTTTTAACCCAATTAAGTCCAGTAGGTGACAAGATATTTTGGGAATTTTTGTTAGCGTTCGTCTGGACAATAACAGATTCGAATTTTGACTGGGGTATTAGTTGCCCACGCAAATAACGTTTTTGGTGAATTTTAAGAAAAAGAAAAAGGCAGAAGATATTAATAGCATTTTGTCTCTTAAAGGGGGAGCATGATGAAGAAAATAGTAGTTTCTCTAAGCGTAGCATTAGCATTCATGTTGGTAGCATCCATTTCTGGTGCCGCGGTTTCAGTCTTAAACGCAGGTGCGACTGGGGTATGTGAAAAGGCTGGTTGGGTTGCCACAAACCAATCTGAGCAGCAAGACACAAAGTTGGTGTTTAATGTTGGTCCTATCGGTTACGGCTGGGGTAAGAATGTCACTCGTACATTAGCTCCTGGTGGATACCAAGCTAATGCCCTTGCGCAAAAAACCGTATTTACGAATAAGGGTCCAGGAAAAGTTACTATAAACTGTCAGCGCCGGGCTACTGACTTTTTCCATGACTGGAAGATGGATCCGGGTTCTGGAAAGACCTACCAAAATGATTATCACATGGATCACGTAACACCAGGTACTTACATTGAGCCTGGATTCGGTATGCCTGAAGGTACCGAGCGTGGTATTTTCGGTGGTTCTGGTTCATCAATAGAAAGAAACCGTTAAATCGTTCTTAGTATTTTTAGCCGAGGGGCTTTGGCCTCTCGGCTTTTTTTTTGCAATTTTCATCCCCGCCGATATAAGATAGTTCTATTCTTTGTATTTAAATAGGAGTTCTAAATGACCGAACAAAGGTGCATCGATAATGGGGACGGTACCATCACTGACACGTGGACCAAATTAATGTGGATGCAAGAAGACTCATTCTTGATGCTGAAAAAATTTTTAATTTATCTACACGCCCAAAGATTACGGGATAAACTTAACTCGGAATCTTATGCTAGTTATACTGATTGGAGGTTTCCGACTAAGCGAGAAGCGCATAGTTTATTTGATAACACCAACTCGGTTTTAGATAAGTATGGCTATGCAATACATATTGACCCTGTTTTTACACCGGGTTGCGGTTATGATACATGGACATCTCATACTCGAGGAACGATGACTGCTTATTGTTATTCTTTTAATAGTGGTCGAGGAGGGCATAAGGAATCTGGTGATACATTGAATACGAGTGTGCGTTTTGTTCGTGGTGAGTTTGATAATAGCCGCCTGAAAATAACTGCCGTTCCTCAAATAAAAGATGTTATTACCCAAGGCGGAGGGTGGCGTTAACTTAGCAAAGGCGCTTATTTAAAAGTGATTTTTTAGGGGCTTTGGGCTTGATAATCAATTTTTTGGGTGTTAGGTTGGTAGATATTAATCCTGAAAATTCAAGCGGGTTGAAGGCTTTAAATAATTATTTTTATAGGGCTACTTAACTCCTTAAAAAATGCATTGATTAATATTTATATGATATTTTTAATGCCGGTTAGTACAATTGATGTGTTTTTATCTTTAACCGATTTACTTTAGAAATTGAGGGTGTTTTGACTAATCCAGCCGAGTGTACATATAAAGATAACAGCGATGGTACAGTTTCTGATGAAGATAATGATTTACAGTGGTCGATTCGTGATTCTAGACAGGAGCTAGGGAAGTGGCTCAATTGGGATGAGGCGGAAGGATATGTGAAAGCTTGCAATGAACAAAGCTATCTGGGGCACAATGACTGGAGACTCCCAACAAAAAGTGAGATACGTGGTCTTTTTAAAAATAAAGGTGTCTATCAAAGAATATTTTTAAATTCGGCTCAAAAAAAAGAACGTAAGGTATCAAATTATCAGGCAGGTGGCGAATATAGTTACTGGACCTCTGAGACGCGTTACGATTCCTATGCTTGGAAAAGTTATTATCCGATTACCAAGGAAGTTTGTGTCGACAAGACGGTTTCAACTACAGGAACATCTGCTAGGCTTACTAGAGACCTTTAAGATTAAAAGTTGTATCAATATTTTGCATGTCTTTTATAGATAGCAAGAATAAAGCTAGGAGTATGACTATGTCTGATGAAGAATTAAAAAAAGATCAAGGGGCTGAGGAGATTGTTGACGCGTTATCTGAGGAAGAGAATGAAGAGTTAAATACCGAGTGGCTTGGTGAGGATGAGTGGGGTGAAGAAGAAGAAGAAGAGGAGGTAGCGGGTGAAGAGGTTCCAACATATATTGATAATGGAAATGGCACTATATCAGACACACGTAATAATTTAATGTGGGCCAAAGCAGATTCGTATGCAGAATTTAAATATGGAATTAACTGGTTTGAAGCGCAAGATTACTGTGAGTCCTTAAATGAAAAGGAGTTTGCAGGGTATGATGATTGGCGCCTTTGCAGCACAGAGGAGGCAAAAATGATGTTTTCTTTTACTATGAGTAACATAGATAAAGATGGTGCTGAAATTCATGTTGATCAACTGTTTGAAGAGGGCGGGGGTCACAATACCTGGACTTATGTAGAAAAGCCTGACTACCAACAATATGCAGAAAAATTTAGTTATATCACGGGTAATGAAATGTGGGAACACAAGGATAATGAGTATTCGCATGTTCGGCTTGTTCGAGATGCGGGAGGTCCAGAGGAATATGAACCTGAGTGGCGTAAAGACTCTAAGAAATTTGAGCGTTGATTTCGACTCAAATAAAAATTAGATATCAGAGGATTCAGAAAAATGTCTCATTATATGATTTTTGGAAAAGAAGATTGTCCTCATACTCGTAAAGCACGTGATGATTTTAAAAAGATGAATCGGGCTTTTATGTTCGTGAATGTTGACACCAACGCGCACGGGTTAGAAAAATTACTTGAATATACAGAAGGTAAATATATTGTTCCGGTGATCGTGGAAGTTGACGAGGGAAATGTTGAGATTGGTTATACAGGGGATTAAAAAATTTTGTTAAGAAAAGAGGAATAATATGGGTGAAGAAATTCAGGAAAAAAAAATGGATGTTTCGGGAAAAGAAATTCAGGAAACAAAAACTAATGCCCCGGTTAAAATAGATGAGGGCCCGAAACGTTTTCTAGAAAAAGGACCACATGTATTACTTGATACAAAAACTAATATTTATTGGTTGAAAAAAGATTCATGGCAGGATAAGGGAAAGTTTTTTAATTGGCATGAGGCAGTTGAGTACAATGACAGAAAAAACCTACGTAAAATAGGTGGTTTTGATGATTGGCGAATGCCAGTTTTTAATGAGGCTAAAACATTATTCGATGAAACACATGAGAACCCAGGGAAGGGAGGAGTGACATTGCATGTAGATCCTATCTTCCCGGAGGGAGCTTTTAAAGTTCATTGGTTGGGGGGAGATACCTCGACTCGGAGACCTCGTTATGATTTTTCGGAAGGTAAAGAAGTTTACGTTGATGAGTATAGTTTTGGTGCCGTTAGGTCTTGCCGTAAAGCGCTTGTACAAAAATTTGCAACCCGAGCTAAAAGAAAATGAGTGTACGTGGCGGCGATGTATATAAAATAGCCGAAAAAACAGTTAAAAAAGCGGATTTGGTTGATAACGGAGACGGTACGGTTTCTGATCGAGCCAACAAAATAATGTGGGTAAAAAATGATACCTGGATAGAACGGGGACGCATTACCAACTGGCACGAGAGCCAAGTATATGCAAAAGAAATGAATGAGAAAAAATTTGCAGGCTATTCCAACTGGAGAGTTCCCACAGCGACAGAAGCTAAACTTCTTTTTGATGATGCCTATTCTAATACAGATGTTGAGGGGGGGGAGGTTCATCTCAATACAATTTTCCCGTCAGGTTGCGGGTTTTCGACTTGGACGAGTGAGACTAGAGGTGCTAAAGCTGCAATGGGATATGATCTTAGATCGGATTATGAATATTGGCTTGCCAAGGAAAATGATGGGTTCCCCAGCGCAGTGCGCCTTGTTAGACAAAATAAGCTTAAGGCAGAGAATATTGATGGTGAGCCTCGGTTTGTTAATAATGGTAACGGAACCGTGACCGATAACGAAACACAACTCATTTGGAAAGAGAGCGACTCTTATTTGGAACTTGATAAATGGGTGAGTTGGGAAGAAGGAAAAAATTATATCAATAGTTTGAATCGCGAACGATATGCAGGTTATGTTGAATGGAGGATGCCAACCCGAAAAGAGGTTCAAACCATATTTGATCCGGGTAATCCTATTACGGATAAATATGGCGACACTATACTATTGGCTCCAGAATTTCCGCCAGGAGCTGGGCAGACCTGTTGGACGAAAACACGTCATAAAACAGATAAGGCCCTTGTAATACGTTTTCAGTTTTATAACGGCGATTATAAATGGCATCAGATTGGATTACGCAGTCATGGGGTTCGGGCAGTATGTAATATTAAAAAGTAGTTTTGTCGATTATGAAGTCTTCCCACTTGGAATAGGTTGTATAAACTCTTAAAATATAAAAATTTAAATGAGCCCTGAAGAAGAAAACTTGCCTAATGAAACCTCTGCCGATCAGGCGAGATTTAAGGATGGCGAAAATGATATTGTCATTGATCTGTCTAAACGGTTGATATGGATGAAAAATGATACTTATCAATTGAGCCAAAAATGGATGAGTTGGATTCAGGTACGTGATTACGCTCTAGAGTTAAATAAAAAAAAATATGCAGGTTTTAGTGACTGGCGCATGCCAAGTACATTAGAGGCTAAAAGCCTTTATGATAAAAAACAGTCAAATAAAGACTATTGGGGGCAAGAAGTTCCAGTTGATAAAATTTTTAATTCAGGTTTCGGATTTTTATGTTGGACCAGTGAGGTACGAAATAAAGTTCAGGCGATACGTTTCGGTTATCGCAGAGGTGTCACGACTTTCGATGACGCATATAGAACATCTCGAGGTGCTAGTCGTTTAGTCAGGGATATTCTCAAAGAGGATAACCTGTAGCAATAATTTGCAAGCACATTTTTACATAGCCAAATAATTATATGGAACTTGAAGGAGCTTCGGTATTGATGGAAGAAAAGCGATTTTTCGATAATGGAGATGGTACAATCACAGACAAAGAAACTAACTTAATGTGGAACCAAACAGACGCATATCAGGATACAAGTAAATGGTCTAATTGGTTTATGGCAGAAGACTATATAAAGTCATTAAATAACAAAAAATATGCAGGTTACATTGATTGGCGAATGCCGACTGTAGAAGAGGCAGAAGAATTATTCAACGAAGACGAACATATACGAGATATGGATCGATTCGAAATTTATATCAACTCGGCATTTTCTCCAGGAGGTGGGTTTACCACATGGACTTCTGATGAAAGGCCACATGGGACAGCTTGTATTTTTTATTTTAGGTATGGTCATGCAAATAGTAATCATAAAGAAGATATTACTAAAGATACAATTAGGGCCGTCCGAAATGTTGATTAAAAAATAACTTAAAATAATGCAAGTGGACTTAAATTTTAAGGAGAAGAATTATCGAATCGTATAGAGTAATTAATGAACAGGAAAGCCTTAATTCGGTCATTCCATACAGGTTTGAAGAAGAAGATTTCGAGAACACTTATATTCTGGAAGATTTTTATTGCACTAATCCATTTTGCGACTGTCAACATGTAACCATTTCATTCGCTCAACAAGACAATAGAAGTAACCAGCTGACTTTTATGCTTAACTTTGATAAAACTCAAGGGCAATTACCCAATCAAAAAAAATACACCAAGGTTCAATCTGAAATCATAAAAGGATTTGTCAAAAACCTTCAAAGTGAACTTTTGGTATTATTTAAACAGAGGTACATGGAGGCAAAAGCTTTTGGTGAGAAGGATCCCAAGTCTTACTTGATTCTAGAGTCAGGAAGATACGTTAACTATATGGAATGTTTTCCTCGAAGTAATGAGAGCCTAAACTTCTCATGTGAAGAAGCAAAATATTTTGCCGAAGATAGTTATGAACTTGACCCAAGAATTGATAATCGTGATGTAAAGTTGGTCTTTTATCCATTTGAGTTGGACGAAAAAAATCTGAAACCGATTTTTACATACACATACCATTTTGAAGAAAGCAAGAGGGCCGATACGGACAGTAAAATGGATGCAAAAGCCAGCGATATTCTTTTGGGGATTAACCAGACTCTACCAAATATTTCTGATATTTTAAAAAAACGGTATAAGCAATGTAAATCAATTGGTGATGACTTGTTGAAATCGGGTCCCAAGGTGCCGGCATTCGAGGGAGAGTTAAAGCCAAACGATTCTTGTCCCTGTGGTTCGGGTAAAAAATATAAAAAATGTTGCGCTGGCAAGTTAAATTAATTTAAATTCCAAGGTATGTGCTCTATTCAATTAATTTTATTTATACTCTAAGATCGGATCTTTTAAATGGCTAACATCGAAAGAAAAGTTAAGAAGGTGCAAGCGCGTCATATCCTAGTTGGAAATAAGGAACTAGCTGAAGAAATAAAAAAGAAGGTTGATGATGGTGGTGACTTTTCTAAACTGGCGGAGGAGTTTAGCGAGTGCCCATCAAAAAAAAGAGGCGGTGACCTTGGCTGGTTTGGTAAAGGTGCAATGGTTCGCCCATTTGAAGTAGCGGCTTTTTCTGCAGATGAGGGTGCAATTGTTGGGCCAGTAAAAACCGAATTTGGATATCATATTATTTATGTGTATGAGGTTCAAGATGATATTAATCCAGATGCAGGTCCACCTACAGGGGATGAAGATGCTGATGAAACTACTTTGCGTATGGTGGCAGAAAACTATGCACATGAGTTCATGATGCTTGGCTACTCAAGCAAGAAGGTGCTTAGCCTTTTTACTAGTCCTCACTTTAAATCAGCAAATGCGGTTTATAATATCCTTGGCCTTGACGAGACTAACAAAATTATTGCGCAGGTATTTGGTCAAGAAGTAGCAGAGTCGAGTGAAGATAAATCAGGAAATCCAGATAGCTCAACTGAAGAAAACAAAAAAGAATAACCTAACTTAGATTAGGTGCGCAAAAAGGGTAGGCTTAAAATTAAAACGACATGTATAAGGGCACCTTTATAGTTTTATAAAGTAACAGTGCTAACGTTCAAGATGCCTGGTATTTCACGAAGCGTTTGGATAGTTTTATTGTTAGGTTGCGAGTCTATGTTGACAACAGCCACAGCTTTTTCTCCTTCTTTAATTCGTCCTAAATGAAATCCGGCAATGTTAATATTGCTAGCTCCTAAAGCACTTCCAAGACGGCCTATGACTCCGGGGATATCATTGTTAGTGAGAATAAGCATGTCTTTTGAAAGTACTGCTTCAAAATAAAACTCATCGATTTGAACAATTCGCGAGTCTCCTTTCCCAAAAACAGAACCTGTTACACTACGTTCACCTTTGTTTGTTTTTGCCGTAACCTTTATGGTGCTTGTGTACTCATGTACCTCGGTACTCTTTGATTCTTTAACTTCAATACCTCGGTCTTTTGCAATGAATGGAGCATTGACCATATTGATGCCTTCAATATTTCTTGTGAGAAGACCTTTTAAGACAGATATGGTAATAGGATCGATTCTTTGGTCCGCCACTTCCCCATTGTATTGAACTTCAACTCGCGTCAGAGGCTCATCTAAAAGTTGGGCAATAAAAATCCCTAGATCTTCCCCTAGTTTGAGATAGGGTTGAATTTTATTAAGACTGTCTGCATCAATAGATGGCATGTTGACTGCGTTGCGAACATTACCATGTGTAAGAAAATCAATAAACTGGTTTGCTACATCGATGGCAACTTTTTCCTGGGCTTCTTCGGTCGAGGCACCTAGGTGCGGAGTGCAGATTATCTCGTCCATTGTTAAGAGAGGACTGTCCATGTCTAAGGGTTCTTTAGCATAGACATCAAGGGCTGCCTGGGCTACTTGTTTTGATTTAATCGCTTCGACAAGGGCGTCGTCGTCAATGAGATTGCCACGCGCGCAGTTGACGATTCGGATGCCGGGCTTGGCTATATTAAATTCTTTAGTGCTGAGTAAAGGCTTCCCATCAAGTGAAGGGGTATGTAAGGATATGTAGTCTGACCGTTTTAAAAGATCAGAAAGTTCGACGATTTCTACACCAATTTTTTCCGCATGTTCCTTAGATATAAAAGGATCGTGAACCAAAATTTTCATATAAAACCCTTTTGCACGTTCAGCAACGATGGTCCCGATTCTTCCAAGGCCGACAATTCCCAAAGTCTTACTGTGGAGCTCTTTGCCCATGAATTTTTTTGGAGCCCAGATTTTTTGATCTTTGAGCATGGAGCGTGCTTGAGGAATATTACGTGACATTGATAACATAAGTGCCATCGTGTGCTCTGCGGTAGTAATGATATTGCCTTCTGGTGTATTCATTACAATGATCCCTTTTTTAGCTGCAGCAGCCACATCAATATTATCAACACCTATTCCAGCACGACCAATGACTTTAAGGTTTGTGGCAGCTTCAATCACATCAGGGGTGACCTTAGTCGCACTTCGCACAATCAGACCTTCATAGGAAGAAATAATTTTTATCAGTTCTTCTTTAGCTAAACCGACGTTGACGTCTACTTCTATTCCAGGCGCTTTTTTGAGGATATCGACTCCCATGTTTGAAAGATTGTCAGCAATAAGAACTTTCATTCTGTAACTCCCGTAGTTTTAAAATTTTTTTAGTTAAATTATTTATAGAGAAGGATAGCGCTAAAATTAATAGCCTTGCCTTCTTTTTTAATATCATTTAGCACTACCCGCACTTTTTCTAACAACACCGTAATGAATCAGACAGATAACATAAAATAGCCATAGATCAAAATATAACTCTTAGGCCTTACGCTTTTCAAAATTCTTCATATAATCAATCAGAGCATCAACGCCAGCTTCAGGCATGGCGTTATAGATACTCGCTCGCATTCCTCCGACTGAACGATGACCTTTTAGGGTGGTTAACCCAACATCCTCAGCACCTGCTAAAAATTCTTTGTCTAAGTCGGCATTGGCCAACACAAATGGCACATTCATCCAAGACCGCGAAGCTTTTTCCACGGGATTACTATAGAAGTTCGAATTATCAATCGCAGCATACAATTTATTGGCCTTGTTTTCGTTTAATTTTGCCATAGCGGAAAGCCCTCCTTGTTTTTTCACCCATTTGAAGACCAAACCTGCCAAATAGAGCGTATACGTCGGAGGAGTATTCAACATCGAATCCGCTTCAGCTTGTTGCGCGTAATCGAAAACACTCGGGGTCGTGGATAACGAATTCCCAATGAGATCATCGCGAACAATTACTAACGTGACGCCCGCTGCTCCCATGTTTTTTTGCGCACCCGCATAAATCAGCCCAAAACGACTCACATTGAATGGGCGGGATAAAATCGTCGAGGAAAAATCGCCAACCAGTGGCACATCCCCGGTATCAGGAATCCAATGAAATTCCACACCACCTATTGTTTCGTTTGGAGTATAGTGCACATAAGCAGCATCTGATTTCAAAGACCAGTTCTCAAAGGGAGGAATGGTGGTGAATTTATCAGCTTCAGAGGAAGCCGAAACGTTCACCTTGCAATATTTTTTTGCCTCACTAATGGCTTTCTTTCCCCAAGCACCAGTCCAAATATAATCAGCGTTGGTTTTTCCACGAAGCAGATTCATGGGAATTGTTGCAAACTGAGCAGTCGCACCTCCTTGTAAAAACAATACCTTATAATTCTTGGGTACATCCAACAGTTCACGGACATCCTTTTCCGCCTCCTCGTGAACAGATACAAATTCCTTACCTCTGTGACTCACCTCCATGATCGAAGCCCCAGAACCATGCCAATCCGGCAATTCTTCTTGCGCCTGCTTTAAAACGGCTTCTGGTAACATCGCTGGGCCCGCACTGAAATTATATTTTCTGGGCATTACAACATATCTCCTGTATTTACCCTTGTTGGGGTGATTAAATTAGGTTTAGCGTATTACTGTTTCAGTCAATTTTTTTTTAAAAATCAGTCCAAAAATCAAAGAGCTTGGAGTATCCAACCGTTTGGTATCTTTCGGGATATGCGGAAAATGAAGAATCCGCAGTCTGGTGGAAACCTAACAAGAATGTTCTTGGGATCTATTGGAGGGTTAAAACATACTACCCAAGGGTACATTTATAATGCAAAATTGCCTTAAAATCCAATTTTTTTAGGCACATTGGCCTATAAAGTTTAAACGACGGCATGACTTATTGTAACTTATTGTTTTTATTTGTTTAACCTGCATGGCTAGGTTGTGAAAAATATTTAAGTCCGCAGCTCCATATAGAGCTATTAATTATTCTATAAAGGTTATTATAAATTTAGGCTTTTACCTCATTATGAGTAACTAGAAAGAAAATCTGTTAGAATTTATAAAACTGAATTTTTTTATTGAACTCATATATAGAGATTATTCAATGGAATACGGGAACCTGGTGAAGCGACAGGACATAGAAAGTATGGAAAATGAAAGCTTGGCGCCTTATGCCGTTAAAAGTGGAAGTAGTAGGGGGCGTCAGTATACAGAAAAAGAGCATCCGTATCGAACTCGTTTTCAGAGGGACCGAGATCGGGTTATACACTCATCAGCATTTCGTAGGCTTGAATATAAAACACAGGTATTTGTTTATCATGAGGGTGATTACTACCGGACTCGATTGACCCACTCGATGGAAGTGGCGCAGATTGCTCGCTCCATTTGTAAATCTATGCAGTTGAATGAGGACTTAGCCGAGTCTATCGCATTATCCCATGATTTAGGGCATCCTCCATTTGGTCATACTGGGCAAAAAATACTTAATGGTCTATTAAAGGACTATGGTGGATTTGAACACAATAAACAGGGGTTAAGAGTCGTAAAACTCTTGGAAAAAAAATATCCTGAATTTAATGGACTCAACCTGACCTGGGAACTTCAGGAGGGTATCAGTAAACATTCAGTTGACTCTGAAAATCCAATAATGCAAATGAAGGGTTATCGTTTTCCATCCCTAGAAGCACAGGTTGCAGACTGCGCAGATGGAATAGCTTACAATGCGCACGACCTAGATGATGGGATCACTTCGGGTCTTCTTAACCTAGAACAGGTTCGCAAACTGTTACTTTGGAGAGAGCACGAAAAAAAATTAGATAAAAAGTATAAAAATTTAGATTTTAAGCTTAAAAAATATCAAATTGTCCGCCAAATAATTAATGATCTTATAACTGACTTTAGAAAGACGACGTTAAGAAATTTAAAATCAAACAAAATCCAAAGTGTTGATGATGTCAGGTATGCTAAAAAACGGATGGCAGGGTTTAGTACACAAATGGTTAAAAATAGCGGGGAGTTAAAAAAGTTTCTACATAAAAACCTGTACAATCACCGTAAAGTGAAACGAATGGAATTTAAATCGGAAGTGTGTTTAACAGGTTTGTTCAAAGCTTTTTCATCAAATTCGGATTTACTACCCGAATCAGTACAAGTTGGGGAGAGGAATGATTCGTTGCAAAGGCGTATTTGTGATTATATATCAGGTATGACTGACCGATATGCCATTAGCGAATACAAAAAACTGTTTTCGCCAGATGAAAAAGATTAACTGATTAAATTGTACTTTGAGGGAACATGGTCGAAGGCGAGAGGTGTTTATTAGTTATCTCAAAAAATAAATCGTCGGTAGTTTTAGAGTGCCCAGACTTTTCGTTGCTAAATATCTGGAAGTCTGAGGCTGAGTCTAATGGAGCAACTTGTAAAAATATAACGATTGAAGAATTTTATCCAACCTATAGAGGTTTTCGTTATTTTGACCTGAGAAACCCGTTAACACAAAAAACATTTAGCGTAAATGAAGTTATTGAAATATTAGATACTCCACTTGAAGACCATGGAGAGGCCGAAGATCTATTTGGAGGAAATATATTTCATTAACTTGGCTTTTGATTATCTTTTTATAGTTTGGTCTCTAACGATTCTCATTTTGTCAGAATTAATAATTAACACACGTTCGCCAGATTTTAATTCCTCTTCGTTTTCTTGAATAAAAGTAAAAGGTTCGCCAACATCAGGTTGAATTGCAAACTCTGCAGCGGAGTCTCTCATTGCCAATTCCTCAGCCTTAGATCCAATTAGACCTCCAACAACAGCTCCACCAATGGCAGCTATTGCGCTAGTTGCATCATTGCTCCCAACTTGTGAACCAGCTAAACCACCCACCACTGCCCCTGAAATAACACCAACACCAGATTCAGTCCCCTTAATTTTTACATTGCGCACAGATATGATAACCCCTTTACTGAAACTCTGTGGTTGACCCATTTCTTCTCGGTCATAAGTTGAACCTGAGTGTAAAGAGCAACTAGTTAGCAAAAAAACCAATGTGATTAAAAAGAACAACATATATTTTTTAAACATAAATTCTCCAACCTTAATAAATTTGTAGATCATATTATACCATGACCACAATGTCTGACCTTGTTGGTCTTATAATTATTTTATTAAACATGTATTTAATTATTAATTAGATTAATAATTAATGTAACTTAGGATAGATAAAATTAATCAAAATATATGCTAGAGATACACAACTTTATGCTAAAGCCTATGGATTGATGAAATTATTTTCTTATTGGTTTTTTCTTTAAAGCGGTTGCTCCTGGTAGGTAATGAGAATTAAAATTTTATTTTATCTGAGGCTGCTTAAGAGAGGTAACTTATCTAAATAAAAGGAGAGGGCAATGAAATCAATCTGTGTGTTTTGTGCATCGAGCAGTGCTGTCGACAAAGTGTATCACCAGGTAGCGACAGACCTTGGGCAGAGGATTGGTTTATTAGGGCTTGATCTGGTTTATGGTGGAGGGGGTATCGGATTAATGGGTGACGTCGCCCGAGGGGTTCATGATAAGGGTGGTCGTGTAGTTGGAGTTATCCCCGAGTTTTTTCTTAATAATGAGCAACCTATAGAATATATAAAAGCTGATGAATTGATTGTTACAAAAGATATGCGTAGTCGTAAAGCAATTATGGATGAACGTTCAGATGCCTTTATTGTTCTTCCAGGCGGGATTGGAACTCTAGAAGAAGCAACCGAGATTATATCAATGAAACAACTTGGTCTTACAGAAAAACCGATAGTATTTATTAACACAAAAAATTTTTATGATGCTTTTATTCTTAACTTAAAGCGGATGGTTGAACTTAAGTTCGCAAAGCAATCAACTTTAAATTTGATTAATATTCTGCCAGACCCATTGTCAGCTCTTGAGTTCATAATTGCTTACCAGCCGCAAAAAACGAAAAGTAAATGGCTTTAATTTAAATTAGGACTGAATGGGGTGATTTTTAATTATTGTGCTTTAACCGTGAGGTCTGAGTGTAGAGTATCTTTAAGAAAAGTTTCAATGTAACTTAGAGTTCCCGTGGTCGAACTTGGACAAGTTCCACAAGCACCTTGGTAGTGTAATTTTATTACATTGCCTTCTATCTCTAATAGGTCAACACCTCCTCCATCATTAGATAAAGCCGGGCGAATACCTTGGTCGAGCATTGCTTCAACGATAAGTTTTTTTTCTTCCACACTACAATTAGGAAAGTCTTCTTTATGAAATTTATCTAGAATTGTTTCAGGTTTTTCTTTAGTGACTTTTTTCTCATCAAGGAGGAGGTCATAATAATGAGTTTTTTCTTCAATGATTTCACCAATTTTGTCAAAAATAGTGTGCCATCCAATTGTTTCTGATTTAGTGATGGAAATAAAGTTTTCTTTAATATAAATATTTTCCACTCCATAAACTTGAAAAAGTGCTTCAGTAAATGTGTCTCCTTTGGCATCTTCTGCATTTTGAAATGTTTTGGTGCCAGCAGAAATAATTGGTTTGTTAATTACAAATTGAAAGGCATTTGGATTAGGAGTGGGTTGAACTCGCAACACGTGAAACTCGCTTAGCTTGTTGGAGTCAGACGAATTTTTTATTGAAGAGCTGCCAGCGTCAATATTATTAGCCGGAATGCCAAACCATTTCTCAAGCCAATTACGAAATTTGCTCATTTAACCTTCCTCTTATAGCAGTTGAGTCGTAGGGTTGAAATGTTGTCAGCAGTTCTCTAGCAATAGACACCATATAAGATAATTTGTCAAAGAGAATCGATTTTCTAAATTAGGCTAATTTAAAAAAATACTAAGGCGGTATCTTTTCTTTTTGAGCACGTAGTCATATTAGGAGTATTAGTTTTTAGCAATGCTTAGAGTATTAGAATATTAGATTATTTTTGCTTATTACTTAGGGTAAAACATATTAACTCAGTCCTATTTGCTTCCGGTTGAACCAAATCCCGCTTGGTTTCGTGCCGTTTCTTCCAGGTTATCAACGGGCGTGAAGTTTACGGTTTCCACTTTTTGAATTAACAACTGCGCGATTCGATCGCCTGGTTCGATAGTAAAATCATCATCGGAATGATTGAATAGTAAAATTTTTACTTCACCACGATAATTTGCATCAATAACTCCTGCGCCGCAATCAATAGAGTGCTTAACGGCAAGTCCACTTCGTGGCCAGATAAGCCCTACATGTCCGTCTGGCAGGGCCATGCTCAATCCAGTAGATACTAGGCACTTTCCTCGTGCTGGCACCGTGCAACCCTTTGATGCCTTAAGATCAGCCCCAGCATCTCCTGAGTGAGCATATGCAGGCACAAAAAGGCCAGTTATCAAACATGTTTTTTTTGAAGATGGGGTCACTTTTTTTTATAAAGTTAACTAGCTGCCTGTATACGCAGTGAACTAAACTAGGTTAGAAAAATAATTTAAGTTAGATAAAAAAATGAATCGTCAGAAACCCGCCTCGAATAAACCTCTATCTTAAGATATCCAATAGTTCTCTATCCTGCCCTTGACGGATCTCTAAAATTTTTCAGAAGATTAGAACGAGGCGGGCTTTTAAAAGGCATAAAAAGATAGCGGGTTGCTACTCTACTACCGAAGTCCATTATAGACCATAAATAGCAGGCAAAAGGGCTTCTACGGTACGCCGATTGGTAGAACTTCATCTGCCGATGAAATCTTAGAGGGGTCGGCCGGCGCTCATGCATTTGGGGATTTAAGAAGGGAATAAAACTACAGTGCTTTTCCAAAACCTCAGGACGCACCATACCTTCCATAGAAGCTTCTTTCCTAGCAACCCGCTCAGGGTGAGTTTGTAGGGAGTCTAATTCTTTTGTAAGTTTGCTTTTAAAATGCACTTTATTAAGCTCTAGTTTCGAGTTTGTTTATGATGCTTTTAAGTTATAAACTTCCCTTATCTTGTATGGCCTAATGATAATGCCACTATATATAGTACTCGTCAAGAAAGAAATACTTTATTTTAGCTTAATTTATTTAAGTATTTGTTATTAAACTAGTTATTATACTTTAGATTTTTATTTTCAAGGGGTATCAGAGAAGGGGTTCAATATATTGTATAGCTTGAATTAAAGTTATCCCGTATAAAGTGTGGGCTGTAAAAAATAACAATATGGCAGTTATATTTATTTAAAAGGAAGGTGAGCTAGGTCAATCAGGGACTAATGGTTATTTTTGGTCTTGTGATATTGCTTAAAATATCATCTAGAAATCGTTTTTTAGTAGTATATACAGCACGCGGGTGATTAACGACTTTTAAATATCGAAGTTCAGGCGATTTGGGCACAAAATTCCCCATCATTATATGAGCAAGTAGCACACCATTTTGGCCTACCAGTTTAATTGAAGCCTGAGGTTTGGCCATGCCGGTTACAGCATTGCCTGGGTCGATTAAAAGGGAAGATTCAAATTCGATAGCACTTAGAGTCCAAAGAATATCTTCCCCAATAAAACTTTCAATAGGGCTACTCGATTTAGGTAGGGTGAGGGTCCATTTATTTTTTGATTTTTTTAAAATGAAAGCTTTTTTATTATTGTTAATTTGTATTTCTCGAACTTGGTCATTTTTAAACTCAAAAAGAGTTCTATCCTTTAAATCATGTAGAGACCTAAATATTTTTTCTACAGTAGTTTTTTGTAGAGTAAATACTACATTTTCTTCGGTTCTCTTTGCAAAATAGTGGTTTTCATTTGAAGTTATATCACCAAGGATCAAAGACCAGGTTTTTCCATTTTTGTAGGTGATAGTTATTTTTTTTCTAGGAACTTCTAATCCAGTTTCTTGGGAATTTTTTGAATTTGTTTTTAAAAAGTCTATGATACGCGCGTCTTTCAAGTCAAATAATAGGCTATTAATAGTGGCGGTATTAGCCTTCATGCTGGTTGGTTTTACTATGGTCCATTTTTGTGAATCTTTTTTATCATGGATTAAATCTACTAGAACATTGTCTGAATATAGAGTTAGTTTGCTTAAATCATCGTTATTAAAGTCAACTAGTGACGTGTCCATAAAGTCGACGAGTTGACTTTTATTCAATGTGTCAAACAAGGATTGGCTGATAATAAAAGCGTTTTTTTTGGCAAGAGTTTTAGCATAGAAGCCTTGCTCATTTTTTCCCCCAACAAGTAAAGTGAGGGGGGTGCTTGTTTCTGACTCGGTTAGCGTTAAAGTGAGTTGAGGGTTCTTAAATTCAATAGGAACCTGGTCCTTAGATCGCTCTATGAATTGCTCAATATGAGCAGTTCGGATAGTTTTGAGCAATTTTTCTATTTTATTTTTATCTCCTTTTGCAGTGATTCCTCCATCTAATACCTGCCATGAATCAGTTATTTTTTCTAGAGCAAGGGTTTTCCCCCTACGGATAATTTTTAGTTTTTTAATTTGAGGAGTTTTGAAGCTAAGGATAGTTTTATCACGTAAGTCATAAACTTTTCGATCTAAACTACTTTTTGAAATATTTGCGGTGAGGACTTGTTTCTCGTTTAATCTAGCCAAATAGACTTTGTTTCTCATTGGATGGTTATCGCCTACTCGTAAACCCATAGTTACTCCGTCCTCCATGGAAAGCATAACTTTGAGGTAAGGTGCGTCCAGTCCAAAAATACTTAAATCTTTAGGAAGCGCTTCGACCACTCGCACAAAATTGAGGTTATTAAGAAATGAAAGAAAAGTGGTAACTTCTGCGGAGTCACCTTTTGTTTGTAACGGTTCTGTCATCTCCCACTCGTCGTTGCCAGAGCGTTTTAATGAGATAATATTTTCTTTTTTAATAATGGATATTTCTTTTACGTGTTCTAACTCGAAAAGTAGGGCTTTTTCTGAACGTATTTTTTCTTCCTTCTTGAATTTTTCGGCGGGGATGTCTATCAAATAGTAGTAAAGAACGATTCCGATAAATGTTGCCACAAGCAAAACCGTTCCTTTAAACTTCATAAACTGCGTCGCCTCCACCAGGTTCTTACACCAAAAAAAATAGTAAGAGCAGGTGCTAAAACGCCTAGCATTAAAATAAGCATTCCCTGATCACTTGTAAGAGAAAGAGGTCTATTCTCTCGCTCTTTAGGACGAATGGAGATTAGATTTTCTTCTTCTACCAGATAGGAGGTGACATTAAGAAATAAGTCACCATTACCTGAAAAATTAAAATACTTGTTACTCGCAAAATCGGAATCACCTATTACTGTAAGGCGAGCTTCTTTGATGTTTTTAGTGGTGGGCGATTTTTTTTTGATGTCTGTATCAGTCTTTTGCTCTGGTTCTCTGACAGAAATTTCTCTAGTTGCGATAACTGCTACAGAGACAGGGCCTTTGATATCAATTTTATCATCGAACTGAGATTTTCCTTCCTTTAAAGCATTCAAGTTAGTTTCACCCCAACTATTTGCCCCAGTCAAAAGAAATTCTGTAGTATTTGTGCCATCAATTTTTATAGGTTTGACTGCTCGTAAAAGTGGAAAAATAGTTGGAAGAGAAAAGTCACGAGTGATTTTATGCGTTGGATATTGAGCGACCACTGGCGCAGCGTAGTCACCCCCAAATAGCTTTGACATTGGATCTATAACAAACGAATCTGGAGTATCAATTCCCCAGCGTTTTAAAAATTGCGGCATTAAAGATTTAGTTTGAGGGTCTAGAAGAAGTAAAACAGAACCGCCTCTATTCAAGTAGTCCTCTATAATCTTTTGTTCCTCTGCGAGCACAGGCTTTTCAGGACCAGCAATAATAAGAAGCTCTGTGTTTTTAGGAATTTCTCCTGATTGGAGCAGAAGCGATTTTTCGATTTTATAGCCATCTTTTTCCAAAGCTGCCTTAACTGTTGAGAACCCTTGGCTTTCAAAATCGTCAATACGTTTTTCTCCATGGCCTTCCAGAAAACGGATAGTTTTTTGTTCATCTTTTATTACTTTAATAATTCCATTGATTAAGTTTGCTTCATTTGGTTCTCTAACCTTAGACTCTTTATTTCCGCTTTCCAGAACGACAGTCCCATAAGTGGTGATGCCATATTGTTTTGTAATAGATGGGTTTTTGTCTGGATCGATAAATGAAAGATTTATTTTTTTGGATGACTCGAGAAGGCTTTGCATTCTATCTTGAAATAAACTTTTTTCAGGGGAGTCGGCTTGAAAAAATGCAGTCATTTTGACTTCGCGTGGCAGAGAACCAATTATTTTTTGCGTTTGCGGGGAGAGCGTATAAAAACCTGATTCAGTAAAGTCATATTGTTGCTTGTGGCGGTAGCCGATTAGGTTTATGAAGATAAGAATGCCAAGAACAGCGACAATAAGAATTATCGAGTTGGTTCCATGAATAGCAGATCGCATTTTCAATGCACGAAAAATATTACTTCTCTCTGTTATTGCCAGAAAGAGAGCATTAAAAATTGTTAGTCCAAGTAAGATAAGGGCTGGTATCGTTTTATCTGGAGCAATCACATAGATGAAAAGTCCGCAAATTGCAGAAAGTGACATTAGCCAAACTGCAACTTTAGATGAGGTTTTCATTATACTATCTCCATCGGGACGATTCGAGAACTCTATGGGTTAGGAATAATCCAAAAGTGATGAATGAAAGGTAATAAATAAGATCACTAGAATTTATCAACCCTTTTAAAAAATGTTCCAAATGGGTGATTAGCGAGAGATATTCCAGCAGTTGACTCAGTTCTGAACCTCCCGCCTGTGCTCCCCAGCCAATAATCCACATGAATAAAGCTAATCCAAAACTTATTACTGCGGCTATAATTTGATTGTCAGTAAGGGAAGAAGCAAATAACCCCATCGACACATAGCAGCCCGTAATTAAAAATATTCCTATGTACCCGGTTAATATGGGGCCAATTTCGGGGTCTCCCACGACTATTAAGTATCCAGTCGAATAGGCAGAAAGAAGAACCATTAATCCGATCACAATCATACAGGCCAGAAACTTTCCGATAATGATTTCCTTCAAGTGAATAGGAGAGGATAAGAGAAGAGCAAAAGTTTTAGACTTTTTTTCTTCTGCGAAACTTCGCATGGTGACCAATGGAATAATCAGTAAAAGAATCACCGCCATATTATGAAATGATGGCTCAATCACCATCTCATTGAGGTTCAGCCCAAAGCTTGATCCTGGCTGCTGTTGTACTTGAAAACTTTGAAGACTAAAGTAATTTAGAATGTTGAAAAAAATAAATCCGTTAAGAATCAGAAATACGGAAGTTAAGGAATAAAATACGGGTGAACTAAAAAATGAACTAAGATCTTTTTTTGCTATGATCCAAATTTTTTTCATTGTCGGACCTCATTTTCTTCGACCGTAAGCTTGAGAAAAATCTCTTCTAACGTTACCGAGGCAGGTTTGAGTTCTATGATACCCCAGCTATTGTCTATGCTAATTTGAGCTATGTTATCTTGGATGTTAGCCTGAGGATCGCAATCAATTGTGAACTGACCAGTCTGATCTTCAATGACAGTATTTACTCTCTTTAGGGTGCGAAGTTTTCCAATCGTTTCATTATTGCTATGGCGTAATTTGAGAAGTAGTCTTTCGCCTTTACGAAGCCTTGTGGTTAAAGCTTCTAGTGAGTCGACTGCCGCTATTTCACCGTCGCTTATTATGATCACTCGTTTGCAAATTTGTGTTATTTCAGGGAGGATATGCGAGCTTAAAATAATTGTATGGGAGGAAGCTAAGTCTTGGATTAGTTTTCGAATTTCAATAATTTGAATTGGATCCAATCCGATCGTTGGTTCGTCCAGGATAAGAATATCTGGATTATGAACTAGTGCTTGAGCGATGCCCACTCGCTGCTGGTAGCCCTTTGACAGTCGTCCTATTATGCGATTTTTAACCTCCTTAAGGGAGCATTGTTCAATGACTCGCTCAACGGCTAGCAGTGTTTCCCTAGAAGAAATGTTGCGGAGTCTCGACGCAAAAGCCAGAAAATCATTAACAACCATATCTGAGTACAGAGGGGGTGTTTCAGGAAGGTAGCCTATGAGTTTTCGGATTTCCATGGATTGCTCAAATATATCGAATCCGCAAATTTTTGCAGTACCACTTGATGCCGGCATAATACAAGACAAAATATTCATTGTTGTTGATTTGCCAGCACCGTTTGGCCCAAGAAATCCTACGACTTCTCCTTTTTCAATTTGGAATGATAGATTTTTTATTGCCTCTCGCGGACCATAGGACTTAGAGAGATTTTCGACTTCAATCATTTGGAATTACTGAGCCATTCTATGAAGTTATTAGATAACCTATAATGGGATATCGTACATGTTTGCAGAGTTGGTTTCTTTGATCATGAAATGAGTAAGGGTTTTGAAATGTATATCACATAAAATGACTTTCTTTCAAACAAAAAAAATTTAATTTTTTTTAATGATATGAATTGTAGGTGGCTTAGCCGGATAGCTTAGGAAGTAAATAAAGACTTATTCGAGTTTTTGTTTGCTTGATTGCTTGGACTTAGCAATCCCAAAAAAAATAAAAAAGAAGAGAAAAAAGTCAAACCTTTTAATATGAAGCATTTTCTTTTAGTTTGAGTTGTTTTCCTTTTAGTTGAGCTGAACGATAAACAGTAAATATTAATTCAAGTGCTTTTAGTCCATCGTTACCGCTAGATATAGAGTCGATGCCTGTTCGTAAACATTTCAAGGTTTCCCTTGCACTACTTTCAAAAGGACTTGTAATTTGCTTAGGTTCTGGAAAGTTGACTTGTTCTAGCTCCTGAAACCCTGAAAACCGTTTACTTTTTTTTGTTAAATAAAGTTCCCTGCCCTGGTTCCCAATTAACAGGCGTCCTTCCGAACCCTGAATATCTAATTCAAAGTTGAAGTATTTTCTTGCGCCGCCACCTTCTATAAATCCCATTGCGCCGCTTTTAAAACCGATCATCCCATAGGCAGTTTCTTCGATATGTTTTTTTCCATGTGGCCTTATCTCGTGACCAGAAACCCATTCTGCCGGGCCAGCAAAGGATAAAAGGAGGTCTGTCAAGTGGGTGCCGTCGTGAAACAGAGCTCCTCCGCCATAGTTGCAAGTTGATTTTTTACCCGGCCTTGAACTCAATGTGTTCCCAATGATTGTTCGTATCTCGCCAATTTTCCCGCTTTTTATAATTTGGTGGGCTTTTTTATAATAGCTATCCCAGCGTCGCTCATGATTAATAATCAATGGGATACTTTTACTTTTACAGATCCGAACCATTTGACGGGCATCGTCAAGATTAAGTGCAATAGGTTTTTCGCAGAAGATAGCTTTGACTCCTGATCGAGCGGCATCCATTACCATTGAAGCATGAAGATTAGTCCATGTTGCGATGCAGACTACGTCTAGTTTTTCAAGAGTCAACATTTCACGGTAATCTTTATAGAGGCGATTTACACCCCAATCCATGGAAAAACTCTTTAATCGTGAGTAGTCTATATCGCAACCAGCGACTATTTTAGCATTTGATAGTGCACTAAACCCCCCAGCATGGGTGCATGGCTTTCCTCTTAGGGCATCTTTTTCCAGGAGTGTTCCAATACGACCACAGCCGATCAAACCCACATTGTAAATTTTCATGATTTATCGCACGCAATTAAAGTAGATTTAGTTAGTTATAATTAAATGTAGAACATTCTATCACTGAGTGATTATTTTTAGTTTTGAAGGTTGGGTATTTAGGGTATATTTTTTTACGTGCCACAAAGAAATGAGCCGATTTTTAATTGGCTCACGTCATCCGTTATTTTATAATTTTTCGAAAGCCATGTACTATTTTGTGTCTAAGCTGATTAGGTCGACTCCTCAACCATGCCAAAAAAGTTCTCTCCGGTTTTGGGTCAATTAAGTTTGCCAGTAATGCGCCAGAACAAGTTTTAAGATGAAAAACCAGTTTTGTGTTCTGTCAAACTTATATCCGAGGGGGAATTACTATCTCCATTAGTTTTTCCTTCGAAATATTTTTCTATTTAACCTGCTAATTAAAACTAATTGTTTGAGCTTTTTTTACTGTGCCTGTAATAATGTTAATACCGACTGCGGTATCAAGTTAGCTTGTCCAACCATTGCTGAAGCGCCTTGAACTAGAATTTGATTTCTTGTAAGGCCAGCAAACTCCTCTGCAAAATCCGCATCACGAAGGGTTGAAATAGCGCTATTCATATTTTCGACAGTTGCATTCAAATGGTCATTTGAAAATTCTAATCGTTCTTGAACAGATCCTACTCTGCCTCGAATACTAGACAGTTCTTCTATTGCGGCAGTGAGTTTGCTCATTGCAGTTAAAGCAGCGGTATCGGTGCCGATACTGCTAGCACTAAAACCTAACGCTTTTGATGTTACAGCAGTCAAGTTTATTTCTTGATTTAGATTGAAACGACTGGAGTCTTTGGAATCAATACCTAATTGAAGAATAGTAGTATTGCTTGAGCTAGCTGCAAGAGTTCCATTGAGTAATTTGCGATCATTAAATTCGGTAGTGGCTGCAATACGATCAAATTCAGATCGAAGCGCCGAGAATTCAAGGTTCAATGAAGCTCTTTCAGTATCGCCTATGGTGCCGGTTGCCGACTGGGATGTGATTTCACGTAACCTGATAAGAATGCCAGCTTGCTCGGCTAATGAACCATCAGCCGTATTGATCATGGCAATTCCATCATGAAGGTTTTTGCCACCCTGTTTAAGTGCAATGACATCACCTTTTAATGATTCAGATATTGACATTGCAGCAATATCGTCAGAACTACGATTGAGACGTATTCCCGAGGCTACTCGTTCTAGTGAGCTTCCTAACCGAGCGTTGTTTATTGACATCGCTCTTTGTGAGTTTAGCGATGAAAGGTTTGTATATATTCTTAGTGCCATAAGTTGTCCTCCTTGAAAACTTTGTTAACGAATTATCTTTCGTTAGACAGTTGGCTTCCATGCCAAAGATATTATTTTAATTACTTTTAATGCCACAAATAAATTACTGTAGTAATTGTAAAACCGACTGCGGGATAAGGTTTGCTTGTCCTACCATAGCAGTTGCCGCTTGTACCAAAATCTGATTTCTTGTTAGCAAAGCAACTTCTTCGGCAATATCCGCATCTCGTATAGCTGACTCTGCAGCCGACAAGTTTTCTACTGCAATTGAAATATTGGAGATCGCTCTAATAAGACGGTTTTGAACCGCACCTATTTTACCTCTTCCCTGAGTAATTTTACCGATTGCTGTATTTACTTCTTCTAATGCTGTAAGAGCTTCGGCAGCACCGGTCACACTTATATTGTGAATATTAAGACCTGTAGAGGTCATTGCACTTAAGTTGACTTCCCCGTTTAAGTTGATTCGACTTTGCGCTGTTGAATCAATTCCGATCTGAACCATAATTTGACTGTTGGCCGTGACGGATGATGCTAGTGAGCCATCGACCAGCTTTATACCATTGAATTCAGTAGTCGCTGCAATTCGGTCAACTTCTGATCGGAGTGCGCTAAACTCTAATTGAATGGTTTGACGTTCTGTGGAACCAACCGTGCCTGTTGCGGCTTGAGATGCTAATTCGCGTAATCGAATTAGTATGCCGGATGATTCATTGAGAGCACCTTCTGTTACATTCAGGAGTGAAACGCCATCATTCGCATTTCGAACGGCTTGGCGAAGGGCTCGGATATCTGACCGCAATGCTTCTGAAATAGCAAGGCCAGCGGCATCATCGGAACCTTTGTTGATGCGAATTCCTGATGAAATACGTTCTACTGATTGAGCTAAACGGTTGTTGTTGATACCCAGTATGCGTTGGGCATTGAGAGAGGGAATATTATTAAAAATTCTAACAGCCATGTTCCTTATCCTCCTTGATAATAGGAATTTAAATTGACTCTGAATCAGCATCCTTGCTGAATCATACTTACGAGACTTAGTTTTTAGGAAATTTTTCAATTCCCTTTAGTTCAACGAACCTATCGGGAAAATAAAAATTTTCCTTGATACTTTTTTTTGTTGTATAGAATTTTTACTGTGGCGGGTTAGTGTGGTTGTGTTTTTGTAGGGGGAGTTTTATTAAGCTAAGTTATTTTATTTAAAGGACTTTTCTTCTCAAAATTAAAAAAGCGCTCCCCTTTAAAAGGGAGACGCTTTTTTTTTAGTGGAGGCAAAAAAACTATAAAATTAGAGTAATGGTAAGTTATGCAGTTGAGTCAATTATGTTTTTGTTAAACTCAGAGATCCGGTTTGTTAGCCGGAGAAACTCCTCTTGAGGAATTTGCCGAATAACTTCTCCAGACTCGCCGTCTCTAATTTTGACAACTACTTCGTTACTTCCCTGTTCGATGTAGTAATCTACTTTCCTTGTTTGCGATTCAACTGGAAAGGTTTTAGGTTCTACCGTAGCACTTCCTTGTGCTTTATCAGTAACGGTCTGTTTCTTTGAAGATATTTCCGGTCTGGAAATATTAGGTTCTACTTGTGCCGTATTTAGTTTTATGGCGTTTTTATCGGCCAAACGCCGTTCTGATGTGTCGAACGAGATCTGTGCAGACATTTTTTATCTCCTTATAGTTAATTGTAATTTTTATTTAATGAAATAGTCATATTTGTCAGTTGTAACGCTTATATTATAAAATGTCCCGTTTATCCTAATAACTGAAGCACGGATTGAGGAATCAAGTTTGCTTGCCCAACCATTGCTGTTGCCGTCTGTACCAAAATCTGGTTTCTAGTTAGTTCAGCAACTTCTTCTGCAATGTCAGCATCACGAATCGATGATTCTGCAGCTGTTAAGTTTTCAACTGATACAGATAAGTTAGCAATCGAACGGGTCAGTCGGTTTTGTACGGCACCCACTTTACCTCGACTTGCTGTTACTGATGAAATAGCTTCGTTGATGGTGTCGAGAGCTGTTAACGCCTGCGCAGCACCTGTAACAGAAAGTGTATGTATCTCTAAGTTTGTGGAACTAATAGCCTCTAAGTTTAATTCTTTATTTAGATCGAGTCTACTTTCCGCTGAGTTATTGATACCAATCTGAATTAGAATATGGGAGTTGACATCTGTCACAGACGACCCAAGGTTTCCATTGATTAATTTTGTTCCATTAAACTCTGTGGTTGCTGTGATACGGTCTATCTCAGATCTGAGAGCACTGAACTCTAACTGGATAGTTTGGCGTTCCGTCGACCCTACTGTTCCAGTTGCAGCCTGAGATGCAAGTTCACGAAGTCGTATCAGGATTCCACCTTGCTCGTTGAGCGCACCCTCTGTAACGCTCAATAGTGAAATTCCGTCACTAGCATTTCTTACAGCTTGTCGTAGTGCCCGAATATCAGAACGTAGTCCTTCAGAAACTGCTAGACCCGCAGCATCATCAGCTGCTTTGTTGATTCGGATACCTGATGAAATACGCTCTACAGATTGAGCCAAACGGTTGTTATTTACACCCAGAATTCTCTGAGCGGTAAGCGAGGGGATGTTATTGAAGATTCGAACTGCCATTGTTTATCCTCCATGATAGAATTTAATCGGGTTACTGTTTTAGCATCCATACTAAAACAAGCCTCCAAGCTATTAACCCTTTAGTATGGGAGTCAGTTCCCATACTTTAATTATAAAAACCTCCGTTAATTTTTACTATTTTGGTTGATCCGGCTCCAACCGAATACAACCTGACTTAATGAGGCCTATCGGATCAAGGTTGATATACTTTAATATTCTTGGTTAAGTTTTTAGCGAATTATGGGTGAGGTGGGAGTTAAATCTTTTTAACTGTAGAAAAGTAAAGGTTTTCTTAAGAAAATTATTTTTACAATTCAGTCGGTTAAATTAAAAAAAATAAGGTTAACTTTTGTTCTTATGCTTTCGCTACTCAAATAAATGAATGTAATTAAGGCCTTAACGTCTTCTTATTTGAGCTCCTGGCACAGCTGGGAGATTTATTTTTTGCGTTAAAGTGGCGATTTCTTTTGCAATAAATTTTTCATAAGGAGTTGCATCAGCCGCATTCAGGTTTTCTATGGTTACGTTTAAAACTTTGATGACCCTTACAAGAAGGTTTTGCGCCGCCCCAGGTTCTCCTTTAATCTTAGTTAATGCTTTAATAAAAGAATCAATTTCTTTTTGAACTTCTCGGTCCTCATGACGAGGGCTTTTAAGTGCCCGCTTCAAGGAGTTATTGTCGGATAAAAATGACTTCGGTATGCCAAGGTTGGTGGCATTATCACCGTTACAAATTACCTTGCCGCTACTTATTTTTATATCAACCGACCTCCTTGTTTTTATAGCGTTCACTTTTTAATGCCCTTTATTTTGTGAAAATTGGCTATACGGTCTTCTTAACCGTTACTTATAACTCAACCATCAACCCGTTCTTAACCAGCGGGTAGTGTATTATGCCAATAATTGAAGCACAGACTGTGGAATCAGATTTGACTGCCCTACCATAGCGGTTGAGGTTTGTACTAGGATCTGGTTTCGAGTCAGCTCCGCGATTTCTGATGCAATATCAGCATCTCGTATAGACGACTCTGCAGCTTGTAGATTTTCTGCTGTGACGGACAGAGCACTTACGGAACGTTGCAGCCTATTTTGTACAGCACCAACCTTACCTCGGGCCGCAGTTACAGATCCGATTGCGTTATTGATTTCATTAAGTGCTGTTAAAGCCTCTGCAGCACCTGTCACAGACAGAGCCGCTATCTGCAAAGTGGATGCATCCACAGCAGCAAGATTGATTGCGCTATTTAGATTAAGTCTGCTGTTTTTAGAGTTATCTATACCAATCTGAATCATAATATGATTGGTGCTAGTTGCTCCTGAGGCAAGAGAGCCATCAAGTAAGGCGGTTCCATTAAACTCAGTAGTCTGTGAAATACGAGTAAGTTCATCACGAAGCGCGGAAAACTCTAATTGGATAGTTCCACGCTCTGTGGATCCAACTGTTCCGGTTGCGGCTTGGGATGCCAGTTCTCGAAGACGAATAAGAATACCGGATTGCTCATTGAGCGCACCTTCAGTAACATTAATGAGCGACATACCATCATTAGCATTTCTTGTGGCTTGTCTCAGAGCACGTATGTCAGAACGCAGTCCTTCAGAAATTGCAAGACCTGCAGCGTCATCAGCTCCCCTATTAATACGAATACCAGATGATATTCGCTCTATTGATGTTGCTAATCGTTGGTTGTTAACGCCTAGAATTCTCTGGGCATTAGACGAAGCTATATTGTTGAAAATACGAATTGCCATTCCCTAATCCTCCACCATGAGTTGGAAAAGTTTTATTCCGATTAAAACTTAGAATAATTTATGTTATTTACTTCTTTTACTGCCCCTAAGGTTTTTATTTTAAGTGGTTTCCCTTAGATCCCACTTGGAATCTACCTTATATTAAAATTTAATTAGAGCATTCCCAGTAATTGGATGATCTCTAGCTTAATGAGAGTATCGGAGCAGATACTTTAAACTTTAGAAAAAATTAAGATCGCCAGTTCTTTTGCTGAATATTGGCATTAATTTTGGCTATGTCAGGGTGGGTATCTAGAAAATCGATGACTTTTGCAAGATCTGGTAGAAGTGAGGTCGCAGTGCAGAATTTTTGAAATATTTTTTCCATAAGAGACAAATCACTCTCTGTGTCGACGGTCAACCGATAAGGTTTATTGACTAGATAAGCCGGTGCCGGCACATTAGACTGAATATTAGTCGTCGGGTGGTCATGAAACCAGGTGGTAACATGTTCTCTATATTTAGGTTCTTTTGTTATTGTAGCGATTTTTTTTAAAGCATCTACTTTAGCTACTTCCGTTCCTGTTCCTAGAGGAATAGGGTCGGATGTAATGGTGTAGTCAGTATTTTTTTTCAAGTGAGAATGAATCAATGAACGCATCAATTGTCTGTCGATCAATGGATTATCTCCACATATTCGTACGATATGCTGAGCTTTTACATGATCGGCAGCCATTAGGAATCTTTTAAGAACATCTTCTTCTGGACCTTTTATAATGGCAACGTTCAACCGTTGCACCGTTTCTATAAGATTAGTTTCGGAGGGTAAGTCAGGAACAGCAAGAACAATATGATCGATATCAGTCACCGATTTTATTCGATTAATGATATGCTCAATCAGTGGAACACTAGCCAGGGGATAAAGAGATTTCCCCGGCAGGCGAGTTGAAGTCATTCTGGCTTGTAATACAGCAGCTACAACAGGCATATTGAGTTATTTTTATTTAAACAGATTTTATTGTACCGATTTTTAGATAATTTTGTAATGTTGCGGAAAAAATAGATGAAATATCCTGAAAGGTTAAAACAGGGAGATAAAATAGGAATAGCCGCACCAGCGGGTCCAGTCGATCAAAAAATTCTAAAAAAAGGACTAGAAGTACTCAAAAAAATGGGATTTTCTCCTGTGTTGGGTAAACATATTCTTGCTCAGGATAGATATATGGCTGGAACCGATGAGCAAAGAACCGAGGATCTACATGATTTTTTTAGAGACTCGCAAATTAAAGCCATCTTCTGCGCGCGTGGTGGCTATGGAACTAGTCGCATCCTTCCGAATTTAGATTCTTCTATTATTCGCAAGAACCCAAAAATTCTTGTGGGTTCCAGTGATATTACACTTCTTATTTTATTTCTTGTTCAGCAATGTTCATTAGTTGCATTTCATGGCCCGATGGTAGCAGGGAATTTTGGAAATTATCCTATGCCAAAATCAAAACTCCAGTTTAGCGAGATTCTTTTGGGAAAGAAGGCCGGTAAACGTCTAACTGCTAATGAGGCACGTATTTTTAAGTCAGGCACTACAGAGGGTAGGGTAATAGGTGGATGCCTTACTTTGCTCTGCCGTTCTTTGGGGACACCATGGGAAATTAAAACTCGTAACAAAATTCTTTTGATTGAGGATGTTAATGAGCCACTTTATAAAATTGACGGGATGCTTTGGCACCTGAAGCAGGCGGGAAAATTTAAGGGGATACGTGGAATTATTTTTGGTGAGATGGTCAATTGTTTGCCTTCCAAAAAATCAGGTGGGTCTTTCAATGAAATTTTAAATGATATTTTTTCCGGGAGTTCTTTTCCTGTATTAACGAACTTCCCCTCTGGTCACGGAAGAGAAATGCTTACTATGCCTATGGGAGTCGAAGCAAGCTTGGATACTAACGATAAATCTTTAGAATTCGAAAGCTGCGGTGTCTTATAATTGAATGAGTTTTATATTCGAACGGGGATGCCTTTTGACCTTAAGTAATTTTTTGTTTCTCCAATTGTGAACTCCTTGAAGTGAAAAATTGATGCTGCTAAAACGGCATCTGCTTTACCTTTAGAAATCCCATCAAAAAGATGTTCGAGTGTTCCCGCTCCTCCCGAAGCTATCAGAGGGATAGTTAGAGATTCAGATACCAAGCAGTTAAGTTCTAGGTCATATCCGTTTTTAGTCCCATCACAGTCCATACTTGTAAGGAGAATTTCACCTGCACCATAGTCTTCCATTAGTTGAGCCCAAGGTAAAACATTGATGCCGGTGGGAGTTCTTCCTCCGTGAGTGAATACCTCAAAGGAGAGTTTAGATTTATTTTCAGTCAGAAAAAGGTCGGAATGAAGTTTATGCCAGCTTAAATTTGAATCAGTGGCTTTGCGAGTAGCCTTCACTCGTTTGGCATCGATAGCAACAACAATACATTGACTTCCAAACCGTTCAGCTGCATTACGTACAAACTCTGGGTTTTGTACTGCTGCCGTATTAATGGCAACTTTATCTGCACCCGAATTAAGGAGGTTCCGAATATCATCCAAACATCGAACTCCACCACCTACCGTGAGTGGCATGAAAACTCTTTCCGCTGTGCGTGCCACAATTTCCAAGATAATATTTCTTTTCTCATGTGATGCGGTGATATCAAGAAAAGTTAGTTCGTCGGCACCTTCTTTTTCATAGGCAGCGGCAATTTCTACCGGGTCACCAGCATCACGCAAGTTTACGAAATTAACTCCTTTAACTACTCTTCCGTCCTTAACGTCCAGGCAGGGAATAATTCTTTTAGTTAGCATGGTGATTCAATAATTCCAGGGTTTGTGCGTAGGTAAATTTTTTGTCGTAAAGCGCTTTCCCCGTAATAATTCCTTCTACACCATCGGTTTCAAGTGCGAGTAAATTGTCAATATCCTTCAATTTCCCTACACCACCAGATGCGATTACCGGGAGTTTGGTATTTTTAGCAAACTCCTTGATGCTTTTTAAGTTAGGACCTTGAAGCATTCCATCGCAGGCAATATCAGTGAAGACATATCCGGATACTCCGCAGGATTCAAGTTCTTTTGCTAAATCAGTAGCTCGCTGATTAGAAACCTCTACCCACCCTTTTATTGCTACATTTCCATCACGAGCGTCGATACCAACAATGATTTTCCCGGGGAATTCCTTGCATGCCTTAGCCACAAACTCCGGTTCTTTTTGTGCGATGGTTCCCAAGATTACCCGATAGGCTCCCGCGTTAATATACTTTTCTATGGTATTAAGATTACGAATTCCACCCCCTACCTGAATATCAACCGAACTATTGTATATTATGTTTTTTACTATTTCGGCATTGGCTGGTTGTCCTTCAAAAGCACCGTCTAAATCTACAATATGTATAAGCGATGCGCCTTCTTCATCCCAATGGCAGGCCATGGCAACTGGGTCATCTGAATAAACGGTTTCTTGATCGGCCAATCCTTGAGATAAACGGACACAGCGTCCTTTTTTAATATCAACAGCAGGGATAATTTTCATATAAGAGTTTGTGTTAAATATTGATAATATTTAAAATATTTTTCTACTGACAAAAAAATAGGCTTTAATATAAGTCATTAGCCGATGAATAATATCAGATTTATGTTTTAAGAGCCTTATTATATTATTTTTTTTAAAGAACAGCGGTCTTAATAATTTTTTTTTCTAACTTATGTTAAGGTGAGCACAAATTTATAGTATTTTGACTGAAGTTTTTTTGAAGCTTTATAATTGAATTTTGAGGAATAACTTGATGACAGAGGGTCCACTTTCTGCCAGAGTCCAAAGAGAGCAAGATGCTTTTAATGATGGGCTTCAAAGAGATGGTTACATGCGCGTATTTGAGCATACCTCCCACCTTTTTTTACAAAGAAGGGCTCGAATAATTCAGGATGAACTTGAGCATGCCCAAGGTAAAAATGTATTGGAATTAGGTTCCATATCATGGAAAGCTTGGATTGAAGATAATGACATTAAACCGAGGAATTTGTATTGCATTAATATTTCTCAGGAAGAAATAAATCGGGGTAAGGAGAGTGAACACCTTTCTAAAGTCAAACCACACTTTCGCTTAATGGATGCTCACAACCTTGATTTCGAAGATGACTCTTTTGATTTTGTTTACGGTTGTGCCATCTTGCACCATTTGGATTATAGTAGAGCGCTTGATGAAATTTATCGAGTTCTAAAGCCAGGTGGAAAGATCTTATTTGCAGAACCACTGGGTATTAATCCTATAGCAAAGCTAGTGAGGGCGATGACTCCTTTTGCCCGTACAATTGATGAAAAGCCACTTATGTTTAAGGAACTTTCAGAATTAGAAAAAAAATTCAATACCTCCCATTATTATGAAGAGTTTCTTTCGGTTCCTTTAGGAGTTATATCAGGCATTTTTTTTAATAACCCGAATAACTGGTTGACCCGATTAGCTTTTAATCTAGACCTGTCTTTAAACAGGATGTTTCCATTTTTGCGTTATTTATTTCGGCATGTTTTGATTGTGGGAACTCGGAAATGATTTATCCGGTAGGGAGGTATAAATATTACTTATTTATATAAAGGTAAAATTTAATGAAAGGTGGGATCCTCTAGAGTCGACCTGC
>JGI24913J38484_100972_pt1 | contig 36713 bp, 22 predicted proteins | sample LinPfosmplate1_FD_38484 | JGI IMG/M metagenome (IMG submission 38484)
TGCAGGTCGACTCTAGAGGATCCCACCGGTTGTGGAAGCGACTGCCGGACCGGATCACCAACCGTTTGCTCAGCGGATTAGCCACTCGGATGATTTCCGTGATCCCTATCCACTGCGCAATGGCACATTTCTCGTCGCTCAAGGAGCCAGCATCTCGGTGATGGATCGAAATGGCCAGATGACGCCGGTCTACACGTTGCCACCGGAAGATGCTCGAACGGGTTTGGAATGCCAAGAGCCACGTGCGCTTTCGACGCGACGTCGAGAACGGATTATTCCGGAACGCTATGACTCAAACAGTCCCACCGGGCATCTCGTCTTGGCAGACGTCAACTACGGACGCAACATGGCGGGCATCGGGCAGGGTGACATCAAGAAACTGCTGGTCCTCGAATCGCTGCCCAAGCCGGTCAATTTTAATATGCCAGGGCACCCGACATTCCAGATCTCACATATGGAGCCTCTTTCGATTGGCGGGACGTTCTGTTTAGCCCGAGTGCTGGGGACGGTGCCGGTCGAGGAAGACGGTTCGGCCTATTTCGAAATGCCCGCCATGCGCTCTCTGTTCTTCGTCGCCCTGGACGAGAACAACCTGTCGATCAAACGCATGCAGAGTTTTGTGACGGTTCAACCTGGTGAGACGACAAGTTGTTCAGGCTGCCACGAGCAACGCACGAAGACGCCACCTGCAAAACACCTGCTGGCGTTGCAGCGTCCGGCCCGTCAGATTACGCCCTTCAAAGGAATCCCGGACGTGTTGGATTTCCCACGCGATATCCAGCCAATCCTCGATCGCCATTGCTTGGAATGCCACAATCCGGACCAGCGTGAGGGGAGTATCGACCTGTGCGGCGATCACACGTCGGTATATAGCGTGAGCTACTGGACGATCATCAAGAATCGCTTGATCTCCGATGCTCGTAATGGATATGGAAATCGCGGACCGCGGTCGATCGGGAGTTCCGCAAGTAAGTTGATCGATTATTTCGACTCGAAACACCATGGCGTCGAGATCGAAGAATCCGAACGAATGGCGTTGGTGCTTTGGATCGAAACCGGAGCGACCTATCCTGGCACATATGCGAGTTATCTGTCGGGGATCGCACCGGTCGAGTTTCCCGTCGACATGATGACGCGCCGGTGTGGTCAGTGCCACGCGACGGCATCTAACAGTCATCCTCGATTGCCCTGGGAAGGATCCGACATCCGGCCGTGGTCTCGTCTTCCATTGAAGTTTGCCAACGCAGATCCTGCTCTATCGCTTTGTAATCTGACGCGTCCCGACAAATCCTATTTGCTACGTGCGTCTCTTGCGACGGATGCCGGCGGCTATGGTCTTTGTTCCAAACCAGTCTTCAAGGATCGGACAGATCCGGACTACAAGGTCTTACTGGCGGCCATTCAAGCTGCAGCGAACGATCTTGCCACGATCAAACGGTTCGATATGGCCGGGTATCGACCGAACGAGCACTACTTCCGTGAGATGAAACATTTCGGTATTCTTCCTGCCGGCCAGAAATCCGATGACCCGATCGACGTTTACGCACTGGATCAAGCCTTCTGGCGATCTGCGTGGCATCGTCCCTCAGAATGACAGAAAACCGTGTCAATTGAAGCGACTCCCGATCATGTCGGCACAACGTTTCGATGCGTCACTGAGGATCACGGCAGGCGTGTGGAGTTCCAAGGCGTTGTGACTCGCTACGAAGCACCGTACGTCTCAGCCATTCATTGCTGGAAATCGGCGTTCATCTGGCCGCGAGCCTGCCCGAGTGCCTGTATCTGGAGTATTCCGATCTTGCCTGGAATCAACTCGCCATGCAGCCAGTGCGATTCGAGGACGGTTATGCATTCGCTCCAGGTCGACCGGGGCACGGCATCGAACTCGATCGCGACGTGATCGAGCGATATTCCTGTCCGTCGTGAATCAAGAACAATACGAGTAGACCTAGCACAAAATGGCGAATCGAGTTGTTTTCGTGCAGAATGAGAATTCGGGTTTGTGTGGCACTGTCTACTTGTTGACAGTGTTTCTTGATGCTATCGCGGGGCCATTTTGTCTTGCCCAGCAGCGTTCTGCCATTGTCAGGCGAAACCGACCAAGTACCGGACATTTCAAAGTGGCTCCGGTATACTGGCAACCACGACCAACAAGCAGGCTGTGCCACACGGGAAAAGCGTTCGTTTTTTAACGGAACACATTCGCGACATTCTACCATTTGGTGCTCGTTATGATACAAATGAAACAGACGTGCTTGGTGCTGTCGCTTGTTGCCATTGTAGGCAACACGATTCTCGCAGGCGATTCGCCCGACGCTTCTCGCACAACCCCGGGAGCTGCCATGTTCGATGTTGTTGCTCACGGAGCAAAGGGAGACGGCGTGACGTCGGACACCGTTGCCATCCAACGAGCGATCGATGCCTGTTCTGCCGCCGGTGGTGGGCGGGTCGTGTTTCCCAAGGGCCGCTACCTGACCGGCTCCCTTGAACTCAAGAGCGGTGTGCGATTGGTGGTGACTCCGGACGCGATTGTTGTCGGTAGCTCATCCTTGTCAGATTATCCATCACGGCGACTGATTCGAGCGGACAGGGCGACCGATATCGCAATCGAAGGCGGTGGTGTCATCGATGGGCAGGGGGAATCTTTCTGGGAAAAGAAAGACGAGCCGTATCAGGGGCCATCCTGTCGCGGGACCGCACAATTCGAGTATCGGGCGCTATCGCGACCCTCTTTCATTCATTTCATTCGCTGTCGCAACGTCATCGTGCGCAATATCACACTTAAGAACTCACCAGCGTGGACGGTGCATGTGCAACGTTGCCGTGGTGTTCATTTCGAGAAAGTCACAATCCGCAATCCGCTCTATGGACCGAACACCGACGGCATCGACATCAACTCGTCGATTGATGTGCTGGTCAAGGACTGCGACATCATCACGGGAGACGATGGTGTCGTGCTGAAAAGCACAGAACCGGGACACGACCACCCATCACGCAACATCACCGTCGAAGGCTGCCGCATTTGGTCGGCCTGCAACACGCTGAAACTTGGTACGGAAACGCACGACCGATTCGAAAACATACAGTTTCGCAACTGTCATCTCTACAGTGATTCAGATAACCCACTGGAGCGTCCTTTGGCAGGCGTAGCGATCGAGTCGGTGGATGGTGCCCATCTTTCCGGAATCACTGTCTCTGATATCACGATGCACAACGTTCGAGCCCCCATCTTCGTCCGTCTCGGACATCGCGCCGGCAACAGCGAACGCACGCGTCAAGTCGAGCCGCGCGTGCCCGGCAGAATTCAGAAGGTCGTCTTCCGAAACGTGACCGCAAGACAGTCGATGTTTGAATCGTCGATCACCGGCATTCCAGGACACTGTGTCGAGGACATTACGCTGGAGAACCTGGATCTGGAGTATGAAGGCGGTGGCCACGAAGATTGGGTGATCAGCGAGGTACCTGATGAAACCCGGATTCGCAGTTACCCGGAAGCCCAAATGTTTGGCAGGCTTCCCGCGTATGGACTCTATTGCCGACACGTGAAAGGTATTCAGCTTCGCGACGTGAAGGTGCGATATCAGAATCCAGACCCGCGTCCCATGCTTGTGTGCGACGATGTCAGCGATATGGTGTTGGACACCGTGAATGTCGCTGCCACTGAATCGAAGTATCCCGTGATCTGGCTAGTCAACACGCGCGAGGTCCAAGTGCGGCGCTGCCGTGCTCCGGCCGGGGCGAGCGTCTTTGTCGCAGCAGAAGACAATGGCGACGCGTTAAACAGCATTCGTGTCGAAGCAAACGAGGCCGATCAAACGACGAAACAGTTCGTGCGACTCAAGCCCGGCGAGTTACACGGAACCGGACTTCCTCTGTTCCAAGAGAACTCATCCGGCCGGATCGTTATCGACGCATTAGCGATGCGGTTGCTTGATCCCATGACGGTACACGCGGAGGTTGAGGGATCGGCGGAACGTTGCATTCTGGTCCCAAAATCCGGAATGCGAGACTCCGGGGCAGCCTTGTGCCGTTTCAACGTATCGACTGCTGGTGAATACGAAATCTGGGTCCTGGCATTCGGCGACTCGGGCGAGACGGATAGCTTCTACGCGTCCGTCGACCGCGGACCGTTCTCACTATCCGATCTGGTGGCACTGAATCGCTGGAGCTGGATTCCGGTACGACATCGCTCGGACGAACAGACGCGTACGAAAACCATCTTCCGGCTGGAATCCGGCGACCACACGTTGCAGATCCGAAACCGCGAAAGCGGCACCAGAATCCGCACACTTGTGGTGACGCGTGCGGACTCAGGCTTCCAACCGGATACTTTGAAAACATGTCATGGCCTGACACTCGGCTTCAGATAAGATACTATCGGAAGATGCACGCGAACCGAATCTGAGGATGACTATGTGGAACACGCATTGGCTGTGGAAGGGTGGGCTTGTTATTGCCTGCATCTGCAGCAATTCAGGCGTTGGGCAATCTGCCGGAATTCAGACACACACTCTCCAGCACGCTCGACAGGCTGCTACTGAGGGACGTTTCAACGAAGCAGAGAAGCTATTGCGTGAGACACTCCCCGATGCCAATGCTCCGGTCGTCGAAGCAGCAGCCGTGCAGCTTGAAGTTCTGCGGCGGATTCGGCTGGATTATTCGCTGACGGCGGAACAGTTGCTCCAGCAATTGCGAGAGAGCATTCCTGACGTCACCATCGAGGAAATCGAGCGTTGGCGCCAGCAAGACCTTCTGCAGCATCGTGTGATCGACGGAGAGGTCTGCTATTTCAAGCGAGCGGCGAGCAACTTGTTTCGAGCGTGTCCTGCTGCCAAAGCTCGCCAGAAGACAACTGTCACACCGACTGGGTTCCGGTTTGATCTACCGGCTCATCTGGCACAACTGGTCGCTGAAGCAGCGCGAACCGGGCAGACGCAGATTCATCCTGTCAAACACCGCGTTCGTTATACGTTGCGTGTGAAGGAGGAGCATCTCAGACTTCACAAAGGCGCACGAGTTCGATGCTGGTTACCGTTTCCACAAGAGTATCGCCAACAAACTCAGGTGAAATTGCTGTCGTCTGAGCCTGCATCGGCCGTCGTGTCACCAAATGGTCACGCACATCGAAACGTCTATTTCGAGCTCAGGGTGGATGATCCGGCGACGTCACCGAAATTCGTCGCCGAATTCGAGTTCGTGACGGCCGCGTATGTACCCCAGCTCGATCCGAACAAAGTGAAGCCGTACGACACGCAAAGTGAGTTGTATCGCGAGTACACGAGCCAACGAGCACCGCATATTGTCTTCACGCCCAAATTGAAGAAACTGGCTAGCGAGATCGTCGGCGATGAAACGAATTCACTGAAGAAAGCACTGCGAGTGTTTCGCTGGGTATCGGACGAAATCCGTTGGTGTTCTGAAATGGAGTACAGCACCATCCCAAACCTGTCGGCCAAAGGAATCGCGAAACGCGAGGGTGATTGCGGAGTACAAAGTGTGGCTTTCATCACGCTGTGCCGAGCTGTAGGCGTTCCGGCACGCTGGCAATCTGGTTGGCAGACGCTCCCCAACCGTCGGAACATGCACGATTGGTCCGAATTCTACGTTGAACCATGGGGCTGGTTACCGGCCGACGCGTCGAACGGCTTGCAGCAACACTCTGACTCTCGCGTGCGTGACTTCTATTGCGGACACCTCGATCCCTACCGCCTGATCGTCAATCTTGACTATGGTCACTCGTTGCATCCGGCCAAACAGAGCTTTCGCAGTGAGCCCAACGATTTTCAACGAGGCGAGATCGAAATCGACGGCCACAACCTCTATTTCGACGAATGGAGTTGGGACGTTGACGTACGCAGGCTGCCGTTGAGCGGTGGGATCGCAAATCTTGAAGAGGCTCTGGATGCGGTCGTACCACAGCAACTGCAGGCGGGAAAGAACCCTGGGGGCGTAATCCTGGTAGGCCGTCGGACGCAGTCAGGCTATGAAACCTGGCAGAAGGCATACGGCCTGAAACAGCGCGAACCGCAACCCGCTGTCATCCAAGCCGACGCCGTCTTTGATATGGCCTCGATGACCAAACCAATCGCGACAGGCACAAGCTTGATGCTGCTTGTTCAGCAGGGACGAGTCGCCCTGGATGATCCGATCGGCAAGTACCTGACAGAATTCGATACGGACGCCAAGAAGGGTGTCACAATCCGCCACTTGATGACCCACATGTCGGGCACGGTGCCGTATGTTGGTGCCGCGGGCCAAAAGGTGATCCGAGCCGAGGCGGGCTTCCCGTGCCGTGCCGCAACGCGGAAGTACATCCGAGAGCTTTCATTGGCGAAAACGCCCGGCGAAATGATGGTCTACAGCTGTCTGAATGCGATCCTCTGTGCCGAGGTCATAGAGGCCGTCACAGGGCAACCATTGGATCGCTTTGCAACAGACCATGTTTTCAAACCGCTCAGAATGGACTCGACCGGTTTCAATCCGCCGCAGAGCCTTCAGACACGATGCATACCAAGCGAACGAGCGGCACACGGACGCGGAGCTGACGGTTTCATGCTGGGCCAGGTCCACGATCCGCTGGCAGCGATGCAGGATGGCGTATCGGGTAACGCCGGGCTGTTTAGCACAGCAGCGGACCTGAGCCGTTTTGCTCAGATGATGCTCAACGGAGGCACTCTGGACGGAGTTCGGATCCTGAAAAAGCAAACGATTCGTGACATGACCCAAGTGCAAAACCCAGGCGCTGTGAACAAACACGGCAACGAAGATCGACGCGGCTTACTCTGGGATCTCTATGTTCCCGATTCCGAAGACACGGGCGTCGACGCACTCTTGGCGTATGGCCACACCGGATACACGGGCACCGCGATTCGCATCTACCCCAAACAGGGCGTCTACATCATTGTGCTGACGAACCGCGTGCATCCCGACGATAGTGGCCAAGTCGGTTCGTTGCGGCGAGCAGTCTGGGAAACAGTCGCCGCAGTCTTGATGGATTGCCCCACATTCTAGACTCAACCTTGGCCAGGAATGACACCATGAACAGCAATGCCCAATCGCTTATCCTCACGTTGAGCGTCCTTCTATTGCCAACTCAGTTGGTCGCTGCGGAAAAGATCGAAAAGAAGATCACTTTCGAAGAGCATATCCGGACCAATCTCCCTTCGAAAAAAGACCTCGACGTCTTCCTACACGAGATGTCGTGGGCTCAGTTCGATCCGGTAGTGGGGTACATCCTGGGCAACTACATACCACGAGACGGAATGGACGATAGCTCGACATTCTCCACCGTCCAACGCAATGGGGCTCGTACGAGTTTCGTATACAAGGACAAGCCCTGTCGCATCAACACCTACGGCAATAGCTTCACTCAATGCCATCAGGTGAGTGACGCAGAGACATGGCAGGAGTACCTAGCTGCGCATCTGGGGGAACCCGTCCGCAACTTCGGCATGGGCGGTTTCGGTCTCTATCAAGCCTACCGGCGCATGCTCCGAGAAGAACAAACGGAAAACAGTGCGGAGTATCTGATGCTCTACATTTGGGGAGACGACCATTTCAGAAGCCTGCTTCGCTGCCGGTACATGTTGATGAGTTCGTGGAACCGATCTCAAGACAGCAAGGAAGGCAAAGGGATCATGTTCCACGGCAACTTCTGGTGCAATCTGGAAATGAACCTGACCACGGGCGAACTCGAAGAACAGGACAGCCGAATCCCGACCCCGGCGGAACTTTACCAGATGACGAACCCGGATTGGATGGTCGAGAACCTCAAGGATGACCTGGCGTTACAGATGGGGCTCTACACCCGAGGGATGATCCATCACATCGACATCGCCAGACTAAAACAGCTCCAAAGGCATCTAGAGTGTGAATTGAACTTGGACGCCAAGCCACTGCCTCGATCAACGGTCGCGGCGTTGTTGGACGCTTATTCCTTTGCCGCCACCAAGACCATCTTGAAAAAGGCAAGAGCATTCGCGACAGAACACGACAAGAAGCTGATGGTCATCATCTTTGACCCGTATCGCGTACTGCGAACTCTTTTGGAAGGCGGCACCCGCTACGATCAGGAAATCGTCGATTTCCTGCGAGACGAAGAATTCAACTTCTTCGATATGAATCTCGTGCACTGCAACGACTACCAGAGCTTCAATCTTAGCGTCAATGACTACTTCAAACGCTATTTCATTGGCCATTACAGCCCGGCCGGAAACCACTTTTTCGCCTACGCACTGAAGGGACGCGTCGTAGACTGGTTGAAGCCAAAGCCGCTGCCCTATCGCGACACAACGCAAAAGACAATCGATTTCAAAGGCTATTTGCAGGAGTACTGAGGACGGCATGACTCGATTAGGTCGGCACGACCAGCAGCACGCTGATTGACACAGTGGCCCTGTACCTGGCATTTCCCCAAAACTATTCACTCAATAGGAGAAAAGACATGAATCACGCCTCAGCACAGATTCACACTGGCCAATCACGCCGCGATTTCCTGAAGACGACCGCGGCCATCGGTGCCGCTCACATCGTTCCGGCTTCAGTCCTGGGCGCCAACGCTCCTAGCAATCGGATCAATGTCGGTGTGATCGGGACCGGCACTCGCGGTTTGCCGGACATGCAAGTCTTCATGCGTAACGACGACGTCCAAATCGTGGCGATTTCCGACGTCAATACCGCCAGCTATGGCTATCGGGATGAGAAAAGGCTCATGGGCCGCGAGCCGGCATTGGAGATTGCCAACAAGTACTACGCCGACAAGACTCGATCCAAGCGGTATCAGGGCGTTGCGGCGTATGAGGACTTCCGCAAGATCATCGATCGCGACGATGTCGACGCGGTCGTTATTGTGACTCCGGATCATTGGCACTGCACGATGACCGAGATGGCTTCCGAAGCCGGCAAAGACATCTATTGCCAGAAGCCGATGACGCTGACTATCGGTGACGGACAAAGGATGATTAAGACCGTACGCAAGCACAATTGTGTGTTTCAGACCGGCAGCCAGTACCGATCTCATCCGGCTGCACGTCTCGCTTGCGAGTTGGTCCGCAATGGTCGAATCGGCGAGTTAAAGACAATCCGCACCTACATCGGCTTCAACAACAAGGTCGGTCCCGGTCCAGGTTGGAAACCGATGCCCGTGCCAGAAGGCTTTGACTACAATATGTGGCTGGGGCCGTCACCGGAGGTGCCCTATCACGTGCTCCGCTGTATCTACAAATTCCGCTTCAATCTCGCCTACTCCGGTGGCCAGATCACAAACCTTGGGGCGCACTGCAACGACATCGCTCAATTGGGAAACGGAACATCGTTGACCGGTCCCGTCGAGGTTGAACCCATGCACGCCGAATGGCCTGCGAAAGGTAGTCTATTCAACACAGCGCTACGCTGCGGATACCGCGTGCGTTTTGCCAACGGTGTGGAACTGATCCAAGAAAGCGACGAAAAGAATGGTGGAACGCGTTTCGAAGGCACAAAGGGCTGGGTTCATTTCACCTACCGCGACGTGAAGACATCTCCGGACTCTCTGAAGACGTCCACAATCGGTCCGAATGAAATCCATCTGCCAACACCCGTCAAGTACACCGATGACGGACACCGCGACCATTATGCCGATCACGTTCGCAATTTCTTAGATTGCATCAAGACACGCGAGGATCCGATTGAGCCCGTCGAAGTGGGACACCGCACAGCCACGCTGTGCCATCTGGGGAATATCGCGCTACGGCTTAATCGCACTTTGAAATGGGATCCCGATACGGAACGCTTTCCGGATGACGCCGACGCCAACCAGATGATGAGTCGTCCGCAACGAAAGACATGGCGTACGTGAGTCAACGATCATCCCGAATATCACTCAACAATGACCCAATGGGGACTGGACCAAGCCAGATGCCCGTGGGCGACGCTCACGTTTCCCGGCAGGGAAGGTGCGGCACGCTCTTGCGACACTCGCCAAAGATACCAGTGATTGCCTTGCGTTAGATCAGAGTCTTCATAGGTCGCTCGGAAGTCACAGTGTCCGGCAGCGGGAAACACCTTCAGTGGTGTGCCGTTCCGGATCAGAGTGACCAAGGTGATGGGGCGGGTACCGATCGCTTTCAGAGTCAACTCGATCCTGTTTGTGATTGCTCGGATGGACTGCCCCATCAGACTGCCGTTGGCTCTCGAGTCCAAGAAGATCCTGGACCCGGTTGTGCCATAGCATCTACGTTGCCGCAACGCATCGAGGATCGCGTCCACCGTGAGCTCCTCGGCGAAGATCCCTGTCAATCCCCCACTCAATCCAGGAGCTCTTCGATGTGTATCGCCGTTTGCGACACACGCCAGGTGCGAACCTTGATTCAGAGCATCAAAGAAGGACTGAGGCCGCCTAGCGATGTAGTTTCCCCAGCCGGAAACGAGCTCCATACCGACCTCCACTTCATGATCCGATGCGCGGAACCTGTCGTGCTGAGTCAGTGTGATGCCGCCGGCTTGGGCGACCATATTGTTCAGCTTGGTGATGTCATTGCTCACCTCGGGATGTCGCAGCAAAGAGCCAGTGGACGGAGGCAAGATGACACTGCGGTGATTCGCATGAGTACCTTTATTGTAGGGCGGCGTCCAGTTGCCGGGGTCGTCGAGACTTGCCGCACGGTCGCCCGGAACGCGCGAGGTCCATTCATAGCCTGGAAATGAGAGGAAGCGTCCCTCCTGCGTGTAGGCTCGCGCCAGCAGGTTGCCAAACTCATATTCGTATTCGGTCAGAGGTACGTTGTAGAGGAAATCGTTTTCGGTGAAGACAACGACGTCCAGTCGAGCTCGGTCACGCGCGTAATAGGTGAGTTCGTCCGGCGCCCCTTCAGCATCGGCCGACAAACTGCTGTGGCAGTGCAAGTCGGCCCAATACAGTGTGTAGCGCCGCTCGTCGACCTGGATCGTCCGCCGCTCGGTCAGTTCGTTCTGAATCGGCAAATCGACGGGGCGCCAGCCGACCCATTGGTCCTGCTTGAACTCCGTCGCTTCATCCAGCCGACCGGCCAGCCGATGATAAAGACGACGGCGTTGGCGAGGGAGTTGCGATGCAACGAAAACAAACTCGCCATCCTTCACGCGATGCGGTTGGCTCAGACGATAGTCAACGCGGCCTCGATGCAGGACCACGGGTTGTTGCCAGTGTCGATTGCGCATCGGTCGTCCTACAAGGTCGCCGGTGACCCTGTAAGTGCTACCCAGATGGTCTGACTTCCTTTCCCAAAGAAGCCAGACGTCGCCGTCCTCTTCTAACAGCATCGGTTGCGTACGCCGTCCTAGGTATCCCCAGGTGGCGACGGGTTTGGGCTCAATCTGAGCCATCAGGCCTTGTGTGAGTTCGGCGGCACACGTGTTGCCTTCTGCATCACTGATGACGTTCCATTTCTGTTCGGTCCGCACGGCCATGTTTAATTCATGCCATTGGCTAATGGCACCGGGGCCGCCAATGACATCCTTTTTCTGTAACCAGGCAACGTACAGACCGTTGTCGGTCGCCAAGGTCGTCGGCATCAAACAGTGCGTATTCTCAGGCGAGGTCCTTTCGATTGGTCCCAAGTGTGGAAGTAGGCGGCGACCTTTGACGGCGTACCTATGACCGTCGTAGGCATCCCAGAAGAGCCATGCTGCATGGGAATCCTCAACGGCGAACACGGATCGGTATGCATCCTCGGTCGGCGGCGACACAGGGACTGGCTTGTGCCAGACACCCTCCTCATACACGCGGATGAACAGGCGAAATCGTCCGTCAGTCTGGGCGCTCCAACTGACCAGCAATCGTTTGCCACCAACGAATGTCACGTTGGGGTAGATCGCGTCATGCGTCTTGGCAGATACCACGATCGTATCGCCCCAGCCATCCGCGGAACGACACCGCGCCAACACCTGCCAGAGATCGTTCACTTTCGCCGACCAGACGATCCACAGTGTATGCTCGTCGGCGAATGCCAGGGTCGGAGGGCCATGCACACGTCCCTTTTGGCTGACCGTTTGGACTGGCCCCGCATTCCCTTTCGCATCAATGTAACGCGATAGGATTCGATCACAGCCCTTGTCATAGGCGTGCCACACCATCCAAGCCGTCCCATCCGCTGCGACGGCCATTGACGGGTGGGAATCATAGGTCTGCCCAACGGCATTCACGATGCACGGCGCAACTGCAGCTTCAATAGGACAGTGGCATGCGGAAAAGACGCATAGCGTGAAAGCCGCATATAGCGACCGAGTTCTTCCGCACTGTCTGATTCGGCTCATGTTGATCTCCTCACATTTGCAGTCTCTCACTCAATCTCATGAATGCGGATGTTGCGCCAGCGTACTTGCTTTCCCGTATCTTTCGAGCCGTGCAGTTGGAAACCAATCCTGCCAGTTCGGCACCAGGCATCTCGCGTGTCGGCTGCAGGTACGCCGTTCAGCCATGTCTTGATTGAATCACGGTCGGCTTGAATTCGCAACTTGTTCCACTCGCCCTGATTGAAGGCTTGTCTCGCCGGCTCATTGTGCTCCAGCGTCTGCAGCCAGCCGCGGCGGCCGGATTCGTACAATCCACCACTCCAAGCTCGTTCGGAAGTATCGATTTCAATCTGATAGCCAAATACCTGTCCGGCATTAAACGTTCGCGAAACCAGCTTGAGCTTGCCGCTTAGATAAAGCGTTGTTGTGTCCTCTTTGTGAATATCGGATCGAATCTGCACACCTGAGTTCAGCCCCTTGTCGATGATGAACTCGAGTTCGAGGACGAAGTTGTCGTAGCTTTCTCGCGTACAGAGATAGCTACCTTTTACACCAGCTTCCGTCTCGCCGACGATGGCGCCATTCTTGGCGAAGAACTTCCCTTCGCCATCCACAACCTCCCAACCATCCAGCGTCTTTCCATCGAAGAGTGACTTCCATTCCGGTCCATCCTGCTGTTCGGCAGACTCTGCCCGCGACACACAGACGAGAACGATTGCTACCAGGTACAGGATTGACTTGTTGCGCGGCATCTTCATGATTGTTTAGCTCCAAATCTGTTTCGACCTCTGAAGGAAACGTAGATCACTCCTCAAAGAAGGGCCGGCACTCCCAATGCAGAATCGGGATATGGCGGGGCCATTTTGTCTTGTCCAGCCGCATCCTGCCATTGTCAGGCGAAACCGACCAAGTACCGGACATTTTATAGTCTCCGGCTTTCTAGATTGGTGGAATGCCTCTATGAATCGCGTAGCCAAGCGAAACAACTCCCAGCCCCAAGAGAATTGACGGTCCCGTTCGCGATTCTTTGCGGCGGGTGGTATAACTTCGAATTGGGCTTTTGCAATCTTGGATTGCAAGAGCAGTTCTGGATGATTGTGCCGTCGTAAGTCTTTATTCTACGTGACTGTGTAGGACCTAAAAGCGGTATTGACTCGTCATTTTGCAAAAGCCCAGTTCGAATTGTCAGCGTACAAGTTGCAGCTGAGACTGTGCCCGGTGGCGGCCCACTGCCATCTTTGCGACGTTCTGGATCGGTGCCAAGGTCACTCCTCTGTTGAGCGGCAAGCCGCAGGCGTCGGTGTTTGTGTGTGGGCCTTGTGGTTCGGTGGAAATGCAGTCACCTTCGGCTTGCCATTAAACGAAGACGCACCAATGGTAGTTCACGGTTCTGTTTCTAGCCTGCTCCTTTATCGCGGTTCTGCTCAGAACACTCGCCCAGTTTCGGAGACCCTGCCATGTTCACTCGCCACAGAATCCGTAACATCACCGTTTGTTCGTTCGTCTTGATGGGCTTGATGCCCGCCTTGCCCTCCGCCGCGAATGACTTGATAGCACCGGGAGCCGAGGTAAAGCTCCTTGCCGGTGGTTTCACATTCACCGAGGGGCCTGCTTGCGATGCCGACGGGAACATCTACTTCACCGATATCCCCAATGAGCGGATTCATAAGTGGTCAGTCGAGGGCAAGCTCACAACATTTCGTGAGAACTCGGGACGGGCGAACGGGCTGTATTTCGACCGGGATGGCAACCTGCTGGCCTGTGAAGGAGGCAACCGGCGACTTACGTCGATCACACCCAACGGAAAGGTAACCGTATTGGTCGACAGCTATCGGAGCAAGAAGCTGAATAGCCCCAACGACCTCTGGATTGACGCGGCTGGAGGAGTCTATTTCACCGACCCGCGCTACGGAAAGATGGACGGAATGGAGCTCGATGGGTTTTACGTGTACTACCTGTCGCCGGACAGGAAGAAGGTGGTTCGTGTACTCGACAACTTGGTCAAGCCGAATGGCGTGATCGGAACTGCGGACGGTAAGCTCCTGTACGTGGCCGACGCCGGCGATGGCAAAACCTATGGCTATTCGATCCAATCGGATGCTTCGCTTACGAACCGCAAACTGATCGCACCTGTCGGCTCCGACGGGATGACGCTGGACGAAGCAGGCAACTTGTATCTGACGCGGGGTGTCGTCCACATCTACAGTCCTGCAGGCAAGCAAATCGGCGAGATTAAAACACCGGAATCCCCCGCAAACGTCTGCTTCGGCGGCACCGATCGACGCACTCTATTCATGACTGCCCGAAAAGGACTCTATTGCATTCCGATGAGAATTCGAGGGCAGTAGTCCTCTTGAGAATCGTTGATGAAGGATTCGGCAATGGCTGATCCGAATGATCTCCCAACAACGGGTTTTCATCTCGAAAAGCAGCCAGAATCCGTGCATCCGTTCCCGGAAGAGAGAATCGAAACCGGCCGCGTTGGACGCTATCGACTCGACCGCCTGCTGGGGGCCGGCGGATTTGGTCAAGTCTATCTCGCTCGCGACGAAGAGCTCAATCGTTCTGTCGCCGTGAAGATACCGCACCGCCGTCGCATCTCGGATGCGTCAGACATCCAGGACTATCTGACCGAAGCACGCGTCGTCGCCGGTCTGGATCACCCTCAGATTGTTCCCGTTTACGATTTTGGCCGTACCGACGATGAACGCTGTTTCATTGTTACGAAGTACATCGACGGACAGTCGCTCGTGACAAGAATGCGCGACAACGCGTTGGATTGGGAAGCGGCTGTTGAATTGGTGAGCGCCATCGCTAATGCACTGCACGCCGCACATCTTAAGGGAGTGATTCATCGCGATGTAAAGCCCGGCAACATCTTGCTCGATGCAAAAGGCAATCCATTCTTGACCGATTTCGGATTGGCCTTGCGTGAAGAGGATATCGGTTCCGGCCCACAGTTCGTGGGAACAGCCTGTTACATGAGTCCCGAGCAAGCACGTGGGGAGGGACATCGCGTCGATGGCCGCTCGGATGTATTCTCGCTTTGTGTGGTCCTGTACGAGATGCTCACAGGTCGGCGTCCGTTTCAGGACGACTCGCGGAGTAGGCTATTAGAAATGACAGCCTCGATGGAACCGCGACCACTGCGACAACTCGACGACACGATTCCGAAGGAGTTGGACCGCATTTGTCTCAGAGGACTCGCGAACCGTGTTGGCGATCGCTATAGCACGGCCAAGGACCTCTCGGATGACCTGAGAGCATTCTTACACGAGGAAACGCTCGCCGCACCGCGAAAGAACTTGCCCGGACTTGGCGAATCATCCCGCGATTCGACCATCCCAGCATCTGATCTGAACCGCGATTTACAGATGGTCCCGAAGGGGCTTCGGGCCTATGACGCCGAGGACGCTGATTTCTTTCTCGAACTCCTTCCTGGACCGCGTGATCGCCATGGGCTTCCACGGCACCTTCTATTTTGGAAACAGCGGATTGAAAGCTCCGATCCTGATGAATCTTTCGCCATCGGCGTCATGTACGGCCCCAGTGGTTGTGGTAAATCGTCATTCGTCCGTGCAGGACTGCTTCCGAGGCTAGCGGATCATGTGCGACCCGTCTTCTGCGAGGCCGACGCAACGGCAACTGAATCTCGTCTGCTCAGTCGCCTGCGCTTCTACTTTCCGAACCTCTCGAAGCAGTTGGACCTGAAGGAAAGTCTCGCGAGTATTCGGCGAAATCCCGATGTTGCTCGGGGCAAGAGAGTCCTGATCGTGCTTGATCAGTTCGAGCAGTGGCTTCATGCCCGCCATGGCGCCAGCCGCAATGAACTGGTGGACGCGCTGCGTCAGTGTGACGGCACAGCGTTGACGTGCCTGATTCTGGTACGTGACGATTTCTGGCTTGCCGTGAGCCGTTTCTTGCAGGATGTCGAGAACCCTCTATTGGAAGGTCAGAACAGTGCCCTTGTCGATCTCTTCGACAAACGGCATGCCCAGAAGGTACTCTATGCGATAGGGCAGGCCTTCGGAGTCTTGTCCGCTCAGAAACGGGATGGGCAGGCCATCGCCTTCATCGACCGTGTCATCGACGGTCTTGCAGAGAATGACCGTATTGTGTCCATACGGCTGGCGCTGCTCGCCGAAACGATGAAGAACCGCCCGTGGACCTGCGCTGCACTAGAAGCAGCTGGTGGCGTGAACGGAATCGGAGTTCGTTTTCTTGAGGAAGCGTTCAGCGCTGCGGTCGCACCGCCAGAGTACCGCGTACACGAAAAAGCCGCTCGCCGCGTTCTGGAATCGTTGCTACCAGAGGAAGGATTGGAAATCAAAGGGGGAACACGGTCTTATCGTGAACTACTGCAAGAGTCCGGTTATGTTGAGCAGCCCGATGAGTTTCGAACGCTTCTCCGTGTCCTCGACCGCGAGTTACGACTCATCACACCGGCAGATTTCCACGAGGCATCGATCACGCACGACACGACCAAGAAGCCGACTGACGAACAGTCTTCCTATCAGTTAACCCATGACTATCTTGTGCCCGCCCTGCGGGAGTGGTTACGGGAAAAACGCTCCCAGACGCTTCGTGGAAGAACGGAACTCTGTTTGGCCGAACGGACTCGGCAGTGGCAGGCGAATTCGGAAGCGAGGCAACTACCATCTTGGTGGGAATGGGTCCGCATCCGTTGGCTGACGCGTCCCGGTGCCTGGAGTCAACCACAACAGGTCCTGATGCAGGCGGCGCGACGTCGTTATTTATGGCGAGCCTCCCTTCTCTGCATACTGATCGTCTCCGTATCCGTCCTGGGGCTGGTGGGCTATGCACGTTATCACGCATCAACAAGCGTGGATCGGCTTTTCTCAGCAGAGACTGCCGATGTCACGGAAGTCGTCGAAGAGATGTCGCCGTACCTGCGTTGGGCCAAACCGCGGCTAACAGCTGCGCTGAACCAGCCAGACTTGAAAAGGCAGCTACATGCGAGCTTAGCACTGCTACCGATCGATCAGAGCCAGACGGAGTTCCTCGGATTACGACTCCTGACTGCGACCCCCCAAGAGTGCTTTGTGATTGGTGATGCGATGAAGGGCCATGACCCGCGGCCGGACGATGAGCTCTGGCGACGCGTTACCGACACAACACTTGATACGGCGGCGCGGCTTCGCGCATCGTGCGTCTTGGCGATGTGGGCGCCCCACGATGCACGTTGGTCGCACCACGCAGATGACATCGCTGCCTGGCTTGTTTCCGAAGACTCTCTGCGTCTCGGTGATTGGATGGAGCTTCTGCGTCCCATTGGGCCTCGAATCGCCGATCCACTCAAAGAACTCTATGACCGTAGCGATCGTCAGGATGTGCAACGCAACGCGGTCGTGGTCCTGTCCGAATACTGGGGCGACAATCTCGATAGACTTTTGAAACTCGTGCCCGTCGTCGCGTCGTCCGAATTGCCAACCTTGGCAAACGCTCTGCGTTCTCATGGTCTGCATGCGATACGGGAACTCAAGAATGTGCTCGCTACCGAGTCCGTCTCGAATGAGCCGAATTCCGCTCCAGACCTCATGGTAAATCGGCAAGCGAATGCGGCAATTGTGCTGTGTCTTGTCGGCGTGGACGATGCCGTATGGCCTCATCTTTCCGCGGCGCACGAACCATATTTGCGCACGGCCCTCGTGCACGCATTTGCAATGGCGGTTGTCGACCCAAATATATTAATCAATCGCTTGAGCATTGAAGAGGATGTCTTTGTCCGCCGCTCCCTCTTATGGAGTCTTGGAGAATACGAAGGAACGATTCTTACGAAACGCCGGCGCGAAAAGCTGGTCCCGGGACTCCTGCAGATGTACCGCACTGACGCGGATGCAGGGATTCACGGAGCAACAGAATACCTGCTCCGCAAGTGGGGGCATGCTAGAAGTCTCGTTGACGCCGATACACAACTCGTCACTCAGGGAACCGTCACCCAGCGATCTTGGTTTCTCACCTCGCAAGGGCAGACCATGGCCGTCATCCGAGGCCCCGTGCGCTTCCAAATGGGCTCGCCGGCGAATGACTCAGATCGTCGCGGCGAGGAGTGGTTTTATGAAGAGAACATCGAGTACAGCTATGCAATCGCAACCAAAGAAGTGACACTGCAAGAGTTTGGGCAGTTTGACGCGGATCGACTTCATGTGGATGATGCAGGACAGAGTCTGGATGTCCCGGTGGGTCGCGTATCTCTGCTGGACGCCATGGCCTATTGCAGATGGCTCTCAGGGATGGAAGGCCTATCCGAAGACGCCATGTGCTACGTATTTGATGAAAACGGTGAGATTCAGATTCATCCGGATTGGCTACAGCGAACCGGATATCGACTGCCGACGGAAATGGAATGGGAATGTGCATGTCGAGCGGGGACAAGTACTTGCCGCTATTATGGTGATGGCGATGAACGCCTTGGCTCCTATGCTTGGTGTCTTGCCAATAGCGATGGAACGCCGCGTCCTACAGGCCTTTTGCTCCCCAACGACTTCGGGCTGTTTGATATGTATGGCAATCACTCGGAATGGTGCCAGAATAGATACGCGACACCTCCGAGCACCGAGTACGACTTGGACGAAAGCGAGTTCATGCATGTTTATCGTGGTGGGTGTTATGGAACGCGACCCGACACACTGCGATCAGCAGCACGCATGGGACTGCATCGTATATCGAAGTTTGCAAGTGTTGGATTTCGAATCGCGCGCACCGTCGCGCAATCCTCCGTTGGCGAGCCTCAGCGATAGCCTCATACATGTTCCGAGGTAACATCGCAGTTGAGACTTAGACAAGGAACGCATCTCAATGAAAAGGCACACTTCAAAAAATACGTCGCGCACAGTTGGACCGGAAGGCGAATGCACGATGGAGTGGGGCGTGCAAGGTTGGGTCCTGGTCGAGGACCGGTGTGTCTACCCTCACGTACCACCAAGGGATGAAGACCTGCCTTACGGATCCTACCTGGGCGAACAAGCGGTCTTTCCTTGCATTCTGCCCTATCGCCCGAGCTCTGACGCTACCGGCGAGTGCATCATGGAGTGGGATGGGGTCCAGTGGAATCTCATCGAAGATAATTGTATCGAACCCCACATTCCTCCGATGGAAGGTGATTTGCCGGATGGCACCTATATCGGTGAGCAACAACCCTTCCCGTGCGTGCTGCCCTGTCCCAGACTGAATAGCCTGCAATCCACAGGTGGCTGCACTATGGAGTGGAATGGAGAAACATGGGAGCTCGTTGATAACAATTGTGTTTATCCACACGTACCGCCCGATCCGAACGATCTGCCTCTCGGTAGCTACCTGGGCGAACAAGGCACCTTCGCGTGTGTTCTACCTTATGCGGCCCCGATGCAATCCAACAGGCAGCATTCGCTGCAACAGAACCGCTCGGCCCATTACTACCTGGAAGGCCAAAATGCTCCGAATTCAGAATATCCACCACTTGCGAAACTCAATCTGATCTATCATGTACACCCTGACGCATCCAACGACGCGTGGCTCTGCAACATACGCGAGCTCAAGAAACGGCTGTCGATTTTCAACGGACGCAAGATTGTTGCGATCGCGACCGGGCCAGGACTCACCGATGCCGAACAAGTAGAACGGGCAATCGACTGGCCCGATATCGAGTACCTGCCGATTCCGAATGATCCGGAAATTGGACAAACCGCCTCGTTCGCGGCCTTACTAACCGCTGTTCGGTCAAGAGATCCGCACGAGGCGACGTTCTACGGACACACAAAAGGGACTGCTAACACTTGCCGAGACGCACGAGCGATCGCCTACTGGCGGGATGCGATGTACGCAAGTCTGTTGAACGATCCGGGTATGGTGACACACGCTCTTCAGCACTTCGCCGTTGTGGGTACCTTCAAGAAGGTGCATCGTGGTGGCGCAATTTTTCCGTCACAACTTTGTTGGAGTCGATGGCACTTCTCCGGAACTTACTTCTGGTTCCGCCACGATCGGATCTTCGGTGATTTCCGCTGGCCTTTTATTCCTCACGACTACTACGGCGTGGAAGCTTGGTTGGGAGGGTTCCTCGCTCCTGAAGAAGCATGGAGTCTTCTGCAACCACGGTCTGAGAACGATTCTACTTGGGATGGCTACAATCCGAAGACGTGGATGAATTCCAGTCGGACTCCGCAGATCACGGGCTCTGAGGGATCCGGCAATGAAACGAGTGAGTGTTGCTTATCGGTCGTCATCCCGTGCAAAGGTCGGCTTTCACATTTACGCCAGACTTTGCCATACTGGCTTGAGCAGGAAACACCGCCGCACGAAATCATCGTCGTCGACTACGGCTGCCCCGAGCACTGCGGTGACTGGGTCGAATCGAATCTCCCCAACGTCCGTCTCGTGCGTGCTACAAACAATGCCACGCTCTACAACGGTTCCCGAGCTCGAAACATCGGAGCCAGTGCGGCGACTGGGAACTATCTCGCCTTTGCGGATGCCGATTTCGTCGCACCGCCCGATTACCTGACACGAGTTCACGGGCAAATTCAGGCTGGCAACACACTGGTGCAGATTGCGCACTACGACAGTGGCAAGATGGGCGTCAATGGAACGTGTACCGTTTCGGCAGAGCTCTTTCATCGCATTCGTGGCTACGACGAAAGTAGTTCCACTTACGGTTTTGACGACATCGAGTTCTATGGCCGCTGCCAAGCGACGGGGACGTCAATCGGGCACTTGCATAACTGTCAGTGCCTGAGCCATTCAGATGAGGATCGTTTGAGATTCTATCCGGATCGGGATAAAGAGGAAGCGATTCGAAAGGCTGGCGTCTGGATGGCGGACACATCGCGTTCCGTGAATCCGGCGGGATACGGTCAACTCTGATAGGCGGACGAAAGAGGTCGGCCCTCGAAGTGATGATATGCAGAAAACCGAGGAAATCGCCTGACTATGGCGGACGCCTGAAGTTGTCGTTGCGAAAGTGAGTTTCGAATGATAAACAACCCGTGCCTCCTTCTGCTTCTGTGCGTTTTCTTGTCGAGTCCCTTCACTGCCGCGGCGACTGTCTACCGAGTGACGCCCGAGACAGACTGGTTTCGTACTGTCAATGGCGATGGTTTACGGCCAGGCGATGAAGTGATCCTTGCGGCAGGAGTCTATCGAGATGGCCGCAGGTTGGTGTTGGGACATCGCGGGACCGCGCAGCGGCCGATTCTTGTTCGAGCGGCCACGGGTGCACGGGCAATTCTGCACCGCCCCGATGCCCGTCAGAATTCGATCAATATCATCGGTGGCCAGTATCTGATTCTACGCGGGATCGAGATTACAGGCGGGTCGAGCGGCATTCGTCTGATGAAGTCCGACGATGCGTTGTGCCAGTTCATCACGATCGAGGAAATGCACATCCATCATATTGGCGGCGTCGCAGTGACCGCCAACAGTCCCGGCAACGCGTACGAAGGCTTGACCTTCCGACGCAACCACATTCACCATACCTCCGGTCACGGTGAAGGATTCTACCTGGGAGTCAACAACAAGCCAGACGGTACTACGGCGGGGTACATTTTCAACAGCGTCATCGAGAACAACTACATCCACGATCTGAAAGGGCCAAGCGTCAGCCAAGGAGACGGGATTGAAATCAAAGACGGCAGTTACAACAACATTGTTCGCGACAACGTAATCCACGATACGAATTATCCGGGCGTGCTCGTTTATGGCACCGACGGCAAGAGCCGGAATGTCATTGAGCGAAACGTCATCTGGAATTCCGGCAATCACGGAATTCAGGCAGCTTCAGAGGCCATCATTCGAAACAATGTCGTTTTCGATAACCACGATGACGGGATCCGCAGCCACGCTCATCAGAGCGAACGCGTTGGCAACCTCGATATCATCCACAACACAATTGTGTCGCGGAGATCCGGCAGTTCCGCATTGCGCATTTCGATCTCAGGTCAAGACGAACTGACTGGACCGATCGTCATTGCGAACAACGCGCTCTACGCCGAAGCCGGAGGGTTCGCCTTGCGTGTGCCGTCGATTGAATCAGCCGACCTTGCAATCACGTTAGCGAGCAACATTGGAGCGGGCGCGACCGATGGCGTACCTGCCCCTGTCCCTCGTGGCCAATGGAACAACGCTGGGCGACTTGAAAGCGACCTCGATTCGCACTACTTCCCACGCCAAGGATCGGCTTTGATGGATGCGGCGCATCCACGATTCGCCGTTCGTGACGACTTCAACAGAGTGACTCGTCGCACGCCTAGCGACGTCGGCGCATATGCTCTTGACTCGGCTCATAGAACGAGATGGACCATTGCGCCAGAGTTCAAGAGGTTGTCTGATTGAGTGGGGTGTGGTTTAGCGAGGTCGGCGGGCCGAGAGTGAGCTTCCTCTTGCAGCCACACACCGCCCCCGCCCCCGGTGTCGAGTTTAAGAAAGCGTTGTCTACGGGTGCTGGCAAGTGGGGTGACCCCGCACAATTGGACGTTGCGGGAGCTCATTCGCAACGTTCGTCGAGCACGGCAGCGAGCATAAGTATAGAGGACCACTGACGTGACGCTTTGGAGAGTCTTCCGCTTTGCCCCCCCCCTGCCGTACTGGCAGTCAGAATAGGAACGTTGCTCCCTTTCACGCCGCCATAATAGTGGTCCGCCACGAGCAACGCGATGACAACTCCCAGGAAGATGCCTCCCATGGTGCGGGCCAGTAGCGAACTTCGCGGCATGTTCGCTGTCGATGCAGGTATAACAAACACCCGGCCAATGGCACTGTGACTGAGAATAGTGTCGTAACAGTGGTCTGATTCGCGAGTTGCCGTTCTCTTTCAAAGCACGCTGCTCGATTCGGTGGGCAATTCGTCCCGAATTAGGGATGTTTTCAGGTACGCTATGCATCGGCGATCCTGCCATCCCGGATGAGCAGAACACGATCACCAACGGCAGCGATTTCCGGGTTATGGGTGATCAGGATAATCGTCATTCCATCCCGATGCATCTGACGAAACAGTTCGACGATCTGGTTGCCCACTTGCGTATCAAGATTCCCGGTGGGTTCATCAGCCAGGATGATATCAGGCTGCTTGACCATAGCACGCGCTATCGCCACCCGCTGTTGCTCTCCCCCAGATAACTGGCCGGGACGGTGATTCACTCGTTCTTCCAATCCAACCGCCGTCAGCATTTCGCGAGCTCGTGCGGTTGCTTGTTTCGTGCCGGAGTAGAGCAGTGGCAACGAGACATTCTCCAGGGCGGTTTCGCGCACCAGAAGGTTGAATGATTGGAATACGAACCCAATTCGTCTATTGCGAGTGAGCGCAAGTTTTCGATCGGAAAACCGACTCACATCGTCACCGTCAAACAGATAGCTTCCCTGAGTCGGACGGTCCAGGCACCCCAGAATGTGCAACAAAGTCGACTTGCCGGACCCGGAGGGGCCCATGACGACGACAAACTCACCGCGATCCACGTGGAGATTCACATCTCGCAACGCATGAACTCGCAGGGGACCATCGACATACGACTTGCTCACACTTCGCAGTTTGACTAGCTGTGACGCGTCCTCTTGCTGCACCGGGTTCTCCAGGGTCAAGTGTTTCACGAATCTCTCAGGACCGCCACCGGATCCATTCTGCTGGCGTGCATTGCCGGCAGAACAGTTGCGAGCCCAGCCATGACAATCCCAGATCCCAGGGCAAGGAAAGTGTCACTCATCAGGAATGCAGGCGGCCAGGAAATGTACTTTGTTTCGATTATGTAGCCCGCCCAGCGTGCCAGTGCGAGCGCAATACATCCGGCAAAAGAACTCAAGAGGACATTCTCAAGGAGCAACTGCAACGCGATCTGACCACGCCGCGCCCCTTCCGTGCGGCGGATTGCGATCTCTCGAAACCGTTCGCGGACCGCCACCAGAGAGACCGTCATAATCATGATGCCGGTCACAATCAATACGATGACCCAGATCGCATTGGCAATCTGAAGGCCGAACTCAGCCGCTTTCAGAACATTCCCCACCCACCTCTTGCGGGCCCAGACCCAAACAGACTGGTCCCCAGAGAACTGGTCCCGGATCTGCGACGCAAGGCGTATCGGGTCCTTTTGTGGATCCACCTTGAGCACAACGCCGTGAATCCGCTTCGACGGATTGCTGAAACGGCCCGGGACGTAAACACTTTTGAACTCCATCATTCGGACGAGGCGAGATCGAGCCGATCCGGTCACATCCAGTTCGTCAAACTTCTTTCGAATCTCAAACGGATCCTTCATGACGCCGACAACTCGCATCTTGGCGGGCGCACGCATCGCTCGCACGGTTAATTCACGACCTACGGCCGTTCCGTTCGCGCCAAAAAGGGCTTCCGAGACCCACTGATCCAAGACGCAGACGTCCTGTTCGCCATCCTGAAAGAAACGCCCTTCCAGGAACTCCAGCGGAACGACCTCTCCCCAGTTCGGCGTCGTCGACAGCATAAGGACCCGTACGGACTGTTTGCTTTCGCCGACACGCCCTATGCCCGTACTGACGCGGAACGGTGCAATGGTCCCCCCGAATTCCGCTTGAACTCGGTTGCAGTCGCTGACTTGCAGCGGACTGAATAAGAGGTTCTTTAATTCCGGGCTCACGTGAATGTTGATCACATCCAGGCCCACTCGTTCCAGATCCTTCCGCATCTGGGCATCAATGCCGGAGAGAATTGCCATGATGGTCATCGTGGCTGCCAAGGCGATCGACAACGCGAAAGCGAGCAGAACCGTCTGGAGGGGGCGGCGGCCCATACCTCGCCATGCAGGAATCGCAACCGGCTTGATCATTCACCACCTACTAGTCCGTCGATCAATGTCAGGTAGAATTTTCCTAGTTTCTGCCGTGAGACAAAGACACGACCTGGCACAAACGCTGGACAGGGCACTACTCGTATCGCAGCATCTCGACCGGATCGACCGACATGGCACGCCAGGCCGGCAGCAACCCGCCAACCAGTCCGATCAGCGATACCACAATCACCACGATGGTTGCCTCCATCGTCGGAAAGGCCCAGTTGACCGATCCCAGCGGTTCCAGCGTGCATCGGATAATCGCCAGCAGAATGCCAAGAGGCACACCGAGCAACCCTCCGACGGTGCATAACGAACCGGTTTCAACCACAAACTGCAGGGCAATGTGCCACTTGCGTGCCCCTTCCACGCGTCGAATCGCTATCTCCCTTTGCCGCTCGATCACGGACAGCACCATGATCACACAGACAATCGAAGTCCCAACACAAATGCACAGAACGAAGATCGTTCGGTTCAGTTCCAGGAATGTGCTTATTGTCTGGCCGTAAAGCGCCGGCAGGATTGCGTTGATGTATATGACAGGCTCATATCCGTCAGTGGCCAGCATTTCCTGCAGCAACTTGCGCAGCTCGACCACCTTTCTCGGGTCAGCACGTATCTCAATCCACTCCGGTTGCGCATCGGGAATCAGCGTATGAGGAAACAATACTGCCCAATCTCGACTCAATGCGGCCGATTGCTCGTCTTCGTACGTGCCGACGTACTCCTTGTACTCATCGAAAAGCTCTCGCAGCGGATGATCCTGCAAGTATCCAAACTCGTCGATCGCACGATCGCCCGTGGAACGTGATGTCGCGACTCCGATTACCTTCAAATTCAACGTTGAAGTTAGTTGAATCGTCTTGCCAATCGGATCGCCATCGCCACACAACACGCGGGCTGAATGATACTGCAACACGCAAACCGGCTGAGCACTACGGAGTTCATTGGTCCCAAAGAAACGGCCGCGTGCCAAGGAGAGATGCTGGGCCTCAAACGCGGCCGTGTCGGTTGCGAGCAACGGAATCTCGGGATACTGCGAATCAAGGACCGCGATCCCCGTCATACACCGGACGCGGTTTCCCAACTGTTCGCGCAATCGTGCAACGAGCGCCCAGTCAAAACACCGTGTGACGTCGACTCGTTCCTGAGTGAGTAGCAGACGATCGGTGCCAAGCTGTCCGGCCTGCTCTTCAACATAGCGCATGCTGCCGTCGATCACTGCTGAAGGAAACACCGCCAGAGCTGTCCCCCAGATCACACCTTGGAGAATGAGCAATGTACGCACCGGCTGACGCAGGAGATTGCGAAGCGAAACTACAACGATGCGGCGAATCATGACCGGTTCGATTTCCTTCGAGCAACGATGGCGACACAGACCAGTATGATGGCAGACGCACAACGGTCGCGTGCCCACAAGCTTGAATGTAACCACCTTCTTCAGATTCTTCGTGCTCTTCGAGGTGAATACTTCACCTCGGCACTTACTCGTCACGCCCGCAAACCGCAGTTTTCGGTCGGCCAACGGTACCGTGAGTGACAGTCGTGTCCCGAAGAGCAGTCGACACACCGATTGTGGAGCGTCTGGGCGTTTTTCGCAACACAAGGAACAACGCATTTGGGGAGTGAAGATTCCCCACATCTTTTCTTGCCAGCATGGCATCATGGATGCGGTGAATCAACACAAATGACCCGAAACACGGAAAGGCAAGAAAGCAGGCTCGTCTTCTCCCATCGCCGTGGCAAGACAAAACCCGAGTTGATCTTTCGCGCGAGTAACGCCTGAAGTCAGCGGGCGGCGGCCGTTAACCGTTGATTTGACTTGCAGCGTTATCTACCGCTCCGCTGCACCGTTGAGTTCGAACCTTCGTCGTTTCGGTTACAACCACAGAGGACACAGAGAGCAAGGCTTGAAACCTTTGATTGCAGCCGTAAACACCGGTGCTACTTCGACAGAGCGTCCCAGCGCTGCTGGATTGTGTCTGACTTTGGTATACTCGCCACGCACCATCCCCAAACATCCGCCTGCCACAGGATCTATGGCAGGGCCATTTTGTCTTGTCCAGCCGCGTTCTGTCATCGTCACGCGAAACCGACCAAGTACCGGACATTTCAAAGTGGCTCCGGTATAAAGCATCCCAAGGAACAGCCATGAGTACAATTGTCAATCAACAGAATTCACGCCGTTCATTTCTGCGAACGACCAGTGAAGCGGCGGCGGCATCGGCACTTCTGGGTGCCGTTGCACCCTGGGCATACGCCGGAGAAGACAACACCGTCCGGGTGGCGCTGGTCGGTTGTGGTGGACGAGGAACCGGTGCTGCGGCCAATGCAATGGCCAGTAAGAACGGTCCCGTCAAATTGGTTGCCATGGCAGATGTTTTCGAGGATCGACTGGAACGAAGCTATGTCGGCTTGAACAATGCCGCCAGCCAGCCACGAACAAAAGGCTCAGCCGACGGTTGGGTCGGTGGGTTTCACGCTGAACAGATCGACGTCCCGCCCGAACGTCGCTTTCTTGGTTTCGACGCTTTCAAGAAGGCAATCGATTGCCTGCGTCCAAGCGATGTCGTCATCCTCACCACGCCCGTCGCTTTTCGTGGAATCCATTTCGCGTATGCCATCGAGCGAGGCGTCAATGTATTCATGGAGAAACCACTGACAGTCGACGGCCCGACGACGCGGCGGATGCTTCAACTGGCGGAACAATCCCAACGCAAGGATCTGAAAGTTGGCGTGGGATTGATGTGCCGCCATTGTGACGCCCGCTGGGAGCTCTACGACCGCATCCAATCGGGCGAGATCGGCGAGATCATGATGATGCGCACCTACCGGCAACAGGGACCGGCGGGATTCACGGGGCCGCGGCCGGCTGAGATGACTGAGTTTTTGTGGCAGATTCGGCGTTATCTAAGCTTCATGTGGGCAAGCGGCGGCCTGTTCCAGGACTATGTGGCTCACAACGTGGATGAGTGCTGTTGGATGAAGAATGCCTGGCCGGTCAAAGCGCAGGGCTCAGGGGCCAGGTTGTACCGAGTCGAGCAAGTGGATCAGAACTTCGACCATTATGACGTCGAGTACACGTTCGCCGACGGAGCGAAGCTGTTTCTGCAGGCACGCAATATGGTCGGGTGTCACAACGAGTTTGCGAGTTATGCCCACGGCACTAAAGGCTCGGCCGTGATCTCAACGCACATGCATACTCCGGCTCAGTGCCGAATCTACAAGAGCAGCGATTTCGCGAAGGAAAACCTGACTTGGGCTTTTCCGCAGCCTGAACCGAATCCTTACGTATTGGAGTGGGATGCGCTGCTTGCCGCAATCCGCAATGACACTCCTTACAACGAAGTCAAACGCGGTGCCGAAGCCAGTCTTGTCACAGCGATGGCTCGCCGTGCCGTCCACACCGGTCAGATCGTGACGTTCGAGGAGATGTTGAACTGCAAAGAGGAATTCGCTCCCGGTCTTGAAAACCTGACGATGGATTCGCCAGCACCCGTAAAGGCTCGGCCGGACGGCACCTACCCAACTCCGATGCCCGGTCTCCAGCGCAAACGCGAATATTGATCGTATCCGGCAGCGGGCAGTGTGCGTGAGGCCAACACGGCCGCCGATTCAAGAGCCGGTAGGCCGGCAACAAGGAGCGTCAACGACGCAGTTCCGGCATCCCGCTTCGGCAAGATTTGGCATTGCCGGAACAGCGCTGCACTCGTTCCGGTCTACACAGCAGTGATTCAACCGGCTGTTGGGAATGCCAGATTGACGCCGTCGCGTGAAGCGTATCGCGGCGTGAAACCACATTCGGAGTCAGGGAGGAATGCCCAACGTACGATCGTGATCCCCCGCCTATTTTCTGGTCTCAAGCAACTGAGGGATGACAATCACGAACGTCTCACAGACCTTGTTCGGCCATTTGCCGACCTGGTCGCTCACCACAACGGCCTGACCGTTCTTGGTGGCCAGTGTCGTCTGCAGCGTCAGAGTTTGAGTCATTGGCGAACGTGCTTCGCTCGTTTCCGACTTGAATACGACAGTGCCGTCTTCGTTGCGTCCCAGTTCGGAGTGCTCGATGTCAAGATCCAGGACGATCTTGCCGTCGTTGGCAACACGACCTGTTGCGGCGATGATCGTGCCAACGTTTTCCATTGTAATCTGGTTGATCGTGCCCAGCTTGCTCTGGCTGGTGCCGGTGATTCTCGGGATTGCGTACCCGAATTTGACAAACCCCGGCTGACCACTGCTCCCGATCACGATCTGTGCGTTGACAACGCTCTCAATCGCATCCGTCTTCCCGAATTCCGCCACCAAAAGGCTCGTAACGGCCCTAGCCGGTTCTGAGTCTTTCGTTCCTTTGGGATCATTCAGCTCTGCTGCCAGCATCGCCGCGACAGTCCCCGCCTCAAGTCCCCGCGGCTCGGCCGCAGGCCTGTTCTTACCTTCCGCTGCATAGTGTAGGCTGAGCTTTCCTCGTGAATCGAACGCGACAGTCGCGATGAGTACGTCGAGCCGGATCATCTTCTCCGGCGCAGCCCTTTCCGCGACAACTCGCTGTTTCTGGATCACATTTGCCTGCAAAACGGCTCGTGGTCTAGAATTCGCTGGTGCACGCGAGTTTGCGTCACCAGCCCATGCGGACGCGGTGCTCCAACCGAACAGCACCATACTGATCAACAGACTGCATTTCATCGTCTCATCTCCTTGGGGCAGAACAGGCCGATGACCGAAAAGATGGTTTCAACTCTCAGTTCGATTGGCGTGCATCGTCGTTGCGGTTGCGTCTCCAATCACGGCACCAGACAATGCACGTCAGAATCACAATGACCACAACGACAAGCGCCGCTAAACCGTCGGCAACCAAACGACTCATTGAAATTCCGAAAAACTCTCGAAACATCAATTGAACGTAGGATGTTTCAAGATCGACGTAGCCCAATTCTCGGCGGAGCTGGAAGTGCCAATCCGCACAGATGCAATATCCCCATCCGTGAGTGATCCCCAGAACAAGCCATGAGAATAGGGTCGCTCCCAAAGTGATGGCGTGGGCGACCCGCGTTCGACGCGAGAACCAGCCAAACATGTTGAAGACGATCAGTATGGTGTGCAGAACGAAGAACGCCTTGTCCAGCAATACGAGCATGTGAATCATTCTCTGCAACGACCGTCCCGCCCGAGATCTTACTCTACTCGATATCCCAATCGCAACGTGTGCGGTCGTTTCGCTCGATCCGCGTGTCGATCCATATGGGGCTCTGAATTCTCAGATCGACTCCGATAGACGCGTAAGTTGGTTGGCTCGTCCGTTTCCGAAAACTCATAGATGCCGTCATCAGTCGAAAGTGTCGCCATGCCGCGAAATGCGAATTGGCTCAGACGTTTCAGGCTTCACGGTTGTTGATGATCCGGTAACACATGCGAAGCCTGTTGGGTATGGAGTACGGTGACTCATCACCGTTTTAGGGATCTCGGAGAGTGACCAGGTTTCTTCGGCACTCGTCTTTCTCGCTGGCCGTCTTCTGAGCAGTCCGATCATCAGCGACAACGGAATCGTCTTTGGTTGCTTCCGCAATATCAGCGTATTCTTGCTGAATAGGAATGTCGCCGTGGATACCCCATTGGATGCGCTCGCCGGTTCGTACATCAAACAGGGGAAGGGCCTTTGCCGGAGTCGCCTTGTGTTTCTGGACCCTTCGCATCGCCAGTGACAGCGTGAAAGGCAACAACTTCAGAAACGATATAGGAATCATTGAAGCTCCGACGATCTGCCATTTCATCCGTCGCCGGTTGTGAGGGTTCCGGAGGTCGCGTGCCAGCGTTTTCAAGAAATTGATCGGATTGTAGAAGGCAAGGTACGCCCCGGCGAGTTGAAGCTGCCGCAGCCATACATGCCGATGTCGAGTCGCGATAACATGGTTGCCGTCGAAAAATGCTTCAGGAACCTGCTTGCTCCCCACGCGATCCAACACTTGCCCGGCATCGAACATAATTTCAACGTTGCGTGCCCCCATGCTCGGTGTGATATAGGTCGAGTGGAAACCAACCGCTTCCAGTTCGAAAAGCCGAGAGGCCTGGTTGGCAATGCCCATCCGCTTGGGATCCTTCGACCAGAACGGCTGATCGTCATGATGGATCAGCATGCCGTAGGCTTCCATCTGGTTCTGGTGCAATTCTCGGAATAGTTCATCGACTCGACCGTCAGTTTGGCCCTTCTTGATGAGTGTTCCGCTGAGATCTTCAATGCCGAGATAGAGTGTCTGCAATCCCGCCTCACGCGCAAGCGGCAGCAGATCGCGGTTCTTGTACGCGTCAAAAACCGTCGCCTCGGTCAAGAAATGGATGCAATCGCGAAATGGTCGACCATTGATGTTGCTGGTCGCCATAGCGCCAAGGATCGCCTCTGCCGAGTCACGATTGCTGAAGAAGTTGTCGTCTGTCCCAAAAAAGTAGCGGAACCCCATCGCCTCGCCCAATTGTTTAATCTCGCCGGCAACGCGTTCGGGACTCTTGTGCCGCCACGTGCTTTGTTGGTAGGCGGGGATCGGACAGAAGTCGCAGTTGAAGTGACAGCCGTGTGTAACGGACAGAGCGGCCAGGAAAGATCGACGACGGACTTCGTTCAGCGACATCGGCTCGGGTGCCAGTGTTTTGCTTCGCGAGGGACGCTCGACACAAGTGAAACCAGCTAGCGGCATCGGCAGTTCATCCAGATCGCGCACCAATCGCTGCACGCCGGTATGAATCAGGCGAGGTTCGTTGTCGTCACTCTTGGGGTCGCGATAGACCAGGCCCAGAATTCCGTCGAGCAGTCTCGCCTCGCGCGCTCGGCGAAACACGTCGAGAGGATGTTCACCTGGCAAGGCATGGTCGGCCAATAACTGCAGCAATTCCAGGAGGATGTATTCTTCGCCCGTGACGGCAACGTCGGCAGAATCTCCGGCACTCTCGATACCGCTGCCGAAGGCGTCTTCGGGTTCATAGATCGCTTTAGGCCCACCCATCAGAATCAGCGGTCGATCGGGGCCCAGTCGGTGCGCATCCCGAATCATGCGATACGCTTCGTCGGCGTGCAGCCCCATTGATGAGATCAGGAGCAAATCAATTGGGTGCCCGGCACGCACTGTGGCCGAGGGCGAGAAACGCGGATTCCATTGTTGAAGAACCAGCCGAGTGCTTGAGAAACCACATTCCAGTAACGTCGTCGCGATCGAGCGAGCTCCGCACGGGACCACGCGTTTGTCGAGCCAACGGAAGGGCATCAGACGAGTGCGGTTGTCGAACGGGTAGGCAATGACTGATGACCATTCGTGGATGCCGTGTGACTCTCGGAGTGACCCGATCAATTTCGTATGGCAGCCATCGGGCCAGAAGACGTCATCGCAAGAACGTCGGGGCAGTTCCATGATCTATCGCTTTTGCTCTCATCAAAGTTGTCGGGGAGGCGTCATGCCGCCCAAATCCTGATGAATGTGGTGCTGGACGCACAAGGATGTGCTAGGCGGGCGCAGGCACTGCCGTGGCTCGGCCTTAGACTGTGTTCGGCCGAGCGTCCGCACGCGTGCATAAGGGCGGAACCGTAGCAGATTTGGCGACCGCAACGCAAGGCGAGACCTTCGCCGTAAAGCACTATGATGCTTGAGGATCGGCGATTCGATCACGGGTGATCTTGCGTGAGTCACAATCAGTCCCACTTCCCGACGATTTCGGCGTTTTCCCAGTGCTGTGGATCGAAGTCAATGCCCAGCCCGACTCCAGCCGACACGACGAATCTGCCGTCGACAAGTTCGGACGAATTTCGATATTCCTGAAATGGGCCGAGATTCGGCACGATCGAACAAAGATGGCGATGTGCGCACGCTTCGTATTACGCCGTTTGGCCGCTGAGCCACCATGTGGGAAATACTTCAGACCGGAAGTATCTGTCATGTTCGGGCCGTGGGAAACACTTCCAATATGCTCCCATTCATCCAGATCGTTCGAAGGACCGCTATTGACGTAAGTCGTGAAATCTGAGACAAGTCCGCCCGCATCTCAATCTCCCTTGAACGCCCGCATTCCGGGTGTGCCTCTCAAATTCACTATCTTCATCGACTTGATGGCTGCAAATGGCTCGTCCCGCGGGCTGTCGTTACGCATTCGTCAAGGATATTGACTCAATCGCGTCACGCGAACAAGTGGTGTCTGCGAACAGCCGGCCGCAGCCGCTACACCAACCTGGACGGAGTCTGTCATGCCGCGAATCATGAACGCCTTTCTGATCAGCGTGCTTTGTTTGCCCATGGGATTCGGTTGTGCTCATCTTGTCGAAACCAAGGCCATACAACAGTTTGCGGCAGCTCTGGAAAACCAGAATCTGGACGAACTGCGAACCAGTACGTCATCTGAATTCCAACAGAAAGCGTTGCGACTCACCGAAGCGATCGACGATCTTGAGATTCTGAATCTCCCCAGCGGAGAAGTCGCCATCGTCAACGTCGAAGACGTGGGCGCAGAAGAAGGTGAAGAATCCAATCAGAAGCGCGTCACCGTCGAAGTGGGCGAAAAGAAACGGCGGCTTCTGTATGAGCTGACACGCACCGCAGGAAACAAGGAATGGGTGGTTGATGACGTTTATGTCAAGCAGAAGAAGAAGGGATTGACCGCCACGAAATCCGTCACCGAGCAGATGGACTTACTGCTGTCGATCCGCGAGTTTCTCGCCGCTTGGTCTGACGGAATGCGAGATGAAGTCCTGGCTGTGACGACGCCCGAATTCGCCAGTTTGCTCGCCAAGCTGCCACCGGCCTACATGGTCCGGCTCACTCAACGCGTCAACGGACCGCCATCGAAATCGAAACAACGTCGCCCGGATGCTCAGATGGACGAGGACGTCGCTGTCGTTCGATTGCCGCGACCCTCTGGTAACGTCATCCTCTCGATGAAATTGCTCGATGGCGAATGGAAGGTCAATGACATTGCGGTCGAATCACAATCCGAGAGCGAGCAACTTCCGTCTTTGCGTCAGTTGGCGGCTGCCGCGGGCACGACGGCTGCCTTCCTGGACGGGTATGCGAAAGCCGATAAGAACGCATTGGAAGAACTATGCACGATTGGGTTCTTCCGCGGAAGTTTGGCACCGGCCGACCTATCGCTCTTCACCTTTCCACCAGCGGATTCACTGCAAGAGGACGATCGGTTTAGCGTGCAAGGCACGTATGCTGATTTCATCGTTTCCGGCGAAACCGAAATAACGCGAATCAGTTTGGTTCGTGACGAGCAAGACGATCCTGATTCGCTACCGAGGTACCGCGTTGCAGAGGCAACGATCTATGAAATTGGCGGCGGACAACAGCAAACACGACTGTCCGCTCTCTTCACGGCACAGGCCATTGCCCGCATCTTCTGCGACGCCATGGCCCAAAAAGACCTCAAGCACTTGCGTTTCAGCTCAACGCCGGAATTCCGGTCGCGTGTTTGGGACCGAGTGACGGATGCCACGATGCTGCAGCTGCCACTCGATGCTCTTGGTAGTTCTTCGCAAATCGTCGCGACCAGATTCCGCGGTGCCCTGACGGAGATTACGATGCGGCAGGGAACTCAAACTCTGACTTGCTTGTTGAAAGATTACAACGGTCAACTGCTTGTCGATGATGTCCACGTCGCCTTCCCAGGATGCCCGGATTCTCTGAAAGAGACACTCGCAACGCTCATCCCGATCAACAGCTTCGCGGCCGCCATCCGGATGTCGGATATCGAGATGCTGCAACGGTACAGTTCGGCCGATTTTAATCGAGTGGCTTGGTATCAGTCGAAGCATCTACCGGAACTCGTTGCACCGGCGGCCGCCTACCTACAGCTTACCCCGAGTTCAGTTGAAGTCGCGGGAGATGAAGCCATTGTCCGACTGGGCGACAGCACTTGGGGGGCTCAAGTCTTTCTGAACAAACGCCAGAATCAGTACTTCATCGATGACGTGATTGTCATGTCCGGCCCCGGCACAGCCCAGCAGAGCAGTCTGAAGAACGCGATCCGAACACACATCGCAGAGTATCGTCCCGAGACGACAAGACCGCTCACGCCCACTCACGGAAATGCGATTACGCCAGCCAGCGGCTACGTTCAACCACAGCCCGCCATGCAAGATGTGGTGGATCCGTTTCCTGCGATCGAGATTCCCGTTCAGGGCGAGCCGACGCAACCGGCTGGGTATTGATGTGAGTCACTTCGGCTATGGCAGGGCCATTTTGTCTTGTCCAGCCGCGTTCTGCCATTGTCACGCGAAACCGACCAAGTACCGGACATTTCAAAGTGGCTCCGGTATGATTAGCCGATCGCGATCGTAGTGCGTCCGGTAACTCCGCCAGCGAGCATTCGCTGGACGTATTGGTCCACTTCACGCAACGTGATTTGGGTCGCTATCGTCGCTAGGCCACCAGGACGCCAATCCGTGGCCAGTTTCTGCCAAAGTGCCAGCCGCTTTGGCATGGGATACCAAGCTGTATCCACTCCGGCCAAAGCTACGCCACGAAGTATGAATGGGTAGACCGTGATTGGTAGATCCGATCCGCCAACCAGACCGCAAGCTGCGACACAACCACGAAGTTTTGAGGCTCTCAGCAAAGTGGCGAGCGTGTTGCCTCCGACGGTGTCTACCGCACCGGCCCAGCGTCCGGAAAGCAGGGGCTTCCCACTCTGATCGTCCACGGCGTCACGTCCCACAGTCTCAGCCGCACCAAGCTCTTTCAGCAGAGCGTATTGATCCGGCTTTCCGGACACAGCAACCACTGTGAAACCCAGTCGGGCGAGGATCATGACCGCCATGATGCCCACTCCACCGGTCGCGCCCGTCACGGCGATCTCTCCGCTCTCAGGTGTGATGTCGTGGCCGAGCAACTCCTGGACACACAATGCTGCGGTGAGTCCTGCGGTGCCATAAATGGCCGCCTCTTTTGCCGTAAGGCCATTCGGTAGTGGAACGACCCAATCCACTGGCACACGGGCGTATTCAGACCATCCGCCCCAGCGGCCAGCCCCTTGGTCGTATCCCGTGACGATGACTGAGTCCCCGGTGTGAAACCGCGAAGACGCACTGTGAACCACCGTGCCACACACGTCGACGCCGGGAACGTGAGGAAACGTCCGCACAATTCCCGGATGCCCCGTTGCGGCCAATGCGTCCTTGTAATTCAGCGACGAGTATTCAACTTTGATCAGGATCTCGCCGTCCGGGAGCTCTGACATCGGCAAATCGTCAAGACTGGCCGAAATATGATCTGTGTTGGATTTTCTCACCAGAAAACACTGAAAGGACTCGGGAATCATCGGGGACCTCATTGATTGCGATCATTCAAGTTCTTCGTTTTCTACGCGTGCACTGTCTGCGAGTCAACGGCTTGTGCGCATGATTGTACGCACTTCGAGCATGTCAGACCGATGTTGACCTATTCTCGAACTTGAACATAATGTCGCGACTCACCTTTCTCTCCACGATCAAACACATCTGATTTCCACACTCACATCATCCCAAGACGGATTCGTCGAATCGTTCACGAACAACGAACTCGACGTGACCGCTATTCCCGCAGAACACGTCTCAACAGACGACTGACGGAGGTGTCAGCATCATGGCCAAAACTTTGACCAATTGGACTCAAAGGACGGAACCCACGGCGTGGGATCCCCGGGTACCGAGCTCGA
>JGI24913J38484_100997_pt1 | contig 35356 bp, 28 predicted proteins | sample LinPfosmplate1_FD_38484 | JGI IMG/M metagenome (IMG submission 38484)
TGCAGGTCGACTCTAGAGGATCCCACATGTCGATGCTTGTGAATCCAACCAACAAAAAGCTTTTGCCGTTAACGGTCACGCAGTTGGCTCCCTCGCTGAATCCGCAAGACAGGTCGGAGCGCAGTTGGTACAAATCTCTACAGACTATGTTTTCGATGGGCAAAAAGGATCCTCGTATTTAGAAACCGACCCAACCAATCCTCAATCCATTTATGGGAAATCAAAATTGCTGGGCGAACAACTAGCCGGAGTTGGCGCATTGATTGTACGAACAGCATGGCTCATGGGGCCCGATGGGAACAACATGTTGCAGACGATTTTACGCCTGTTAAGGAACCCCGGAGACCTGTATTTTGTTGACGACCAAGTGGGTTGCCCCACCTTCACTGGCGACCTCGCCGGGGCTTTGTTGGCCTTGGTTGAAGCAAAGGACGAAGGCATTTTTCATGTCACCAATGCCGGTCCAGTTTCATGGTTTGTTTTTGCCCAAGAAGTAGCTGAAGCAGCCGGCCATGACCCCAGCCGAGTATTACCCATATCCACCACCGATCTGGTGCCTTCACGACCCGCACCACGGCCCGCCAACTCAGTACTCGATAACCTAAAATTAGTAGATTCTGGGTACTCGCAATTAGCGCCCCATCTTGACCGACTCAATGTTCTCCTCAAGTGAGTAACAAAAATTCATGACAAACATCGCTATCTACAATCATCATTGGGCAACCATGGGAGGCGGCGAGGTTAGTGCGGGGATACTCGCTGAAACATTAAGTAAAAATCACCACATCACATTGCTCGGCCCGACACCACCAAATACCCGACTCTTTAAAACCCGCCTAAATATTGATATTTCAGACTGCACGTTTCGTCAGGTAGAAAATGATTTTGAGGCTTCGAGAGTTAGCGAAGAATTTGACTTTTTCATAAACCATTCTTTTTCGAGCAAAGCCCAGAATCATTCTCCTCATGGAACCTACATCGTCATGTTCCCGGGTAACCCTTCACGGATTCGCTCTCGCATCAAATCAGCGGTCTACCTTCCTCTTTGGAAGTCCTGTCAGTTACTTGGCACAGTTTCCTCTTACTTCCGGGACATCGACCAAAAAATACGCCTACAAACAACCAACCTTCAGTGGACAAGGTCGTATCAGCGGTTTCTATCCATCTCTGATTTTTCTTCAATCTGGACAGAAAAACTCTGGAACCAATCAAGTGAACTTCTTTATCCACCGCCTTCGCGCCAAGTTTGCCCGGGTGAAAAAAAGCCTTTTATTCTTTCCGTTGGCCGATTTTTTGATTCGAAAACCACTCACTCCAAACAACAGATTGAGATGATTAAGGCTTTTCGAATACTCTCTCAAAAAGATGGCTTACCAGATTGGCGGTTGGTTCTCGCAGGAGGATGCTCTCCTAACGAAACCTCTTATCTGGAAACGGTCCGTGCTGCTGCAAGCGGCCTTCCGGTAGAAATTCTCCCAAATGTAAGTGGAGGTGACCTCGCAGACCTTCTTGCCTCTTCTTCGATCTACTGGCATGCAACAGGTTTTAAGCAAAACGAAAATAAACCCGCTCTCTTCGAACATTTTGGAATCTCGATTGTCGAAGCAATGACGGCCGGGTCCGTACCAATTGTTTTCGGTGCGGGAGGGCCTCTTGAAATTGTCCGTCATGGAGTAGATGGTTTTCATTGGGGAACCCCTGATGAACTTATTGAAAAGACACAACTCTTAGTTAACGACACAAACCTACGCACACGACTCAGCAACAACGCAATTAAACGAGCCACTCTGTTTGGAAAAAACCAGTATGAGGAAAAGGTGCAGTCGCTCTTTTCCTTTGAGCAGGAACGGATTTAGCCCGCCTGGGCCAAGGCCACCAAGAACACGATGACCGAGGTGGCGAACTTTTGTGCTTGGGCACCGGTTAAACCAAAGGGTTCAGCTACTGATTCCAATGCTCCTTGCGCACCGTTTGAAGCAAAATAAGCCGACTTCACCATGTTGGTGCCATCAGTTGCTGGTGGAACCTCCATGGGCTCTATCGTCAATTCATCCCCACCTAAAGCCAGCAAAAAGGCCAGTACCCCCACTGAAGTGAGTTGGAGTTCTTCTGGTGTGGTTTCAAAATGGTCGGCTGCTGACTGCAGGCCTACCATTTCTTCGTCGGTGTAGCCAGCGGTTACTCGATATTCGTCATAGCGGTCAGCGGGAAAAGCAACACTGGCATCTGGTGGCCCGTATTCAAGGTTGTACCACTTCGATTTCATGCCGAACTGCCATTGGAAGTCGTAGCCACTTACCGTCACTACCTGACCAGAGCGAGTACGAAGTTCAAGTTCGTCTACTCGGCCGCCATCGTCACCGTTGCCATCTCGGGTTACTACCACTGCTTCGTAGAGGTCGTTGATGTTGTAGGCGGCGAGCACGTCGGACAAAGTTAGGGTTTCACTCCACCGAGCGACTGGGTTGTTGTAGACATCGTCACCATCGTCGGGCACCCCCGGGAAGACCCCGGTAATGGTGTGGCCGCCGGTAGACGAAGAGAACTCGGTACGAGCAATCTCGTCGCCGAACATGCGCACTAGCCCAGCGGTGGCCGCTATGGCACTATCTGAGCGGGTGTCTTCGTTGCTGCTTTGCCAGCCACTCCCCCGGCTTTCTCGGCCTTCGTAAACTTGACAGGCTGTGGTGTCACAGGTTTTGGCGTAGGTATAACGGTTTTCGGCCAACGAGTACGAGCGAGCAGCTACCGATTGGACTTCAACGGCCGCCATGCCCGCTCCTTCGCCTTCTTCAGCCCAACTGGCGGGCATTTCTCGCGGCACTACGCCCCGCAAATACTGCTCTACGGGCAGCCAGTTGACGGTGCGTTGGTTTCCTTCGTAACGAGCGACCCGCATTTCACCGCGATACCAAGTGGCAGAGGTGCTGCTTTCACACGCCTGCAAGGTTACGTCCAGGGCGGCATCGTCGGTGTTGATAACGGTAAGCACTGGGACAGGGGCCACCGTGGTTGTGGTGGTAGGAGCCGTCGTGGTGGTAGAGGTAGTCGAACTCGTGGTGGTAGAGGTAGTCGAACTCGTGGTTGTAGAGGTAGTAGTTGTGGTAGTGGTCGTTGCTGGCACCACATACTCAGCCGAACGCACTCGCACGATAGGGCTCTCAATGTGGAAACCAGCGTCAGTAAACGGCCCGGCGCAGTTGGGGCCCACCGCAATGCTGTAGCGATCAACGTTGCCTTCCAAGGTTATTTGCACCGCTTGGTCGGTTAATTCAATCCAGTTGCCGTCTTGGTCGCCCACCACCAAGATGGCGTTTTCTACATAAACGGTGGTGGAATCACCATCATGAGCACGAAGGCGCACCCCGATGTCTTGAGGGGCAAGGGTTTCGGCAGTGGTATTGCCATAAAAATGGTCAAGTATTTGGCCACTATTCCAGCCTTCATCTATGGCGTAGCCCAGCGAACCGTATTGGCCCATGCCACGGCCATGCCCCCACCCTCGGCCTTCTACAACTACGTCGCCGTAGTCGGTTAAGTATTCACCGGTATCAACACCAGGGATCGCCAGTTCTTGGCCAATATAAATAATACTGTCTAGGGTCAAATCATTGGCCTCTAAAAGGTCATTCAGAGTAATAGCAAACTCTTCAGCAATGGCCGACAGGGTGTCTCCCGCTAGCACCGTGTAGGTGCTAGTGGCTGCCGCTGGTGGGGCGACAACAACAAGGCTTCCTAAAAGGGCGACCAATAACAACAACGCACCACGGCGCGTTGAAACCCTCTTACCCTTCTGCTTCATCGGTGGTTGATCTCCATTATTCCTTTGACGGCAGCCCAAAAGGCTGCGTCGCTTGACGCTCGGCTCCACCCGCTATTGAAGTCTAGAGTCTCGACAAGCCGAATGAAAGGAGGGGCGGCTAACTCGCACCTAAACGAACGCTTTTTCGATAGCTAAACGACGCAAAAGAAGCACAAACATGGCCACCGCAGCCACCAACACCGTGGCGATGAGGGCCAACTCAACTCGTAAAAACAGTTGATCTCCCGCCAAAACCAAAGTCAGCGGAAACGCTACGACCCCCAACACCCAAGCTAAGGCCATGCGTCCCTGGGCTCTACAAGCAATAAGCGCTTGGGTGAGCGACAGCACCACCATAAGCCCGGCACTCGAAGCAGCCAGCAACACCATGTCTTGACGACTCACCGCAAACTCGGCCCCAAAAGCCATCTCGACAATCTGCGGGCCTATTGCGGCCATGACCGCCACGGCTCCTACCCCGAGGGCACCTACCAGTACCAACAAGTGTTTAAGTTCATGCCAAAGTTCGGCGAACTTGTTTTGGCTGGCCAGCGTTGAAAGCCGCGGCAACAAGGCCGCCTGCACTGCCTGAAAGAAAAATAACGGCACCCGGGCCACCAACAAAGCATTGAGGAATCGCCCCGGCTCATCTGTTTGTTGGTCGGTAGCCAAAATCTGCACCGCTAGCGGGCTGACGTTAAGCACCATGGCCGTAGCAACCGAAGCCACCAGCAGTGAACCTAAAGCTTTTGAAAGATCCCCCATGTGGGCTTCTGGGCCGGGGGTTAACACCCCGCGTTGGCCTGCGGTGGCCAACAAAATACCCACCACGGGGGCCAAGCCAATGGCCAACCCATAAGCCCCCACGCTTCCCGTGGCTAAACCAAGCACAGCCGCCACCAACAACAATCGGCCGAGCCCCTCGCCTATGACATAACGGGCGTAACCGTTAAAGCGACCCAACCCGGCCAAGGTTCCTTTTACCAAGTGAGCCGCCCCTAAACCCACCACCACCAAGATCAGGCCAACAAACAAAAGTGTTTCGCCATTGAAGAACTCGTTGGTAAACCACCGGCCCGCCAGCAACGAAATCACCACTAAACCCAAAGCCAACGAAACCCCGAGCCGAGCGGCTGATTTAACCACGGGGCCAATGCCTTGGCCGCGGCTAACTCGTCCCGCTACTAAGCGGGCGGTTTCTTGTTCCAAGGGGAGAAAGAACCCGATTCCCAGCAAAAAACTCATGGCCCAGAGCAAAGCCACCGGAGAGTAAGCCTCAATTCCAAGGTCACGCGAAGAAATAGTTATGAAGGCATAGGCCGTTAAACCATTTATTACTAGCCCGCCACCAATGGCCAAGGTGCCTGCAGGGAGGCGATCTAATAAGCGCATTCAATGATTCTAGAGGCTGCGCCTCAAGAGGGGTTAGTTTCCTGGTGGTTCGCTGACCTGCGGCATACACAGGCCGTCCAGTTCAGCAATTTGGATGCGCTCCCGATTGGCCCAAGTCACCTCGTTAGTGGGGTCAACTTGGAGTTTGTATTCGTGGAAGGTCATGTCCATAGCGTCAAAAGCCACCAGGCGGCCCGATAAACCATTGCCAAGCCCCAAGATCAACTTGATGGCCTCCAGGGCTTGAATGCTGCCCACGATGCCCGGCAACACGCCAAGTACTCCGGCTTCGGCGCAACTGGGGGCAAACTCAGCAGGTGGGGCTTCGGGCAACATGTCTCGGTAAGTCGGCCCTTCCAGTGGGTTAAACACCGTGACCTGTCCTTCGAAGCGAAAGATTGACCCGTGGACTACGGGGATACCCAACTTCACTGAGGCATCGTTAAGCAGGTAGCGGCTCGGAAAGTTATCGGCGCCGTCCACTACCACGTCGTAGCCATCGAGGATGTCCATAATGTTGTCGGCCCCGAGGCGTACGTCATAGGTCACCACGTTGACGTCGGGGTTTAAAGCGGTAAGGGTCTTTTTAGCGGAGTCAACCTTACGCTCTCCTACCCGGTCCATGTTGTGCAAAATCTGGCGTTGCAAGTTTGATTCGTCCACCACATCCATGTCGATGATGCCCACCGTGCCTACCCCAGCGGCGGCGAGGTATAAAGCGGCGGGCGAACCCAAGCCGCCGGCACCGAGCAACAAGACCTTGGCGTCCAGCAACTTAAGTTGGCCCTCTTCGCCCAGTTCAGGTAACAACAGGTGGCGCTGATAGCGATTGCGCTGGTCGGGGGCCAGAGTGCGTGGGGTTTTCCAGTTACGGCCTTCGTCTTTCCAGCGGTTGAAGCCGCCGTCCATGGAGACGACGTTGGTGTAGCCCATTTGGTTTAATGTGTCGACGGCAAAAGCGGAGCGCACACCACCGGCGCACATGACTACTAAGGGTTGGTCGTGGTCTGGGAGGCGGCCTTCGATGCCTGGCTCAAGGTTGCCGCGAGGAATATGCATGGAGTCGGGAATGGCCCCTTGTTCAAATTCGTCGGGCTCGCGTACGTCGAGCAACAGGTAGCCCTCGGCGATTAACGCTTCAGCGCCTGCAGGGTCGGTTTCTTGGATGCGGCTTTTGGCCGCTTGAAGGAGGTCTCGGAAAGATGCCATAGTAAAAGCCTACCTAGTTGGTCGGGATTCGCCACCAACTATTTGCGGCAACAATTCGCTGATTGGCCCCTCCACTATAACGGTAGCCAGATCATCCATTTCGGTGGGGCCGCCATTGACAATTATCACCGAAGCGCCGCCGTTTACCGCTTGGGGAACCAAGCCGTTCACCGGTGAAACCCCCAGGGTTGTACCCACGGCCAACAGCAAGTCGCAATTGCTGGCGGCAGCAAACATGTTATTCACGTCTTGTTCCACCAAACTTTGCCCAAACAAAATGGTGGCGGCCTTTATCAACCCTCCACAATGACAGCGAGGGTCGGCTTCTCCGTTGCGCACCCGTTCCAGCACCGGTTCAATATCGTCTCGCCAGTCACAAACCAAACACACCGCTTCATGCACGTTGCCGTGGACCTCGATAATCTTTTCTGGGTTACTCCCGGCCATTTGGTGCAGACCGTCCACGTTTTGGGTCACTAAGGCCCGCAATTTTCCTTGGGCTTCAAGGTCGACCAAAGCCTGATGGCCGGGGTTGGGTGAAATATCAGGCCACAAGGCACCGGTGGCTCGAAGATTCCAGTTGCTTTGACGGATGACCTGGTCATTGACGTACACGTCAATGTGCGAAGCTTTTTCAGCGTCGGGGTTTTTGGTCCACACTCCGTTGGGGCCGCGAAAGTCTGGGATGCCGCTATCGGTAGAGATGCCCGCTCCGGTAAGCACCACCACCCGTTGGGCGGCGGCCACCATGGTTGCTGCTTGGTCTACCGGCTCATTCATTGTGACAGTCTGGCAGCAAATGATTCGATCTGCGATTGCTACAAATGCACCCGAGAAGAAAGATAGATGGGGACAGTCCCTATCTGTTGGGTCATTTTCGCTTGAGTTCACCACCAGATCTTCTGCTCGTGAAAGAAAAGTTTGACTTGACAAAGACTCAAATATACTGAAAGATACTGAAGGCTTCCCCGTCTAAACCAACTTTTGCCTCCGGAGGCCCTCATGACCCAATCACCCGTACTCCCTACCGACCGTCTTTATTTTGAAGTTTGGGAGGACCCGCTCATCGATCGTTTGGGTTACGACCCACGCTCCTCTTACGCCGAAACCTATTGGCTGGGCATTTTAGGCCCCAGCGCCAGTTGGCTTTTACGCCACCTTGCCACGGGCTTCGACCAGCACCCCAAGGGTTTTGACCTTGAACTACCCGACACCGCCATGAGTATTGGTTTACGCCTAAACGGCGGACGCCACGCCCCTTTCATGCGAACCCTGGGGCGACTGTGCCAGTTTCGTATGGCCCGCCAAAGTGGCCCAGCCAGTTTGCAGGTTCGCCGCTTTATGCCGCCGCTTACCTTGCTGCAACTGGAGCGACTGCCCGTCACCCTGCGCAACCGGCACCAAAAGTTGATGGAAGCCTCTTTAGAAGGCCCTGATGCTCAACAACAGCGGCGGGCCCGCCACCTAGCCTTGACTCTGCTCTTTTTGGGCGAAGACCTAGCAGCCATTGAACGCCAACTCAACTCTTGGCGATTCAGCCCCGAAGTATGCACCGAAGCGGCCCGGTGGGCAATGCAACGGCAAAAAATCAAGCAAACTCGAGAGCAGCGTGCATCAGCGAGCGCTAAACCTGCGCTGCAAACAGCAGGCAACAGTTAGGTCGCTGGTTTTTCGAAAGAGGCAATGAGGTCAAGCAGTAGCCGTACCCCAAAACCGGTGCCGCCCTTGGTTCGATCTTCTTCGGCGGCGTCGGTAAAGGCCGGTCCGGCAATATCAAGGTGCGCCCAAGGGATGTCTTCGGGAACAAACTCGCTCAGGATCAACCCAGCAATGGACGCCCCGGCGTACGGACCGCCAATATTTTTCATATCGGCCACTGCCGAGTCGTACATTTTGCGATAATCCGCCGGCAAAGGAAGTCGCCATACCCGGTCGCCGGAACTCGCAGCGGCCGCTTCAACTTGGGCTACGAAACCATCGTGGTGGCCCATCAGCCCCGCAATGCGGGGGCCCAAAGCCGCCATGCAAGCCCCGGTCAAGGTAGCGAGGTCAATAATGGCATCGGGCTTTGCTTCAGAAGCCAACGACAAAGCATCAGCGAGCACCAAGCGGCCCTCGGCATCGGTGTTGAGCACCTCAATGGTTTTACCATTACGAATGGTCAACACATCGCCTGGGCGGGTGGCGTCGCCGCCCAACATGTTGTCGGTCATGGGCATGTAGGCCTTTACCTTGCATTTTGGCGCCAACGCCGGCAGAGCCGACATCGCACCCACCACAGCGGCCGCCCCACCCATGTCCATTTTCATATCCATCATGGCTTGACCGGATTTAATAGAAAGGCCACCAGTGTCGAAGGTGATTCCCTTGCCCACTAAAGCCAAGGTGCCGGTAGGTCGCCCTTTGGGGGTGTAGGTGAGTTCGACAAAACGAGGGGGGTTAGTAGAGCCTCGGTTAACCCCTAACAGGCCGCCCAAACGAGCCCGCTTGATGGCCGCTTCATCCATGACCTTTACCGTGAGACCGGTTTCTTTAGCCATGCGCCGCACCTTGTTAGCAAACTTGGGGGCAGTCAGGCTGCCTCCGGGTTCGTTGACTAAATCTCGAGCCAAACTCACCCCCGCCAATACCGCTTCGGCATCGGCTACGGCAGTTTTTGCTGCGGCAGCGGCTGAACCAGTGAGTACCACTTTGGCTAATACCGCATCAGATTTTTTTGATTTGTAACCAAAGCGATAGGCGGCCAAACCCATGCCTTCTACCACCGCTCGGGTGGCGGCCGCCAACGGCAACCCAGAAACATTCGCTAAGTCGCAAGCCACTGATTTGTGTCTGGTGGCGGCCCGAGCCAAAACAGCGGCGGCCTTACGGAGGGTGTCGGTGGTGAGGTCATCAGCCGAACCCAAGCCCACGGCGGCTACTAGCTTTTTACCATTGGCCATGATCTGCACCTGGCCAACCTTGGCTTCAAAGCCTAAAGACTCCAGTGCTACTTCTCGACCTGCGAGACCCGCAGGCAAATCGACCAGCGTTTCGGTGGTTAAGCCAAAAGCCACTAAAGGCGTGGCGGCCGCGGCCTTGCGGGCGACAGAAAATGAGACGGTCATGGTTTCTCCTAGGAATCTTCGTTATTGAGCGATTGAGCAGTTATCGAGGTGCCTTCTTCGGCGCGAGCCAAAGCCCACAACAAATCAGACAAACGGTTGAGATAAGGCACCACAAAAGAATCTTCCGCAGTGACAGCCAAAGCAGAACGTTCGGCCCGGCGGGTCACCGTGCGGGCAAAATCTAGTCGAGCAGAAATCTCGTTTTCACCGGGCACCACAAACTCGGTGGGCGGTTCAAAACGTGTCGTGGCTTGATCTATCAGGGCCTCTAACTGCGTTACATCTTTTGCCGTGGGGCGGGTGCCGGCTTCAGTAAGGCGATCAAGTTTTTCGGGGAGACAGGCCAACTCGGCCATAACTAGCCAAAGGTCGCCTTCAAGTTTTAACAACACTTCGGCTAATTCTGAGTCAGCAGCAGCCCGAGCCAAACCCAATGCTGCTTGGGTTTCATCCACATCGCCGTAGGCCACCGGCTGCGGGCTGTCTTTGGCCACCCGGCCGCCATAAAGCAGTCCCGTGGTGCCGTCATCGCCTTTGCGGGTGTAGATCTTCACAGCCTCAAACCTTACATTATTTGAGGGAAGAGCAGGACAGCAACTACAGAAAAGATCAACCAGACCCAGCACTCGTCAACACATGGGCCCATATTGCTTCAGGGAATTCTGCCGGACTTGAAGCACGACCAAAGCGGCCAAGAACTGGAGGCTCCACCAATAATTCTCTATTTACTAGATCCATTTTTCCCGCTAATTGAGGAAGAACCTGACCCGATTCAATCAACCCTGACAAACTTTCCAACAGAACCACCGAGGCATCTTCTTCTAAATACTTTGCCCACTCAATCATCGCAGTAGCATCAATCGTTCGAAACGAAATCCAAGCATCACCATAGTCACCCGCATAAGTCGGCATGTTTACCGAAACTTCATCAGTGGCCGACCAGCCCTCACGTGCAGTGCCCCACCAGTAAGGCCAGCGTCCATTTGTCGGAAACCCTCCTCCTTCCGGTATCAAAACTGAAGTATAAAAATAAGAAAGAATAGCCTTTGCCGCTACGAGTACCTCTTCGTTAAGGTCGAATCTCCAGGCAGAATCCAACACCCCTAATGCCCACTCATTCTGATGGTTATACGGGACATTCAAGCCGTCAAATGGGAAGGCACTGCCCTTTGGCCATTTCAAGTAATGCACATTTGGATTTATCCATCCGACTATTCCTTCATCCGTCAACTCCTCAATGTGTCCCTCTAGTCCGGCAGAACTCCTGGCCACTGACTCCATGCAACGGAGCTCTTCGGCCAAAATCGGTCGATAATCAACGACGCGGCCATAGAGAAGCGCTATACGAGAAGTCTGCACCGCAAAAGTTGCTGGCTCTCGGTTAACCGTGAAAGGAAGACTTTCATAACCGTCACGGCAAATGACTTCATTTAACATCCGTACTTCCATGGCAAACCGAACCGTTAAATCGGCCAAAAATCCCGGAGCAATTGCGGAGCCGGCAACTCTCTGAACACTCCCGTCCAGAAGGTCCAAAAATCCCTCCAGATAATAGACTTGACTCCATGCGACTCTTCCTTCTCGGTTATTGGCCCCAAGTTCAAACATCCCGTTAGCCTGTCCAGACAGTATTTCAAAACGAAGAAAAGAAGAAAGAGACTCAGTAGCGGAATCCGACCATTCGTAATCTTGCGTAATCGGATTAAAGCGAAGATCGAACGGAACCCCAATGGAATCAACTTCAATCCATTCCAGGCTTTCTTTTCCAACGATTACTAACCTGAATCCACCCAAGCGATCAGGCCAAGAGTCCTCTAAATAGTCATTCGCTTCGCAAAGAACCCCTGTGGAAGATTCGTACCCTTGGACAACCTCTAGAATTTTACTACAAGAAAGAAGTCTGCCAGATATGAACTGACCGTCTTTCAAAATAGCGTGAAGTGTTCCTGCGAATACCTCTACTTCCCCCATAAGGGTGACTTGCAAAGTGACCGGAGGTTCCATTTCATAAGTGTGACCGGCCTCAGGTTCAAAGGACGCTAACGGTTGATCGCTTACTAAAATAAGATCCAACCATGAGTAGGCCTGCAGGCGATTTTCCAACGTTTTATTGTCATAGACAATTATATAAAGTTTATCTCCAGACCGAAGAAACGACCGGAAACCAAGGCTAAGTTCTTCTTCTTGTCCCGATAATAGCGCAACCACAGGTGGTGATACTCCCGTCCAGTCAACAAACGCCAAAGCGCCAGAAGGACTTTGGCGGACCAAGGCGACTACCCGATCTTCCTCCATCGCCACGGCAACAGGTACACCCATAATAGGCAAAATCATCCGACGTTCTTCAAACTCAATGATGTTCGCTCCTGATTTCGTATCCACCCAAACATCTACTGGGCTATTCTCTGCGTCTCCTAAAGTAGTGAATGGAACAACAACCAAAGACCTCTTTGAGTCTTCCAACTCATACGAGTAACTACAAGGTGCAGATGTCTGACCCAGATAAAAATACGCCATGTATTCAAATATCTCAGGATTAGGGGAACCTTCAAGTTCCGCATATCGTGGATATTTAAGGTATTTGTTCCCGTCCTGACGGTAACTAAGCCCATCAGCACAGGCAGACTGACGAACGCTGGCTAGCTCATCCTTAAAATTTCCCGAAAGAAACAGCACCCACCCAATATCATATAGACGGGCGAATCTCCACTGTTCACGAGTCAACTCATGAAACCTCCACCGAGGCCACCCTAAAATCTCTTGTGCGCTCAAGTTTTTTGACTCAAAAGATGACAAATGCTCAACGATTTCATCAACATTAAATTCTTCTCCAAGCACGCCGCCGAAAGAAACATAGTTTGTAATCCCCTCCACTATGTAGCCAGCATGAGCCAGATCGTTGGGCGTCTCCTCTTGGGACGAATACCCCCAGTACTGCCCCGTATCAACAACCTGAGATGTCTTTAGTATCTCCCCCACCTGCGGAGTATCTTGGCCAAAATATCCATTTAGGCCAGCAAACCATACCGGATCTACATCCAGTTGAGCCGCTAGGTCTTCAAGTCTCTGACCCGGTTCGAGCCTGGTCAGTACTCTCTTTTCGCCGGACCGCCGATACTCCAACAGAGACCGCATGACCTGATCAGCAATATCCGTGTAAGCAGTATTTTTCACTGCGCTCATTGATGCATACCGTTGCATTTGTCCAGCCAACATGGCCGAAGAATTAAACACATCGAACTCACTATCATGGGGGCTCAACGAATAGGCAAGTTGACCAAATGGGGTAGAGGACTCAGGCCTCACCCATTCTTGTAACGCAGTATCCACTGCAGTTAACACCCGTTGGCGTATTCTATAATCGGCTACTTCTGACCAATCCAGTAAAGCTTGAACCGAAAGAGCGGTAGAAATTGAGTAAACGGTGTTCGGGGCATTTTCTGTGCCATCACCGAAGGCATCCCAAGCAAAGGGCAGTCCCCAACCAAATTGATCAGATGGATGAGCAGAGGGCCAAGCAAGAAGGTGTTCGCCTAGTGAATTCATTAGTTGGCGGTCGTGCGAAGGCACCGATTTTAAACATTTAACCTCTGCCATTAGAAGCGCAGCTGTGGCCTTAGGGACATCGGCCAGCACATACCCTTCATAGTCAGCCACCCCAACTTGAGTCACAGAGAGTTTTTCCCTCAAGGAGGCAATGACTCCACCCGAGGCCTCACAAGCGGAAACCGGTACAGCAAGTAACGGAGGATTCGTTACTCCTAGTTGCGTAATTCGCAATACATACTCCCCTCCCTGATCCAAACCGGTCACAAGAATAGCGTGTTCATCTACACGCCCCCTATCCATTTTTTCCCAATTTACGTCCACCCAAGTTTGACCGTTACTCCTTGACGCTTCAATCCTCCATTCCTCGTAGGAAACCACTTCTGTTAGATCTCCTTTCAACCATCGCAATTCAACTTGATCATCGACTTTCACTGCTAGAAGTCCCTCTGTGGTCTTCACATTCAATAATGTTGTAGTGGGCGGTGGCTCTCCTGCGGCAACTGGCAAAGATGAACTTGCTCCTCCGAGGGAGCGCTCATTTTCAACTCCGAACTCACCGCCGGAACAACCCACAATGAACGCAGCGGTCAGAAAAAAGAATAAAGAACAGAAGCATTGACGACGCATATGTGTGATGTTAGCGATAAGAGCCCACTTGGACATCGCATCTAAATGGATTTAAATGCGACAACCACATCAAACAAACAGACACTGCGTTATCCTTTCTTAATGGCACTAAGAATTAACAAAAGCGCTGATGTTGACCCCCGCTCATCAATCGGTGAAAACACCACTATCTGGCACCTTGCTCAAGTTCGAGAATTTGCAACTATCGGGAGAAATTGTATCATTGGTCGCGGCGCCTACATAGACCAAAGCGTCACTTTAGGCAACAACTGCAAAGTGCAAAACTATGCTTTGCTCTATGCCCCCGCCATCATTGAAGATGGCGTATTCATTGGCCCGGCCGCGATCCTCACCAATGACCGCTACCCAAGAGCAATAAATATAGATGGCTCAACTAAAACCACTGACGATTGGGAAGTAAAAGAAACGAGAATTTGCCATGGCGCTTCCATCGGTGCTCAGAGCGTACTTATTTCTGGAGTGACTGTTGGGCAATGGGCTGTGGTTGCTGCAGGAGCTGTAGTAACCAAAGATGTTCCTGGCCAAGCATTAGTCGGCGGCGTGCCAGCGCGAATACTGGGGTGGGTTGGTCAAGACGGTCACCCTCTCAGCGAAGAAGAAGCAACCAACCTCTCCACCTTTACCCCTAATACTGGTACCTAAATACAGAAAGATTTCACCTCAAAATTATGTTTATTCCAATTTCACGTCCGATCATTGGGGCCGCTGAAGAGACCGCCGTGCTGGAGGTCCTCCGTTCCGGGATGATCGCCGGAGGCGCAAAGGTAACGGCCTTTGAAGAGTCTTTTGCTCAATTCATTGGCGCTGACCACGCTATTGCCGTCAATAGCGGAACCTCCGCTTTGATCATCGGCTTAGCAGCAATAGGTATCGGACCTGGAGATGAAGTAATTGTTCCTTCCTTTACTTTCGCGGCTACTGCCAATGCTGTGGCTTTTCTGGGCGCTCAACCAATTTTCGCCGACGTCGATCCAGAAACGTATGTTATTACTTCAGAAACAGTTGCCCCCTTAATCAACAACCGAACCAAAGCTGTTATGCCCGTCCACTTGTTTGGTCATCCGTCCCCCCTCGAAGAACTCTTAGCGCTAACGGCCGCCCACAACTTGGACCTGCTTGAGGACGCTGCCCAATCCCACGGGGCCACTGACCAAGGATCAATGACCGGCTCCGCAGGAACATTTGCGGCTTTTAGTTTCTACCCAACAAAAAATATGACAACCGGCGAGGGGGGCATGATCACTACTTCAAATTCTGAAGTCAATCGACTATCCCGCCTCCTACGCAACCAGGGAATGGGGCAACGCTACGTCCATGAAGTAGTCGGATTAAACGAGCGTATGACCGACATAGCGGCAGCCATCGGTCTTGTGCAACTTAATCAACTGAGTCAATGGACCGATAAACGACGAGAAAACGCTGCATTTTATGATAAAAATCTTAACCCAATTCTGAACCCGCCAGTAGTAACCGAACGGGTTCACCATGTTTACCACCAATACACCATTCGTCCCCCTGACAGAGAAAGAACCATCGCCGCTTTAGAAGAACAAGGAATCGGTTATGGGATTTACTATCCAATTCCCACTCACCTTCAAGCGCCTTACGTCTCCAATGCCACCCACCTCCCCGTAACCGAAATGTTGGCAGCAGAGGTGCTTTCTATCCCTGTACGCCCCGACCTAGCCTCCGCTGAACGTAAAATCATCGTTGAAGTACTGAACGCGAGTGTGACATGACACCGGTTCGCCTCGCCGTAATAGGCTTGGGGATGATGGGCCGCCACCATGGCCGCATTGCCCAAACTCTTGACGGGGTGGATTTTATCGGGGCCGCCGATCCACAAGGGGATCAACACCGTGTTATCCACCGTGGAAGTGTTTTTTTGAATATTCCCGACTTGCTGTCCGCAGAAATAGATGCAGCCGTACTAGCGGTACCTACCCACCTTCATCATGAGGCGGCCCTGCAACTTGCTGATGCCGGAGTGCATGTACTAATAGAAAAACCTCTTGCTGAGAGTGCTAGCGACGCAGCAGAAATTGTTTCTGCATTTGAAAACACCAATCTCATCGCCGCTGTTGGCCATGTTGAGCGTTGTAACCCTGCGCTCGGAGAAATGCAGAAACGAATTCACTCCGGCCAATTAGGGCCTATCTTTTCCATCTCCACGGTACGTACCGGTCCATTTCCTGCTCGGATTACTGACGTAGGTGTGGTCAAGGATCTCGCTACCCACGATATTGATATTATCCGCTGGCTAGCCGGAGAAATCGAAGAAATCCACTCTGTCACTAAACATAAAATGGGGCGCCAACATGAGGACCTCGTCCTAGCGGTCGGAAAAACCAGTCACGATGTCGCTCTCGTAATGCAAGTTGCCTGGATTTCGCCATTTAAACAACGCTCGGTAACCGTGCTTGGCGAACGTGGTGCACTTCAAGCCGACCTTCTTACTTCGGATCTTACTTTTTTTGAAAATGGACACACTTCGAGCGAGTGGGAAACCATCCAACAGATGCGAGGAGTGACCGAAGGAAACGTAACTAGATACGCCTTTCCGAAAAAAGAACCAATCCTTATTGAACTCGAACGCTTCCGGGATGCCATTAACGGAAAGCCTGTAGACGGCCTCGTTAGTTTAAGCGACGGACTTAAAACTCTTCAGATCGCTGAAAAGTTAATCGGGGGAAACAAATGAAAGCAGCAGTAATAGGGTTGGGAAAAATAGGCCTGCCTATCGCCATTACCATTGCCGATGCAGGCATACAGGTCACGGGCGGAGATGCGTCGCCTAAGGTAGTGGAAGAAGTAAACAGTGGACGTGCACCATTTCCCGGGGAGCCTGGTTTAGTTGAAGGCATCCAACGTTCCTTAAGTTCTGGCCTTCTTCGCGCCACTACCGACAATGCAGAAGCGGCAAAAAACGCTGACATTATCGTTGTTATCGTCCCTATGTATGTTGACGATCAAGGGATTCCCGATTATTCAATACTGGAATCAGTAAGCCGAGATATTGGGTCTGTACTGCACGCTGGGCAGACGGTCATTTATGAAACGACGCTCCCGGTGGGGGCGACTCGTTCTCGCCTCGCTCCTATTCTGACCGAAGTTAGTGGGTTAAAAGCCGGCCACGATTTTCATGTAGTGCACTCGCCAGAACGGGTTTTTTCAGGGCGAGTTTTTGCTGACCTGAAACGGTACCCCAAAATCATCGGTGGCCTTACCCCTTCTTGCGGAGATATCGCCAAAGATTTCTACCAACAAGTACTTGTCTTCGACGATCGGCCTGACCTAGACCGCCTTAACGGAGTATGGGACCTCGGCAGTGTTGAGGCCGCAGAGTTTGCCAAACTGGCTGAAACAACCTATCGAGATGTAAATATTGCTCTTGCTAACGAATTCGGTGACTTCGCTGAGCGGCTTAACGTTGATATCCATGAAATCATTGACGCCGCAAATAGTCAGCCCTTCTCCCATATTCATCAACCAGGAATCTATGTCGGAGGCCACTGTATTCCGGTGTACCCAAGATTTTATTCCTCAGTGGATACTGCGGCCAAACTGCCACCTTTGGCCCGCCAAATAAACGATGCCGGACCGGAACGAGCGGTGAACCGCCTTGAGGTTGAACTTGGCTCGCTCCAAGGAATGAAAATAGGAGTCCTTGGGTCCACCTACCGCGGCGGGGTAAAAGAGATGGCTTTCTCAGGGGTTTTTCCCTTAGTGGAAATACTTGAACGAAAAGGCGCACTGCCCGTGGTCCATGACCCAATGCTTTCAGATGCAGAACTAGAAAGTCTTGGGTTCATTCCCTTTGAATTGGGTAGCACCGTAAATGCCATCATCGTTCAAGCCGACCACCCCGAATACCAGAACCTTGGAGCGAACGACCTCGGTAATCCGACGGTTGTGCTTGATGGTCGCCGCATTCTCGATCCATCACTTTTTAGTGGGTCAACAACCCTTCTGACCATTGGCCGAGGTTAGTTCCGCTTGTTTCAAGGGCAGATGTACCATCCTTGCAGTTCGCTGGTACATCCAAAGTTAAACCATTCAACATAGGTAGACACTAAAGCAGGCGATCCGATACAGTCTTCTTTCCTCCATCCTTCGCCTATGCCGAGAACTAATCCAGCATCTGGCCTTTGCAAGTCACAGACCGGAAGTGCCTTACTGTCCCCGAAAACGCTCGCTTCATTTAAAACTATCAGAGGGTTCTTTGAATGCCCAAGATCTTGAAAAACTGGTGCCAGCAAAAGACTTCGCCCCTCCGGTCGGAGTATTTGTCGCAGCACATAAATGGCCCGATGCTGGGCAGAACAAACTCCCGAATCCTCACACTCGATTGTCGTTGGAGGAAGAGAATCAGATAGCACAAACCCGGCCTCTTGTAATTCAATATAAGAACCACTGATCCTCCCAATTGAACCAACGAGAATTATTGACCCCAATTCTATTTCATCAAAGAACCCTTCTTTAATAGCAGCAGCCACCAACGGTGACTGTCCAGAATTAAGTTCAGTCATATCAAATACGCTGTACTGGTTACGGTTGCAACCCCAGCTATAAGGAAGTAAAAGGCTTTTTTTAGAAGCTGGAGTAAGACCTTGAAGGTCCTCGCGAAAATGGTCTGTATTGGTTAAATAACAGTCATCAATCGGAAGTTCCGCCACAAAACCAGAAAGCGGTGACTCGTCTCCCCCGAGACTCCCCCAGAGAAGCCGTCCGCCCTGTTTCTGGGCTATCTCACGCAATTCACTCATTATTGACTCGGCTTCTCCCATCTCGTCAATGAGAAATACCGACCGCTCAAAGGAGACCCGCATTGGTACGACAAGGCGCTGATCCATTTCTGCAAGTACCAATATGTCATTTTTACTTACCGTCTCAACAAATGCCTCCAACGTCCCATTCGGTTCACCTTCTACTTTTCCCAGTTGCAGAACTGAAAAAAGTGCCGACCAGCAAAGAACTGCAACGGCAGCAAAGCTAGCCAACTTACGGTGCGAAAAATGGCGAAGGTCAACACAAATAATCGCTACAAACAACAGTGATAACGGCAGAACGTCGACTACCAAATAACGGCCGTAATAGTAAAGATACGGGGCGAATGGGCGGGTAAGTACCGCTATCCAGAGCGTGGATAAAAAGATGCAGAGAAAAGCGAGTTCAATCGAACATCTCTTCCATACCCATGGGGCAACGATTATCAGGAGTAGTCCAACTGGGGAAACAAACAAAAACAGTCGGTAAAGTACGTGAAAGCGAAAAATTAATGCTGACGGGCCATCGGGAAGCGGATAATTCCAAGGCCTCATAAACCCCGCCTGGTAGAGCTCCCAAAGAGTAAACGCTGACCCGGCCAAAACAACCAGCAATAACCATGGAGCCCACCAGTTTGTATTCAGAGGCAGGCCTGTTCTTAGTTTTTCTCTCCACAGCCCCTTTTCGGAAAAACGTCGTCTCAAAAAGAGAACCCCGCCAACCAAAGCAATCGAAATGACAACCAGCAAAGGCCATGCTGGCACTTCCTCCTGTAAACCTTTCAGCATCAGAGAAAAAAGCGCTGGTTGGAAAAGCCGATAGAAAACTAGGCTTACCGCAAAAGTTCCCAACACCATACCGACAAGCCACAGTAACCTCCGACGAAGCGTTAGGGAAAGCACTGGGATGACACTAAGGGTCCCAACCAAACCCAGAAAAGGAAGATAAAGGACGACCTGCAGTCGAGTCAGGCTCAAACCTAAAAAGCACAATGTGGCAAGGGCCCCTGCCACCCTTCGCTGGGTAACCGTCTCGCCTCGCACCGCCCGAATTGCGAAGACAAAACCGTTTAAGGCAAACGCCGCGGCCACCACCTCTCCGACCGGGAATTTTGTAAAAAACACTAGTGCTGGATTCAAAGCAACAAAGGAAGCGAAGAGCCTGGCCACAGACTCACGGCCGTCAACTTCAAGCGCTAGATAATAGGCTCCTGCTATACAGAGTAAAGAAAACCCCAATAGTGAAAGATGCCGCCCATAGGGGCCAACAAAATACTGAGAAATAGCCATCCAGACGGGATGAAGCGGATAAAAATCAACAGTAAAGATTGAACGGCTTGTGTCTACCATCGAAACCGAGAGAAGCTCAGAGCGATCATAAAGTACCTGCATACCAGGAGAAAGTTGTTGACGAAAATCATCCACAAATTGAAGTGAACCACTACGGCGAAGAGCGATTGACATATTTGTATAAAGGCCTTGGTCCTGGCCCCCCGTTAGATTCGGCCAATGTTCCAACCTTAGAACTACTCCGATAAAAGCCACCAACACCATTATTGGATGTGGTCGTGGGATTTCAATGAGAAAGGACACTTTGAGAGCACGCATCGCCAATAACGTCCCCACAGTGCCCATAAGCATTGCTCCAGGAATTACGAACTGCCCAACGGCTAACAATGTCACAGAACTTACGCTGACCAGACCTATCCAAAGAATAAGCACTTCATGCCACGACAAAAACAAACAACCCTCGTCCAAGCCGTCTGCATTCTTATTGAAATTAAACTGAGTTTTTGTACTCAAAGTTGATACCCAATCACCGGCCGAGCCAGCGCCCTTAGAAGAAACACTAAAAAAACCTGAGCTAAAGTTGTGGCCACCGCTGCACCAGTCATCCCATAAGCAGGAATCAGAATCAGATTTAGAACAATATTTGTTCCTGCTACACAGGCCAATAAAGCGGAGTGGCGACTAGGTGCACCAGCCTGTTGCAATAAGTTGATGAACGGGACATAACCAGCGCTCAACGCTAATCCCACCGTCAGCAACGCAAATACTATCCAACTTTCTCCCACATATTCCTGGCCAAAGAGTAAGCGCACAATGAAGGGGTACATCACATTAGCTATAGCAACTAGAGGAAGTACCAAGTAATAGTTGCGTTTAATGGCTCGTGTGGTTAGTTCCTTTAGCTCTTCAAAACGTTGTTCAACCACCAAATGCGTTACCACCGGGTCGTAGCTGTAACGGGCCACCATAGCAAACTGATAAAGTCCCTCGGCAAACAAACTTCCCACGCTATATACACCCACCGCCCGTGAGCCAGTAATCACCCCGAGAAGCAGCACATCAACTCGTGTGTTCAGATCTAACAGCATTCCTCCCAACAAACCACGAAGACCAAAACGGAAATGACTTTTCACTGCACCAAGAAATAGTGAATCCTTTTCGAAAACTTTAAACTCGCCTCTTAACGCCAACAATAAAGCAGCAAATACTAAACTCTCAGTCGCAGTAATCACCCAAAGAAGATGCTGGCCCCCGTCAAAAACAAATACCGCCCCTGATACTAGAGCGGCCATAAGGACGAATCGGGCGGCAAACAAAACCGAGAAAGTTCGAATCCAGCGAAGCCCATTTACATGGGACAACAGGGTCTTGTTTAGTGGATAAAAAAAAAGTCCAATCGCTATCGCCCGGAGCCCGCTTAAGTAATAATCATTTCCCGTGGAACGAAAAACTACCTCCCCTACGCCTACAACTAAACCGGCTGTTACCAACGAGGACACACTCACCGCAACAAGTGCCGCCACCAAAATCCGACTTGTGGATTTCCCATTTGAACGAGCTTTAGGGGTATGGAAAAGAACCGAGCCGTGTATTCCGACCGTACCCAACTGCCCGCCGATAATCAGCACCGCAAGAAATATATTAAATCTACCGAGAGCAACTGCCCCCAATTGGGTGGCAATCAACTGGTTTAAAAACAAACCAGCCAAACTCACTACACCAAAGGCCCCGATCGTCCAATAGACCCCAACTCGGCTGACTGTACGATTAATCACTTATTATTCTCGCAAATGAATGAGTCATAACTATATATCCAACGTTATTGGGGACAAAGATAAAAGCATCTCTCTACAATACGTCAGCGAAACTACATAGATGACTCATCTAGTGCTACTCCTGACAGATGTACCAATCTTGAAGCGCTTTTGAACACCCTTCTCTTAGCCACTTAAGGAACGTGGAAAGTAACGCTGGCCCGCCTGAGCAGCGTCGAATCACCAACATGGTTTCTTCAACGGACACCTTTCCAGCATTCTCCTCTTCCATTTGGCAGTATGGTGTGGCCGACCCCGGACCAAACATTAAAGCAGCGTTCATACTTACCAGCGGATTTTCTTGATGACCGAGGTCCCTCGCTGCTGGGACCAAAAAGAAACTCGTCCCCTCTTCTCGCTTGATGTCACGCAGCAAATACACCATGCCCCCATCAAGGGTACATAAACGGTCCACCTCACATGAAACCAACTCTTCTGGCCAAACACTGACCACCGTCAAGCCCATCCGAGCGAAGTAGGGCACTTGTTCCAAACCCCACAAAAAGGCAACAAAGGAACCGTTCTCTGGGGCTACTATTAGCGAACCCTTTTCAACCTCTTGGAAAAATCCGAAATCGGCGGCTTGAGCTAGCAACGAATACTCTTGATTTTCAGGGGCCAAGAGCGATGAGTCCCCCTCTCCGCAACCTGCCCCCGACGATGGGCCAACTACAGACACTGGGCCGAACACTGCAACGACAAGATCAGCGTCTTCACGGGAGAACACTTCTACATTTAACTCAGCCTGCCTTCCCGCCTCCGTCGCTATCACTAAGGCTCCTAGCCCTGTTTTTGAATTAAACAATTCCGGGGTAAGAAAGTCCACCCCTGGTAATTGCCTAACCTCACGGTGGAGTCCTTCGCCAAATAATAATCCCTGCGGATATTTTCCCTCAAAAGCAATACCAACCGCCAAAGAGGGATCAACGCAACTATCCAAATAATCTAGGCTCGCTTTTAACTCTAGTCGATTGCTGAAACCCGTAGAACGGAGAAGTACATCCATTTGAGACTCGCCCCAACTTCCCTCGACTAACCCCAACGGGCGGACATAAGAATCAGTCAGCGAATGAGCAGACTGTACCAAGCTACCTGCCACTACCAGCAAGGCGAGACAGCCCGCCCCAATGCGCCCTAACCAGCGCTCTGGCCGGCGGAAAGCCGAGATACTTACCGCAGTCACTGGAAGCACTAGTGCAACCGCACTAAGGATATAACGAGAAAATGCGAGAGAAAACGAAGGCCGAATCAGATAAAGAGTACCTATTTGAAATATTGCAGGAAGGACGAGGAACCCCACCAACCATGATCGTTTCCTCACTACGAAATACACCGCTGCACCCGCTCCATAAATGACAGTGAGTGCCCCCATAAACCCCAGCCAGGGAACCCCCTGACGAACAGAGGAGACTGATCCAAGGAGTGGCTCTATATCCATGAACCGATCCCACAGGGGGACAATCCATCGTGATGGTAAAAAGTCTAGATCAGCAAAGAGTACATTCACCAATGTCCGAGCGCCATTTTCTATGACCTTACCAATGCGCTCTACAACCGTTATTTCTACCCCACCAGTAAAGAGACCAAAAGACTCTGGGTCTCCTAGTGGGTGACCAAAATTTTTCCAATTAAGGAGATAACGATCTAAGCCGAGAAAAACCACCACTAGCAAAGACATCCCGACCCAGAGGAACCAACGTTTTATCTGATTTTGCGAGACAACCAGCGCCGCTATAACAAAAAGAGCAAATACCGGAAGCGAAAACAAGGCCGTCTGTTTTGTGCCAAGAAGAAGAGCAAAGGAAAGCGTAGAAACTCCCAGCATCCATTCTTGTTTTTCCACCCAACCGATATAACCAAAAAGAAGAGCAGTGAGAAAAAAAGCCACGGTCAACAGGTCCGTAAGTGCGACTCCGAGTTGGACACTGACCGTAGGCAACAACAGCCACAGACCAGCCACAGACCAAGATACTCCCTTGTGGGATTTCAATAAATCAGCGAAGCTAAAAATTGCTACTGAGGCAACCAACCCAGCCATCCACTGAGCGAACCCGATGAAATTCAACCGGTCGGAAAGAACGATGCTGCGCAGCATGGGCAGCTGCCCATTGACTGGATAGGACATCTGCACAGAGTTATAAACAGAGGCTGGCGAATAACTCAGGCGACCATCTTGAATCCAATAACCAACCCGAGGCAAGTAAGCGGTGAGGACATCATCCATATTTTGCGGAATCAGAAGCGTAGCCGCTAAAGAAACCCCCAACACGATGAAGACCCCCATGGCCAATACCGCCACCGCTGGCTTTACGTATTGAGGAACATCATCCCATTCCGCCAGCCATTTAGAGACGTTTCCAAAGTCCGGACGTAACGAAAAAGAGCCACCTAGTGTTCTTTGTCGCGTAAAAGCAAACCAATAAGCCCCAATGCAAAAGGTGAGATCAGCCAAAAACCAAGCAACCGGTTTGTCTAGCAAACTGGCCAGTGAAAGGACACGAGCTACCACAGCCACTTGACCGTAGGCCACTATAAAAATTGATAATAATTGTAAAGAAACTCGACGCTCTTCAAAAGTGGCAACTACATACCACGAACCGCTGACTAATAGTACAGTAGATGCTAAATAAAGCAGGATCATAAAGTATCCACCGAGGACTAACCGGTGCTTTCCTCTAAACAAACCTTGGCGAACTCACTAATGCGATCACCAGCCCACTCTAAGTCAATGCCAACAGTCGCAAAATATGAAGCAAGGCCCAAAACATTGAATCGATTATCGGACGTCAACTTTTTCATAGCTTCGCTTCGTTCCATTAATCCATACCGAATCTGATTTGACCGCAATGTGTCATGTTCGGTTAGGCCCAAACCAAGAAGGTACATAAGGTTGTAGAAAGGAGCTGTTCCATCTCCCATCCTCCAAGAGGAAACTAAATGATCTGGCCCAGAGCTCCAGTCATACTGAGCCCGCAACACTCGCTCAATTTCTTCCTCTTCCCATGGAATATAAGAAAACGGGCGAAAGAAGTCGTGTTTCCTCAAATAATAATCTACAAAACCTGTAAACCCTTCTTTCAACAGAGCAGGAAACAAGCCTGGCGATTGAAGAGCATGGCCACCGTACACCGCTGACATGCGAAGCATGCTGGTTGGGGTTAGTCGGTAGGAAACACCGCCACTTGAGTCCGGGGAGAACTTAGCCCCAGCAAGCATCGACTTAAACCCGGTGGTTTCCATTGGATGGTCAGCAAGCACCGCCGGAATACCTCCACGTTCCAACGCCACATCTCGACCCCAACGAAAATATGGTTTATCCCCGGCCATGAGAATAGGTATGGTCCCCAACTTCGGTTTCTTCAACCATGCCTGCAACGCCCGGTTGATCCGAATTCTATTCTGACGAATATCTGGTGACACCAATACATGCTCAACGCCAAGATCTCCACACATCCGAGACATATTTTCCCGAGCAGCGGTCGTTACCATTCCCCAGTCGTAAGTGTACGCAACGATTTTGAACCCAAGTTGATGAATGAGATGCATCACATAACAACTATCTCGACCTCCACTTAGGCACACCAAGACCTCACCATTTGGTGTCAACTTCTTACTCAAGTCGTTCTTAAGTTGGTCCAAGCCTGCGTAGTTTGGTGTTTGAAAACTGGCACATATTGAACACCGTCCTGTTGCATCAAAGGAGATCCCCGGAAATGTTTCAGGAAGGACACAGCATGTACATCGTCTCAAACCAGCTGCATGGTCTTGGGCTTGATGAGCTACTTTTTCCATCCGTCGTGAAAACTGCACATTCACTTCACTTGATTGAATGTGCAAACCTTGCGCGCCTTCCATACCTGCCGATTTTCGGCTGGTATCCTTTACCGTCACTTTCATTTCCTCAGTACCGGAACTCCGTAAAGTAATCGTGGTGTCACGAGGAAGTTGTTGACAGATATCGCGCAGTTCTTTCGGGAACTGGCGAGGTTCACTACCAAGAAAAACTTGACCATCTTTTCCACTCGCCGAGTAAAGGTTTCCTACATTAGAACGGCAAATAACTTCTCCCAAGTGGGATACCGCTATCACACTGTACTCACCCCTTAAACGCGAGAAGACCTCTTCACTGTCCTCTTGGCGCCCGCCATCATCCCATTCTTGTAAAAGAAGCGCTATAGCCACTGAATCAGTTTCTATCCCACCATCACGATTGTTGATTGACTCTCTTAACTCTTTTGCGTTAGTAATTACCCCATTATGCACAACTACCCAATTGCCGATGACCACAGGTTGGTTATTTTTTGAGTCTCCTGAATAGCCATGCGTCTCTAAGCGACTATGACCAAACAGCCCGAAAGTTGTTCCCGACTTCGCTTTTTGTAGAAGAGCCTTAGCCTCTTCAGATTTGATCATTGTGGTGAATCCCTGATTGGCCTTCACCACCTGAAGCCCCACATCATCACCAATTAGAATCAGACCACTAGCATCTACTCCTCGTCGTTGGGCCAATTCACCGATGTGAAGCAACTGCTTAACGTCAGAAGCATCAACGCACTTTCCTTCTGCTGCTATTACCCCAAGAAGGCCACACATAGTTCTTCCTTAGTGTTCATTTTATCTACTCTCCGCCAAGAATTCTCAATTGAACTATACCGATCTGTTTAGACAAGGGTTGAGCGCATCCAGTAGAATCTTAGGCCAAGGTGGCGCGGGCTACGAGGTCCATGCCAAAAGCGGTGAGAATAGCTAGGTACAACAAACCGGTGGCCGCCATGACCGCCGAATACTGGCGCTCTTTTAAAGCTACTCGAGTAAGCACAATCAAAACAATGGTGAACGCCGTAGAAGCCACCCAAAACCAACCCAACATGCCGTTATAACCATCAGCGATGGTGCCGTTAAGCACCGACACCATGCCAGTTGGCCACAACAGCACCGCCAACTCAAAAGGCCACAACAAGCCCGACCACCACACCAACTCAATAAGCGGGCCACGAGCTAAACCGGGCTGCACCAAATACCAGTGTCCCAACAACATGGCATCGCTAATGGCGCCCAAAAACAGCGCACCAATAAGCACCCGAGCCACCGAAAGCCACGCCGGGTCACCAGCATGAATACCGCCGGCCACCAGGGCCACTACGCCCAGCAAGGGCGCTAGCAGATCTAAATGGGCAGGAAACTCCGGGCCGTCAGAAAAAGTTTGTGCATCTTTATCAATGCCGGTCATAGCCGCCACCCGGGCCGACCGACGCTCCTCGTTGCCGCGTTGTCCGGCCACCCCCGCTTTGCGACGTACCGCCGAAACCCCCAAAGCCACCGCCGTGGCCACCAACATGAGCGCCCCAAAGGTGTCCCGCACCGGTTGGGACTCAAACAACACCCCCACCGCTACCGCAGCAGCGGTCATCAAACCAAAGGTGATACGCATGGTCCAACCGTAACCGATACCTACCTCACGGCGCCGACCGGTAACCCACAAAAAAAACAACCCCCCGGTGGCCCACTGCAACAACACCGTTGCTGCATCAAGATCAATCACCGCTAGCCGTCCACCACAGCAAGGCCGTGGTCCACGGTGTTCATGGAATCGGGACCATTGGTAGTAGCCACCAAAATGTCTTCAAGTCTGGCACCCCACTTGCCGGGCACATAAATACCTGGCTCCACCGAAAAAGCGTGACCGGCTACCAGCGGCAACGTATTGCCGGCCACCATGTTTGGGTGTTCGTGAGCCTCTACGCCAATGCCGTGGCCAGTGCGGTGAATAAAAAACTCACCCAAACCAGCATCGGCAATAACTTTTCGGGCCGCTGCATCAACGTCTTCACAAGGGGTCCCCACGGTGGCCGCAGCCACCCCGGCCGCATGCGAAGCATGTAACACGGCATAAAGCTCAGCAAACTCCGCTGGCGGCGCACCAATGTGCACACAACGGGTGATGTCTGAGCAGTACCCCACCCCGTTAGGACCCGCCATGGTGCCGCCTATATCAAACAACACATTTTCGCCGTACTGAATCACCCGGTCGGTCGGGTCGTGATGCGGGCTGGCGGCATTAGGCCCTGAAGCCACAATGGTGAAGTTGACTTTGTAATGCCCCTCGCCTCGAATCCGCTGGGCGATCTCACCTGCCACATCGGCTTCGGTGCGTCCCACCAGCGGCACCAAACCAGCTTGCAGGTCAGCAATGATGCGGTCCACCGCTGCACCGGCCTGACGCAAAGCAGCAATTTCTGCGGCGTCTTTAACCATGCGAATCGGGGCCGTCACCGCCGAAGCTCGACAAAACTCTGTACCTGGCAAAGCAGCCACCAAATCAACCAGAAACCCGGCCCACATTTGGTCGCCCACCGCTACTTTCTTTGCCCCTTTGATCAGCCCGGCGGCCAAGGCCACCGCATCTTGGCCGTCGCTCCAGGGCAACAAGCCAAACACCTCCGGGTGTTCAGCCACCCGAGGAGCCTCCAAAATTGGCACCAGCAACTGCGGCATCCCTTCTTTGGGCACCACCAGCATGGTGAGGCGCTCCAACGGCATGGCCTCATAACCACAAAAATAGGGCAGATCAGCGCCCAAAGATAACAGCAGCGCATCAACCCCTTGAGCGGCCATCAACGACCGAGCTTTTTCTATACGTTGTGCAAACACACCAAGAGCCTACGTCAGTCTGCGCTAAGCCGGTTGGCTCAGTGCTACTGGCACGGCCACGCTTTCGGCGGCCTGGCGAGCGTGATAGCTCGACCTGGTGAGCGGGCCGGCCTCCACATGGCCAATGCCTAACGCTTCGCCGGCCACTTTCCAGCCTGCGAACACCTCAGGCTCTACCCAGCGGTCCACCACCAAATGGTTGGTGGTCGGTCGCAGATACTGGCCGATAGTAACAATGTCGCAACCCACAGCCGCCAAGTCAGCCATGGTTATTTCAACCTCAGCATCGGTTTCACCCAAACCCACAATGATGGACGACTTCGTTGCTAGGCCCGCTGCTTTGGCTCGAGCCAGCACCGACAAACTGCGGGCATAACCCGCCGACGGCCGCACCTGGCGTTGCAAACGAGCCACTGTTTCGATGTTGTGGTTAAGCACCTCTGGCCGGGCCGCAAAAATAGTGGCCAAATCTTCGGCGTCCCCTTGACAATCTGAAATCAAAGCTTCCACTCGGGTGCCCGGGTTAACGGCCCGCACCGTTTCAATGGTGGCTGCCATGGCGGCCGCCCCGCCATCGGGCAAATCGTCTCTGGCCACCGTGGTAATCACCGCATGAGTTAACCCCATGGACCGCACCGCTTCGGCTACCCGGCGAGGCTCATCTAAGTCAAGACCTAACGGCTTTCTGGTATCAACCAAACAAAACCCGCACGCCCTGGTGCAACGCTCACCGTTAATCATGAAGGTCGCCGTGCCGTCGTTCCAACAATCAAAAATATTAGGACACCGGGCCTCTTCGCACACCGTTACCAAGTCTTGCTCGGCCATCAATGCTTTGAGCCGGCGGTACTCCGGGCCGGTGTTTAACTTGACCTTCATCCAATCTGGTTTGCGCTCCACCGGCGGCGGCTCACCCGGGCCTTCGCCACGGGTAAAGGCCGCCACATCAATAGGTCGGCCCGCCCACGCCACATCAGTACGCTCTACCGGGCCTTGTGCCCACAACGCAGCCGCTCGCTGGGCCACCAAACCAACTACTTGTTCCATGGTGGCCTCAATGCCCTCGGCAGCCAGCGAAGTAACCCCGTAATCGCTAATGCCGCAGGGCACCATGCGCTCAAAAAAACTCATGTCTGGGGCTACGTTTAAAGCAAACCCGTGCATTGACCTATTGCGGCTCAGCCGTACCCCAATGGCGGCAATCTTTCTTGGGTTCGGCCCTGTTGGCTCTACCCACACCCCGGGGTACCCAGCAAAACGGCCCACATCGCTCAGCCCCAAGTCTTGGCACACCCCAATAATTAGGTTCTCCACGCTACAGACATAGGCCACAGGGTCGGCCATACCGCCGGACCCTTTACCGGCCAGATGCAACAACGGGTAACCCACCAACTGACCCGGGCCATGAAAAGTAATATCCCCGCCCCGGTCGGTGCGCACCAACTCGGCACCCACCTCTTCGGGGGGCGCCAACAAATGCTCCTCGGTGGCCCTTCGCCCCAAGGTGTACACGGCATGGTGTTCCAGCAACAACAAATAATCATCAGCGCTCTGCGCTACCACCCCGTGCTGTAACGCCAAAGCATCGTTATAACGCACCCGGCCTAACCAGCGGATACGAAACGGCCGGTCAGCACCCATCTTTAAAACTCTGACTGCCAATCGTGGGTTTCGATGACCTTGCGCAAATGGGCCAACCCAGCCGCCGCATACGCCCCATCGAAAGCCCGATGGTCCCAAGCCAGAGCCAACACGCCCACCGAATGAATAACAATGATTTCCTTACCATCCGCATCAAGGGCCACCACCGGTTTACGGCTCACCCCATCAGTAGACAAAATCGCCACCTGGGGCTGATTGATAATAGGAAACTGCATCAAGGTGCCGTACTGGCCCGGGTTAGTGATAGTAAAAGTTCCCCCCGCAAGATCATCGGCGGTGAGTTTCCGGTCACGAGCCCGACCCGCTACCTCAACCACTGCTCGAGCGGCTTCCGCCAAACTCAGAGCGGCAACACCTCTGATTACTGGCGCCACCAAACCCTCAAAGTTCAAGTCCACGGCGACGGCCACATTTATTTCTTCATGCACTACTAACTCATCATCACCAACCGAAGCATTCAAGCGAGGAAACTCCGCCAAGGTCATAGCCAAAGCTCGCATGATGAACGGCAAATAGGTGAGGCTTGACCCCTCGGCCGACTTCCAAGCCGCCCGATGCGCTTGACGCACCTGCTCCACATTTTCAAAATCAACTTCCATAGCAGTCAACACATGCGGAGAAACTACTTTAGACCCCACCATGTGCCGAGCAGTAGCCCGACGAATACCGTTAAAAGGTTCGGTGGTTGACGGGTGGTCACGCACGTATTTTTCAACATCGCTCCGGGTTACCCGGCCGCCCATGCCGGTGCCGGCAATTTTGGTTGAATCCACCCCGTGTTCTTCAACCAAACGCCGCACCAGAGGAGACAAAAACTTGGCCGTTCTAGCTGCAGGTTTCGCAGGTGCTGGCACCGCTTCTGGTTTCTTGGGCGCTGGTGCTTGTTGGGCCGGTTCTGTCGTTTTCGGAGTCGCAGTCGTCGGAGCCGGGCCCTCACCCTCGTAACGGGCAATCACCGCCCCCACGCTCACCGTGGCACCCTCGCCAGCCACAATCTCTGTCAACACCCCAGCAAACGGCGACGGAACTTCGGAGTCCACCTTGTCGGTTGACACCTCATAAAGCGTTTCATCAAGCGCCACCTGCTCACCCGCCAACTTGAACCAACGGGTAATGGTGCCCTCGGTAACCGTTTCACCTAATTGAGGAAGCAATAAATCAGTCACAACAAATCACCCATGCAGCCCACGGCCGGTAAGGGCCATAACCGTTTCGCCAAACAACTCGCTCATAGTGGGGTGCGGTTGAATAAAGGCTGCCACCTCATCGACCGAAGCCTCCCAATTCACCGCCAAATACGCCTGGCCTAGTTGCTCAGTCACCCAAGGGCCCACCATGTGCACACCAAGAATCTGACCGGCCCGACCATCGGCATCCTTTTTGGCAATCACCTTGACCAAACCATCGGTTTCACCCAAAATCATGGCCCGACCATTACCCATAAACCGGTGCGACGACACCACTATCTCATGGCCGGCCGCTACCGCCGCCTCTTCGGTAAGGCCCGCAAACGCCACCTCAGGGTGGGTGTAAATACACCACGGCACAGTGGCCGGGTTGAGCGGCACCGGGTTTTCGCCCAACAAATGTTTCACCGCATTCATGCCCTCAGCAAAACCAACATGAGCCAACTGTGGCGTATTAACAACGTCACCCACCGCATAGACCCCCGGTTCACCGGTCAACAAGGCTTCGTTGACCTCGATAAAACCACGATCGTCCACCACCACCCGGGTACCTACCAAACCCGCCGCATCACCGTTAGGGCGCCGACCAACCGCCACCACTACCAAATCAACCTCTGCGGTTTCGTCTTCGCCAAAAGCCACCGTGGTTGTGGCACCGGTTGGCGCATGACCATTAACCGACACCCCAGCGTGCACCTTGATCTTGTGTTTTTTAAACGACCGGCGCACCGCCTTAGCCACCTCCGCATCGCAGCCCGGGAGAATCTCTGGCGCAGCTTCGAGTAAAGTCACCTGAGCACCCACATCGTTCAGAAACGAAGCAAATTCGCAGCCAATAGCCCCGCCGCCAATAACCGCCACCCGCTCAGGCACAGTATCGAGCGACAACAACTCGTCGCTGGTCACCACCAACTGGCCATCAATGGCAAAACCCGGGATAGTGCGGGGGCTCGAACCCGTAGCCAAAATAATGTGGTCAGCGGTCAACGTGGCAGGCTCTGGGCCATCAACAATAACTGTGTGATCCACCCCCAACGTGCCCCGGCCGTTGTAAACAGTGACCCCCCGGCCCGCCAACAGGCCGGTCAAACCTTTAAAAAGGTTGTCAATAACTTTTTGTTTGCGCTCTTGGCTGATGGCCAAATCAATCATCGGCTCCCCGGCCGAAACACCAAAAGTGGCGGCGTGTTTAACGGTACGCACCACGGCGGCGGTTTCTAAAAGTTCTTTAGCGGGAATGCACCCCACGTGCAGGCAGGTACCGCCAATACGGTTCTCTTCGACCAAACCCACGTCTAAGCCAGCGGCAGCCCCATAAAGCGCCGCAGCGTAACCCGCCGGACCACCACCAATAATTACCAGTTGATGCGAAATACCCATACCTTGACCCTACCGCGGCGAAGCCAGCGGCGAACCAAAATCAGGTAGCTACCAGCACCTGTAAAGCGAAGGCCACCAATAAAGCCATGCCGCACAACAAAGCAGAAAGAATAAGAAGACGGGTGCTCACCATAGTGACGATAACCGGCGTAAGGTCAAGGTATGCATCTTCGTTCTCTTGCCCCGCTCTTAGCCGTCACCTTGTTGGCCGCCAGTTGCAGCAACAGCGAAGAAACCGTACCCGCCACTACCATTGCGCCAACTACCGCCGCACCAGCCGCCAGCCAAATCTCAGCCCTCGACACGGTGCCCGAGGCCCTACAGTTCACCTCTACCTTGGTAGACGGCACCACCTTTGATGCCGCCACTTTGGCCGGCGGCGACGTGCTGTTTTGGTTTTGGGCTCCCACCTGACCGGTTTGTAAAGCAGAATCCCCGACGGTCGCCGGGGCCAGCACAGCAATAGAAAACCTCACCATTGTCGGGGTATCTAGCGGGATCAACGACTCGGACTCCATCGACGAAGCCATCAACGAATGGGGGCTAACCAACCTCATCAACCTGGCCGACTTTGACGGCACGGTATGGAAACGCTTTGATATATTCGCCCAACCCGCCGCCGTGTTTGTTAACACCAAAGGCGAAATAACCCTTCACATGGGGCCACTCTTTGGCGACGATTTTTACCAGTTCGTAGAAGACCACCGGGCCTAGCCTTTCCTTAAAGCCAACAGCTCCGCCGAGTTTGTAGAAAAACACCACACCTGACCTATTCTGTCCCCATGCGAATGCTTGGGCTTTTCTTTATAGGACTCTGCCTATTCACCAGTTGCAGCAACCGCCACGCCACCATCATCGCCAGAAGCGGCGTCACCACAACCATGCCGGTAGCAACCTCACAAACTGTCGTTTCATCGATGACCATCGCCATTCCAGAAAAGGCTGTAGACCTCACTGGGTTATCCTCAGTAACGGTGATCATTGAAGACAACTCGTTCTCTGAGCGAATCATCGTAGTATCGCCCGGAACCGTAATCACCTGGGTCAACGAAGGCCGCAACACCCATAACGTGACCCCAGCAGCCAAAAACCTTGAACCTGGGTGGTTCCCTCCACTAAATGAAGACCTCCTCTTTCCTCAAGGAAGCGCCACCCTCACCTTTGATGAACCCGGGGCTTACCCCTACTACTGCACTTTCCACGGCACAGCCACACGCGGGCAAACCGGGCAGGTCATTGTTCGAAACAGCTGAATTTGACCGCTATCTCACCTTATGGATAAACTCCGAGCATGCGTAAAATACTAGCACTAACCATTTTTCTCGTGATCAGCTTGATAGCGAGCTCATGCGGAGGGAGCGAAACCACCTCGGTCGCCCCCACCACAACAGCCATAGCCACCACGGAAGCCCCCACCACCGCAGCGCCCAGTACTACTGCAGTCGCCACCACGGAAGCGCCCACTACCACCGAAGCACCCACTACTACCGCAGCCCCCACCACCATCCCTCTCCCTGACGCTCTACGTGTACCCAACGATTACGCCACCATTCAAGACGCAGTGGATGCCGCTCAACCCGGAGACCTCATCCTTATTTCACCAGGCACTTATCACGAAGCAGTAATCGTTGAAACTGATGACTTAGTCATTCGCGGCCTCAACCGAAACGAAGTAATCATCGACGGCCAACACGAACGGCCCAACGGCTTCATCGTCTTTTCAAATGGAGTGGCCATAGAAAACCTGACGGTGCATTCCCATACCTCAAATGGTGTGTTTTTCACCGGCGATTACGGCAGCGACATCATCCTTGATGGCTATCGGGCCTCCTACGTCACGGCATACAACAACGGTCTCTACGGCATCTACGCCTTTAACGCCCAAAACGGACTCCTAGAAAATAGTTACGGCAGCGGACACCCAGACTCAGCCTTTTACATCGGACAATGTCAACCCTGCAATGCCGTCATAAACAATGTCATCAGCGAAAACAACGCCCTTGGCTACTCTGGCACCAACGCCAGCGACAACCTCATCATCGCCAACTCAATATTTCGCTTCAACCGTTTAGGCATGGTTCCAAATACTCTTGATTCCGAGGAGTTAGCACCCCAAGGAAACATCACCATCGTGGGAAACATCGTGACCCAAAATGGTAACGCAGATACGCCACGCAGAAGCGAAGACTGGGATATCGGATTCGGCGGTGGCATCGTGATCGCCGGAGGAAGCGGCAACTTAGTGACCCGCAACTTAGTAACCGACAATTCCTTCGGCGGAATCGCCCTCTCGCTTTTCTTTGACGAAAACCTCTGGTTAGCCGAAAATAACACTGTTAAAGACAACGTAGTAACCGGCAACCCGACCGACTTGATCATGATCGTGCTCGGCCTAGAAGACGGGACCTACGACCCATCTGGCAACTGCTTCGAAGGGAACACTTTCGCCACATCAGCGCCAATCGACATTGAGACTTACGCCACCTGCGATGGAACTGCTACCAACACCACTGATGCAGGGTCCCCAAACCTTGGAGGCCCATTCGCCACTGTAGATCACACCTCCATGCCCGCACCCGAAGCGCAACCCACCATGCCTGACGCCGACTCCGCCCCCGGCGTAGCCGCCAACAGCGGGCCACCAGAAATGGACATCGATGCCATCGCTCTTCCTAGTAGCGAGTGACCCGTTTTCTCTGGCTTCTTACCCTGCTCGGTTTAACCATTGGGCTATGGCTACTCATTGACCGACCAAGCACCCCTCAACTGGTCACCGAGCCGCCAGAACTGTTGCTCCGCAGTGGCGGCCAAGGCACCACCATGTCAAATAACCAGCGAGCTTTTAGCCTCTCTAATCGGGCCATGGGGCTCCCGTGGGATCCCCGGGTACCGAGCTCGA
>JGI24913J38484_101100_pt1 | contig 35222 bp, 28 predicted proteins | sample LinPfosmplate1_FD_38484 | JGI IMG/M metagenome (IMG submission 38484)
TGCAGGTCGACTCTAGAGGATCCCACAAAAACAACTGTGCCAGTACCACTTGTTGTCGTTATCTTTGGCGTCGTATGCGGCCTCTGTTTTGACAACATTGGTGGAAATTGGATTATAGGTACGACTCATAAAGTGAATGTGCCTGTCCCTGAAACGATACGTGGATTTTTTGGCTTATTACATAATCCGGATTTCAGTCAAATTATGAATCCGGCAGTTTCCTCAGCAGCATTTGCGATTGCACTTGTGGGATCACTACAGGCACTCCTAACGTTGGAAGCAGTTGACCGTCTCGATCGGGAGAAGCGAAGTACATCGGCAAATCGGGAACTTGTCGCTCAGGGCATTGGAAACATCGTTTCCGGGATGGCGGGCGGACTCCCTATGACCTGTGAAATTGTTCGATCAAGCGTGAATATTGATGCGGGAGCTCGGACAAAAAAGTCAGCAATTCTTCATGGAGCGCTTCTTGCAATTTCAGTTGTGCTGCTCCCTCAAGTGATCAATCTCATACCACTATCTGCTCTCGCAGCGATTCTCATTGCCACGGGCCTCAAGTTAGCAAGCCCGCAGGTCGTAGCAGAACTTTGGCGAGCTGGCAAGTATCAATTTGTTCCATGGTTCGTAACTCTACTTGCAATAGTTTTAACTGACCCACTCATTGGAATCCTCATCGGGCTTGCCGTAAGTACGATATTTATTCTTTGGAGCAATCTTCGAAGGCCGATGCGATTGGTAGTGGAGCGTCATCTTGGGGGAGATGTCACAAGAATTGAGCTGGCAAGCCAAGTCAGTTTTCTCAACAGAGCAGCATTACGAAAGACTTTTGACACGATTGATTCAGGTAAGCAGCTTTTGGTTGATGCACATGATACTGTTTATATTGATCCAGACATCTTGTCTTTGATCAAAGAATATCGAGATGTTATTGGGCCTGCCCGTGGAGTTCGCGTCAGCACACGGGGGTTCCGAGACAAATACGCTATTGAAGATCGGATCGAGTTCGTTGACTTTTCGAGTCGAGAATTACAAGAACAAATAACACCAGAGGAAGCTTTAAGCTACCTTCTTGCTGGTAACCAGCGATTCCGAAACGAACGTCGCCTGAAGCGGGACTTCAGTAGGCAGGCGCGAGCTACTGCATCAAGTCAGCACCCAATGGCAGTCGTACTGAGTTGTATCGACTCCCGAACACCGCCGGAGATTATTTTTGATCTTGGTCTCGGTGATATTTTCAGCGTGCGTGTTGCGGGGAATATTGTAACGCCGGAAGTACTCGGCAGTATTGAGTTCGGTTGCGTTGGTGCCGGTGCAAAATTAATTGTTGTCGTTGGCCACAATCGCTGCGTTGCGGTTCAGTCAGCGATCGATTTCATGCAAGAAAAACAGGACCCCGAGCTCAATAAGTGTGAATATGTCAGGTCTATCGTTCAAAGTCTTGAGTCAGTTCTTCGTGACAGTGAGAGTTCGCAACCAGTGAATACAAAGGGCAATGAATCCATATTTGAAGCAGACATAGTTGTCAGGCAGAACGTCCAGCGGTCTGTGAATGAAATACTGCAAAAGAGTGCATCGATTTTTGAGCTCGTTCACTCCGGTCAAGTGGGTATTATCGGAATAGTCTACGATGTTACCACTGGTGTTTGTCATGTAATGGATGAGACGTCCCGTGGTCTTGGGGAGACTTCATCAATTGATATGCAAAGACAATAAACGACTGGTGAGATAGATACGTATTAATGAGTGATTACAGAGCGAATGAAGGCCTCCGTGACTTCCATTGTCGGAGTAAACCAAGGTTCCCAGTTCCACTCGCTATGGAGTCCACCTGTAAGGTTAAAAATCTCATTCCGGATTCCCACGTCGTCTAATTTTGAACGTATGGTGTTGTGTGCTGATGGGTTGCCTTCGGTAATAAAAAGCATTGGGGGTTCATTTCCAGATACCCAATGTGCCGGCGATGCCTCCTCGTAGGTAGCCGGAATATTTTCTGGGAGATCGCCAAGAAATAACTGATAGTTCGACTCTGGCTTCCCTGCCTCCAGAAAAGCTCGTTCATCGTTCGTTATTGATGGGCCAGCAACAACAATGCACGCAGCCAAAGAGCCTGCTTGTTTCTGGGAGTCTGATGTATCGAGTCCTGCTTCAGGCCCAGCAGCCGCGGCTAGTGCAACAAGATGAGCACCAGCTGAAAACCCCATCAAGACAATACGATCGGGTTGTCCTCCCCATTTTTTTGCATGTTCTCGTGTCCAACAGATGGCGTCTTTTAGGTCGTGTATTGCCGCTGGAAATAAGGCTTCTCCTGACAGTCGATATTCAGGACAAACTACGATATACCCCCGATTGCTGAACCACGCCGCCTTCGTGTGCTCTTTTGACCGATCACCTTTTTTCCATCCACCGCCGTGTACAAGTATGACAACAGATTTGAGTGAGTTCACCTTGTTCGGAATAAAGGTGTCAATATGAAGTGGGCGATCTTTCCGTCGAGCATAGACAATATTATTTGTTTGTTGAACATCTTGAGGCGTTTTAATTTTCTTGTGCGTAATGCTGAGACCCCGATCTGCGTAATACAAACGAAGTTCTTGAAAGTTTTTTGGTCGTGGCCCCTTATCGAATTGAGGCATTTCAGCATTACTGAATGAACACATTAGGCTGATACAGACAACGAATACACGTTTCATTGATTATGGATTTTCCCGAGAAAATAAAGTCGTGGCAGTCTTGTAATGCGGACGATCGATAGCGTGTTGCTGCCACTCAAGCACAAGACTGTCGTAGTCTTTCTCGAGTTCGAGGCGCATGTCTTTTGCCGCTGAGTCATTGATTCTGTTATGCAGTTCAAGAGGGTCTTCTTTAAGGTTGTAAATTTCAGCAGTAGGTTTCATGCCATCGTCGGCGTATGGCCAGTAAATATATTTCCAATCACCTTTTACAAAACCCAGACTAAAGGCCTGCTCGGGTCCCCATACATTGATAAGCGGAACGACGCGATCACGGTGGTGGTTCGTACTGGTTGTATAATTTTTGAGGAGACTGCTGCCATTGCTATGAGTAGGTTTTTTTAGTGCTGCATCAAGAATTGTTGCTGCTAAATCAATGTTGGCGGTTACGGCGTTACATCGATCAGACTTTTTTGGTGATCGGGGGTCATAGATTATGAGCGGGACACGAGAACTTTCTTCATACGGAAGCACCTTTGAACCGTACCCATGAGCCCCGCAGAAATATCCGTTGTCAGATGTGAATATGATGAGAGTCTTGTGATGCACACCGGTATCCTCTAGAGCCTCACGAATCATTCCGACGGCAACGTCCACGGCGTAAATGAGCTGATAATATTTAGCCATAACGTCGTCATATGAGTCGTTGTAATGCCAGACATCAAATCTTTGATACTGTCGTCCACGTCTTGATTGTTCTGAGAAATGTTCTCCACATTCACGCCCAAAATTTGCTGGTTTTGGAAAAGTTTTCCCAGCATATATTTCATCGTAAAGTGGGTCAGGTTGTACCGGCCGATGGGGTGCTTTAAAGCTGATTGATAAACAAAATGGTTTGTTATGTTTGGTAGATTCTTTGATAAAGTCTCTTCCAAATGCTCCGTAGGAGCGAGTTGCATGAGGATATTTTTGTGCATAGTGTTGCATCGATTTATTTCGAGCTGTGATAAATGATGTCTGACCGCCCCCTCCTCCCCAGGTATCAAAGTCGTCCTCAGGATAGCGACCACTCTTTGTTCCATCTGCAATCGTGAATCCAAATTTCCCAGCAAATGCAGTTCGGTAGCCAGCGTTCCGAAGAAGCATCGGATAGCTTTGGTTCCAGTCGTCATTTCTCATTTGTCCATCGCCATCCACACCAGTTCCAAAGTTCACCCCATGTTGATATTCCAAAAGACCCGTCATGACAGTGGCTCTGGAAGCCATGCAAATAGCTGTAGTGTCATAATGTCGATCAAAGACGACGCCGTCTTTGGCGAGGTCATCAATATTTGGCGTGGTGACGCCAGGTGCCTCGTAGCAGCCTAATGATCGTATGTTCTGGTCATCCGTCATAAGGAAGATGATATTCGGACGGTCGTCAGCACATAAATGATTTATGCTTAAGAAAGTAACAAGAAAAAAGACTGCTCTCATGAAGATATTTCCCATGCAGGTAATAGGCAAACTGCTTTTTTGTAATATCCTAACAGGTTCGGAGGGAAGAAAGTGTATGTAGGTCTGCCGCAAACGATAGATAGCGGTCACGGTGAAAGTATTCAATTCAAAGAATGCATTCACGAACCTAAAGGTAACCGTCTCGTATTTGAGGGGATCGTTCAGCCTGGTTGTGGACCAATTTTTCATGTACATCTTTGCCAGGCAGAGGGGTTTGAGGCAAGACAAGGCACCATGGCCTATCAGGTGCGCGGTCATCCGGTGCAATATCTTGCGGCTGGGGACAAAACCGTTTTCGAGCAAGCTGTGCCACATAGATTTTGGAATGCTGGTGACACTGAACTCATTATGAATTCTTGGGCAAAACCTGCGGGTAATTTGCGGCGTTATATGACAATTCTTTTCTTATCAACATCGAAGCGGCATTCAAATACCCCGGCCTTGTTTGATGCGGCCTATCTCACAATTCAATATAAGGGCGAGTTTGACGTTCTCGAAATTCCATATCTCGTAAAATCTCTGCTTTTCCCGGCGGTCTATTGGATCGGTCGAGCGTTTAGAGTCTATAAAAAATATGAGCTTAAGAAGTCAGATGAATGATTGCATGCGAACTTGCGATACAAATTGTGTTCGAGGATTACGTTGTAAGAATAGTGGTCGAAAATTATACCAGAAGACCGAAAGAAATTGTTTTGTCATGGTGAATAAATAATGTGTTGGAAGCCTATCTATTGCCTCGCGATTGTATAAGGTACTCGGGCTAGTCGATGGTATTCAGAGAACGTTTGCTGTTGGAATATGGAGGATTTTTCGCATGTCATTTCGACTTTTTCTTTGTTGTCTGTTTGTGAGCTGTTGCTTGCAGATTAGTGCACAGGATATAGATAAATCAGGCCCCCCGGGGTCAAGTCTGGTGTTCGGAGATGAATTTAATGCCGAGGTGCTCGATGCTGCCATGTGGGGCCTTGGTATTAATGAAAGAAATGTACAGAACACGTCAGTGGACTGCACATATTTGAAAAAAAATATTTCATTCCGTAATGGTTCTCTCGTTTTTACTCAGCGAAGAGAAAATCCGCCTGTCATTGGAAAGACATGGAGTTCTGAGAAAGCGTTTGAGTATTCTTCTGGAGGCATACATACCCATGGTGAATTTGCGCTAAAGAACAATATGTATCTCGAGTTGAGATGTAAGCTTCCAAGTAACAATGGGGGTTACGGTGCATTTTGGACGATGTCTAACAAGGTAGGTGATTGGAAGCCCGAAGATCTCCTTGAAATCGATATGTTTGAATTTATTGGAAATCGTGAAAAAACTCGTTTTTGGAGTGGTCTGTGGTGGCATGATTTTCGAAAAAATGAAGTGCCCAAGACATTAGATGCCCAATACGTGAAGGAACGATCGGAAGACCATTTTTTTGTGAATGAACAGCGATTCAAGGCACACTTTGGGGAAGGCATCAAGGTTGATCATTCACATATTAATTTTTACTCATTCATTACGTTTGGATTGCACGTAACAGACCGTGAGATGAAATGGTATCTCGTCCAAGATGGGCCAGCGTGGCGGTCGGACCCGTATCTCGTATTTCGAGGAGGCACGGTTCACAACAGATCGTACGGCCAAGTGGATGATCTTCAGTGGGAGCGAAACGTGCCAGCAAAAATGAATGCACGTATCATTTTAAATTACGCTTTGAGAAATGCGGAGTGGGCAGGTGGGCCAGCTCTGGAAAGTCAATTGCCTTCAGAAATGCTGATAGATTACGTACGGGTTTATAGAACAATTGCTGAGCAATGAGAGATGAGACGTCGTCAGATGACTATGAGTAAAAATTGGTGAAAAGAAGAAACGGCTTGACAGTGTTTTTATCCACTGTCAAGCCGAACCAGGGGCACCTATGATCAACAACAAGTTGCTCATAGGTTATGACATCTAGTACGTTTGCATGTTGAACAAGTTCGGTCGTGTTGGCTTCTATCCGAAATGCGAATTTCTAAAGTTGCTGTTTTCCCAGTGAAATAAACTCTCCAGAGTTTGTTTGTCCAAATTGCGTTTATATTAATAATCTTATCGTAATAGTATATTTCTCTAGGTAGTGGCCTGTATGAAACCTCTTCTTTCGAATTACCCTTTTGTCGATACAAAAGATATTTATGATGCACGGAAAAAACATGCATCTGTTTGGGGTCCGTTTAAAAGTAAAGTTCAAGGTAAGAAAAAATATCACCTGGTGCATAACCGTTGTGAGTTGCAACGTTCATCGTTGGACTATCTATCATGCACAGCCGGAGTGCACGCAGAGTCCAGTGTTCCTCAAGCGAGATATTTTCTAGTTCTTCCGTTGAATGGGCACCTTGAAGTTGAGGTAAATGGTAAGGGATTCAGTGCAGATGCAACGAAAGCAGTGGTTCAGGTTCCGTGGGAGCATTATAAGTGGCGTTCAGTCCCCATGCAGGCAATTTTCTATGGCCTCGATATGGCTCTTGTGAACAAGTCACTCCCTGACGGTTTCCGTGGGCGTTGTGGCTATACGCTGGAAGGTTCTTACAGAAATGTTTTGAAACAGACGCTTGTTGGTTTTGCTGAATCGTTGGATGATTGGGCAACAGGAACAGTTGGTACCAAGCGGCTGCCGAGTTTTTTCAAGCATATGGAGGCAGCGGTGGCTGCATGCATTGCTGATGGGATTCGAGAGTGGGGAGCAGGAGGTTTTGAAGCTGGCCGAATCGGTCATATGCCACTCATGACCATTCGCACCTTTATGAGTGACAATCTAGAAACAGAAATCACTGTAGGTGACATCGCAGACTCGGTTGGAGTGAGCATCCGAACCCTCCAGAAGGGTTTTGTTGACCACTACTTTATGAGCCCAAAGCAGATGCTGAAAATAATGCGGCTAGATAAGGCCAGGGAACTGCTCAAAGCCAGAAAAAGTCACGTGCATTCTGTGAATGGGGCGTGTAAGGCTGTTGGTTATGGGCATGCTGGACGATTCTCGAAAGAGTATGCCGATCGTTTTGGAGAGACTCCGTCAGAGACATTAAAGCTGACAAAAGCATTATCGCATTGAGCAGAATGTTTCTGAAAACTATTCAAAACCGTTCTTTTTTACGGCCACATGATTTCTATTTCCATGTATAGGCGGCAAGGCCATCGAGTCGGCGAATGAATATCTGGTTGCCGCTTACAGCAAGATATCCCCAGGTATCGTTTTTTGCGACACGTCGTTTATCGAGTAACTGAAACTCATCAGGGTTTGCGGTGATAAGAAGTAATTCACCACCTTCATCAAGTGCAAGTATCTTGTCACCGAGGACTGCCATGCTCTGATACTTGCCATACGGTGTTGTTCGCCAACATTCCTCACCGGTTTCTAAATGAATGCATGCAATTCGTTGATTCCGCAAATGCAGGTAAATATGCCCATCAACAATAACTGGTGAGGACATGTAGGCCTGTGATTTTCCTGACCAAATTTCCTCAAGCGACTTACTTTTATTGGTATGTTTCCAGAGTTGTGAGTGGCCAGAATGCGCACTTGTGAAAATCATTTCATTGTGAACAGTCGGTGTCAGTATATTCATGCCACGAAACGCTTCTATATCCTGCGACCAAAGTTCATTGCCCGACATAGGATCAATTCCTTTAAGAGATTCTCTGGTCTGTATCAGGGCTAGTTCTTTATTTTGTAGTGTTGTAATAAAAGGAGAGCTGAAAGCGCTTCCGAACATGCCGCCCCCATCAGTTGCAGTTCTCCAGATAGTTTCCCCGGTTTTTTTGTTGAGTTTGAGAAAGCCACCTCCCGCTTGTACGAAGACCGCGTCACCTTGTACTAATGGTGAGGACGCGAAGCCAAAGGCGGGTAGTGGTGAATCAAAGCGTTTTTTAAAATCTGCATCCCATTTTTTTTCTCCAGTTTCACAATCAATCGCATAAAGCACGTCACACATGCCAGCAACATAAAGAGTCTCACCGTCACATGCTGGCGTTGCTCGAATCCAGCTTCCATTTGAAGCTGCAAAAAATGGTACAGACATTGAGCCTTCCCATTCAGTCGTCCAGAGTTTATTGCCAGTTGTCCGGTCATACGCATACACAACTTCGCTCGTCTTCTCCTGAGTTTCTGTTGTAAAGACACGATTGCCAACAACGATAGGGCCGGAATAACTTGGACCATGCCCGACTTCCCAAGTTAGTTTGAGATGATTCTCGTCAAGAGAATCAGGCCATTGCCCATTAGCAACCTGGCCGTCGCGCGTTGCCCCTCGCCATTGCGGCCAGTCGGTGGGTAGTAGTTCTGCCGCAAATGAAACAGTACCAAGGATATACAGAAAGTAGCTAAGAAGGTTGAGGCCACAGTGTCTCGCGAAATGTTTCATGAGAGGCCTTTCTGCCTGAGAAAATAAAACCAAAGATTATTTCACGAATAGTCTATTGAAATATTTATAAGACGAACAGTCATAAGTCGGCCTGAATAACATGCGTGTCTTAAAACAAGGGATTGGCTTTTGTTGTTTTATGGTGGAGTTTATTCCGGCTAAAGGGCATTCTGCAGAAGGAGGTTCTGGCTGGAAAGCACTACAATAATAGATGTAATAAAAGACTGATTCCGGATGCCGCCATGCTTTAGGGTTATTCGTGGAGTATTCTGCCGGAGTGATATTGCTGCTTGCCAATCTGTGCGGCGCTGTCAGAGTGGCCCTTTGGAAAATGCTCGAAGAAAGTGGTTAAGGCAGAGTCCGAGTGTAATGTTCGGAAGTAAGGTGCGTTATGAATGTATGCTTCGACAGATGGTAGTGTTGAAGGTACTGATGTTCTTGGTTTATTGTTTCTGCTTCATAGGGTGTCAATGATGTTGGTTTTGAAATTCATGAGAGTGCACGTGGGATTTACAAGAGTAAGTCAGCACATTTTGATATTTTTGCTTTGTGCGGCAGCTGTAAATTGTTCTGTGTGTGATGCAGAGAAGCAGCCAAATGTCCTTGTCTTTCTTATGGATGATATGGGGTACGGTGATATTCGTGCACTGAATCCAGGTGGAGCAGGTTTTGAGACGCCACACCTTGATAATCTTTTGCAATTGGGTGTGACATTTACGAATGCTCATTCGTCTGCGTCTGTTTGTGCACCAACACGATATGCACTGCTTACTGGTAATCACGTCTATCGCGGTCGTAATTCTGGTGGCACTTGGGGGCATTTTTCAGGGAGCCAGATTCTGGCCGGTCAAAAAACGCTTGCTGATGTACTCCAGCACGCTGGCTATACAACAGCATTTTTTGGAAAAAGCCATCTTGGTTCTACGTTTCTGCAATCAGATGGAACGATCGCAAATGGTTTTCAAGATGCCGATCTGAGTCAGCGTTTTCGTGACGGTCCAATTGATCATGGTTTTGAATACTCGCTCACTCTGCCTGCTGGGATTCAAAGCGAGCCATACGCGTTTTTTAAAAATGATCGTCTTGTACGGTGGGAAAATAAGCAGAAGTCCTGGCACCATTTTTCAGACGACAACGTTGCTCGTACTTTTTTTAGAAAAACTGCCAGGGGACGAAAAAAAACAGCGTATGAAATGGATAATTGGAGCACGGAGTCTGTTGGTCCACTCTTGATGCACGATGCCCTCGCATTCATCGATCAGCATGTTGCGATTAGAGGAAATGATAAGCCGTTTTTTCTCTATTACTGCTCCCAAGCGGGACACTCCCCATATGCGCCTCCTGTTTCCTTCAATGTAAAAGATCCACTGAACACAGATGACCTGGCGGCGAGTGGAGCAATTCCGATTGCGGGAACAACAGTTAATAAACGCACAGACATGATTAGGGAGGCGGACGTCGCAATTGGGTTATTTATTGACAAATTGACGTCACTTGGCTTATTCCATGACACGCTTATTGTCTTCACAAGTGACAATGGCGCAGCTGTTGGTCCAGCTTCTTCATGGTCTGAATCGCTTTACCGAGATGCAAAAGATAACAGTGAGTATGGTGGGGATCGCATTGAAGTAGGTATTGAAGGACACGGTAGAGAGCACCGAAATGCGCAGGGAGTTGCTTCAGATGGAAGTCCGTTGCGCGGTGAGAAAGGTTTCGTTTATGAAGGTGGGCATAGGGTGCCACTTGTTATGTGCTGGAGTCAGAAGATACCGGGTGGACGAAGAATACGAGATCAGATCATTGGGCTTCATGATCTTTTCAGAACATTATGCGGACTTGCCAGTATTTCAGTGCCAGCTGATCAAGCTAATGATAGCTATGATTTTACTGAGGTGCTGACAACCAATGGAATAGAAGCACCCTTGGTTCGAGAATCTCTCTACATTCAATCGAATAGGCCTTGGGAGCAAAATATAAAGAAGAGTTTTAATACCTGGGCGGCATACGGTGTCACTACGGAAAACAACTCTACGGACATTTGGAAAGCAGTACTCGAATATAATATGAAAAATTTTGATGGCAGGAGTTATGCAAAATGTGTCGAACTGTTTCATCTGAGTAGTGATCCGTCAGAATCTCAGAATCTTTCAGCAGACGTTGTTCGGCGAGTTGCTTTGGAAGCGAAGTTTCACGACATGGCGTCCGGTGAACAAACGGTGAATGAAGAATGAACTGAAAAAGAGTTTTTCATGATTATGTTTCGGATGAGTCAATGTTTTTATGTATTCGGTGCTAGGTGTGTCATCCTGTTCGCTCTGTTTCCGTTGCTTAGCTGGCCTGCCCGGGGGGAGAATAGACTTTTGGCATTGCAGAAAGATCTCCCACTGCACCCGGCAGTTACAGCTTTTTTTAATAATGACGATGAGTTCATCAGCGAGGTCGTCATCCCAAGTATGGAAAGAGAACGTAAGGATGAAATACATTTAAAGATTGTTTCGAGTGCTGGTACTCCGTTACAAACATGCCGGGTTTCTGCTGAATTGCAGAAGCTTGATTTTCTTTTCGGCCACTGCAATCTGGCAACAGAAAAAAATTCGAGAAACCGACACCTTCTGAACAGTCTTTTTCACTTTACTTGTCCGGAGAATCTTACGAAATGGAAAAACTACGCGCCCGATCTAGGGGTGTATGACTTCTCGAAAATTGATTCCATGGCTGAATATTGTGATGCCAATGAAATCGGTATCGAGTGGCATTTTCTTTCGGGATACCATCCGGAATGGTTCACCTCTTTGCAGACAGATGCTGAGAAGGCAGCAAGCCAACTAGCGAACTGCAGGGCTGTTCTCAATCGGTATCAGGACGAGGTGAACTTCTTTCAGGTTTTTAATGAAGACTGGCATACTCACATCCAGAGAGCGAAAGTTTTCTGTGATCAGACCGAACTATTCAAAACACTTCGAAAAGAGTTTCCAGAAGTTGAACTCGGTGTGTGCGACTGTTGGTCGTTCAACAAAGAAAACCGTTTGCCCAGCGTTGAGGAGGTAACGTCGCGTTACCCCGGAATTAACTTCGTCTCGATGCACGCGCATAAACCACGTCACTTGTGGGCAAGCCCTAAAGAAATGTTCGATACATTCGAGCAGTACAAAGACAGTGACGTAAAGATTCACATTACAGAATTTGGGATTATCAAAGGAGAAATAGAAGGCATCTATCGTACGGGTGACTGGGATGATGCCACTCTTGCTGAGTACTTCGTCCAGGTAGCTGCAACGGCTTTTAGTCACCCGTCGGTGCGAGTTCTTAACCTTTGGGCGAATTACGATAAATTCACAGGCAATCGCCTGTTTAGTGAGAACGGAAAGCCAACCGAGCAATACGATGCACTAAATAGTCTTTTGAATCATAAATTAAGCACGCGCGTAGCTGGTAAAACGGATCAGGATGGAGCATGCGTTTTTGATGGTTTCCACGGTCGGTATAAACTGTCAGTAAAGTCTGACTCGGGGCGAGTGTTCATTGCGCAATTTAATGCCGGACGGCAAGCATCGCATATTGAAATAGTGATCGATGAAATTGATGGTACCGCATATGCAACGACTGACTGATGATATACAACGCCGAAAGGATAGGATGCGGGCCATGGAAGGCATCAGTTCTAGTCCTATTTTTCTTCGACAATTGAGACGGTTCCCGAGTTGAGGTCATAGTAGGCACCAACAATCTCTACTGAGCCTTTGTTTTCGAGTGCTTTTAGGATCTCACTTTCTTTTCGGATCATCCTCACCGCCATGCGAATGTTTTCACAACAAATGTGTGCAACATACTCAGGGTTCGCGCTTGTCTTGTTCCCGCTAAAAGGTTGTGCCGTTTTAAGAGCAGGGCGAATCTTGGCCAGCATCGGTGTGATATTTCCTAGCTGAACGTTATCAATAGCTGCTTGGACAGCACCGCAGTGAGTGTGGCCCAGTACAATAATAAGTTTTGCGCCTGCTACGTGACACGCAAACTCCATGCTGCCGAGAATGTCTTCATTGATAAAGTTGCCCGCAACACGAGCTACAAAAATATCCCCAACGCCACGATCGAAAACATCTTCAACAGGAATTCGACTGTCGAGGCACGACAGGATTACAGCCTTAGGGAATTGTCCAGCATACGCTTCTCGAACTTGCTTCGAGTGGTTTCGTTCTGTCAGGTTGTTTGATACAAATCGACTGTTGCCCGCCATAAGTTCATCCAAGATGTTCTGAGGCGTAAGCTGAGCTTGTTGTTCTTGCGTAAGGACATTGGGTGCGGGCTCAGTGGCTCTGGTTTTATCAAGGGTTAGAAGGAACGCCGAAGTGCACACGATTAAGGTCAAAATAAAGCGGGTCATGGTAGCAGTTCCGTTGAAAGCTAAGGTGACATAATACAAACGATTTGTTGTTGCAGGTTTAAGGTTTATAAACTTTGTTCCCACAATGAAAATCTAGTATAACGAAAACAAACAGCCTAATTTTTTTCCGTTTCTGTTAGTGAAAATAGCTCTTTGATTTTTTCCCACGTACGCAGCCGATGGTCTCTGCCGAGGCCGTGCCCACGTGCCGGATAGACTGTATGGGTCTTGGGGCCACTAATTCTGTTAAAAGCTGAAAAGCTTGTTGTTGGGGGACAAATCCGATCTTGTAGCCCAATGCTCATAATAGTCGGACACGTAATTCGTTGGCACAGGTTCATCGTGTCAAAGTAGCTCATTATTTTCAAAGTATGTGACCATGAGCGATGTTGTTTTCCGTTTAGCCATTCATCCATTTCGTCCCACTGTGTGAGTTTAAAGTAGTTTGTCCAATTGCAGAGGAATGGTATGTCTGCAACGCAGAGATCGACTCGGTTATCGAGTGCCGCTGTTGCGAATGCAAAGCCCCCCCCTTGGCTTGCTCCCCATACTGCAAGTTGTTCTTGGTCAACGATATCGAGAGAACAGAGGAAATCAACGGCACGAATGCAATCAAGGTAGGCACCGCGGTAAAAGTATGTGTCTCGGTCATCAAGCCCCCGCACCCAATAGTCTTGAGGTTTGCCAGAAACATTATCTTGACTGTTACCATGTCCACGAGGATTGAAAGAAAATACAATCAGGTCTTCTTGAGCACCAACAGGCTTCATGTTTTGTCCATAACCGGGCACTCGAAGAATAGCGGGAAAGACTCCGGTCTTATTTGGCACCTGAAGCCATCCTCGAACACACACTCCTCCGAAACTTTTCATAGAAACCTCATAAATTTGTATGTCTGTTCGAGTTTTGTTTGGCCGATGTGCCATCTGGAACGCAGGTGCCACTTCCGCAAGCTGATTCAGTGATTTTTCCCAGAAAATAAAGAAATCCTTTTCTGCTGTGAGAGGGCTCGTAATGTTTTCTAGGTCTGATCCAATGCGATAGGTTGCCTTTATAGGAATGTCACTTTCGGATATCTGGAACTGACACTCGATGTCTGCGAACCCAGGGCAGGGCATTGAGAGTGTGTGCTTGCAAGAAATGCTTTGACGACTCTCTAGAGAGATGCGTTCTTCAGTTGGCCAAGGTGATTTGAAAAAAAGTGACCGGACGTTCCATGTAAGTGTCCCAGTAAGAGGCTCATTTTTTCTATTTTCGATAGAGGCTGTCAGCGTCACTGGTTTCTGCTGTACAACAATGCTGTCGTTTGATGTGATTGAAATACGAGCAATTCGATTTTGCCCGAAAGAAGTTTCTGCCCCCATGTGAAAAAGAAATGTAAGAAGGCAGAGGTTTGCGAAGTGTGTGTATGTTGAGCGCACAATCATTTGACCCAGCGGTATCATTATCCGTTTCAAAATGCCGCCTCAGTGTTGCCGGGTTTAGTTAGAAAGTTCACGTATTATGTACAACTACGGTTTGTTTGTCATTGTTCTATCTATTCCTTGTGTTTGTTTTGTGGAACCTGTTCATGCTGAGCAGCCACCCAACGTGATCATCTTTCTTGCTGATGATATGGGACTTGGAGATACAAGTGCGTATCAGGATTGGACGAAGAATCCGGATTCGTTGCAGCTTTCGACACCAGCGATGGAAAGGCTCGCAATGCAAGGTGTTCGCTTTACGGACGCCCATTCACCATCAAGTCGGTGTTCTCCAACAAGGTATGCCCTACTCGCAGGACGTTACTGTTGGAGAACTCGACTCAAACACTGGGTTCTGTTTGGCGTTCATTGTCCTCCTCTCATCGAACGAGAGCGTATTACATTGCCAGAGTTTCTACAGGCTGCCGGTTATAAAACAGCAATGTTTGGAAAGTGGCACCTCGGCTTGACATACCGCAATAAGAAAGGAAGTGCAGCCACGGGATGGGACGATGCTGATCTCACCCAGCCTCTTGCTGACGGTCCTTGCGATCATGGGTTCGATGTATTTTTTGGCGTATCCCGAAGTCACGGAACGTCTGGTCCAGATGGGCAGAAGAAGAACAGTTCGACGCAACGAATTGGCCCTGGCTGGATCGATGGACGATCGGTTCTTGGTGCGACGGGTGATGGGAAGAAACTGGATGGATCGTATCGGCTTCATGAGGTTGGACAAAGACTGGATGCAATGGCACTCAACTTTTTGGAGCAGGCTGCATCTGAAACACAACCTTTCTTCCTCTATTTTGCATCTCCTTCGAATCACAGCCCGTACACACCATCTGAGGATCTAGGAGGAAATCCGGTTGTTGGTGCCAGTACGTTCAAAAGTGGCAAATCAACAAAGAGTAAGAGGCTTGATTTTGTGTATCAAAATGATGTTCATATTGCACGGCTACTTGACTTTCTGGACAGAACTCCTGACCCACGTCGACCGGGCCACATGCTTCGCGATAATACGTTGTTTCTCTTTTCAAGTGACAACGGTGCTGAGCAATCATCAAAAATTTGCACTGGGCCGCTTCGCAGTCATAAGGGATCAGTTTATGAAGGCGGGCATCGCGTGCCTTTTCTTGCTTGCTGGCCACATGGAAGCGTAGGAGATGGTCGAGCAGAAACTCCGGGTCGTGACTGTTCAAGGCTGTGTGCTCTCAACGATGTGTTTGCAACGGTAGCCGAATCCATTGGCAAACCACTTCCACCACTTCATGGTCATTCGTACGGAGCAGAAGACAGTATTAGTCAGCTTGCAGCGATGCAGGGGATGATGACTGACCCACGTGCGGCAATCTTTCCGAATGATCACAAGGAGGCGTCAAAAAAAACATCAGACAAGAGGGCCTGGGTTGCGGTACGGTCTAATGCAACACCACTTGCTGGACAGTGGAAACTTTTTCTTGATCATCGTTACGCATGGCAACAAGAACTATTTCCTCAGGAGCTATACAATCTCACGGATGATTTGATGGAGAGTGAAAATCTTCTTGATGATCCGGAATATAGTCGTGTTGTTGAATTTCTCCTCGAGCAGGCACGAACCGCTGAAGGAGATGAAGGCTATACAAGGCAGCCGGTAAAGTAATGAACGAATTTCAAATAATCCTTGCATTGTGTTTTGCAAGGTAATTTTCAGGAATCAATATCCGATGAGGCAGGTGATGAAAGTATTGAGTCAAAGACAATCCACAAGTATTTCTCTAATGGCTGCTTGCGTTGTCTTTTGTTCGGTTTGTGATGCACGTGAGCATAGTGGAAATCGGCCTCATATCGTGCTTGTGATGGCAGATGACCAAGGATGGGGGCAGACAGGCTACTATGGACATCCGTTCCTCAAGACACCGCATCTTGATGATATGGCTGCACATGGTCTTCGACTTGATCGTTTTTATGCGGGGGGTCCAGTGTGTTCGCCGACTCGGGCAACGGTACTTACCGGGCGAACACATGAACGTACTGGTGTGATGTCACACGGATACCCGTTACGTTTACAGGAAAAAACTATTCCTCAGGTACTCGCTAAAGTCGGTTATGTTACGAGTCATTTTGGTAAGTGGCATTTGAATGGAATTCGAGGAGCTGGGATCCCAATTTTACAAAACGATGAACGCCGCCCAGACGCGTTTGGGTTTCAGCACTGGCTTTCGGTAACAAATTTTTTTGATATGCATCCATTGATGGGCCGTCGTGGTAAACCCGAAGGTGTTTTTGAAAAAAAGAGAGGGGATTCTTCAGAGGTAGTCGTATCCGAAGCTCTTCGTTTCCTTCAGGAACAGCTTGTAAAGGATCCTGAGGCACTAACATTCACAGTGATTTGGTTCGGAACACCACACTCTCCTTGGGCATCCTTAGAATCAGACAGTGAACCATTCGTTCAGCTGTCTTTTCAGGCTCAAAGGCACTACGGTGAACTTGTAGCAATGGATAGAAGCGTCGGTACGCTTCGTAGTGGTCTTCAAAAGCTTGGTATCGCAGACAATACGCTCCTATGGTTTTCATCAGATAATGGGGGGTTGCCGAATAAAGATTTTCAGCCAACAGTGGGTCAATTAAATGATTCGGTAGATGGCATGGTGCCATTACGTGGTTCCAAGGGAACACTCTACGAGGGAGGGTTGCGAGTCCCATCTATCATTGAGTGGCCGTCACGAATTGAGCCAAAAATTTCACAATTTCAGGCTGGTGCATTCGATATGTTTCCGACGATTCTCGACGTTGTGGGGCTTCCGGAAGAAACAATGTTGCCGGTACATGACGGTGTCAGTTTGTGCCAACTCTTTGATGGTGAACCGAGTGAACGTAATAAGCCGATGGGTTTTCGTTGGAACGGTGGTGGTGCCTGGATTCACGGGCGATATAAATTAGTTGTCTTAAATACAAAGAAGTCCAAGCAGAACAAGAGTTCTCAGGAACTGTTTGATCTTGTAGCCGATCCTACGGAGTCTAAAAGCATTGCTCAGGAAAAGCCTATTATTTTCAAACAATTAATGCGTGAGTATGTATTGTTCTCCGAATCCATTGATAAAAGCATGCGTGGCAAGGACTATCCTTTGGGGAGGCTGAACGAGCCTGACCCAGAGCCCAAACGATGGGCATCGGATGAAACTATTTACACTCCTTTTCGCAAGGTATTCGAAGAAGAGCAAAAGCTTTTAGAAAAACTTACCAAGCCGGCTAAATCCGATTGATGCAGTCAGGCAGACTGGCTTAGTTTGTCACATTTCTGAATAAGCTTTTGGTACCAGAACATGTTTATGAATCTTGCTAACTGTTCCCTTATATTTTTCAACCTTACTAAGAACTTTCCACGCCGGATGGTCTCGGAATGAGTTCCATGACGCAAGTCGTGCATCTTCGTTCGGATACACCGTGAGATATGTGAGATTGGGTGTGAATGGACCGACCAAAGCTTGCCCAATAAAGATTGGGATGATTCCACAGTCGATAAAAATAGGCACCTCGCCGTTGTTAAACATTTCAACTTTGAGTTGTCCTAATTTCTCATTAGCACTTTCGTAGGTTCGTAATTCGTAGACGCGATTCTTGTTTGCAAGGATACCCGCTGGGACTTTTACCTTGGGCCAGCACTGCATAGCAACTAAGAGTTCACTCGATATCCGTTCGTAGCTTTTTTCCTGATTGCCATGAGTGAAAAATACTGCAGCATCATTCTGATACTCTTCATCAGATTGAATCACTTCACGATTTTGTGTCATTGCTGATGGGTCGTCGTGAGGAATGATCACAAAAGTTGTCTTAATCTCGATTTTATCAGTTGACGCGTTTGTAAACACACCAATAGGTCCGATGCCGTGACGTTTTAGGCAAGGCAATAAAGCATTCGATAAGTACTTGTCGATCGCTCTTTCATCACCACTGTCACCGAGGAGATATCCTCGGACTTCGTACACTTCAGCCTGAGTGTCTGCAGGCAAAATGCAGGAAGTGACACAGTATGCAGCCAGCAGTGTTGCAGTTCGAAACAACATGTTGTTCATATAGATACATTTCTCTGTAACTGGAGATGAAGGAACTCAGTAATACATAATTGTACGGTTGGTAAAGGTGTACAGTTTTGTGGTTTTCGGTGCATGCCTGTAACTGACAGAACTATTCAAGCAGTAAAATCACTTTGTGTCGATGTTCTTCTTATTACGGCTTGGGACTGTTGGGCGTTCTGTTTCAACAGCATCTTTGTATTTCATTAAGAGTGACTGCCTGATGGACTGATAGTCCGGTAGTCCAAGAAGGTCTGTGTCTTCATGTGGATCATTCTGTAAGTTGAAAAGCTTTGTCGGTGTAAAATGAGAGCGTTTTTGGTCACTCTGCATAATTAATTTATAAGGCGTTTCTCGAATCATGACTTCGCACTGTGAGCCTGCCTGCTGCAGAAAGACATTTCGTTTCTCGAACAGTCCCTTGCCCGTAAATAAAGGAAGTAAATTGTTTGAGTCCAATGCTTGATTGTTCGGGATTGTTGTGCCCACCAAGGCGGCGACCGTTGCGATAATGTCCTGATTACTAACCAGTTCTTTCGTGATGCCGGGAGTAATCTGGCTTGGCCACACTGCGAAGAAGGGAACGCGATGCCCTCCCTCAAGTGGAGAGTTTTTATTGCCCCTCCATCCACCATTGGATTGATGACCTTTTTTTCCAGCTGGCTGATCGGCGAGACCACCATTGTCCGAGGTGATGATGAGGAGGGTGTTGTCGTATTTGCCAGTCGCATGCAGGGCGTCGACAATGCGTTTGACCTGCATGTCAAGGTCAAGAAGCATGTCGAGGTGGTTTGTTGGAGTCTGCCCCATAATCTTTTTCCCGTCAAAAAATTCGGGGGGACAATGTGGAAGGTGAACCATTGGTGAACAGTAGTACAAAAGAAATGGCCTGTCGTTTTGGCCAGCATCCAATATGAAATCAACGGCTTTTGCTGATAGTCGTTGACCCATTGCACGGGAGTCCCACTGGGAGTCACCTAGGCCGGGCCCCTTGTCGGTGATATCTTTAGGATGAATGGCAGTGTTTTCATCGAGATAAATAATTTGTGAGTCAGCAGCGAGTGGACTCCACGTCTGGTTTTCGTAAAGCAAATAAATTGGACCTTGAATTCCGCATGGAGATGTGAAGTCATAATCAAAACCACAATCTTTTGGTCCACCTGAAATCCACCGAGTTAAATCGACTTTCCCAGTAAGGTCACCATTCTTTGGGCCGCGATAAAATTCGGCACGTCCTGGAATGAGAAAGTCACCACCTAAATGCCACTTGCCAATAAATCCTGTTTTATAGCCAGCGTCACGAGCAACTGTTCCAAGGGTTGCATGTCCAGTTTGAAAAGCAGTTTTACCAAAAGTGCTCCAAACACCCCACGGGGCGTAGGAGCGGTAGTTGTTGTTTCCACTCATAACGGCATAACGAGTTGGAGCGCAGAGCGACGTGGCTGAGTGCCCGTCAGTAAACCAGAGCGAGTTTGAGGCGAGACTATCGAGGGTAGGAGTCTCAACAACTGGCGTCTTATTTTGAATGGTTTGAACGTAGAAGCTGATATCACCAAGTCCTAGGTCATCTGCCAAGATGACAATAACGTTGGGGCGACTTTCAGCTGCGAAAATGGTGCATGAGCTGAAAAAACTGATTGCAGTCAGCAGAATGGATGGGATTCGATGACACTTGATATTCATTGCCAAAGTACCTTTTCGGTGTACGATTTTCTGCGGCGCTGTATCCGACCGACAGTATTAGCGTTTGGAAGGAAGCCATGCCGTACGATGCGCAAAAAATAGGAAAAAATAAAAATCTAGTATAAAATGAGTCTAACAATTTCTTGAGGTGAGAAATGGTGTGTTGTTGCGAATTTAATTGACCTGGAGGTACCACATGTTCCGTCATCTATGTTTTTTAGTTATTGGCTTCTGTGCTGTGGCTTCAGCATCTTCTGCGAGTGCCCAGTCGTGGAAAAATGCAGGCTCAAAAGCAGCTGGATATTATTCAGAATATCATGGTCACAGTTCTCATAGTCACTTATACGGTGCTCAGTCTCATGCAAAGCACTACAGCAATTATCTTTCAACAGCCACGACAGTAGACCCATCTGTTGCTCGTATAGCTCATGATTCAATTGGAAATCATCTTAATAAAACACAGCAGCACCTCAGTCAGATGAAAGCCCAGCTTTCAGCCCATGAAAATAAGGAAGGCGTCGAATCTATTTCAGAAATAGAGGGTCATTTGCAGGATGCACGATTGCACCACGCGGATCTCAATAAAATCACAATTCAAAAACCTATTGATTCAAAGGCTGCGAAGGCAACTGTTGGCAGTCTTCAGTCGTCTATTAACAAAGCGATTGCTGGTCATGCTAGTCTTCTTGAATCACTTGGTATCAAAAAACCAACACAAGACGAAAAAGAGAGCAAGTAGTCCGCCCTCAGGCATTTTGTCAGTCGTTAGCACGTGTTCTCGAAAAAAATCGTTGTGTTCAATGATCCTTTGAGTCGCGTTTCGAGAAGGTCAGCGATACTTATATTTTCGGTTCAGAGTACAGCCGTGAAGCTACTTGCTTCGGGGCATGTCTTGTCGAGATAATTTTTACAGTTCAGGTATGTGTACGACCACTGTCGAGTTGGCGGCCTAAGTTATATTTTTTAACCGAACTCACAGTAGTCGGTTCATCGAATGCATTAGGACAAGAAGTCATGCGTATTCCGGGCCTTAAAAAATTTAGATATGTACTGACGCAGAGTGAAAGCCAGCTAGCGAGACTGCAAGACCTGCTTTCAATAACGTGTCGTAGTCATTAGACGCTATCACGCGCTGCGTTTGAGTGGTATTTTTCGACGGCGGTGTGGTCGACCAGTGCGGGCATGCCCTTCGTCGTATCGAAGTAGACGACTGGAATTTGAAGAGACCTCATTTGATCTCTGTATCGTTCCAGCAGCTTGGCTTCGCATGAGTCCAGAGAGTTCACGAAACCGGGGAATATATATTCCAAATTGCAGGAGCGCAACGAATCTTCCCACTAAAACTGGCAGGGTGCCAAGTGGTGCTCGTACTATCGCATGGCGAAAAATTTCAACAACGTGTAGCACTAGGCTCTGTAGAATTGGCTCGGCTGCAATTGAACGCCAGAAAAGCCGTTCTCCATACAGACCGGCCTTGAATGCTGGCTGCGGATGATGTCGTTCAGGGGCTGCAATAATCTTTGACGTTGGTTCAAAAACAACGCGGCCGCCTGTTGCGTGTAAAGATATTGCCATGTCAGCGTCTGCATACTCATCGCCGCAGGCAGGACAAAATCCGAATAGAAGTCGATCAATCATTTGGCGACTCCAAAAGCCCGCCTCGAGTGTAGGGCCTGAGGGTAATGGATAATCTTTCGTATGAAATCCTTGGATCCGTGAAGTATCACCCCGCGGTCGCAACATGACACGTCTGCCACCGCGACCTACTTCGATACCAGTGGCTACTATTCGATCAGTATCGTCAGATGCAACTTCAAGTGAAACTACAGCAGCCACCTGCTCGTTGTTGAAATGCTCGACTGCTGCGTCAGTCCAGAATGGAGTCGCACGCCATCCAGCGGCTAAAATATGTACGATTCGGCCCGTGCTAGCAGCAAGTCCCAGGTTGATACACGCAACCCGGTTCGAACCAATTGGTGCCTGAATAAAGCGGACTTCCTCACCAACGCTCCACGGATCATGGTACCCGAAGCCGAGGACAACAACAATTTCTGAATTCTCTGGTCGGTTTTCAAGGACACTCACAAGAGTTTCCTCGAGAGTCGTCTCATCTCCAGGTGCTGGAATGATGATCGATAGCCGCGGATGTGGTGCCGTAGTGGTCGGCATGATGGCCGTACCCCGTTAGGATCAAAGGAACCGCATTATGCGGCAACTCGCTGCGGTTGCAGGTCGTTGAAAAGATTGACCGTATGAAGCATCTCACCGTCAGCGTTATAAAACTGCACAACGCCACAGTCGATCAGCCACATTGCGAACATTTCAGTTACTCGATAGCACCGTGCAACACAGCGGCCTCGGTCGATACGAATATTTTCTTGTAGATCGACTGCATCATCGGTTTCTGCGCCCAGGTCAACAAACAAACGGCTTACCATGTCGCGCACGTCAGCGGCATTCAGATGTAAATGCATTGCAGCAACCTCCTGTTGCGATAAAATTCTCGATGACCTCATGTCATACTGGAAGGTGGAAACCGTAACGATCTAACCTGCCGTGATGGAAGGCTAGTTTTTGACTAATCTTCTTTCCTATCCATACTTCAAAATTCGGCATAGCTGTTCAAGCCAAATCAAGTGTGAGTGCGAAGCCGGATTATTCGCCCCGATCCCCCATCTCAGCCCATTTTTCCACAAATGATGAAACAGCTTGGAAACTAGGGGCAGATAAACATCTTTGGAGGACTATGCCCATATAAATAGCCGGTTAGGGACAGGCGAACGAAGAACGGTTTTTTTTGAGCTCAAAGGCGTTCCGTCCAACGAAATTGTCCATATCGCGATTCCACAAGTGTCTTCACCTCATTGCTTGGCCACGTCGTTTTGGTATTCCAAGCGGAAAAAGCAGTTTGTACCGCGTTATCAATTTGTTTGCGACCTATGGAGAGGTTGGCCAAAAATTCTTCATGTTGTCTTTCCATTCGGTATTGCGGTTCTCGAGGTGGGTGTTGCAGAAGCTGTCCAACAAGCCCAAGCGGAAATGAATCCAAAAGGGTGCCGTGGTACAAGACACTGTGTCGCCGAACCCGGAGGGCGTTTCCACTAACTTTCTTTACGCCTTCGGCCGTGGAGATGACTAAATCAGAAGTCCCTTCTCGGACAACAGGTTTTCCTACTTTTGAAAGTTCTGCAGCTAACGGTTCAAGCATGGAGGCGTGTATAGCATCAAGTGATGGTTTGTCTCTAAAGGGAGTGATGACAGACCACATGACACAGCCAGGACCAAGAATAACTGTTGCACCACCACTTGGCCGCCGCAGTACAGGAATATCGAGTTTTGCACATACGTCACGATTCACTTCTTGGCATAATTGACTTGATGAGCCAAGAACAACTGCTGGCGCAGTTGCCTGCCACGTACGAACTACCGGGTTTGTTAAATCACCGATTTCCGCCTGATTTAAGAGCGCCTCGTCGACAGCAAGCTGTTCAGCAGCGGTAATCAGTGGCGGAAGTATCGATTCATCAAGCCAGTGTGCATTACTTCCGTTTATTTTTGTCACAATACATCACCTTCTAGATGAAGAGTCTATCATGATATGGATCATGGTATGTTCCACCTTTGTCATGCCATTTAAGAAGCTTTTTCACTTATCCACACTCTCTCCAGATTCATAATTCATGGCTACGTCTCCAAATCAACCAATTAATCCCGATGACAGTCTTCCGCCGGTTGAACCACCGAGTGCAGCTTTCTTGGTTCAGTTGTTTCTTGTTCCAGGAGTTATAGTTGCCATTATTGTCTGCGTCTGGTTGGCGTTTCATTGGCTAGCTCACCTTGGGAATGACCCCCAAGCATATGTGCGAACGCTTCGTCGTGCCAATGAAGGACGTTGGCAGGCAGCACTTAATCTGGCAAATGATCTTCGTGGTCCAACTGGATCGGGGCTTAAGTCAGATACAAAACTTGCTTCTGAATTAGGCAGTATTCTTGATGATGAAGTGGGTAGTGGGCGGATCGGTGAGCAATCCGAAACGTTACGCCTCTATTTGTGTCGAGCACTAGGCGAGTTCACGGTTCCCGAGGCATCGCCGGCACTTGTTCGACGAGTCATTGAAACGAATGATGACGCGACGACTCAAGCAGCAGTTGAAGCCTTGGCTGTCTTGTCGACGAACCTTGAGAATAGTGGTCGATCTTTTAGAGACCAAGATGCTGTCGTTGATGCAGTCTTATCTGCATCGATGTCGACCAATTCAGGAGTTCGAAATGCATGTGGATTCACGCTAGGTGTTCTTGGGGGTGAAAAGAGCGTTGTGGGTTTATTGCGACTATTAGGAGATCCAGCAACTGATGTTCGGTCAAATGCAGCGCTTGGCTTAGCGAGACTAGGTCAAACAGATGCGTACGAAACACTGTCGGAGATGTTGTCTCGTCAAGACGTTGTATTGAGCAGTAAGGCCTCCGCTGATGAAATGCAATCAGAGCGATACAAGCGAGCGCTGATTGTTGTAAATGCGTTACGTGGCGTGACTATGCTCGTTGACGCAACAAATCAGCCACCGCCCACAGGTGTCACCACATTGATTAAAGACTTACAGCAAGATTCTGTCGCGGAAATCCGAAGTAGTGCGGCTGCAGTCATTCTGAAAATTAACCGTATTGTGGAATAAGCCCATAGTGGCATCGCGAGTCAATAGTCGAGAAACTCATCAAGTGCTTCACGAAGAGCCTCGGTGTCAGGTTCGATGCCTGTCAGACTACGAAAGTTAATTGCCATCGTCGCTGTTGTAACTTCAAGACCATCGACCTGGCAGGAGTTGGCGGCTGTGGCTGCTTTGAGTATTGGGGAGGCTTTTGGATCAAGTGATGTGTCGACTACAACAAGGTCTTCTCGGAGTTCAGGCAAATGAAAGTTGGGCGGGAAAGGCCGAATCTCTTCTGTGGCAATCACGATATCTACCGACTCACAAGTTGGTGGCAATTCATCTTCAACAACTGTTGCGTGGCCTCCTTCAATTGTGTTGACAGCGTCTGCAAGACCCTTGGCCTGACCATCCCAAGGGTCGGCAATGGTGATTCCTGAAGTTCCGGAGAGTGTCAATTCGAGCGCAAGAGAACGTGCGAGAAGATTCGTCCCGAGAAGAAGTATGTTTGTTGTCGCAGGGTCGACGTGCAATCGAATTGAATCTAATGCGCCTCGACCAAGTGTAAGATGGCCAACAAGTTGCCCATCTTTCGTGCATTCTAAGAGGTTGCAGCCTGCTGCAAACTGGGCAGCCGGACTGGCTGATGTAGTCAAATCAATTGCAGGCTCTCGTAACGGACCAGCAAGTATGCATCCACGAAAGCCTAACGCTGAAATACCAGCAAGTGCGTCGGCGAGACGAGATGATGCGGCCTCAAGAGTCAGGAATCTCCAGTCGAGCGAGTCGCGTGCAACAACTCTCTCGAAGAGAAACTGCGCAGGGTTACCAGCAGCCGGGTGGCCGAGGAGAGCGATAACTTCCTGCAATGCCGGATTTGTCATGACATTCAGTACCGAAGATTTCTTTAGCTGGATGATTGTTGAAGAGAGTAATAGTTGAACGAAACCTGTTGATTCACTACATGCTCTGATTATACAGGCTGTTCGATTACTGCTACAAATCGTGGATCATTTCGAATCGAGTCAAAGTCACTTTCGCAACTTGTGAGTGACCGGAAGCGGTCATCGGATGCAATCGCTTTGGTCAAATATTCAATCGCAGCGTGGACATTTCCTGCAAGTGAATGATAGCAGGAGAGGTTATACGCGAGAGCCGGTTCATTTTCACAATAGTCTATGCCATCGGCAAGTACATCAATTGCTTCCGAGAGTTGACCCAACCTTTTCAAGCACCAACCAAATCCAAGCCACCCTGCCATCGAATGAGGATTTTCACGAACTACACGTTGATAATAGGGAAGAGCGTCTGAAAAGTGACAGAGCGCTCGAAGTGCCTCGGCTCGAAGAATAAGTGCATTGCCAGAGTCGTGTTTCGGAGAGAGTTGATCGAGCGCATTAATTGCATTTAGCAGTAATTTTTTGGCAGGCTCTGAGACACCAGCCTCTGGTGTCATGCTGAACTCTGCGAGTTCAATGTATCCAGTTGCCTGTCGGAGTAATCCAGAATCGCGTAGATTTTCAATCGAATTATTTAGGTGAGATATGGTCATCTCAAATCCTCGAAATGAGCTAGGTGCCGTCTGGTTCATTTTAGAAACAAAGAGTGATTTATGGAGATTGCCCCTCTCATTTCTACGGATTGAAGCCCATATGGTTCGGATTCACTGCAAAACGGGTTGTTTTCAGCAAACGAAAAGAAAATTTCGAGTTTGTTGTACGGAATTGGTTGGCAATCGACACTATTACTAATAGCTAACAAATGTTGCGTTATTTTACATGGCCCACTATCGGCGTCGTGCTGGTCGTGCTGTTTGTTGACCAGAGTTTTTTTCTGTGACTATCGGTATTAGGCAATAAAAATGCGATTGACTGTGAGAACATTATTGGCGTGGCGAGACCACATGCTTTCAGAGGCTGACCAGCGAGACCTCGATGAAAAAGTTTTGTCTCACGTGGCTGCCCAAGAGATTGAGCAACGAATTGAAAGAGTGCTTGGGAATCTCGACATGCCATCACCACAAGTTGATGCAACCGGTTTGTCTGCAAGCGCAAACAGCATGGCAGAATTTCTTGATAATGCGTTACCGGAGGACTGCCTCGGTCCCTTTGAGTCAAATTGTATCGAATCCGATGTACAGTTGTGTGAGGCAGCTGAGTGCCATCACCTTCTGTCAGAGATGCTCGGGCAGCAGGGGTTGATTGAGGGGTTGCCTTTAAACGAGCGTCAAATGTTGGTGAAATTAACAGAAGCTAAAGCCACTTTGTTATTAGGCCAAGAAGGGCAGGCAGCTGACATAGATAATGCACGTTCCATGCGGGTAGAACTCGATGCAATTGATGCAGAATCGAATGTTGAAACGTCACAAGGCGTTTTGGGACTGCGGGAAAAGAAGCAGCATTTTGCACCGGTGGCCCTCATTGTTGCAGTAGCTCTGCTCCTTCTTCTTGTGAGTGCTTTTGGTTTTCAGCTCTTCAGTGCCTTTGGGAACAGCCGCCTTCAGCAGCAGGCAGCTCAACAGCCGTCGTCATCGGATCTGTCACTGCAGGGGATCGATAAGAGCTCCAAAGGTATTGCACTACCTAAACAGGCTGCTGTCATAAAAAAAAGTTCTGAAAAGTTACCTGGAGAAGAAGATGATAAGCAAGCCGTTCAACAGTTGAGAAGCAGCGATAGTATGGTGAAGCCACGAGTTCCTGAGGATGTACAGACACCAGATTCGACTCCATCAATTCCGGTTCAAAAGGAACCAGCTTCCGCTGTGGTTGGTACAACTGCGACAGCAAATCCGTCAATGGTCACCAATGCCAGGGTGTCTCAGGGTACAGCTATGGCCATTGGAGCCCCTTTGAATTCAGTGCCCAATACCGCTTCGTCGGAAACAAATAGCGTTCCAAATGACATGGACAGTGATGCCGTTGCTTCAAATAGTGGAGAACCAGTTCTAGGATTTTTGGAGAGTGACGCGAATATTGGATGGGCAGCGGTTCTTCATCGCTATCGACTCGCAGATCGGGGTGAGTTGGATGGTTGGCTCGCCTTGCCAACAGGATCAATACTTAGAGTTTACGAAGAGATTCAAGTGCCGCCGGGCTTGAGCCCTGTGTTCGATGTTGGTGGTGTAACTGTTAGGATGAAACCTCGAACACACGCAGTTTTCAAGCTTGATAGTCTTCAGAAGCCAAGGATTGAGTTACTTTCTGGAAGCATCATCATTCGCTCTGGAAATGATGCCGATCAAATTGGCATTGCTGCTGGTGGACTCAATGGAATTATTTTATCTGGCCTTTCAGGTAGTGTGACAATCAATGTTTCCAGAATGCCAGACGATATTTTATCAGCAAGGCAAACAAAGCAGAGCCAAGTTGCAAGGATTATTGCACAAGAGAAACCAGTTTTGTGGAGGCAGACACAGCCAGGAGGACTCGCTGTGGCAAGGCCGCTTCGAGGGCTCCCTGAGGAATTTCAATTGGCTCCCAGAGAAATTCTTGAATGGTCAGAAATTAGCCCATTAGAGGCAAGTCGTCGGATAGTGGACTCCCTGCCGCCGTGGGCGGTCTCATCAAGATCTCTTTCGAGACTTGAGAAGTCAGCAAGTGAGGCACTTGCTGAAGCAATCACACAACCTGATCCACTTCTAAAGTCGTTGATTGAATTGTCAGATAGCTCACGAATTGAGAATCGCATAATTGCTACTGAAACACTGGCGTTACTTGGTTGGTATGATCAAGTGATAGAGCTGCTGGCAGCTTCTCCGCGGCCAGGTCCTGGTCCATCTGCTGAGCTATGGACGCAGCTCGAAAGCGAATCTATTCCTGCTGCACTAGCAGACAAAACATTGGCGATGGCAGTAAAGAAGTCATTGCGAGATCATGTCAACCCAGAGCAGGGAGACGTTCTTGTTGGGTTAGCAACACGAACACTTCATTCGGAGTCGTTCGATGTACAAGTAACAAAACTCATCGACTTACTCGAAGACGAAAATATCATCTTCCGAAGATATGCGATTCAATGGCTTCGTGAACTTTTTGTGGAATCTGCATCGGATGCAGCAAAGTATCGGGCTGATTGGAATGAAAAGCAATTAGCTGAGGGGAGCGATTGGTGGCGAAAGAGATACCAGCAGGGGCTTCTTAAGCGGCGATCCCCCTAATATCGCTACGGCTACTATTGGCTTGTTGTTGCTAGATTCCTCTTTTAGAACCCGTGAAACAGCAGGCGTTTGTCCCCGTACTCCGGCTGGTTTATGATTCCAGTGAGAATTTGTCAAGTTTTAAGGACGCTGGAAGGCCTCTGAACTTGTCGCATTATGTTTGTTTGAATGACGAGCAGTACGTCCTGCAAGTCAAAGGTGCGGCTCACGAGCATTTGCTGTGGTCGACTCAATTAATTAATTGCTATCAGTGAGTGATCAAGTGCACCGCACAATAGCATGGATACTGTTCAGAAGGGATTGATTTCGTGCAGATTAACGTTTCCGCTAGACACGGGCACCTCAGTGCTGCTTCGCAGTCAAAAATTTCTGCAAAAGTCTCACGGTTGAAGAGGTATTTCGATCGAATCACCTCCTTGGGCGTCACTGTTGATCTTGCTAATACATCCCTTCCTGCAGTTGAAATTATTGCATCGGCAGAGCATTTCCATGATCTTGTAAGTCATGAAACATCACCCAACCTGTGGCGGAGTGTTGATGGTGCAGTACAGAAATTAGAGCAGCAGTTGCGGAAGCATAAAGAAAAAGTGCGTGATCATAAGAATGACCAAACAGTCCGAAGAAGTTAATCTCATCGGAGTAGATACAAAACAGCTATGAAATTTTCAGATTTTGTTTCGGTCGAAGCTATTCGTCCGAGTGTAAGTGCAAACTCAAAAGAAGGTGTTATTCGTGAAATGACGCAATCTTTAGTTGATGCCGAAAAAATTGCAACAAGTGAAATGGACAGTATTGTCAAGGCCATCATGAAGCGTGAAGACCTTGGAAGTACGGGTATTGGGCGCGGGGTGGCAGTCCCTCACACAAAGCATCCAAGTGTAAGCCGACTTGTTGGGACAGTTGCAATCAGTGAACGCGGAGTCGATTTCGAGAGTCTTGATGGGGAGCCGGTGCAACTCTTTTTCCTCCTTGTCTCGCCTCCCGACCGGCCTGGAGATCACTTGAGAGCTTTAGAAAATATATCTCGTCAATTACGTGATGACGCTTTTTGTAAGACATTGAAAGAGGCGGGCGGTCCTCAGGAGGTGTGGCGGCTTTTAGAGGATGCAGATGCTCAGAGCATAGCCTCATAATCGTGATTCTGTAAAAAGAACTTTATTACTTTTAAAATATAAAACGGATGACAATAGGACGTACAGACAACCCGATTGATGAGACTCATTCACGTGAGGTCGTTGTTGCCAATGAGCAAGGCTTACATGCCAGGCCAGCAGATTTGGTAGCGAAAGAAGCCCAGCGTTGGGAATCACGTATTGAGTTTGTTGGGAAAGCACAGCGAGTTGATGGTAAAAGCATTCTAGATTTACTGACTCTAGCCGCTGAAGAAGGCACGCACTTAGTGATTGAAGCCACTGGTCCGGATGCTTGTGAAGCGCTTGATGCGATCGGGAATCTTTTCGATAAAAAATTTGCTTCAAATGATTCAAATGCAATAACGCACTCTGAAAAGACATAACAGGAAAAACAAGTTTCTGGCACTTTGGCCAGAATTAATGCAGCAACCTGCGAAGGTGTTGCTGTTAGGAATACAAACAGTTGATAAGGTGTCGGTTCCCACTGGCTCCTTGTTGTAATATGGTGAACGCCTGCTTGATGGTAGGCATTGCTGACAAATAAATAACAAAAGGAGACGCGCGACACGAGGCGCCCGGAAAGTAGGATGTTGATCGTTGGTTAAAGCGAATGTTGTCGCTACCCGATCTCCCTACAAAGACGGATGTCGCCTTGGTCGCCGGCGCCCATGCTAAAACTACAAGGTATTGCGGTCTCGTCGGGAGTAACAATCGGCGAGGCGCTCGTTCTCGATAGCGAGGGATTTCGGATTCCGCGACGCTTCGTGGCCCGAAGTGCTGTTGATACTGAACTGCAGCGGCTGTCCAATGCTGTTGCTGAATCTACCGCTGAAATCAAAAAAAACCGTGATGCGGTACGGGGTGAACTCGGTGAGCAGTACGCCGCTATTTTTGATGCCCACCTAGCAATGCTTCATGATCAACGGTTGCAGGAGGAGCTTACGAGTGCAGTCCGTGACCGTAATTGGTGGCCAGAGTATGCAGTGAGTCGAACGCTTCGGCGGTACGCCAAGGTTTTTCAAAGCCTTGATAATCATATCGCGCAGCGTGCACACGACATTTATGACATTGAGAAAAGCCTCCTACGAAACCTCTTGGGTCAGCGGAGGGAAACGCTTGCCTCGATTTCTGAACCAGTGGTGATTTTGGCGCATAATCTGACTCCTAGTGAAACAGCAAACCTTGATCGACGGTTCGTAAAAGGTTTTGCAACTGAACTCGGGGGCCCTGGCAGCCATACAGCAATTGTTGCCGAAGGACTGGAGATCCCCGCTGTTGTTGGTATTGGGCCATTCTTGGCAGATGTTTCTGGTGGTGAGCCAGTCATTCTTGATGGCAACCAAGGTGTTGTCATTCTTCAGCCTGATGAAGAGACCATTGCTCGCTACAGGCTTGAGGCTGAAGTAGCTGAGACCGTTGCCGCGTCCCTCGGGCAATTACGAGACTTGCCGGCAGAGACGACTGATGGCGTGAGAGTACAGATCAGAGGGAATATCGAGTTTCCTGAAGAAGTAGAGCAGTGCATGCGACGAGGCAGTGACGGAATAGGTCTTTATAGAACAGAATTTCTTTACCTCACAAGCCAGCACGAGCCAAGTGAAGAAGACCATTATCGGGCGTACAGGAAAGTAATAGATACAATTGATGGAAAGCCGATGGTGGTGCGGACGTTAGATTTGGGCTCGGATAAAATGCTTACTGAAAAAAGTCCGGAGGAGGAGCGAAATCCTTGCCTTGGGCTGCGGAGCATTCGTCTTTCATTACGGCAGTTGCCAATGTTTCGGACTCAGTTGCGTGCGATTCTTAGAGCGAGCGCACATGGCGACGTGCGAGTCATGTTTCCTTTGGTCTCGACAATTATCGAGTTGCGGCAAGCGAAATTGGTTTTGGCAGATGTCATGGAGGATCTTGCTGAGCATGATATTGATTTTAATCCAAAACTTAGGATTGGAATGATGGTTGAGACGCCTGCTGCTGCAATGATGCTCGATGCGTTCATTCAGGAAGTAGACTTTGTCTCTGTTGGAACAAATGACCTTATTCAATACACCTTGGCTGTTGATCGTGGGAATAAAGATGTTGCAGATCTCTACAGTGCGTGTGATCCAGCAGTTCTTAGGTTATTAAAGAGATCACTAGATATTGCGGCTCAGGCCGGAGTGTCAGCAAGTGTTTGTGGTCAGATGAGTGGAAGTGTTATGTACACCCAGTTGTTGCTTGGTCTTGGGCTTCGTGAGTTGAGTGTACCTGCTGCAGTAATACCAGAAATTAAACAGGCGGTTCGAAGCGTATCAATCGCCGATTGTCAGGCTGTCGCAAAACGGGTGCTTGAAATGAATAGTGCCCGGGACGTGAAGGCCTTTTTGCGTGATCAGAAACGACGTCTTCTAGCGGAGACTATCGCATAAAATAAGTGCCGACTCCAAGTTGTCGGATTAATAGAAGGAAAGAACGATTATGAAGCAGGAAATGCTTATTAATGTGACGCAGGCTGAAGAATGCCGCATCGCAATTATCGAGGAGGGTGTACTTGAGGAACTCTACGTTGAACGAACAAGCCAAGAAAACCTTGTCGGTAATATCTACAAGGGAAAGGTCGTGAATATAGAGCCTTCCATACAGGCTGCATTTGTTGACTTTGGTGTTGGGCGGAACGGATTTCTTCATATCAGTGATATAGAGCCACAATACTATCGTCAGGGTGGCCTCGATCCGGATAAGGCTTTTGAATTAACTGACCCGGCTAGGACATCTTCTGATGGAACTGATAACGGTGGAAGGCCTACCGATCGACGTCGGAAGCCAAGAATTGGTGACCGCCCTAGGGTAAAGCCTCCTATTCAGGATGTTTTGAAGCGGGGTGACGAGTTGCTCGTCCAGGTTATTAAGGAAGGCTTTGGCACGAAAGGCCCTACGCTCTCTACGTATATTTCAATCCCTGGTCGTTACTTGGTACTCATGCCACCACTTGGCCGTGTTGGAGTATCGAAGAAAATTGATAATGAGAAAGAAAGGCGAGTTCTTCGGGGGGTTATGAATGCGCTCAAGCCGCCTAAGGGGGTTGGGTTTGTTGTTCGGACAGCAGGTACTGAGCGCACAAAGTCAGAAATGGCTCGTGACATGGCGTACCTACTTCGGCTTTGGAAGAGCATCGTGAAGCGGATGAGAAAATACTCAGCCCCGATCGATATCTATCAAGAAAGTGACATGATTATACGGACGATCCGAGATATGTTCACTGAAGATGTAGGGAGAATTCTCATTGATGATCGAGCTGCGTATGAGCGAGCCCGAGAGTTCTTGGAATTAGTAATGCCGAAGTATGCTAGTCGACTACAGTTTTATGATGGAAAAGAGCCGTTGTTTTATCGTTATCGATTAGAAGAAGAGATAAGCCGAATTCATCAGCACAAAGTCCCTCTCAAAGGAGGAGGATCCATTGTTATTGATACGACTGAGGCATTAGTTGCTATCGATGTTAATTCAGGCAGTTTTCGAACTGAAAAATCAGCAGAGGAAAATGCTTACCAGATGAATCTCATTGCGGCAAAAGAAATTGCTCGCCAATTACGGCTAAGAGACCTCGGTGGCGTTATTGTCAATGACTTTATTGATATGCGGCGAGAAAAGTATCGGCGTGGAGTTGAGAGAGCCTTACACGATGCAATGAAACGTGACAGAGCTCGTACAAAAGTTCTACGTACAAGTCCTTTCGGACTCATTGAAATGACACGTCAGCGTATCCGGCCTTCACTTAGGAAGAGTGTTTTCAGGGACTGTCCTACATGCCTAGGTACTGGAATGGCCAAGACAGCTGAAAGTATGGCGATTGAGGTTATGCGGATGTTGCAATTGTCAGTAACACGTGAAGACATTTCACGTCTGACGATCACCGTGCATGCTGAAGTGGCAACGTGGATAAATAATCGAAAGAGACGAGAGATTGCTCAATTCGAAGACGTCTCCCGAGTTGAACTTCATATTGTAGGTCAGGACGCAGCGTCACCAGAACACCTCGGAATTGAAGCATGGGAGGCAAGTGGGCGGACGGTGCGATTTCCATAGACACAAGGAAAAACAAGTGAAGAAAGTGTCAAACTCCCGTACTCCATGCACGAGGCTGGATTTTCTCACCAACGGATTACAATGAAAAGTACCTAGCTATGGGTACCAGAATATACGAATTGAGGTTTTTTGATGGCTGCTGAATCGACATCCCCAGAGACTCTAACAACAGACTCCGCTTCTGGTAGTGGACATCACTACTGCATTGTTTCGGATGGAGGACGGCAATACCGTGTTTCTGAAGGCCAAGAACTTGAAGTTGATTTTCGGCCAATTGAAGCCGGGAGTGAACTTGTTTTCGACAAAGTGCTTGCAGTTAGCAAAGAAGGTAAGCTGCACGTAGGGGCCCCCATTATTGATGGTGCAGTTGTGAAAGCAGAAGTTATTGGCCTTTCTCAGGGCGAGAAGATTTATGTTCAGAAGTTCCGTCGTCGTAAAAACTATCGTCGGAAAACGGGCCATCGATCAGTATCGACACGAGTACGGATCAGCGAGATACCTTCTGGAACGTAATAAATAATTTACATTACCTGAGGTACGCAGGATTGGCATTGAGTAACTCTGGGTCTAGTTATTCAATGATGCCTGCAAGTGGCCCACTTCTACGACAAAGATTGTCGACTTTCGTCACGACATCAGGGTCTTCTTCGACGGGTGGTGCGTGGTGTGGCTTCAGTCGAGCGTCAATAACAAGTGGCCCTGTGCATCCCCAATGCTTTTGATGTGTGGCCTCTCCAATACCGTGAACATCAGTTGCTGGGTTCGATCGTGTAAAAGTGACCCATAGAAAATTCTCCAAATTTGCGGCGCTAAATTCACTATCATCTGTGACCACAATAAGAGGCCACTTCATGATGTCATCAGCTTGATGAATCAATCGAGTGAATCGTTCAATGTCCTCGGTCCACTGGGCTTGTTGTTCAGTTGTGCTCCAAATTGATTTCTCATCGGAGGCTTCAAGAGACGGTCGTGGTTGGATGAGTGGTCCAGTAATGACAAGTACTCCAGGCATGCATGCAAATGGCTTTGAGAAACCGAGAGGGAGCCGTATGTCTCCAGAAATTTCAGGTGGGATCCCCGGGTACCGAGCTCGA
>JGI24913J38484_100429_pt1 | contig 35088 bp, 34 predicted proteins | sample LinPfosmplate1_FD_38484 | JGI IMG/M metagenome (IMG submission 38484)
TCGAGCTCGGTACCCGGGGATCCCACGATCTTTTTAAAATGCTCTTCAAATGATGTAATAGTATTCCATAATCTGTTCAGGAATCGGGAAGAACCGATGACGCCCCTGTCGTTCCATTCAGCATCACGCTGAGGTGGGGCGATAAACAGTGTGTAGAGCCTCTGAGTATCGGCACCATATTTATCAGTGATTAGATCAGGATTAACAACGTTGCCCTTTGACTTAGACATCTTGGCTCCATCTTTGATGATCATGCCTTGTGTGAAAAGATTTTTAAATGGTTCATTGAAGTTTATTAGTTTGAGATCAAAAAACACCTTTGTTATGAACCGAGAATAGAGAAGGTGTAAGATTGCGTGTTCGATACCGCCAATATATTGATCAACCGGTAGCCAATTATTTGCATTTGTCGAATCAAAAGCCTGCGTGTTATCCTTAGAAGAGATATACCTGAGGAAGTACCAGCTGGAATCAACGAAGGTATCCATCGTATCCGTTTCCCGCTTTGCACTGCCTCCGCATTTCGGACATGTTACGTTTACAAATTCATCAACATCGTCAAGTGGGCTCTTGCCGCGTGGCTTAAACTCAATCTGTTCAGGTAAGAGTACAGGGAGGTCTTTCTCCGGTACTGGTACAGCACCGCAGCTTTCACAGTATATAATCGGTATAGGTGCTCCCCAGTATCTCTGTCTTGAGATTAACCAGTCTCTCAGTCTGAAATTTATGTTCCTCTCTCCTATGTTCTTCTCTTCAAAGAAGTTTATAATCTTTGGGATCGCTTCTCTGTTTGGTATTCCGTCAAACTGATCTGAATTGACCTGTACCCCATCTTCAACATATGCTTCCTCCAGGTCTTCAGGTTTTAGCGTGGTATCATTACCTTCAGGTTGAATGACAACTTTAATAGGAAGGTTGTATTTTTTTGCAAATTCAAAGTCTCTCTGGTCATGAGCCGGTACGGCCATAACGGCTCCCGTCCCGTATCCCATCAGCGCATAATTCGAAACCCATAATTGCACTCTTTCACCGTTAACAGGATTGATGACATATTTGCCGGTAAATATACCTTCCTTTTCGGTTCCTTCAGATGTCCGTTCAATGGTGCTCTGTCCTCGTACTCTATCAATGAATTCCGATATGGGTTGCTCATACTCTGTGCCATTTATCAATTCATTAATTATGGGATGTTCCGGAGCTAAAGACATAAACGTAACACCAAAAATAGTGTCCGGTCTTGTGGTGAAGCATGGGACTGCTTTGTCGGACCCTTCTAATTTAAAATCAATCTTTGCGCCTTCGCTTCTGCCAATCCAGTTTGCCTGCATTGTCTTTACTCTTTCAGGCCATCCGTCTAGTGTTCCAAGGTCATCCAGCAGCCTCTGTGCAAAATCACTGATCTTGAAAAACCACTGTTCAAGATCACGTTGTTTGACCTTTGTATCACATCTTTCACAAAGATCATCAACTACCTGCTCATTTGCTAGTACTGTTGCACAGGAAGGGCACCAGTTTACAGCAGCTTTCTTCTTATATGCCAGATTGCGTTCAAACAGTTTAAGGAATATCCATTGAGTCCATTTGTAATATTCAGGATCACATGATGCGACCTCTCTGTCCCAATCGTAGCCTACTCCCCATCTTTCGAGTTGAGACTTCATCTTTTTGATGTTATTTACTGTATGAATGGATGGATGGATACTGTTAGCAATTGCGGCGTTTTCTGCTGGCAGGCCAAATGCATCCCATCCAATTGGTGAGAGCACCCTGAAACCTTTCATAATCTTGTAGCGTGAGACAACATCCCCTATAATGTAGTTTCTTCCATGTCCAACGTGGAGAGTACCGGATGGGTATGGGAACATAACGAGACAGTAAAACTTGTCCTTGTGGCACTCTTCATCTACCCGGAACAGGCCGCTTCCTTCCCAGAAATCCTGCCACTTTTTCTCTATTTCGCCAAAGTTATACTCTTTATTACTCATTATTTAATGTATAGGAAATTTAATGTTGATAATACTCTGACTCAGCTCAGAGTAATGTCATCCTAAGCGGAGTCGAAGGACATGAATTGGTCACCTTTTCTTGTCTTTAGTGATAAAAGGAGTATTTGTGATTCTAGCAGGAAAATCGGTCTCCCTGATCCTTATATTAATCTGGCTCTTATTTTCTGCAATATGTTTCAGAACAAAGCCGGTGCCTATGCCGATTTCCAGAGTAGGGCTGAAAGTTCCACTTGCTACTTTGCCTATGACATTGTCACGATAGACTATATCATTGTCCGTTCTGGGAATTCCCTTATCAAGCATCTTGAACGCAATAAGCTTTCTATTTGATCCTCTTTTACTTGCTCTTATTAACGCATCTTTTCCTATAAAGTCCGGTTTGTCAAGTTTTACTGTCCAACCGATACCTGCTTCGATAGGTGTCGTAAAATCATCAATTTCGTTACCAAAGAGCAGGTAACCTGCTTCTAATCTCAACGTATCTCTTGCTCCTAATCCTGCAGGCTTCAGCCCCATCTCTTTCCCTTTTTTGAGCAATATGTTCCATAATTCTACGCAATGTGAATTGTCTACAAATATCTCGAACCCATCTTCCCCGGTGTAACCCGTCCTGGATACGGTAGGCTTCATTTCGTTTTCCGTTACCTCTGTAAACTGAAAACGTGAGAGAGAAGCACATTTCTCACCGAAAACAAGCCGTATTATCTCTTCAGATTTTGGTCCTTGAACTGCCAGAAGGGCGATTTGATTACTTACATTTTTTATATTTGTATCCTCTGTTTTCTGTTTGTCTATCCACTTAAGGTCCCTTTGGGTAGTAGAGCAATTCACTACAAGCATATATTTTTCAGGATTATATTTATACACGACAATATCATCAATAGTACCGCCTTCTTCATCGCAGATAGGGGAGTAAACTGCCTTGAAATCAGGCAGATTACTTACGTCATTGGTTATAAGCTTCTGGACTAACTCAGTTGCCCCTTTGCCGTCTATGACAATTTCTCCCATATGTGAAATATCAAAGAGGCCGGCACTGTTTCTTACACTTTTATGCTCACTTATAATACTGTCATATTGTAATGGCATCTTAAAACTGTAGTAATCTACAATCTTGGCTCCGAGATCTACATGCTCATCATATAATGGCGTTTTTTTTATATTATCGTCCAACGTGTTATCCTTTTTTTTCTATTAGAAAGTGGTTCATAATCCATATTCTGTTATTTTGTGTTTTAGTGGTTTTGTGGCAGCAAATGCTTTTAAATGGAATATGCAAAAATTAGCTTGTAATGTTAAAGACGTATTAATATATTAAACTTCAAGCTAAATATCAAAGAGAATAATTATTAAAACATGAAAATAACGCATGATGATAAAGTCAAGAGGCTCCTTGTCGCCGGTGGTGTATTGGTTTTGGTCTGCATAGTGTGTCTATTTGTTTCCATAAGCACGGTTGATAAATACCGAAAAAAGGTTGCGGAGACAACCCTGTTAGAGCAGAAGCTGGAAGACCTTGAACAGGACATAAAAAGGCAGGATATTAAAACGATGGAACTGGAGTCCATGAGATATGGTCTGAGTCTGGAGAAAGGGCAGATAAGTAAAGATTATTCTACTATTAAAGAGAAATATCTCTCACTTGGAAAGACTATATCTGTACTGGAAAATGATGTCATTGGATTACAGAAAACTATAAAGTTTGTTGAAAACAGTGTGCCGGATCCTGTGATAGGAGATGTGGATAGTAGTATAGAAGAGACACAATTGATAGCTCTGAGAAATCAGAATGAGGAATTGGTGAAAAGACTTGCCGCTAAGACCAAAGAGAAGATGATAATGAAAATTGCGCTAGAGTCACAGACTAATAGATTGGGACTGTCAGAAAACTATGATCCGGAATTAAAGACTATATTAAAAAACCTTGTGACCACTCTGCAGTAAAAATGTGATTCCACCTATTTGATGCTATCTCTTGTATCTGAATCTTTTCTCATAAACTTCTTTATAATGTCTTGTAAACAGACGTTAATTTGTAATGGGTATAAATGGAGCTTACCAATTAATGAATAGGATTAAGGCTGTGTTTCTGGATCGGGACGGAACGATAAACTATGAGAAAAACTATGTCCACAAGATTGATGATTTTGAATTAATACCCGGTACTCTTGAAGCTCTCAGATTACTTACAGACAGCAATATAAAGATATATATAATCACGAATCAAGCCGGCATCGCAAGAGGCTATTATACAGAAGAGCAGTTCCATGATCTAACGCAGTACATGCTCGGTTGTTTTGATAAAATTGAGTGTAAAATTGAGAAGGTATTGTACTGCCCTCACCATCCGGACGGCACAATACCCGAATATACCCGAAAATGCCAATGTAGAAAACCCGGTACCAAATTAATCGAAGAAGTGATGAATAATGAAAAACTTAACGCAAACGAAATAGCCATTGTCGGGGACAGAGATAGTGATATAGAAGCCGGACTCAGGTTAGGACTGACCACCTATCTGGTTTTGACTGGATATGGAAGCGAACATCAGCATGACACCAAAGCGGACTACATAAAACCTGACATGTTAAGTGCGATAAAACATCTTCTGGAAAATTCAGATAGTGTTAATATGACGTAATAGGAAATAGGTACGTATTTGAATACCGCATGCATAACCTAAATCCTAATCCGTATCCTGCTCGCCGCAACCCACTAATTTCTCCTTGATTTCTGTCGCTCCTTGAACATAATAAACATTAAAGTTATTAGAGTTCAAGATTCAAGGCAAAACAGAAACAGATTCCGAGAATTATGAAAAATCATTTTTCACTCATTTTTTTACTGATAGCAATCCTCCTCATTGTTTCCGGTTGTGCAGAAAAACATGAAACACCAGAAACATCAGTAACACTGGAAGCGCCAGAGATACCTGTACAATACAGAAACTTCAACTACGATTTTAAACAATCTGTAATTCTGCTTAGCAAAGTTAGAGATCTTTCAAATCCCCCGGGAAGTAAGAATCAAATCGCCTTTCAAGTGTCAAAAGAGACAGAAGAGAAGATTATTTCAAACTCAAGGGAAGGTATAAGGTTGGGTAAGCTTGTCAGTGATGAATACCTGGATAGCATATCCCCTGAACTCAGGTATATGTTTAAAAATAAGCTGATTAAGGGCTCTGAGATATTCTATGATGGTTTTATGGCTAGCTTGAAGGCTAGAGCTGCAGGCGTCCTTTCAAAGGGTGAACAAAAGCAGATTCAGGGTGTTCAGCTTCAAATTGAATGGATAGAGTGGTTTGGAAAAAAATCTAAATCATTCAGTCACAAGGTTTTTGAGAATTAATTATTCCGTTCTTTAAAGAAATAAAACTCACGCCACAAGGGTATCCTCCTTTATGAAACAATATATTCCTTTAATACTGACATCTTCGCTTCTGTTCCTCTCTCTAACATTTGGTTGTTCATCATCACATTGTTGGATACATATCCAACGATACACTTGCTTTCATGATAAATGATGTGATAGAACCAGATAGTTTTTTGTGTGGCTACTAATTAAACAATTAATATGGAAGAAGTGAATTCATCTTTAGAGGGCTTATGTGATCTTATTGCAAGCCAAGGATCAGAATACGCACATCAACACACAGAACTCTTTTTAGAAATCACTAGAAGCACTACGGATAAAACGATATCAAGGGAACAAGCCGATGAAACTTTTAAAACTTTTGCATTCCTCAATTGGGCTCTAGTCAGTCGTATCTGGTCATATATAAAAAACAGTACTTTGCGAAAAGATTTAAAGGGCCAGATATACAAAAGCATTGTTCAGAAAACTGCATATGAGTTGTCTGAAGATAAATCCCATGAGACTGTTGCATTGCTTGCTTCGACGCTAGATCAAGAATTCAGAGAACTTGTGGTTTCACACAACGAAGGAATAGAAGGGATCGCGGGATTATCTGCGACATCATACATTAATAGAGTAACGGATGTCGCTCTTAAGTGGCTTTGTGAAATCTTCGATCTAAACTATGAGGAAATGGATGACATCGAGTCGCAATTCCATGATCGTGTTGGTAATATTGCAAAAATTGAAGATAGTGCCAGGGAGGTCTATCTCAAGGCAAACCAAAGAAGAAGGGGATTCTTTAAGGGAATATTCTGTTCTTGGAAAGAATAGTGGTTGGACCCAGTTATATTTTTGGATGTATGGGGGGAGATTTGACCCCGATAGTTCTCGTAAGGATGACCATAATGGGTAGAATAAAAACAATTGCCATTTTAGCACTTCTTAGTTTGTTGTTTCTATATTCATTCAGTGCTGAAGGTAATAATAATGATGAAGACACAGATGCCAATACGCATTTGGGAAGATCTGTTATTTGCAAAACAGAATTCCGGTCAGCATCAAGGTCGAATTTCACAGGAAGGATTGTAATGGAAATGCTCCAGGATAACGGCTTTTATGATGGAGATTGGAATAGCTCTGCATCCGGTTTCCCCAATGACTTTCAGTTACAGAATGATGTTAACGTTGTTCTTGATCGTGCAAGTGGTCTCATGTGGCAGCAGTCCGGGTCAGTTAAAGAAATCTCCTATAGTGAGGCAAGAGAATATCTAGAACGTTTGAATAGTGATCAATTTGTTGGATACAATGACTGGCGTTTACCTACCCTGGAGGAGGCAATGTCATTGATGGAGCCGGCTGAAAGAAGTAATGGTATGTATATAGATTCGGTATTTGATAATATGCAAAGGTGGATATGGACTTCAGACACGAACGAATTCTCTCTCGCCTGGCTTGCCAATTTTGTCAGCGGTAATTGCTACACCTACCCCAATGACTACTTCGACTTTACTAGCGGCGGCTACGTACGTGCCGCCAGACTCCACTCCTCTGCCTGCCTGGAGGAGCCATCGGAGCAGTGAGGTAAAGCCATAAGGATTGGATATGTAATATTGCAAATCTGCTTTTATCTGCGTCCAATTATCTTCTCTCGCAACTCGTAACTCGTCACCCGCAACTCGGAAGTTTCCCCTTGTATTTACTATTTAACGTCACTATTATAACAAGTTATTATAATAAAACATGCTGAGGCTGTTTCCATGCCATAAGTCATAACTGATTAAAATTATAGGGTTTAGGCCCGCGTGGCTCAATGGTAGAGCACGTCACTCGTAATGATGAGATTGTGGGTTCGATTCCCACCGCGGGCTTTTAAGAACAGAAGTAATTTTTCACCGCAAAGGCGCGAAGTACGCTCCCAGGACAGAAAACGCCGAGGACAGGAAGAAAAACTATTTTAATAGGTTAAAGACGAAAGACAAAAATATAATAGGACGCGGATTTACACAGATAAAAGAGAGATATAAAAGGAAAGAAGTAAGAAACAATATTATCTCGCTCCCCGGACAAAAGGCGCCGAGGACAAGAAGGCGCAGAGAAAAGGCTGAAGATAGAGGCAAGAAACAAGAAGGACGATTGACTAATAATTAATATAAACAATATTATGGAGTGAGGAATGACTAAAATATATGTATTTCCGGGTCAGGGGTCACAATCTCCCGGAATGGGTGGGGAGTTGTTTGATCAGTTTCCGGAACTAGTGAAGCAGACTGACGAGGTGTTAGGGTGTTCTATCAAAGACCTCTGCCTGAATGATCCTGACAAAAGACTTGGTCAGACAGATTATACACAACCAGCACTGTATATTGTGAATGCACTTACTTATTTGAGTAAAACTGAGAATTTTGATCTTCGTCCTGATTTTGTTGCCGGGCATAGCCTCGGTGAATATAATGCACTTTTTGCTGCCGGTGTATTCGACTTTATAACAGGTCTGAAGTTAGTGCAAAGGAGAGGACAGATTATGGTCAAGGTAACCGGGGGAGGTATGGCGGCAGTTATTGGCATGCAACCTGATAAGATCAAACAGGTATTAAAAGATGCATCTTTTGAGTCAATCGATATTGCAAATCTTAATTCTCCGAAACAGACGGTAATCTCCGGACGAAAAGAGGATATTGATGCGGTTAAGACTGTCTTTGAAGATGCGGGCGTCAGGCTGTTCATTCCATTAAAGGTAAGTGGTGCATTTCATTCGCGCTATATGCAGGAGGCTCAGAATGAGTTTGCAGATTTCCTGAAGAGCTTTGAATTTCAACCAGTACAAATTCCTGTGATTGCCAACTATACGGCAGTCCCTTATCAAGGTACTGAAACCGTGAACAACATGGTCCAGCAGATCAGCAGTCCGGTGCGCTGGGTAGAGTCTATTCAATATCTAAAACAGCAGCCTGAACCTGAATTTGAAGAGGTTGGTCCGGGTAATGTATTAACCAAATTAATCAAACAGATAACGTAAAAGTGCCTAAAGTTTAAAACTAAGAGTTTTTTCTTAACCTTTTAATAATACATATGGAAAAAATGGTAATTGAGGGTGGTTGTTCCTTAAATGGAAAGGTCAAGGTTAACGGGGCAAAGAATGCTGCGTTGCCTATCATGGCTGCGTGTCTCCTATTGAAAGGTACGTCGAAGTTAAAGGGTATACCTGAGCTTACAGATGTATCAACCCTTTGCAAGATTCTTAACGAGCTCGGTGCAGATACTGTGAAGTGCCCGGATGGTTCACTTGACATTACAGTCAGGGATGAGAAAAATATAATAGCCCCATATGATCTTGTCAGGACGATGAGAGCGTCAATTTGTGTTCTGGGACCTTTGCTTGGAAAACGGGGAATGGCGCAAGTGTCTATCCCGGGCGGGTGCTCAATTGGCTCCAGGCCTATAGATATTCATATTAAAGGTGTGGAAGCGCTTGGTGCTAAGGTTGAAGTGAGGGATGGATATATAATTGCCACAGGGGATAAGATGAAAGGGAGTGAGGTTTATCTCGGGGGACCGTACGGCTCAACAGTTTTGGGTACATGTAATGTTATTATGGCTGCAGTACTTGCAGAGGGAAGGACTATAATAGACAATGCGGCTTGTGAGCCTGAAGTGCAGGATCTTGCTCACTTTTTGAATAAAGCAGGAGCAAACATAACCGCAATCGGTGAAAGCAATCTTATTGTTGATGGTGTTAATGAACTCAACGGAGTTGAATATGAGATAATACCCGACAGGATCGAAGCCGGAACGATTATGATTGCAGGCGCAATAACCGGTGGGAACATAACATTGGAGAATGATGCTTCGTGTTATCTGGCTTCAGTTATAGATAAATTACGGGAAGCCGGTGTTGATATTGAGACGCCTGACGCAGGTATGAATACTCCAGGCAGTGTAAGCAGTGGTGAGTGTACAGTAAAGAGCAATGGGGATATTAAGCCGATAAATATCACTACGTTACCGTATCCGGGCATGCCTACTGACATGCAGGCACAATTCAGCGCACTGCTGAGTATCGCAAACGGGACGAGTATTATAACAGAGAGGGTTTTTCCGCATAGATTTATGCATGTTGCAGAGCTCAACAGGTTGGGTGCAAACATAAGAAATGACGATGCTATTGCAATTATTAAGGGTGTATCGTCGCTTTCAGGGACAACAGTCATGGCATCTGATTTAAGGGCAAGCGCATCGTTAATAGTTGCGGGATTGGCGGCTAAAGGTGTTACAGAGATCAGACGACTTTATCATATTGATAGAGGATATGAAAGACTGGAAGACCGTCTGACAAGCCTGGGCGCAAAGATTTGGCGGGAAAAGGAGTAAAAGTCACCTCTAAGGGCACATCCTAAAATAATTTACGTTGAATATTCAGTCAATTTATATTAAATTATAGACTTTTATTGTCAGTGTATTTCATCTGGCAATGTAAGTGTTGTAAAGTGTTGTTGAACCACAACCGGAAGCAGGTAACGGAAATGGGTATATAGGCATATCTGTTTGTCTGTGAAATGGTTGTAACTGATTTGTTGATTGGTAGTTACGTGGTGTTTTGCTGCAGTTATGAGATTTTGACACTTTAGTTTTACTACGCGAGGTTCTACTACAAGGTTTTAACACATTTCCAGTACCGTCAATCTGAACACTGTTTCAGGTCGGAAAATTTGCCTGCGGACGTTTTACGGGTGAGCATATGGGTAAGAAATATTGAGAAGGCGTCATAATGTTTGAATCAATTACTGGAAATTTCGAAACAATATTTAATAAGATGCGCGGCAGGGGCAGGCTGAGCGAGCAAAACATCAAAGATGGGTTGCGTGAAGTAAGGGTTGCCCTTCTCGAAGCAGATACGAACTATAAGGTTGTAAAGGATTTCATACAGAGGGTTACAGAAAAGGCAGTTGGAGAGGAAGTCCTCAAAAGTGTTACACCTGGTCAGCAGATAATAAAGATAGTGCAGACTGAGATGGCAAATCTCATGGGCCCGGGTGATTCCACCATAAAGTATGTGGACGGGGACATTACAGTCATCATGCTTGCGGGATTGCAGGGAAGCGGAAAAACTACAACTGCGGGTAAGCTGGCGAGTATGATCCTATCAAAAGGTAAAAGCCCGTTACTAGTGGCCGCTGATGTTCAGAGGCCGGCTGCTATTGAGCAGCTGCAGGTAATCGGGAAGCAGCTTAATATCCCTGTATATACCGAAAAAGGTTCTAATCCACTTAAGATATGCAAATGGGCGTTAAAGCGCGCTTTTCTTGACAAGCATAATGTTGTTATTCTGGATACTGCAGGCAGGTTGCATGTTGATGAAGAGTTGATGTTGGAGTTGAATCAGATAAAGTCGCAGGTAAAACCAACACAGATTTTCTTTGTTTGTGACTCTATGACTGGTCAGGACGCGGTTAACAGCGCAAAAGAGTTCAACTCACAGTTAAACTTTGATGGTGTGATCTTAACAAAATTAGATGGTGATACCAGGGGAGGTGCTGCATTATCAATTAAAGCAGTTACCGGTAAGCCTATTAAATTTGTTGGAGTAGGTGAAAAACTTGACAAGCTGGAGGAGTTCCACCCTGATAGAATGGCTTCAAGGATTCTGGGGATGGGCGATGTTGTCTCTCTGGTTGAAAAAGCCCAGACGGTTATTGATGAGAAAGAGGCTGAAAAATTAGAACAAAAGATTAAAGAAAACACGCTAACCCTTGACGACTTTCTCAGTCAGTTACAGCAGGTGAAGAAGATGGGGTCGATGAAAGATATACTTGGCATGATTCCGGGGATGGGCAAAAAGATGAAGGGGATGGACGTTGATGAAAATCAACTCAAAAGAGTTGAGGCTATTATTCGTTCAATGACGCTTGAAGAGCGAATGAATCCAGATGCGATTGAAGGCAGCAGGAGACATAGAATATCTCATGGAAGCGGAACAAAATCACAGGATGTAAGCCAGCTGCTGAAACAATTTAAGCAGATGAAGAAGATGTTCAGGTCGCTGGGTGACATAGATCCAAAAAGTTTTCAAGGGGAGGGTGGTATGCCGGCAGATGCTATGAAGCTTCCCAGAAAGATCAGGAGTAAACGAAAGAAGGTAAAAAGAAAAAAGAAGTGATCAATAAGTACGATCAAGTTAGATTTATTAAAAATAGATAAGGAGAGTTGTTATATGGTAAAACTAAGATTGAAGAGAATGGGACGAAGAAACAGGGCTTTTTTCAGACTTTGTGCGTTTGATGCAAGGGAAGAGCGAGACGGCAGGAGTATTGAGCAGTTAGGGACTTATGATCCGATGGCAAAAGATGAAGAGAAAAAGTGCGTTTTAAAAAAAGAAAGGATTGAATACTGGCTTAGTGTAGGAGCCCAACCGACTGAAACGGTAGCCAGCATTCTTAAAAAGAACAATATAGCACTTAAATCATAAAGAATATTTAGCAGGTTACTTAATGCGAATAGATATCTTGACGCTGTTTCCCGAAATGTTTCAGAATGTGTTGGGAGAGAGTATGTTGAAAATTGCCAGCGAGAAGGAGCTTGTGAGCTTCCATCTGCACAATATAAGAGATTACTCTAATGATAAACACAGGTGCGTGGATGATAAGCCGTACGGGGGGGGTGCCGGTATGGTGATGAAACCTGAACCGGTATTTAATGCGGTTGAGGCGGTAGAGCTTCTTGATGATGCGGTGTCAACAAAGATATTACTAACCCCGCAGGGAAAGACGTTTAATCAGGGAATTGCTGATAATTTATCGAAAGAGACTCGTTTAATGATAATTTGTGGACGCTATGAGGGGTTTGATGAAAGGATAAGATCAGGGATAGATGCTCTCGAAATTTCTATAGGCGATTATGTTCTTACTGGTGGAGAAATACCGGCAATGGTTGTAATAGATTCGATTAGTAGATTGGTTCCCGGAGTTTTGGGTGGAGATGATTCACTGCAGGATGAATCATTTATGAATAGAATGCTGGAATATCCGCAGTATACAAGGCCTGCAGAGTTCAGGGGGATGAAGGTTCCAGAAGTACTGAAGTCCGGTCATCATTCAAAGATCGAAGAGTGGAGAATGGAAAATGCCATTTTGAGAACACAGGAGAGAAGACCTGATCTTTTGAAAGAAAAAACAGAATAATATAAATAATACTTTACATAAAGGAGTTAGAGCTATGAATATCGTTGACGAAATCGAAAAAGAGAATATGAAGGAAAAAGTGCCGCAATGCAAGGTTGGTGATCTGGTTGATGTGCACGTTAGAACAGTTGAAGGTGAAAAAGTGCGCATTCAGATTTTTAATGGTACTGTTATTTCTAAAAAAGGCAGTGGTAATAGGATAACTATTACAGTTAGAAGAGTAGTACAGGGAGAGGGTGTTGAACGAGTATTTCCGATACACTCACCAAATATAGTAGAAATTGTAGTGAAAAAGAGCCACAAAATAAGACGTGCAAAATTGTATTACCTGCGCGATAGAAAAGGAAAGAGCGCAAGGCTGAAAGAAATACGTAGAAGAGTTAAGAAAGCAAGTAAATCTGAGCAGACTGTTCCTGTTGTTGCCGAAGAAGCGGTTAAGACTGAAGAGGCTCCTGCAGAGACAGTAAAGGCACCGAAGGCTGAGAAGACCACAGAGGCTCCGAAAGCCAAGGCTAAACCTAAAGCCAAAAAGAAGGATGAAAAACCGTCAACTGACTCCTGATGAGCTCTGCAAAGAGGGTGAAGCTCTGGCAGGAAAGCTCTTGAAAAAAAGAGGGTACAAGATACTGAAACGGAATTATGTAAGCAAATATGGTGAAATTGATATTGTGGCGTATGACAAGGGTATCATTAGTTTCGTGGAGGTAAAGACTCGTCGGTCAGAGAATTATGGCCCTCCGGAATTGGCAGTAACTAAAGAGAAAAGAAAGAGGATCATTCGAACCGCATTGAATTATATGGCTGTAAATCACATCGAAGATACCGATTGTCGTTTTGATGTTGTTTCTATCTTATACAAAGATGACGAAAACAGACCGAATATCGAACTGTTCGAAAGTGCATTTACAGCCGATGGAGCTTTTGGCTGAGTTTCGGTTGGGCGATCTTTATTGCAGAAATTCCAGGAGGCATGGAATATATACCCTTCTGAGAGTCTTATCTCTATCTTGTAAGTGAAGCAACTTGCCATCCCGCCTGGGAAATTTTGTTCTGCCAGGCAATCAGTTGAGCTGGAAATCAGCCTTCAATTTTCCTGACAGACCGTACACCTAATAGCCGTTCAATTCTAATTTTATCTAACTGTAGGAACTCTAAAGAATATGATAATTGATACACATGCACATCTTGATTTTCCGGATTTCAAAGATGATATTGATGATGTAATAAAACGTGCTGGAGAAGTTGGCGTTGAATATATTATAAATGTTGGTACAAGTGTTGACACAAGTGTCAAGTCGATTGAACTGACTAAGAAGTACGCTAATATCTATGCAAGTGTTGGCATACACCCCAATGCGGCATCAACTGTTCTTGCCGATGACTGGTCCCGGTTGGAAGCATTGGCAGGGGAGAGCAAGGTTGTAGCAATTGGGGAAACAGGGCTTGACTACTATCGTGATCGAAGTAAGAAGGAAGACCAGAAACGTCTGTTCCATAAACATCTGGAATTGGCAGAAAAACACAATCTGCCGGTTATAATCCATAATAGAGAAGCAAGTATTGACTGCCTGGAAATTGTTCGTAAATATAGTGGCAGGGTAAGTGGCGTTATTCACTGTTTCGCCGGTAGCAGAGATGATGCAGAGGAATTCTTGGAACTTGGGTTTTATATTTCGTTTGCCGGCCCGATAACTTTTCCTAAAGCTGAGAATTTAAGAGAAGCCTTAAAAGCCGTTCCTGTTGAAAAATTACTTCTAGAAACAGATTGTCCATTTCTGGCACCACAGCCTAAGAGGGGTAAGCGAAACGAGCCATCTTATCTTCAATACACAATTCCGGTCCTTGCAGAACTATATAAATTAACGGTTGAGGACATTGAGAGGATTACTACTCTTAGCGCAAAGAAACTGTTTGGTATTACACAAAGTGATAGAAAACCGGAGATTGCGTATGTTATAAGAAACTCACTCTATCTGAATATAACAAGCCGTTGTCCCAATAGATGTGTTTTCTGTTCGAGGGAGACCTCCCCATACGTAAAAGGGCACTATCTTGGAACAGACAATGAACCAACGGTTGAAGAGTTGAAAGATGCTATTGGAGATCCGTCAGGCTATGATGAAGTAGTATTCTGTGGTTTTGGTGAATCTACCGAACGACTGGATGTCTTGAAGGAAATTGCCGGATATTTGAAAGAGAAAGGTTCAAAAGTAAGGTTGGATACAAATGGTCTTGGAGATCTGATTAATGGTAGACCTATTTCTGAAGAGTTGGAGGGCCTGATAGATACTATTTGTATAAGCCTGAATACGAATATAGAGGAAGAGTACCAGAAGCTGTGCCATTCTGAATATGACGATCCTTATCCGGCCCTGATATCATTTATTAAGAAAGCACGAGACTACATACCTGACGTAATGATCTCCATTGTGGGTATGCCTGGAATTGATGTTGAAGCGTGTAGGAAGATTGCTGATGATCTGGGAGTTCGTTTCAGGGTAAGGGAATATAATAATGTTGGATAAGATTTAGATACGAATTCCACGAATTAACACAAAAAGAACATTTCAGCCTTTAATCACTTTTGGCATTATTCCCCACCCCGAACCATTTCTTGACGGCGCTGTATATATCATCCCTGTTCTTTGCTGCTATCAGGTCTGCCTGTATCATTTTGCGCTGTGGATGATTCTTGCAGTATCCAACTGAGAATTTTCTGAAATATCTTACACTCTTTAACATCGGACGGGTTTCCGCGATCATCTCATAGTGCTCCAGATATACTTCACCCTGTTCTGTAAGGCTTGGTCTTTCTGGTTTAGGCCTGCCTTCCCACAGCGCACGAGTTTCATTAAATATCCATGGGTTGCCGATAGCACCTCTTGCAACAATCACTCCGTCTAGGCCACAGGTCTTTATCCTGTTGACAATAGTTTCAGCGTCCATTAAGTCTCCGCTGCCAATAATCGTTGCCAGAGGAAACCTGCGTTTAACTTCTGATATTATCTCCCAGTCACCCTTGTCACGATAAAGCTCTTTGACAGATCTGCCGTGGATGACTAATGCATCAATTCCTTCCGAAATAGCTCCCTGGCATATCTGCCAGAACTTATCTATTGACTCTGGGCTCTTGTCAAACCCTGCACGTAATTTGATAGTGACAGGGCATGAAACTGATTTTCGTACGGATTGAATGATCTTTATTGCTGTCTCTGGTTCTTTTAATAAATAACCTCCACTGTAACGTCTGAGTACTTTTGGAGCCGGGCAGGCAAAGTTCAGGTCGATCAGGTCAAACCCGACGTTTGTGAATGCAGCAGCAGCAGCAGCCATCGTATCCGGATCACTGCCGAGTATCTGTGCGCCGACCGGGCCTTCATCAACCGTGGGTTGGAAAAAGAGCCTGTCGAATGCTTTTTTGTGGAGGGCAACTTTAGCGAGTATAACACCTGTATATGTTAGCGGCGCGCCATACCGATGGGCCAATACCCGCATGGCCCTGTCTGTGTATCCGCTCAACGGTGCCTGATAAAATGGTACGTCAAGAGCGATATTACCTAATTTTAACATTATTGATCTGGCTCTTAATCTATGGAATTAATAAAGAATTCCATTCTAAAATAAATATAGTTTTGATGCAATATAATAGAGCAATGAGTTAGTGATTTTAGATCTTTTTTACCATCGTTGCATTTATTATTTCATTTTCTGATAAGCCAAATTGACATTTTCTAATGGTATATAATAATCTAATTGACCATCACGATAGATAATAACTCTATCAGGATTTTGCTTGTAAAGTTGCCTTGCAAGGTTATGAGGGTAAAAAGCAGAATTTACCTTAATAATATATTCTGCAAAACGGTGTAAGAATTTAGCAATAGATAATCCACAAGTTCCTCCCATTGCATTCGTATGGAATTTTCCTTTAGGATGTGAACGTGTAGTGCCGTTTCTCAGAATGTCCCAGAGATTCACTGCTTCAGTTTCAGAAATATTAAACTCAAAAATCTCTGCAGCATGAGTATGAATAATTCTTCTCCATTCCAGATATTCATTAATACTTGGTGCTTTTTTAGTGATTATATCATTTAGACGTATAGAATTTAGATTGCTGGGATTGTTAATACTCAATTCATAGTCTTCGTCATTTTCATTACCTTGATCATTGCCAAAATTACCTTGCTCATTGGCAAAACCTCCTGCCGGATCCCAGAAAATTGGGCCTTTTTCCTGGCTGTATAATCGTAACGCGACATGCGAACAAGGTCCTTCATTATACATCACCATTACATGAAGCTTTGCCTGCTTATTATTATCTTCAAGGCTTTTCGTATTACATTTATTTGCATTCCATGTCTTTGGTAACATCGGACATGTACGGTGAAAACAACAACCAGTGAGAGTGAGGGTTATAAAAGTAAATAAAATAGTTAATATATTTTTATTTATCATCACGGTTTGCATGCAGTACATGGTATTGCTCCGTCCCGTATAGCGTGTTCTCTGGCTTGAAAATCGATTATATCATCAGGACTGCTTTGCAAATCAGTACAATCAGGTAGGTGAAATGTTCGTGAAAATTTAGAAGAGTACACATGTCCCTTCCATGTGTCTTCGCTTTGGACTGTTTTTCGTTTGGCCGGCATGGTACCTGATTCTGAGTTCAAGGCGCTATCCCAGGTTGACTGTAAGCGTGCATGATAATGCTTTGCCATAGAGTGTCTGCCTTGAGCTGTGTAAAGTGTTACCAGATTATTAAGTAATGTTGCTATATCCTGATGACCTGGTTCCAGATTTTTTTCAAGTATTGCCAATGCCATTTTATAGAGTTGCTCAGCCATAAAATATTTACCCTGAGTGTAGTAGAGTGTTGCTAAGTTGCTCAGGGATGTGGCTACATCCGGATGGTTCTTCCCGAGAACTGTTTCTCTTATTTTCAGTGCGTGTTTGTAAAGCTTCTCTGACTTGGAGTATTTATGTTGTAGCTTGTATAGTCCAGCAAGGTTATTCAGGGAAGTTGCATATGAGTGATTGTATTGCCCATAGGCCTTTTCGCTTATTGTAAGGGCCTTCTTTAAGAGTGGTTCCGCTTTGGCATATTTACCTTGAGCCTGATAAACCAATGCAAGAATATTCAGGGATGTAGTTATTTTGTCATGGTCCACTCCAGGGTTTTTTTCTAATATAGACAGTGCCTGTTCGAAAAGTGGTTCTGCTTCCTGATACATGCCTTGCGAAAAATAAAGTGCCGCCAGGTTGTTCATAGTTTTAGCAACGGCAATGTGGTTAGTACTAAATGCTTTTTTCTTAATCTCAAGTGCACGTTTGTAAAGGGGAATACTTTCAGGATATCGGCCCTGAGCTTGAAAAAGTAGAGCCAGATTCTCAAGATCAGTTGCGATATCAGGGTGGTTTTTCCCTAATGCTTTTTCATTAATTTTGAGCGACTGCATATAGAGGGGTTCGGCATCTGAGTATTTGCCATGAGAAAAATGGAGCAAACCTAAAATACTGACGGAAGCTGCAGTTTTGGTATGATCAGATCCATATTTCTCTTCTGTTACCTTTAGCGCTTCTTCAGCAGCTTTGACCGCTTCTGGATATTGTCCCTGCTTATTAAGCAAAAGAGCCTTAGTTTCCAGCTCTGTTAATGACATATCTTGAGAGTAAGCCGGAGAAGCAAAGGTAAGGACATGTATTATTGGCAAGACAATAATTATTGTCTGAATAACAAGATGTAATATGAGTTTTGCAAACGCTGTGATTGGTTTTACCATTATATAAGCAGTTAGTGCTGGTCTGTAAAATTAGTGTCTTCTATTTTCAAAATCAGTTGTTCTCAAAAATCTCTGATCTGGGATAATTAGAATACCCTAATATATAAATAATTTGATAATTTTTAAACAAAATATTAAGATGCTAAATTGAAACAGATTAAGAGTAAGGTTTTAATAGAGCAAGGGTTGAGGTTAATAGACAATGTTAAGAGATGCTCACGTAGACGACGTGGAAGAGATGAGCGGGTTGATAAATCAATTTGCCAAAAAAGACCTGATGTTGCCAAGGCCTTTGAGTGAGTTATATGAAAAAATACGTGATTACTACGTTTACATAGAGGATGGAAGTGTAAAAGGGTGTGCGGCGTTACATGTATTCTGGAAGGATCTGGCAGAGATCAAATCAGTTGCAGTTGATGAAAATTTACAGAAAAAGGGGATTGGAAAAGAGTTGGTACAAAAATGCCTTGAAGAAGGGAAAGAACTCGGTATAAACAGGTTATTTGTTCTAACGTATATTCCCGAATTTTTTGAACATATGGGTTTTAAACGAATTGACAAGGATCTTCTACCTCATAAAATATGGTCAGAATGTGTAAAGTGTTTTAAATTTCCTGACTGTGGTGAAATTCCATTGATGATTGAGATCTGATCGGTTGTGGTAGATTGCTGTAGTGGCAAGAGATGCAAAAGAAATGTTACCTTTATAAGTAAGAAGTTGAGAGAGTCTAAAGTTTGAAGTGAGCTAAAGTTTTGAAAAGAAACAAGTCTCTAATTTTAAACCTCAGGCACTTCAAACTTTGTTGCTTGTCAGGCTTTCTCATTCAGGCAGTTTTGGTATACTATATAACCCTTGACAATTCATTCTCTGTACTCCCATCTATGAGAAGCTTATTTAACTTGCTCTGCGGCAAGTTTTGTCCTTATATCTTCCAGTATCTGACGTCCTCCTCTTCCGAGCAATCTTTCTGCGAGTTCGTTTCCCATAGTAGCGTAATCATCTACTTTACCCTCAACAGAATCTCTGATGATAGTGGTTCCGTCGAGCGAACATACAACCGCTTCCATTTTCAGATTAACCGGAAATATGACTTCGGCATGGGCACCTATCGGGATCTGGCATCCTCCCTGTAGCCTTTTCAGAAGGGTTCTTTCTGCCAGCACACAATATCTGGTATCAAAGTGTTGTAAGACTTTGATTATTCCGATGACCTGTTCATCATTTTCCCTGACTTCTATACATAGTGCTCCCTGTCCAACAGCATGGAGCATTATGTCAGATGGTATTATTTCGCTGGCTTCGTCTCCACGACCCAGTCTATTAAGGCCAGCCTTTGCTACAACTATTGCGTCAAGCTCACCTGACTTCAGCTTGCCTATTCTTGTGTCCAGATTTCCTCTAAGATCAACTATGTTGAGGTCCTGCCTTAGTGCGAGGATCTGTGCTTTTCGTCTTAAACTGCTCGTTCCGAGTGTCGCACCCTGAGGAAGATCTTTTAATGATTTGTTGTCCTTGCTGATTAACGCATCGTGCGGGTCTTCACGTTCTGTTACCGCTCCGATTTCGAGGCCATCAGGGATCGCTGTGGGCATATCCTTTGCGCTGTGGACAACCAGATCAACCCTCTTATCAAGAAGGGCTTCCTCAAGCTCTTTTGTGAAGAGTCCTATGTCTCCAATTTTGGCAAGAGGAGTATCCAGTATCTTGTCACCGGTTGTCTTTATAACTTCAATAAAAAATTCTATCTCTTTATTAGCTTTTTCCAGTTCCGACTTTACCCAATTAGCCTGGATTAAAGCCAATTTGCTTCCTCTGGAGCCAATAATAATTTTATTTCTGTTTTCCAAAAAACCACTCCTATCTGTCTTTATAAATCTAATAAAAAATATTCAAAATTAGTACCATTTGTCTCATAAATTAATATCCTTGTCAATACTTTTTGTTTCATGAGTATTCCCACGAAGGCATCAAGGCGCCAAGGATAAAAGAAAAAAGGAAATTAACCATGAAAGACACTGAATATCACGGAAACAAGAGAAAATGATTTACTTCATAATTCGTTCTTCGTGTTTTAGCGTTTTAGTGGCAAATGCATTTGTCCTTGATGAAAGGTATGTGTCCGTCTATAATCCCTCTTTTGAAAGGATAAGAGAACGATGATTGAAATAAAGCCTGTTGATAAGATAAATGCAACAGTCAGGATTCCAGGTTCGAAGAGCTATACGAACAGAGCGCTAATAACAGCATTACTTGCTAATGGCGAGACGGTAATGAAGAATGCCTTATTAAGTGAAGATACCAGGGTTATGATTTCCTGTCTTGGCGAACTTGGCATTCAGGTAGACGTATTAACGGAAGAGAATACGATAAGAATAAAAGGGTGTGAGGGGAAGATACCGGTAGACAGGGCAAGTTTATTTGCGCGTAATGCGGGAACAGTCGTGAGATTTATGACAGCTGCCTTGACACTTGGCAACGGTAAATATGAGATAGATGGTATCGAGCGAATGAGACAGCGGCCAATACAACAGTTGATTGATGCATTAAATCATCTCGGTGCAGATGTTGGATCAAAGGAGGGCACAGGTTGTCCACCGGTATTGATAAACGCCTGTGGCTTGAGGGGCGGAACAGTTAATATTCTGGGTGATATCAGTAGCCAGTATATCAGTGCCATCCTTTTAACGGCACCTTATGCAAGCAGTGATGTCCGAATAATTGTAAGTGACGATCTTGCTTCAAAGAATTACGTTGATATGACGATAGATGTTATGGACAGGTTTGGTGTTGATGTAGAAAGAGATTCATACAAAGAGTTTACTGTTAGGTCGGGCCAGGAGTATAAGGGTTGTGAATATATGGTGGAGCCGGATGCATCAGGTGCATCCTATTTCTTTGCTGCCGCTGCCATTACCGGAGGCAAGGTCAGGGTTGAGGGCTTGGGAGATCGCTCATTGCAGGGTGATACAAAGTTTGTTGATATTTTAGGTAAAATGGGCTGCAGGACGGCAAAGTCTCAGGATTGGCTTGAAGTTGAGGGTGGTGAACTAAGGGGGATAGACGTGGATATGAATGAAACCCCTGATGTTGTACAGACTCTCGCACCTGTTGCGGCTTTTGCAAAGGGGAAGACACGCATAAGAAATGTTAAAAATCTCAGATACAAAGAGACAGATCGTATTACGGCTATTGTAAACGAACTTAAGAAAGTTGGAGTAGAAGCAATAGAGTTTGAAGACGGTATTGAAATTGTTCCATCACCTCCACATTCTGCAGAAATATCAACCTACAATGACCACCGCATGGCAATGAGTTTTTCTCTGCTCGGTTTGAAGACTGAAGGGATAAGGATAAAAAATCCAGAATGTGTTGAAAAAACATTTCCTGATTTTTTTGAAAGATTGGAAAAATTGTATCACTGACACGCCACCAGTCTGTTATGAAACCTATCCTTCATTTGCCCAGACAGGGCTATTCAGGTTTTTTGACACTTCTGTGGTTGTTTCTATTTTCTATGACGTAATTCGGCAGGGAAATGAAAGCTTGTACATGTCTGATTATGGAGCCGCTCTTTTCGAGAGCATTCCGTCTTGGAATTCTCCCGAAAGGGAGGCAATTTCATAACAAATAAAAAAAGACTCTTTTAAGTGCTGTGCAGTAGTGCCAACGAACCGGTTTTCTTTATATATTTGTATATTTGATTCGGTTGTGAAGCAATACGGTACACGGACACATAAGAGCCTTTTTTTATTTGCTAATTAAATTTTTAGCAATTATGTACAACTGAAGAAAGCAACTTTCTATCTTTATTATCGACACAAGCTGAGAAGACTTTAGATAAAACATTTTTCTTTCTGATAGAGATAAATCGCAATATGCGTGCCGTTCAAGGTTCATAATATTATTGATACCTGTAATCTATAGATCAATAGATCATAAGTTATTATCTTACAACGCACGAGGCTGCAAAAGATTTTGCATTTAATAGATGAATGATATTATACTCAGGTATGTGTTCGTGTGGAAATTGGAGTTCATTGTTTAACTGTTCAACGAATACATCAATGAATGTACACTTTTATTCATATTCATTGTAATTACAGATCGCGAGTTATATAACTAATTAGCAAAACAGAAAATGATTCTGTATGAAATACGATAGCTATAGATTACTGTTGATTGTAAATATGGAATTGATACTTGAGCGTAGGGGTGTCTAAATCTCGTAACCCCCAATATCTTTTAAAGATATTGAGGGTTTTACTCTGTAGTTGTGGCAGTATACGTCTTGATCAAGTAAATCTGGAATTGAATGTATAAGCCTGCTAAGCTCTTATTCTATTACACTCATATTCTTGATGAATATTTCCTTCATTGGGACATCTCTGAACATACCAAATGCATGTGTTCTTGTCTTGCCAATAGAATCAACTACATCCATGCCATCTATGACTTCACCAAAAACGGCGTAACCAAAACCAGCAGAGGAATCGTCCTTGTGGTTAAGAAAATCATTATTGATTAAATTGATAAAGAACTGTCCTGTGGCGCTATTGATAACATTTGTTCTCGCCATGGCAAGTGTGCCTCTCTTGTTGTTTAATCCTCTCCGTGCTTCATTTTTAATTGGAGCCTTGGGAGGCTTTTGATTCATCTCAGAATCAAAGCCGCCACCCTGAATCATAAAATTAGGTATTACTCTATGGAAAATCAGATTATTGTAGAAACCGTCTGATACATATGATAAAAAGTTTTTAACAGTAATTGGTGCTTCCTTCTCGTACAATTCAATCGTTATATTTCCCTTTGATGTCTCCATTAAAACTTTAGGATTAGCGTTTGCAGAATTAAGCTGCATACAAACGAAACTAATCAATATGAAAGCAAAGAGGGGGGCTGCTATTTTATTAAAAAAAGGTTTGCGCATCTGTTTCTCTCCTAATAATTATTCAAATAAATTTTGTTCATTTAATCACAGAAACAGGGATAATTCAATGACTTTATCATTTCCGGCTAGAGTTGCATGCCTGTGAGTTTGCAATTTGATTTCACTGTAAATGCTGGTATGATTACGCATTGTTAACGGAAATACAATTTTTTTTATACTCTCAGTATGTTTAATCCCATTGACCTGGAAATATTCAACAACCTGTTTTCTACAATATGTGAAGAGATGGGTGTTGTATTGTGCAAATCTTCCTTTTCCACGAATATAAAGGAGCGAAAGGATTTTTCGTGCGCTTTGTTTGACCATCGTGGTGAAATGGTTTCCCAGGCAGAACATCTTCCTGTACATCTCGCATCAATGTCCATGTCTGTAGAAGAAGCAATTAAAGCAGTGGAAATGAGTGATGGCGATGCTGTGATATTAAATGATCCATTCCAGGGTGGTACACATCTGCCTGATATTACGGTAGTTACTCCTTTCTTTTATAAAGGAAGTAAGAAACCTGTTTTTTATGTAGCTAACAGGGCTCATCACTCGGACGTAGGAGGAATGTCTCCGGGGTCCATGTGCAATGCTACTGAAATATATCAGGAAGGTATTCGAATCCCACCAGTTAAAATAGTACAGGGAAACATTATAAACAGAGAGATTATGAGTATTATCACCTCTAATGTCAGGACTCCAAAAGAGCGTGAGTGGGATATAATTGCACAGATTTCAGCTAATACAATTGGTAAACAGAGGTTAAATGAACTATGTGAAAAATATGGAAAAAGTGAGGTTGTAAAATATTCGTTCGAACTTCAAGGCTATTCTGCCAGAATTATGAAGTCTGTTATTAAAAAAATACCTGATGGTGAGTACTCGTTTAGTGATTATCTTGACGATGATGGTACGGTTGAAAAATCTGTCAGAATAAAGGTGCGCGTAATCATAAAAGGGAACTCGGTGTCTGTTGACTTTTCCGGCAGCAGCTGGCAGGTTGATGGTTGTGTGAATGCTGTTTATGCAGTTACCGTGTCTTGTGTCTTTTATGTATTTAGATGCCTGGTTGATAGCGATATTCCATCAAACTCAGGCTGTATGAGATCAATCAGCATAACTGCACCGGAAGGTTCCGTAGTAAATGCCAAATCACCGAGTGCCGTGTCCGGCGGCAATGTTGAGACCTCTCAAAGGATTGTTGACGTTGTCTTTGGGGCGCTGTCAAAAGCTGTTCCTGAAATGATTCCAGCGGCAAGCAGTGGGACGATGAATAATATTGCAATTGGGGGGTATGATAAGTTAAAGGGGAGTCATTTTACCTACTATGAAACTATTGGAGGGGGGATGGGTGCAAGGCATAATTCTGATGGCCTTAACGCTATTCACACACATATGACAAATACCTTGAATACTCCGGTAGAAACAATTGAGCATAACTATCCTTTCAGGATCAGCCAATATAAGATACGCCCTCAATCATGTGGCATGGGGAAGCATAAGGGGGGTCATGGTATAATACGGAATTATGAGTTCTTTCAAGCTGCGACTGTCAGTATACTTTCTGATAGAAGAAAACATGCGCCCTATGGTTTAAGAGGTGGTAAAAAAGGTCAGCTCGGACAAAACACTCTGATCTCGAAAGGCAGGAGACGCAAACTGCCGTCTAAGACTACTATTAATGTGAATACCGGAGACGTTATAAGCATACATACTCCTGGTGGGGGTGGGTATGGGAAACAAAAAGTTAAAAGTGACTAAAGTGACTAAAGTCAAAAAAGCATCCTTCTACTCCATATTGAAATAGATAATTACATGAGTAAATATCAGCTAAGAAAGATATTCATAGAAAAGGACGTTGTAGATTTATCTGTTACTCGGCAGATACTTAATAAACTGCCTGATATTGAGGTTGAATATATGGATGATTATAGAAGTATCAAGGTAGATGGAGATTCCGTTGATGATATCTTTAAAAAGAGTAAGGAGTGCCTGGCAATAGCCGGTAAGAAGGGCGGATTAGTTAAAGAATTCAGGTGCAGGGATGGCATTGTGGGGAATACGGAATATTTTATCAGTCATGGTAATAATTGTAGTTTTGATTGTGAGTACTGTTTTCTACAGTGTTACTTTGATAACTCGGTGCCCACACTGTTTGTAAATCATGATGAAATATTGGATGAGATTAGAGACGTTTTACTTGCCGAAGCTGATAAGAGGATAGTTTTTCATGCCGGTGAGCTGTGTGATGCCATGGCTTTTGACGATCTTACCGGTCTGTCCTGTAAACTCATTCCACTATTTTCAGAGTATCCCAACGCAAGACTGGAACTGAGGACAAAGACCACTACAATAGAGAATTTATTAAATATAGAGTCTGCGGATAACATTGTAGTTTCATGGACCTTCAGCCCTCAGGTAATTATTGATAATCATGAGCACAAGGCGCCTTCATTAGAGGAACGATTATGCGCGGCAGTGGATGTTCAAAAAGCAGGTTATAATGTAGGAATATGCCTGGACCCGATAATTTTGTGTGATAACTGGCTTGATCATTACAAAGCGATGCTTGAGATACTTTTTGAAAGATTGGATATGGAGAGTGTTAAGTTTATCAGTCTTGGCGGTTTTAGATATCTTCCTTCATTGACGAGAGTGATTAGAGAAAGAAACCCGCAAACAGATATCCTGTTGGGTGAGTTTGTACCATGCGTTGATGGGAAATACCGTTACTTCAGGCCAACCAGAACAGAAGCATATAAGGAAATAGGTAAGGTTATAAGGGAACAGACTAAAGATGTTAAAATTTCACTCTGCATGGAGACACCTGAAGTCTGGAATTCAGTGAAAGATGTTTTGAAATAAATGATCGTAGAGAGAATTACAAAAAGGTTATATGAGAGAACTGTTCCCAATAATAGAAAATGTAAAAGTAGATTTAAAGTCACTCATCTCAATTAAGCATAAATGTGATCCAGGAGTATGCAACGGAAAAATATCTTGTTGTGCAGAGTATGAGATATGTATGGAGAAGGATGAGGTAGATAAAATAATTGCTCACACACCTGGTGCTGCAGGATTTGCACCTCAATTAAAAACTAATGGATTATATAATAATGTCTTCGACGAAACGGATGATAATCTCATTACCATAGATGTAGACGAAGACAGCCAATGTCTTTTTGCCTGGCGTAACAGCAACGGAGAGGTTTTATGCTCGCTTCATAGTCATGCAATAAAAAGTAATCTTTCGTTTTATGATACAAAGCCAGGATCCTGCTGCCTCTGGCCCCTTGCTATTTATCAAGGTAGTCCTGAAATTCTGACGGTCCAGGATGATGCGTTCAACTTTGATTGTAATAAGAAACAGGAATCTAAAGGCGCAGAACTTGATACCGAAATTGCTTCAATTATTAAAAACGTGTATGGGGATAAGATGTTAGTTGGTATTAATCATGCAATATCTAAAATGTAAGTAAATTTAATATGTCTAAATTTTACAATCCAAAACGTAGTAGAAATATTTATGACCCAAAGGCTGAAAAACCTTTTAAGCTGAGTCGTTCAAAGATTGATCTTTTCCTGCAATGCCCACGCTGTTTTTATATCGACCGTAGGCTTGGGGTGGGTCGCGTTCCCGGCTTTCCTTTTAATTTAAACAATGCGGTAGACACATTGCTGAAAAAAGAGTTTGACCATTATCGTGCCAAAAATCAAAACCATCCTCTTCTAGAAAAAAACGGTGTTGATGCCAGGCCGGCAGCTCATAGAGATCTTGATAGGTGGCGGCAAAACTCTAACGGAATACAATATTTGCATAGACCTTCTAATCTCCTTGTTTTTGGTGCTATTGATGATCTATGGGTAAATTCTCAAAATGAATATATAGTTGTCGATTATAAGGCGACATCAAAGAATGAAAAGATTACAAATGTTAGCCTTGGCTGGCAGATAGGCTACAGGAGGCAGATGGAGGTCTATCAGTGGCTATTGCGTATGAACGGATACTCAGTTTCCAGAACCGGATATTTTGTTTACTGTAATGGACAGACCGATAGGGAGATGTTTAAAGAAACGCTTGAATTTGATATTACTCTGATCCCGTATAAAGGAGATGACTCCTGGGTGGTAAAAGCTGTCAATGATATCCATGCTTGCCTGATGCAAGGCGATATTCCTGATGCAAAAGACGGCTGCGATCATTGCGCATATAGAGCAGCGGTGGGAGATATCTTGAAAACTAACTCTGCATAAAATATAAACAATATGTTATCCGATAAAGAGTATCTGTTGAAACTTGCTAAAGCGCGTATGCCGTCTGGTAGATATAAAGATATGTTACTGCTAGAACTGCCTGAATGGTATATCGTGTGGTCAGTGAATAAGGGTTTACCGGAAGGTGAACTTGGCGATATGCTCAAATGTGTTTATGAGATCAAGTTGAATGGGCTGGAATACTTGTTTAAACCGTTACGCTGATTTATATGGACAGCAGTTCCTATAACTACATAAATTTTTATTCAGATCATCAGGGCTGTTTTTAGCTTGGTGGTTTAAGCTTCATGGTTTGTTTATGCGAGGCAACAGCTTCTTCACTACGGCCTAATCTGAAAAGAGCATTGGTCTTGTTCTTCCACGTCTCGTGGTAGTCAGGTTTGATAGCGATTGCCTGATTATACGCGGTTGCCGCTTTTCCATCTTTACCCAACCGGCAAAGGGCGTTTCCTTTATTGTTCCACACCTTGTGATTTTCAGGATCGTACTTGATGACATGATCATACGCTGAAATTGCCTCTTCGTATCGTTCCATTCCAAAAAGTGCATTTCCTTTATCGAACCATGCTTGGTAGTAGTTTGGTTTGATCTTTGTCGCCTGATCAAGGATAGAAACCGCTTCATCGTGACGATCAAGTTTGCCAAGGACAATTGCTTTGTTAAACCACGCTTCATGATACTCTGGCTTTATTCTTATGGCCTTGTTATAAGCATCAATAGCTTCTTCATAACGCTTTAAACTATAAAGGGCATTCCCTTTTTGAAACCACGCTTCAAGGTAGTCAGGATCAAGCTTAATAATCTGATCATATGTCTCTATCGCCTCAATATTCTTGCCTGAACCATACAGAATATTTCCCTTGTTCACCCGTACCACTTTATATGAAGGTTCTAACTCAATTGCCTGATCAAGTGTGGCAATAGCCTCATCCAGACGACCCAGACTACTGACAACGAGCCCTTTGTTGAAGTATGCTTCATGATAGTCTGGTTTGATCTTAATAGCCTGGTTGTATGCTTCGATGGCCTCATCACTACGTTCTAACCGGTAAAGTGTATTTCCTTTATTATTCCACGCATTGTGGTAGTCAGGTTTGATTTCAATGGCCTTATTATATGCTTCTATAGATTCATCATATTTACCTATCCCGCTTAGAAGGAGGCCTTTGTTAAACCATGTCTTGACTGCGTCAGGCTTAATCCTTAAGGCTTGTCCATAAGCGTCCATTGCTGCGTCATGAAGATCTGACTTAAATAAGGCATTACCTTTGTTGTTCCATGCTTCATAATAATCAGGCTTAATTTTGAGCGCGTTATCATACGCATCAATAGCATCTCCATTATTGCCTGTTTTGCAGAGAGCAGTTCCCTTATTATTCCATGCTTTATAATAACCTTGCTTTAGATTCAGAACGCGTTTCAAGGCAGTAATAGATTTAGTATAATCACCTGCATAATAGGCAGTTTCAGCTTTGCATGTAAGATTATATAATTTCTTCTCCTCCTTGTCCTTCCTGTCTATCTCGTTTGGATCAGCTAATGAGCGTCCACCCAGATCAACAGACAGCTTGTTTAATTCTCCTTCGAAGTCATCAAACAGATCATATCTTACTAAACTACTCAGGTAAAAGTTTCCATAATCACAATCCTCAATCATTACAGGAATCAAAGCCAAATTATCTCTGTCCATATTTTGGGCAATTTCGTAAGCCGTTCTTATGCTTTTATCCTGGGAGTCGGAAGTGCTGTCACTTATTTCTTTCAAGGCAGTGTCGCTGAGACAGATGATAAGGCAACGGCTCAGGTTAATGGCCTCTCTGGCCCCAACTTTCCAGCTTCCACGTTTAAAGTCCACTTTGTCAAACCAGACATTTAGTCCCCTCCTGGTCAACCCGTCGTAAATATTCCACGCATAGCTTAAGTCTTTTTCGGTATAGGCAAGAAAAACACTACCTCTATTAAATTTATTCATCGTTAATAGACTGTTAAATTATGTTATAGAAAAGAAGAGATAATTCGGACTTGGTCCTGATGTAAAACTTATGGACAATGATTTATCAGTTACTATAAGCCCACCGTACAATATTATAATAAAATAACAAGTTGAATAAATGAAGTCTTAAATCTGATAGTCAACTTCGTATTTTTCTACCTTATCCTTATGTTTGAATATAAGGTAGGGTGCATCAACCGTTACTGTCGTATATGGTGGAACTGATCGCGTCAGCCAGACATTACCACCGATGATGGAGCCTTTTTGGATTATCGTATTTCCACCTAGAATTGTTGACCCTGCGTAAATGGTAACATCATCCTCTATAGTAGGATGTCTCTTTTTGTTTTCTTTTCTGATCTTATCAACATTAGTCAAACTGAAAGCTCCCAGTGTAACATGCTGATAGAACTTTACGTTCTTACCAATAATAGCCGTGCTGCCAATTACCACACCGGTACCATGATCAATAAAAAATCCCGGACCTATCTTTGCTCCAGGATTAATATCTATTCCTGTTTTTTCATGAATGTATTCGCTCATCATCCTGGGTATATAAGGCACTTTCTGTATTTCAAGAAAATTAGCCAGACGATGAATTGATATCGCTCTTACGGATGGATAACTTAACACCACCTCAAAATAACTTGCTGCGGCAGGGTCTCCTTTATAAGCCGCCTTGATGTCCTGGTTCACAATTTCTCTAATCTCAGGAATCCTCTCAAGTAGAAGGTATGAAATCTCAACGGCACAGTCCCAACACTCTCCTTCAGTACGGGCACAATTAAGCCCCTCCTTACATTCATGCCTTAAGCTCTTCTGTATTAAATCAGACAGGCATTCCAATGCGCTGGAACATTGTGCCAGAAGATACGCATCCAGATGATCTTTATTGCCTGTTACTTCCTCGTAAAAGCCTGGAAACATGATTGTAGACAGTAATTTTACCAGTTTTTCAACTTCCAGTTTAGATGGAAGATTTGGCCCTTCCAGGTGGTTAATACCACCATGTTTCTCGTATGAGTAACTGAGAGCTTTGGTGATATAGCTTAAACGAGGTGCATTCTTATCGCTGTTTATTGGATTGTACATTTTAATCCTTTTCTACTGCCTTAAATAGATCCGTAGAGATATAGCGCTCTCCTGTATCAGGTAAAATTACCAGAACATTTTTGCCTGGTCCCACATCTCTGGCGACTTCTAATGCGACGTGCATATTCGCGCCGGAAGAGATACCGCAGAAGATTCCTTCTTCCTTTGCAAGACGTATTGCCATGCTGAACGCTTCATCATTGGTCACCTGGCGGACTTCATCAACTATCTCTTGATTGTAAATGCCCGGCACAAACCCTGCACCGATTCCCTGGATTTTGTGAGGTCCCGGTTGCCCTCCGGAAAGAACCGGAGATTCTGCAGGCTCTACTACAACGTTTTTTATGTTGCTATACTTCTTTTTCAACACCTCACCTGCACCGGATATTGTACCGCCGGTTCCAACACCAACAACAAAGTAGTGTAAATCTTTGCCCTCGAAATCCTCAACTATTTCAGGACCGGTTGTCTCCCTGTGGATTTGTGGATTGGCTGGATTATCAAATTGTTGAGGCTGAAAATAACCTTTCTCTTTTGCCAGTTCTGCTGCTTTTTCAATAGCACCTTTCATGCCTTTTGGACCTTCTGTCAGGACAATTTCGGCTCCAAAGTATCTGAGCAGGGCCCGTCTCTCAAGGCTCATGGTTTCTGGCATGGTGAAGACCGCCTTGTACCCTTTAACTGTTGCGACCATTGCCAGTGCAATTCCTGTATTACCTGATGTCGGTTCTACAATGGTATCTCCTGGCTTTATCAAACCCTTTTTTTCTGCATCTTCTATCATTGCCATACCGATACGGTCTTTGACGCTGCCGGCAGGATTAAACATTTCCAATTTTCCAAAAAGATTTGCGCACTTCTCATCAGGTATTTTGTTGATTTTCACAATGGGTGTTCTTCCGATAGTCGCAAGGATATCATCATATATAGGCATTTTCTTTTCTCCTGAAAAACAATTATTGGTTATATTTTGCTAATCTCAATTACGTTGCTATATTTTATTAATTATTTGTATCCTATCAACCTATTTATTTAACAAAATCTGAAAGCGATGAATTTTTATCATCTATAAATCGTTTGACATGCAACGCATATCACTGATATATTTTGAAATTGATATTGTTTTTTAGTATTTAAGAGATTTATATTTCCGTATTTACCGTGTAATTCTTCTCATAAAACTTTTCTGAAATTATTTATGAAAAATGATATTGGAGAGGTCTTGTTCTCCGAAGCTGAAATCAAGAACAGCGTTAGTGTACTCGCACAAAAACTTGCCGTAGACTATAAGCATAAGAATCTTACCATAATTGGCATTTTAAATGGTAGCCTCGTTTTCCTATCTGATCTGATCCGACAGATACCTTTTTCTGTTAAAGTTGATACTATCAAGGCTAACACTTACGTAGGCGCTTCTACTTCTCCAAATGCAGAGACCGAAATCATTCATAATACTAATTTAAATGTTAAGGATGAACATGTTCTTATCGTGGATGATATACTTGATACAGGGAGGACTCTTTCTGAGATTGTGAGGATGGTTACTAAGCATAGTCCGATATCTATAAAGGTGTGTGTGCTCCTTGACAAAATGGCAAGGAGAGAGAGAGGGATAGAGCCGGATTATTGTTGTTTTGAGATTGAGGATAAATTTGTAGTTGGTTACGGCCTTGATTTTGATAACAGGTACAGGAATCTGCCTTATGTTGCTGTTTTGAGAGATGGTATAATGATTCCGTGAAAAGCCTTTAGTCGCAAAAAGTTATAGCAATTCAAGGGTACATCATCTACAATCCCAGATTATATTTTGGGAGAAAATATTCTCGCTGTTGGTGATCGTAAGGATACAGAAATTCCGAAGAAACCAGTAAAATAGTAAAAGGGGCTCAGTTGAGAACGATTGCATTGATTAATCAAAAAGGGGGTGTCGGCAAAACAACGACAGCTGTTAATTTATGCGCCTGTCTTGCAAAGCTTGGCAAAAGGGTAGTATTAATAGATCTCGATCCACAGGGGAATTCAAGTTCATGGATGGGTATTGATATTTATAATCTGCACAAATCAATGTTTAATGTATTTAATGATGAAATGCCCATAAGTGAGATCCTACACGACACATGTGTGGAGAATATGTGGATTGCTCCGTCAAACGTCACTCTTGCTGCAGTGGAACGAACATTAGCAAACAAGCTGGAGAACGATACTATATTGAAAAACAGTATTAATCTTTTAGCGAATCATTATTTGTATAGTAATTGCCGCGCCGAATACATCATTCTGGATTGCCCTCCCTCGCTTGGATTACTTACTGTTAATGCGTTGTCAGCGGTGAGGGAAGTTTTTATTCCGTTAGAAACAAAAGTAATGGCTCTTAACGGTCTGGTTACCTTGATTAATACGGTAAATCTGGTCAAGGACACACTCAATCCTCTTCTTGAAGTTACAGGTATTATTGCCTGTATGTTTGATAAAAGAACAAATCTGAGCAATAAGGTGGTTGAGAAGATCAGTGAGAAGTTTCACGATAAGTTATTCAAGTCTATTATCAGGGAGAATACTCAACTTGCGGAGTGTCCTATTTCCGGACAGCCGATTACCATGTACGCTCCGGATAGTCGCGGTACAAAGGATTATATGGATTTGGCAAGAGAAGTTATTGGATCCACAGGAGAGATTCACGTCAGTAACTATACTACCGAAGGGAAGATAGAGACTGCCCGGCATTATAACAATGGCGGAGATGATATAAATAAATAATGCGGATTCTGGTATTGTTTCGTTAGAGGGGATGATTGATTGTAGGTGTCAGGCAAGTGCAAATATCAGCCCCTGAGTAAAGTTGCTTAATCGTATATTCCCGTATTATATACACTTATGTATATAGGTACGGGGTAAAATATTTTGTTTACTAATCTGTTATTTATGATAAAATTCCGTGTTGCTCAATTTTTGATAAAAACAGTAATTTTAATTATAAATATAGGAATAATAAGTACTTATGTTAGTAAGTTACCTGCCAATCCTGATTCTGCTTTTAGTAGTAATAGGTTTTGCCGTTTCTAACCTCATACTTTCCGCTTCTGTTGGTCGCCAAAAACCATCTGCCGAAAAGCTTTCCCCGTACGAATGTGGTATAGAACCAATAGGTACTGCGAGAGATAGATTTTCTGTAAAATTTTATCTAATTGCAATGATGTTTGTTGTATTTGATATCGAGGTGGTTTTTCTTTATCCATGGGCGGTTGCATTTAAGTCATTGAAAATATTTGGTTTAATTGAAATGGCAATATTCATTGTGATTTTGCTGTTTTGCTACGTTTATATCTGGAAACGGGGAGGTCTTGAATGGGAATAGAGACTGTTTTTGGCGATAATATACTTACTACAAACATTGACAAGGTGGTTAATTGGGCCAGGAAGAACTCACTATGGCCTATGCCTTTCGGCTTGGCGTGTTGTGCCATCGAAATGATGTCTTCAGTGGCACCAAGGTATGATCTTGCCAGGTTTGGGGCTGAAGTATTCAGGTTTTCACCGCGGCAGTCTGACTTGATGATTGTTGCTGGTACTGTTACTTATAAAATGGCTGCTGTGACAAGGAAGATTTACGACCAGATGCCGGAACCTAAATGGGTAATCGCAATGGGTGCATGTGCGTCTTCAGGTGGGATTTTTGATACTTATGCTACTGTTCAAGGTGTGGACGAGATTGTTCCTGTTGATATCTATTTACCGGGATGCCCACCAAGACCAGAGGCTCTGATACATGCAGTAATGGAATTACAAGAGAAGATAAAAGGTGAGTCTGTTCTGGATAATCCAGATAGGTAACTAATTTACATTAACATTAGTACTGCTATTTTAAAGTTAAATCATGACTGAAGATGCCACGATAGGAAAAAGATTAAAAGCGAAGTTTCCTGATGCCGTAATAGGTGGGAAATCGTTCAGAGGCGAATTGACCATAAACATAAATAAGGATTATATACAAAGAGCGGCAAAGTTTCTCTGTGAGGATAGTGAATCAGATTTTGATTATCTTTCAGACTTGTGTGGCGTTGATTTGTCCCGTTTAGAACGTAGCAATAATTTTGAAGTAGTTTATCATCTGTACTCAATAAAGTTGAATCACAGAGTGCGGCTCAAAGTGAAAATACCCGCTTCGGATCCAAGTATCGACACTGTCACTAATGTATGGAAGACGGCAGATTGGCACGAGAGAGAAGCTTACGATATGTTTGGCATAATCTTTAAGGGACACCCTAATTTACAGAGGATTTTAACACCGGAAGGTTTTGAAGGACATCCTTTGCGAAAGGATTATCCTCTTAAAGGCAGGCAACCGGAAACGCTAAAGGGTATTTACCGAAAAGGACAAGAATGACGGCAGCAACAACTGAGCAGGTAATGACCATTAATATGGGCCCACAGCATCCCAGTACGCATGGTGTATTGCGTGGGATCCTCTAGAGTCGACCT
>JGI24913J38484_100999_pt1 | contig 34811 bp, 30 predicted proteins | sample LinPfosmplate1_FD_38484 | JGI IMG/M metagenome (IMG submission 38484)
TGCAGGTCGACTCTAGAGGATCCCACTATCTCTTGTTGTTTAGATTGAAGATCAGACACTGCCTGTTTGTTTTGGTTTATTGGTTTACTACTACTACGGTCACCGTTTTTTAATACCCCCAACACACAACAGATCAACTTGAACATACCATATCTTGTGTACTTTCTTCTTCTATCTAAAAATTAAATAATCAGGATGAATAATAATTTGGATAATAATGATATGCCATCCTTGCCCAATATAGGCGATACTGGTGGTGCAAGTACTGGCGACTTTTGTCAAAATGTAAATGCATCGGCTGCAGGTGGGGCTGCAGCGGAGGGCGGTCAAGCAACATCAGTTGCTGTTGCCTCAGCAAATGGTGGCGAAGTTAATAATAACAATAATAACATGGCGGCCAATAATAATATGACAGCCGCGCTCCAATCATACCTTCTTCAAGGTGCCACCGCAGGTGCCAAACCTCAGGATATTGCAGGTGCATTATCCTTCTGGCAATCATGCCGTTTCTGTCAACAGAAATTTTATGTAACATCTGAACGTTTGTTGGAACATGAAATATCTTGTCCCATGCACCTTCAGGTACAACAGTTTTTACAACAGCAGCAGGTATCACAGCAGGCACAGAATGATTTACAGTTGCAATTACAAAATCAACAACAGCAGGTATCACAGCAGGCTCAGAATGATTTACAATTGCAATTACAAATGCAACAAAATCAACTGCAACAGCAATTAAATAACTCGTCAAACTTTCAAGGAGGTATGGATAATACTTTTGCGAATGCCAATTTAAGTATGCTTGGTATGGGTATGATGAATAACGGTATGGGTGGTGGTTGTAATCCATTTGCGGCGGCACAATCGTTTGGTATGGGAGGAGGTCCCACAACTATGATTAAACAACCTCCCAAGAGCGACATTCCCGGGATGGCTATTGGCATGACACAGGCACAGGCCGAGGATCAGTTTGAGGCTGCCATTGATAAATTACCCTCCTTCCGTAGTCAACAGAAGGCACTACCCGAACCTCAGGAATTAATGCCATCAGATCCTGATTCACCTGCCGAGTACTTCCCATTGGCATTACCAGAGGATGAAGAGTGGTTAACCCCCCTCCACTGCTTTGTGCGCAAGTATTGTGTTGAGGTATTCGTTGCAACACCCGAGGATGTGGCAGCACCTTGCATGGGGAAACGTTCCCCCGTATCTGTTAATCAAGTTGGTATTCGTTGTCCTCACTGCTCTCCCGAACGTATGGGAACTGCCGATGAAATGGATTTGGCACGTGCACGTGAGAATGGGGTGGTTTATCCCTCCCTCATTTCAAGGATTTACAATTCAAGTATTAACTTACTACAACGTCATTTACGTAGTTGTGCATACGTTCCCCCTGAAGTATTGGCACGTTATGAAGATCTCAAGGTTTCAAATGCTCGAAGTGGTGCATCCAAAAAGTATTGGACAGATAGTGCCGCACGGTTGGGATTAGTTGATACCCTTGATGGTATTCGCTTGGATAAGAATATACGTTCTGCGTACCTTGTATCGCAACAGGGAGTGAAGCCCAAGCAGAGTCTTCCAGAACCTGGAATAGAAGTACCCCCACTTGTCTTACCCACTGACAAGCGTAATACCACAGCCTTCACATTCCACCTCATGTCTCAAATGCAGCCGTGTGTATTTACTGAGGCTGATAGGTTAGGCCGTCGTCGTAACCTTAAAGCTGGATTTGCAGGCTTAGCCTGTCGTCACTGCTTTGGTGTGTATGGTTCAGGTCGATTCTTCCCTAGCTCCATCAAGACAATGGCTGATGCTTCCAAAACATTGGACGTAATCTACCGACACATCATGAAGTGTAAGAGATGTCCTTCTGATATTCAGGGAGGATTGAAGAACTTGAGGGAGTTTCATGATTCGGAGAGGAGTAAGATGCCTTTTGGTAATCAACGTGCATTCTTTGTTAAGATTTGGGGAAGGCTCCATGTTGAAGGTGGCGAGTTGGCTGCCGCTGGACAAGCTGCTGGTGCTGCCTCAACAACAACGGCGGCTTCAGGCATTGTGGCACCAACTCTTCCTGCTCTTCCAATGGCAGAAGAACCTGATTCCAAAATGCCTGCTAAAGAATCAGAGGAACCCACACCTGATTCGGTACAGGGAGTAATTGCCGCTGTCAAGCGTGATAACGAGGATGAAGATGACACTGCACAATTGAAGAATACGATGGCGACAGAAGCCGCCTGAAATCGAGGAAGTGGCACTGCCCAGTAGCCACCACCTCAGTATGACTTAGGTCGGGCGTAGTATGATATTTTGTTTAGGGACGTGGTGTATATATGTTTAGAGAAGTTTTTAGAGATAGCAAGATCTATAATTCTATGTAACATGTACCAATTAGCTATTTTCCTGAGTGTCAAATCTAACTTGACATTTCGCTAAGATATTTCCATCTTATAGAGCTTGACCAAGGCATTTCGTTCGCTACTTGCCATTTCCGAATAATGTCTAAATCGTCAGCTTTCTCGCCAGGACACATCATATCTGGAGAATTGTCCTTGCTGTCCGGATAATATCTGCTGTTTTCTTCTCTCGAAAGAATTCGATACCCATCGAGTCCTTCATTGGCATAGCAATCCTTTGCTTTTGGGTTCCTGGCCATTTTAGTATTTGGGTTTGAAAGTAATCGTCGGATATTACACAATACTTCTGTAAGAGATGCTTCTATCGACCAACCAATGTCTTCAGTGAGTACTAATCCACTAGGTTGCACGTTGAGATGAAAGAAACCATCTGGGAATTTGATTGTTGGTGGAGAAGTTGGTGACTCGTATCGAATAGTCATGGGCACCCATGCACCCTGCCAAACAAAGATGCACAATAGACCAGATATAGGATTCTCCGTGATGTCAGGTCTTCGTATTTGATAAATGAATATGTCGGCAGTATCACCTTTGTCCCGATTATCCTCAATCCAACTTCTACAATCCATAGCATACCTCATGTGATTAGTCTCAACTCTCATGTCAGATTTTAGTTGATCTTTCATAGCTTTCACCTTCAGATCCATATGTAACATTATTCCCACACCACTAGTAAGATGGCTCTCCATATCTTTCCTTTTGCAAGTATGATTACACCCCTCTACACTGCATGTAATAATCTTGTGTTCACAATCTTCCTCGTGTTGCTGACGCTCCTTCAATGCGCCTGTCCAATCACATCCCGCCTGTGTACTTTCAATATTATCGGATAAAGAAGCATCATCTCTCTTCCTCTTTTTACTAATAAATTCCTCACCCCTACCACAATTATGCATAGATCCCAAGATGGCCTGCAACGTCTGAATGGTATCACAACCATTGGTGCACTTAACCTTCATTGAATCAATCAATTCCCTACATGCAAAGGCTGGTACACAAGTACTAACGCCTTCAACGTTTACACGACAGGTTGGACATGATGGTGTGCTCTCTAAACACAATTTAATACACTCATTGCAAAAAGAGTGGCCACACTCTTTTAACGATGTTGCATTCTCTAGTACATCATGGCAAATGGCACAAATACCACTGGTGGGTGTTTCTACAAATATATCTGTTGGGTGGCCCATAATTGTGAGATTACGACTTTAGTTGATGTGTATTTATATTATGTTATTGAGTAAGTGTAGTTAAATCCTGTGTATGTACACATTGCATCAAGTATTTATTGTATAAGAGAGAAAATATATGTTAGTTTGAAATGACAGTAGATGAACATATTATATACATGATATGAATATTATATCATTTATATAGCAAGGTGCACCTTTGGACAAGTAACATATTGCAAAATGTATCGCCTCTTTGTATCACATCTCCACATGAACATGAGCGGCGCGTAATATCGCAATCATATAGACAGAACACAATAGCATCACCTCACCTTATATGAAACAGCACTAACACCACTTTGGCAAGATATTGTGCTACGGACTTAGTGGTTTGTCTATGCAAAGTAAAAGCCGTTTAAGTTTATTCACAAAAAAGGAAGGGGGAAAAAACTACATTCTTCCTTCAATGGCATTGAGCTGGATTTGGTTTGTCTAATTAGAGTCTTGAAGCAGAATAATCCTGATCGAGTAGAACTTTGCAATTTAAGAAGATATTATGATACACCTAAAGGAGAGGACAATACAAAGTATAAAGAAGTGCTATTCAATACCGATACATTATATCTAACTTCAATCGATTTACTAAACGTAGCACTAGCGTGTAAGAGATTTGGTGTATTAGATGATGACGCTCTATCAGTTATTAAAAAGTCTGCATATATATCGGTAAAGGAAATTGCAACAGTGGAACGGATTATCATTATCTTCAATTAATAAGATCCCCTCTTTTGTTTGACCAGCGCTTGTCAAAGCTGAGTATGTGAATAGTGCGGACAAATCATGTGTTAAGAATAGTATTGGAAATGATTTTGACTGGGAGACTGCATTCAGCAATAATATACTGAGAGCAGGCAAGCATTATGCATCATTTACAATCATGTATCAAGAGGAAGATAATGGGAATTTTGGTATTGGGGTGATGAGACCAGGAAAAGCAAATCAATTTGCACGAGGACCTCCAGTCACCAAGGAGTTCAACCAACATTTTTCTCCAAGATTGGGACACGGGGAATGTAATAATAATGCCCATTGTTGCATGTTCTGTATTTCCAAAAAAATGTTCGTCTGTGATTGGAATGGTTCAGGAGCAAGCCGTCGTTACTGCGATGGAATGGACGTAGATCGGATGTCTTCTGGTGATGAAATAGGAATGCTCCTTGATGTAGATGAGGGCACACTATCTGTCTATAAGAATGGTCGAAAGCTAGGAGTTATGATGAGAGGATTAGCAGGTCCGTACTGTTGGGTAGTATCGATTGGCGATAAAGACTCTCGGGTTACTGTCAAAAGGTTAACGACGTTAGGCAATCCTTTTGAGAGTGTTGAGATTTCTACCATACTTGATTGTGGATGTTTAATATAACATACATTATAACATATTACTAACGAAGACCACTCATTTATTCCAGCAGTCTTCAATCGATATCCAGTCGATCGTTATAAGGTTAAAAAACAGATGTTTACCTAAGTAGAGTTACTAACTAACTAATGCAACTGTGACAAGTCTTCAACCACAGACAAGACATCCTCAACTGTCAAGGCACCTGAAGATACACTCGATGAGCCAGTGTCCATCCCTTCATCGGTATCCATAAGGCTTGATTGACTTTCATCACGTTCTCTAAAGCCTTTCCCATCATCAAGAATATTCCACTTTCCGTTAATATTCATCTCCTTCACAACCCGTTCCATATTAGGTCGACTCAAGTCAAGGAAGGTTTCAATATAATCTCCATCTACGAAACCACACGAGCCATGAGTCTTCTGTTCCTGCTTCCAAGCTCGGTAGTGTGCATGGCTCAAATCACCAACAGGTCTGACAATTGCATCCATGGCACGTTGAAGTGCAGAGAGAAAGGCAAATGTCTTACCCCCTAAGCCCAATATTGATCCTAGAGTTCCATCCACAGTTCCGTATAGAGTTTGGCTACCAATAGTAATATCAATCTTGCGATTTCCATCAAGAGATGAGCTTTTGTCTGGCAATCCTTTGCCAGTTGCTGACCTACTTCCTGTATTGCCCGATGAGGTGTTGCTTGGCATGACTAGACTGCCACCAATCATTTTGTTAACACTTTCACCAAGATGATACTGGCCGACAGTGTCAAGTCTTACCCTCGCCTGCTCAGTGGTTGCATTGGGATTATACTGTAGAACGAACAAGTTGGTGAAACTTTCAGCGGCCAAATACGTATTATTCGTCAACATTGCAATATCTGTACAAAAGTTTGAATTGAAGTCTCGCGCCAGCTCTTCAATCACTTGGTGTTTGGGAAAGTACTCCACAAGTGCCACAGAACGCATAATATCACCCACGATGGCAAGTTGCTTCTTCTGATCGCGTTTATTTTGAAGCGACTTGTCAGAACTTACAAGACTCTTTATATAGAGTGATATGATATGACCATGATGACCTGATCCACCATGCTTTAGAACAAGATCTCCGGGATTGCCGCCAAACTCTTTTGATAAAGAGCTTGAAGACAGCTGGCAAATGATGGTATTCGAGCCACAACTAACAAGAATGTTGCCACCGTAGAAGGGTGCAATACTGTAAATACCTCCCGTCAATGGAAGGTCGGCTACTTGACGAACTTGTCTTAGCAGTTGGCTATCGTCTTCATCTTCGGTATCAGATTTCAAGTTCCCTCCGCCAGTGTTATTGTTGCATTCAATCACCAAGACTCGACCTTGGGACGGTTCATCTTCGTCAGGGTAACCATATGCGGTTCCTAATACAATGAATGGTCGTGATTCGGGCGTTGAGTTCTCATTCAGTTTTGCCCTTGCTGAACCAGTTGGCGGATTGATACTCAACAAAACACTCTCAATCGTCAATATTTGCTCAAATGGTTCAAGAGTGATGCTGTAGTAGTTTGAAAATAGGGAAGAAGATTAGTCACAATCATAAAGTCCATCCATAGAGTTTTCACATCACTTACCAATTCAATTCCTCAAACGTAGAATCATCAAAGAACCGCACGCAATTATTCTGGTTGGTTTCTCCACCACCATAATCACTTCCAATACATCCCACACAATAGACACGTCCGGCTTCATGATATGCAATCCTCCGAGGTGTCATTCCCAACTTGTACGACGTGACATGAAGCTTTTGAATATTATCAATCATTCCCAAGCGGAGACAACTTTCATCAGCTACACAAAGAGAGGAGCTGTTAGCATTAGCCGACGAGAAGAGTAGAGATGAACGAAAGGGTGTAGCAACATTGACCGATATATTCTTGTGTGCTTGTCCCTCCTCGTCATCTTCGTCCTCGTCGACAGTCAGACTAATTGTGGAGTAATTCAACTTGGCATTGCTATTGCTACCAGCAGTACCACCCGAAAGGTATACAACCGTGGGTCGATCACCCGTGGCCAAGACACATGATCCAGACGACTTGGAGGAACCATGACGGAAAGGAATTAGATGCACTCCTTGTGTTCCTAGACTAACTTCCTTCCTTGAATGAATTGACCACTTGTTGGAGGCTTGATCTTCTTGTTTTACGACAAAACTGATCAACTTGCCATCGCCCAAACCTACGAGGAGCATATCAACATTGCTACCTGACTCTGATGAAGAGGACATGCTATTCTTGTTCGAGGATTGTGAATCCATTGTGACTAAGCAAAGACTTCGTGCCATCATATGTTGACCACTATCACCAGGTTGATCATCTGAATCCTCATTCGAGGCAAGCTGGGAAGAAGAAGAAGCTTCATTATTTCCCCGTCCCAAATTGATGTGAAGGACCTGTTCTAGAACCATAGAGGGATCATCACCCAAGTTCAACAGCCTCACGGAGAAGTCATCCCAAAGTCCAACGGCTACTAATTGACTCTTCTTCGTTTCACGTCCTGGAGTATCAATATCCATATCCTCTCTTGTTGGTGACGTTGAACCAAAGGGATTCAAATCAATACAACTAATCTCACGGTCGAGGGTTACCTTACGAACTCGACGAATGGAGGGTGAAGATTCTCCTCCTCCCTCAATAGACAAATATACCAACGCTCCGCCTCGCAGGGCTACAATAACTTGACCACTCTCATTTGCAGACGCAACGGTAATAAAACCCATTGGACTATCATCCTCGTCATCATCACTCCCCTCCTCATCAGTACAAAATGGAGACCATTGAGTAATCAAGGCCAAGGTTTCAGAATCAACCAAACGTACACCATCTTCTACAACTTGGAGGAGTAAATCAAACTTGCCTACCAATATATTGCCCGCGAATAATGTTGATTTGGATGAATTAAAACCATCAATTGTCACCTCGGCAAGTGCTCCACTCTCCTCCTCCTCCTCGTTATCATTATCCTCTTCCATTTCATCATCACCCCCTTCGGTACTACTTTGTTGCACACCTAAAATCCTCGTCTCCCGAACAAAGCTCTGTACCAAAAATGAATCATCAACATCATTATACCTCCGTCGTAAACTCCACATACCCTTAATACCCTCCATATCCACTGCCGCATGTTCACGCATACCAACACCATTACGTACTAACCGTACCGTACCATCCTTACCAACTCCCGAACAAGTCACGACTAAACTTTGATGATACAATTTACCATTACTACCCTCAACTTTCGTTGATGTATTAATATCATATTCGTCGGAACAGCATGGACGTAAATCAAAATCAACAATCGGGCCGAGATTATCATATTCTTCCAAGATTTGTATGTAGGTGGTATCAACCAAGGGATTATTTTTGGTCGTAGAATCTTCCTTCATTGCACTATCATCATTACCACCTAATAATCCACCTGTTGCATTACTACTACCAACAACCTCCACAGGTTCATCAAGTATCTTGATCAATTGACTATTCCCCGTTGTACTACCAACAAAGACATATCCCGAACCCAAATATACCATTGATGATGATGTAGTTGCCGTACCAAGTGTATCAAGTAACAACTTGGCACCTTCCTCTTCACTACTACCTTGAATAAGTGATAATAAATGGATACGTCCATTTTCATCTCCAAGTAAATACCGTACAATTGATGATAAATCCTCCTCTTTTCCATCTCCACTACTTGGCTGTTCAAGTACACGACAGGAACTAATTAATAATGCCTCACCATTTGGACATGATACTGATACCTTTTGGTTTTTATTTGAAGGAGAATGATAGGTAATTGACCGTTGTCCCAATACCAACACTCCTCCCAATTTTGAGGATGAAGCAGAAGGTGGTGGTACAGGAATAATCTTACCACTACCACCCTCAACACCTTTCACAAATAATTGTTCATTCACCAATGGCATTGAACTACTAGTACTACTACTAGCTTGTTTCATACCACTTCCACTTCCTGCATTATTATTCCATCCCATACTCATACTTGAACTACTATTCTTACAATTACCATTCATAATTAATTTTTGATTTGATATATCAATACCATGTGTTACGACATGTTGATATCCACGTGAATCTAAATGTAGTAGTACTAATTGTGGAATGTATATACCTCCTTTACTCTTACTTGATGTAGATGTAGATGATAATGATGTAGTAGATGTAGATTCATTGAGAAAAGATATAGACATTATAGTACGTTCCTCAATTCGTAAATGGAAGGGTGTTAATAATGGTCCATTTGATAAGCCACGAATCTTCCTACTCCCTTCTTCACTACCTTGGCCTGCACCACTATTATCCTTGATTGCATTTCTACGCCACGGTACAACACGCTTACTACTATTACAATCATAACCTAAATTAATTGGTATAATTGTAATATATCCATCATATGAATGAATAGCTATACATCTATTGTATTGATCGATTGTTAATTGTGGACCACATTCAGCATCTGTACCACCTGCTATAATATTAACACCACTGCCTGAAGTGGATGATGATGAGACTGAAGAAGAGGAATTGTTTGATTTATATGATCCTGAGGCATGTGTTTTAATTGGATAATGTTCTCCCGTAGTTTGAGTAGTTGAAGGTGCACCGCTAACATCAGTATTATTAGAAGGTGCACCTTCTTTATTACTTTTTTCAACGTCCTGAGAATTATTATTATTGGTAGTAGACAACGATTCATCATATTCAATTAATGAATACATTCCCTTTTCAGTAATAAAGAATAAATAATCTTTATTACTGTTGGGATATTTAATTGGTAGTATTTGTAGTATGCGTCCATTAATTGGTAATGTTAGTAATAATGGTAGGATATCATTGCTGTTGTTGGTGTTTGAGGATGCACCGTCGGACAAGCTGCCACTATCATTGTTGTCAGAAGAAGTATTAGAAGTAAAACGACGTACCTCCAACAAGTTACTCTTACAAATAACAACATCCACATCTCCATTATTAGAAGAGTATGGTGATATAAAGTTACATTTAATGGAAGTATGAATTGCTGATGGTGGTGACGCTGTTGTTACGTAGTGTCCAATTTCGGATAAGTCTGGATCATTATCAGCTATTGATTGTTGTTGATTAGATGAGGAGGTTGGGTTGGGTGTTGTTGGTGCCATAATGTTATCTATTGAGGTTAGTTTGCTAGCAAAGATGATCTGTGCACCTAAATTTCAATTATGAGAGTATATCTAGCGGGCAGGCGGGCGTGCCCCCTATATAGAATTTGATTTCACGTCGATCGTCAGTCGGCAGTGCAGAAGCTCAGTATCATATCAATAAGAAGATGGCCTTGTTGCAACTCTTTATATTCGCTATACTATCTTTAATAACTATCAAGGATACTCAGTGATTATTGGCTCAGTATCATATCTATATAGAAGATGGCCTCGTTGCAACTCTTTATATTCGTTATACTATCTTTAATAACTATCAAGGATACTGAAGCATTTCACTTACCAGTCTGCAGGGTCAACAAACGCACAACATTATCAATGACATCCTACGAGGTATCAGAAACACAAAAAACAATATACAACATACCAAACAGTGGTTGGTCGTCTCCACAATGGAATTGGGGTAGTGCCATGGGAACTGGTCATGACTGTGCTATGAAATGCCGTCAAATTTACAATACCAAATCCGATAGAAAGAAGTTGGTAGACTCTTTGTTGAACCCAATTGAATACAAATCTACACATCCAGAGTTTGAAATATCATTTTCCGAGGTGACATTAATATTAGGATTGGCTTGGCAGAATGGACGTTGGGATGGAAGTGATGGCGGTCCAGAAGGATATGGACATGTCTTATCAACAATGGCGAAGGTACAAAGGTATGAAGAAGACGATGAGGTACTATCATCATTGAACTTTATTGCAGATGTTTGTGAAAGATTTTCAACCATTAGTCGAAATAGCGATGAGTTAACAAAGATGAAATCTATTGCAATTGATATTCGAGAGAAACATGACGCATCGAAAGAGGAAGTGTTCATGACGAGAAGGATATGCGCTGGCATGGTGTTAGATAATATGGGCTTTATCAATAATGGTATTTAATCAATTACTTCTTTGATTTTGCAATTGCTATACCTATACAAACACCGGCTGCCAAATGCCACATACCGCCTTTTATAATTGAAGATATCATACTTGTAGTACCCCAACTTTTACCCAGAATTGCAACTGCCTCTCTATGTAATCCCTCATTAGCACATGCCACAACTCGTCCTTTTGATCTCTTGTGGTTTGACAATGTTAATCGTCTACCATACCAATCCGTCATAACACCGCCAGCACCCTCCACTACTGGAACTAATGCACAATAATCATACAAACCAAGATCAGCCTCAACAACAATATCGGCACCAAATCCTGATGCCAATATTGCATATGCATAACAATCGGCACCATACAATGGTCGTTTCACTGTATTACACATTTGGTTGAATTTAGTCATTTCCTCACCCTCGTGGAACATGTGTGGTGTTGTTGCATACATCATACTTTCTTTTAATTTGGAACATCCTATTGTTGATACTGGTTTGCCGTTTAATGTTGTTCCTTTACCGACTACACCGATCCATCGTTCATCTAATGCACAGTGATCAATAACTCCTACTATTGGTTCGCCATTTCGTAAACAAGCGATTAATGTACCAAATAGTGGTTTACCAGTAATGAAGGATTTTGTACCGTCAATTGGATCAAGTACCCTGTAATTGATGTAAGAAGAAGAGTATGATGTTTGAGATTTAGTGCATATCGTATATCATACATATGACACAACAGTATACTCACCAAACATACTCGGCATCAGTTCTAACCTGACCAAACTCCTCACCATATATACCATGTGTAGGATAACGCTCTTCTATTAACTTTCTCATACATTTCTCTGCAAGTTGATCGGCTATTGTTACTGGAGATTCAGCAATTGGTCGATCATGTTCCATTTTGGAAATTATGTCGATAGGCTGACGCCAGTATGGGAGGATGATTTTACGTGCCTCATCTGCTAGATTATTAGCAAATGATGATAGTTCTTCTGTCGGTATTGATGCCATCTTTACTAAGTCTCGTCTCTTTACTTTGTTGGTACGCGAGCAATGCAAATGGTCGGACGGAGATAAGAGGAATAAACGAAACGGTTGGTAAACATTCCACTCACAACATTTTTTTCGCCACAAACACAACAGAACACAACGCACTAATATTTATCGTTCGATTCTTCAGCAAAACAACTATCGAAGTCCACGGCTTATAATCGAAGGAATAAAGAGATATATCAGTAGCAGTATATATTATTTTGCCCTGCTGCCAAAAGCTAAACAACAAACGAACAAAAATACACATCACATACACAAAAGAAAAATATTAATATAAATCATGCTTCAGTATGACGATTCAGCGTTTTATTTCGTTGCATTGAGCTTCATTACATTGTATATTGTTCCATGTAAGTAAATTTATTTGATATATTGCAATCATTATCGTGTGGTTGGCCCGGATTTATAAGGATACCTCACAGCGTATCCTGTTATTAATAATATGTGCACGTCTCTAACTTATACCCTCCTTCTCAATCCACTTATAAACAGCATGGTATACAATCATTAAAAAGGTCAATGTAGCATTATTCTCCACCGATGAAGATATTGGTGCCATCTCCCGCACATCCGCCGAGAAGAAGAAGGCGGCTGATATTAAGGCAAATTCCAAGGGTTTAAAAACACTCAACTCACCTGGATTTATTGCGAACTTTATTTTAACATTGGGTTGTTCCATCGTTTTCCTATGGTTATACTTCTCGGTACAATCCAACGGTGAAGTGAATTCCTTCGATCCATTCTCAATCCTTGATGTCGACTCGGCATCAGACTTGAAAGGAATTAAAAAGGCATATAAAAAAATGAGTCTAAAGTACCATCCTGATAAGAATCCAAATAACCCAGCCGCCGAGGCAATGTTTATGATGGTTGCCAAGGCATATGAGGCATTAACTGATCCAGTCGCGAAAGCAAATTGGGAAAAGTATGGTAATCCCGATGGTAAACAATCATTGGCAGTTAGTATTGGTTTGCCCGAGTTTCTACTCAATGTTGACAATCGTAATTTGGTATTATTGACATACCTAATCTGTATGGTAATTGTTATCCCAATGGCGGTATGGTCGTACTATTCCAATTCATCCAAGTTTGGTGAGAAGGATGTTATGTATGATTCGTATGCTTGGTTTCATCATAATTTGAATGAGCATACCTTGACGAAGACAATGCCCGAGGTACTTGCTGGGAGTGCTGAATTCCGTGAACGTAACATGACGAAAAGTCAGGCTGATAAGGATGAGATTAAGGGTGTCTTATCCAAGGTTAAAAGTCAGATGCAAAAGCCTGCGTTTAATCATCCAGTGGTGGTTAAGGGGAATGTCCTTATGCATGCACATCTTACCCGACAGACTGATGCTTTGTCGGAGACATCACAGGAAGATTTAAAGTATATGTTACGTCAGTCGAGTTCACTTATCGATGCTATGATATCCGTATGTAAGCATCAGGAGTCATTAAAGTCGGCGTTGAATTGTATCAAGTTTGGTCAGTACGTTGCTCAGGGTATGTGGCTTAAGGATAGTGAATTATTACAACTACCCCACTTTACGGCAGCTGAGGCCACACATGCAGCAAAGGGAAAACCCTCAGGTAAGACTATTACACAGTACATGGCTATCCCGGACGAGTCAAAGAAGGGACTTAAGGACTTTACCACCGAGGAGAAGGATGATATTTTCAAGTGTTGTGAAATCCTACCAAATGTAACTATTGAAAGTAAGGTATTCGTCGATGATGATGAAGATGATAAGGTATACGAGGGAGACTTGTGCACCGTATCTGTGACACTAACCCGTAACAACCTGGATGATAATGAAAAGGCTGGACTCGTTCACGCACCACGCTTCCCCTTCCCCAAGCGTGAGGCATGGTGGATCGCCCTCGGCACGAAGGAGGGTAAAATCATCAGTATTGACAAGGTAACAAGTCCTAACAAGGTTGTGGAGCATAAGATTAAATTCTTGGCACCACGTAAGGGTCAATATGAGTTTGATCTGCATGTATTGAGTAACGCGTACATTGGGTTCGACCATTCTGACAGTGTGGAGCTAACGACGTTGGATGCGAGTGCACTTCCCGAGTACAAGATCCATCCTGAGGATGCCGAATTGGATGACGAACCTACATTGTTCGAGGAGATGATGAATGCTAACATTGAAGATGATAGTGACAGTGACGAGGAAAGTGATAGTGACAGTGATGATGAAAGTGAGGAGGAGGGTATCCGTGAGTTGAGTGCTGCCGAGAGGAAGAAGCAGGAACTTCAGAATGCACGCAAGAAGGCAGCTAGGGCTGCCGGAGATGATTCAGATTCGGATGATGACAGTGATGTTGATGAGGTACACGCTGATGAATAAAAGAAAGTTGTCTTTTTATGAGGAGGATGGGGGTGGGAGATGCTGTAGTTATGTACTTTAATCTCATATAAATATAGGAGACGTTAAAGGCTACTTGCAAGAAGTTAAATATTGAAATATCTGCTACTGCTTTATTCGTCTTCTTCATACAAGGCGGCTGGAGTAAGTGTACTCTTTTCTGTACTCTGCTGTCCATAAAAGGATTTCAACTGGCCCCAAGGTCCGTTCCCCCTTGAAGCGGCACCGCCGCCATCGACTGAATCAGCCGTCATTCCTCCACCCATTAGATCGAATACTGCTCCCTTTTTATAAATATCGTCGATACGCTTTCGGTTCGCACCAAAACTTGAAGCGGAAGGTCCCAGCCCAGACGTACTTTGACGAACGGTTGATCTATACAATACAACTTTATCATCTCCCTTGACTAAGAATTCAACTTCATCAGCATCCACTATTCCCAGTCTCTTAGCATATGCCCGAATGTATCGTTGTTTATCATCTACTTCTGTAATAACAAATTGTTCTTCTGACTTTAGTACTCCTTTAATACGAGCAAATGCCTATTATTGTATTGTGTATTGTTTGTTATATGTATTGTTGGTATAGGTTGGATTCGGATAGTATTGAAAAGACGATATTATAAGAAACAAAGAATGAGTATGTTAACATACATAAAGAATACATGCTTACACACTCATATATCAATAACCTCTCAACAACAACAACAACAACAACAAACAACAACAACAACAACAACAACAAACAACAAACCTCATCAGGGGATACCTCAAATGTCCAAGGAGGAGAATATGTGCCTTTAGTATCCTTAATGTTTGCGGTGGAGACACAGTCACCATCTGCATCACACTTTCTTATTGTTTTTTCTTCAACAATATCATCATCTGCATATGCCGACGTTGGTATAAGCAGCGAAGTTAGAATAGCACCTGATGTAGTTGTTAGAAATGACGTTCGTGATACTTCATTGTTTTCTACTTGTGCATTTAATTGTATACATCTTCTCTGACATGATGATGGAATGGATTGAGAGGAGAATGCCAATGCCGTTGATAGGCTTAGGATTGATACTAAACAGGTCTTCATTGCAATAAGTATACCTATCAAAATCAAAATATTGAGTATACAATGATAAGTCGATGATGACTGATGACTACACTGATGACGCTGCTGGAGTGCAACGCTGACTCAGTGTGCAAAATATAGTACATTTAAGTGCATTATATGGTATTTACGTGTGTGTCAATTGCGAATGCACTGCAGTACTTTTATATATTACTCATTACTCAAGAGTGCAAAGATACCGTATCCTTGCAGATCTCTAGGTACATACCATGGGCAATCTCTATCTTCATACATAATACATATCCTATCTCGTCTCATAAATAATTTTTATCTCTCCACTGACAATTATAGCATGTTGCGTCTACTATGTTTCCTCGCGGTCTTTGTACCCATCACTGCCTTCTCTATTAATGACAATAATGTAGCTGCTAAAACTACTGTCTCACGAAGAGAATCATTTGCCAAGTTTGGAGGAGCTGTCGCAGCAGCCACCGCTGTATTAACCAACTCACCTGCTTCCTCATTTGCAACAGTAACAGATGAAACACCCAAGGTAACAACACAAATGGGTGGTTATCTTGAGAAGTATCAAGATAGTCGTGGATGGACTATTATGGCACCTAGTGGATGGAATAGGTTTGATGGAGAGGTCGGTGCTTATGATTTGAAATGGCAAGATATAGTAAATACTGATGAGATTAAGGTTTCGAGTACTCCTGTGAAGTCTACAACAACTAGTGTGTGAGTTATTATTTATTTGTATAATATATGTGGTTGTGTGCATGTCCTGTATGATCAAATTTGCAAAAGCAAACTCTCTAAACTTTGTCTGCCCATCTATTGAAAAAATATATACAATTGGTATCCATACAAACATGTACAAATCTGGTATCGTTCAGTGATATCCTTGGACCAGTTGATGAAGTTGGAGCTAGCCTTGCTGCCAAGAGAAATGCCAAATTAATTGCTGCTATTGAACGTCAAACAGATGGTGTCCTATTCTACCTTTTTGATTTTGCCTTAGACGATGGGACGCATCAACTGTTACAACTTTGTGTTAATAAGGGAAAGATTTGGAGTTTAGATGCTGGTACTAAAGAGAAGAGATATGCGAAGAGGAAAGAAATGTATTACAATATCTTGGGTTCATTTATGCCAAAGTTGAACTAAAGTTGACTTGATGGTATCCTTTCTCTTGAGCATACTGGGGGAGGGGGGTATATCGTTGATATTCAATGAAGGGGACGGGCGTTGTCTACAGCCTGGTGATCATTTACCGAACAAAAGAAGTTCTTGTCGTGCTAACAAAGATAAGAACATTCAAACATAAAATGAAGCTACTTATTACTTATGGTATCTTAACTGTCAAATAATCATCTCGATCAACTTCTTGTTATCAATGATGTAGTTACTCTATTGCTAAACAGATTTTCATGATTTCAGCTATCTGTTTTCATATATCTGTCAGGATCTATTGCCGTTTCATACCTAGACAGTAGGATTAAGTCATTCACCTCCGTTCTAAATCTAGATGCCATACTTCATCTTCATAGTTAACAACCCCTGTTGACCCAACAATATCTCATTCATAAATGAGAATATTCCCAACCAAACTACTGGCGTGATATCAACACCAAATGCGGGTGGCACAGATCCCCTCACAAGACGAAGTAATGGTTCTGTTGGCCAAACGACAATAATGTATGGAAATTCAGTAACATTGAAATTTGGATACCAAGATAATACAATGCGGCATAACTATTGATGTATTGATTTGATGATATATATTGATATATGGGTTTGTCATTAGTTGGGTCATATAAAGGTGAGAATACGAGTAGAAGAACATGGTGTATATTGTAGTCAGCAAAACATACTCACCATTGCAAAGCTAAAGAAGAAAAGAAATGGTCCTAGTACAAATGATAAGGGCTGCACCCAAGCCTCTGTTTCTGAAAGTAGCATAGATGATGAAGATGCAATCACCCCAATAGCTGCTGTATCTGGTGATGCACTAGACATATCCCCTATATTGTTTACTACATCTATCATACTATCGATTGGTAATGCATGCAAATTATTATGTGTTGAAGATACCAACGTCTTCACCGCCGATGAAGAATGGACTGGGGCAAACCCCATGCATGATGAGGCCGTTGTAAGTAGCGTTATAATGGATAGGAGCAGGCTATACATGATAGAGGAAGGAAGAAGGCTCAAGCTATTGTATGAAGCGTCAGTAGTCTATTGATTTGAAGTTTATTCTGAAACTTATTCTACGATTTATAAATTTCAAATTAGTCAGTTTGATGATTGATGTTGTTGATGGTAGTAATAACAAAACAGAATTGCAATAAGTATATAAACGTCTTTATTATAATATCATAAATTATTAAACATCCATCAATATGGCTATGAGAAGAATTGCAACATCAATGATTGGCAAGTCACCACTTCGGTTGTTATCATCATCAAGTTCTAAATTGGGTATTGCCTCACCACTGATAAATAGACAATCAAGGTCTAGTTCGGTACCTTGTTTTAAGTTGGATGAGAAATCATTAACTCAGGGTATAACCACTTCAGAAGAATTAGAGAGAAGAATACACGGAATGAAGGTACGTCTAGTGATGTTGATGGTGGGAAATTATGGTGCACTCGGCTCTATTTTGTTGGTATCATCGCGTTGTAACATCCTGATATCAGTGGTGGGAAATTATAGTTTGGTATTTGGTGCAACAGCTCTTAACTCTGTTAATATCACACTCTCATCTTCGTTCTAACACATCTACTAACTTTGTTCTTAATAAATACTCCTAACTCAATATTATTCTCAATTCTCTCCTTCTCACATATTATATGATATAATAATAATGTAGGAATTGACAAATACTGCAAGATTATGCATACAAGATTATATCGAGGTTGAGAACCCGGAATTTGAACAGGAAGAGTTAACCAGTGATTTAGAAGACGCAAAAGTGGCAGTTAACTTAGCATCAATCGCCTATTCAGAATTATTAGAAGAATTGGCACTAACTGATGAGGGTGTTGAGGTATTGAACGATGTTCGAAAGTTATACGCGCCAGAGGTGGATGAACTGAGAGAAGCTTTGAAAGATATTGAAAAGTCATCAAAAGAAGAAGACGAAGAATGAAGAAGAGTCAAATAATACTGTGTGGAATAATGTAAATATCTGGAAGATTCGCTAGTTGGTTATTATATTGTGTAGTGATTTTATGTGGTATATGTTGGGTATAGGTTGTAATATTCAACAGGTTAATAGGTTGTAATGTTCAACGGTGTTAGTCAATAATTTCTTCTATCTTTATTTACACACTAGTACCTTTAGTACATTATTACAAATATTCACTGACACCCAACTAGCCAACATTCTATCGAGATTAATACAAACTCAATGTTGGGCAGGATTCAATACAAAAGTTCTTCATTTCTCTTTTAGATGTAATCACGTCCCCTTAAATCAACCTCACGGTGGGGAGCATGTCCAGTCTCCTCACGTTGATCATTCCTCAAGAACTTGGGCCACCAAGCTGGCTTGGCCTTCTTTCTCATGTATGCTGCATATCCGGCAACGGCCAATACCAATAGGGGAATGATAACACCAAATGAAATACCAGCGGCCTTCTTGGCCTGTTCAGCTTGGGCACTTGAGGCTGCAGCATCCAGTACGGCTGGTCCGCCTACTCCACAACACATGGAGAAGGTATCCACGGGTCGATCGATATGGACACACTGTGTTTGTAATCCCTTCGAGGGGTTGAATACGGCAATCATTTTAAAGTTTGATCCCCATGATGTACTCGAATCTTCAAGTGGGCACTTGCCAGGATCTTCAAGATGACAGCCTGCACATTGTTGAGCTGTCCATACGGTAGTCCAATCGGTATCATCTCCGGAAACGGTGGGATACTGTCCACGAGCAAATCGGGCACGGATCTCGGGTAAGGTACAGATACGACCAAGTCCAACACGTCCACATTCATCTTGGGCAGAACCAAAGTTCATAGAGTAGATACTATCCTTTCCAGAGTGGTAATAACTCTTACCATCTTGGGCCATGACAGTTTCGGGTGTTAATCCAGTCCATGGATCTTCATCGGAGTACAATACTTGGTATAAATCTTCATTGTATGCAACGGAGGAAACACGGACCTTATCAATATCCTTATGGGTAGTCACGGGGATGGTAACATCGACATATCGGATGGCACGGTTATCCGTATCAGCCACAATAACAGTATGTGAATCCATGGTGGGTAATACGGCCATATCAGTGGGAGTTGCCGAGAACCGTGATTCACGTCCTGAACCATCAATCCATTGTGCCTCCTTAAGTCCATCACCGGCAACTTGGACACAATCATGCCAAGCCTCATCATCATCAAACCAAGTTAATCGGTAAATTGATACACCATTATGCTTCGCCTCATCAGAATGCGTAGGATGTCCCATAACAAATGCATACTCATTAATAACAACCGTATCCATAAATGTCATTTCCTTACCATCATACAACTTATCACAATGATAATCCAAGGCCAAAGTGTATGCACGTGCCTTACCATCCTCTAATGGGTTATTACCATCATCATCTTGAATCTTAGCAATATGTACATACTTATCACGTGTAATAACTAAATTCTTAAGTGATGAGGTATGATGTAAGGCATTAATACCCTCACCAATATCTGCATCACCAGTATGGATAACATGCTTCGCTTTACGATTGGCATTTGTAGGTTCAAGTGGGTCAAAGGAAAAGACACCGCCGGTGGCATGTGCCAAATATCCCGATGATCCGTCATGCGCTACAGAAACTTGACGTAACAATCCATCACTACGATACTTCTCATTCCAATTATCAGGCCAGAATGGACGGACTGTACTTTTAGTTAAACTTGAAAAGTCATGTGATTGTGCCATTTGTAATAAAGGTTTGTCTAATGCAATGGCGAATAGCATTGAGTTATTTGTCACGAAGATGTGTTGACAATCGTCACATGATGCGATACTTGCAGGGTTTAACCATGATTTTGGATTAGAGTCGAGAGTGTCCTTGTGTAGAACAAAGTGCCCAACTACTGCACCACCAGAGTTACCATCGACAATTAGGAGTGTATCGATGGATGAGTCGGCCACGGCAAGATATCGTTCATTAATTGGATATACGGAACGAGGACCCTGTCCTGTTTCAATGGAGTGTACCTTTGCAGTTGCTGTAGTTGCAGTGGAAAGGAGAGATAGAATGGGCAATAGGAGGCACCTCATTATTGTCATTATGTTAATTGTTGGAGTATATAAGTATTGTGTTGTGTTGGTGTAAGGTGTATATGTATTATGATAATATGTTCAGTTTTTATTGCAATCAATTAAGCAAATTATCAGCAACAACCCCGGATCCACCAAGAGTTATGAATAAATGTGCTTGCTATTAAATGATGTGGTAACAAAAGGCAAGGAGTTGTGCTAGTAGATTAACGTTCAGCTCCTACGAATATCATTGGCATGAACGTAGACAAGATTCCATTTTTCTTGTGATTTTGTGATTGATTATCATTATTTTGGCGATATTTTGGCAATCGGTGCAGTGTGTATCTCGTGGGAGATGCTTGTATATTGTTATAAGCACTTAAACACTAAAAGAAGACCAATCTTTTACTTGACATTTACATTAACTATTACCCCTATTGACAATGGCTTCCTATTGAAACTGCGTGAACATTATGTTCTTTGTACTTTTTGCCTTCCAAGCATTGAAAGACTTCTCGTCGCACATTGCTAGCTGCCACTTTGTTCAATATTAACATGGTTTGTATACTCGTTCTTAAGATTGAATAAGCTGCTCAGTCTTATCAATCTTTGCACCATTCTTCTTACCCCATATCATTCGGTGCATCAAAAGTAGCTCACCCACAATTAGCCCTGGACATATTAACTCGCCCGATTTTCTATATACATAATACACAACTTGCATCCAATCATATCTAGTAGATATGATCAAACTTTTTCATCAATTCCAAAGCTCGTGTGAGCTCGTCTTTTGTTATATCACTCACACAGACACTCTCGCCAATCTCAGTGATGAGAGGTATGCGCTGCTCGCCATGACGATGCTCAATAGCATCCTTACAACTTTGCCAGGCTAATTCAAGATCGAGATCTTTTGAGTTCGTTGGCAAATTCAGTGTCTTCATACATGCAAGGATGCGGTTGACAATATCCATGGTAATGTATCCACGGAGGTAACTAAGAACTACACAGAAGAAGCCGTCAACGTTGACGGCCTCACCATGCATGATATCGGCACCAGGGACCATCTCCAACAGTTTTGAAAATGTGTGACCTGAAGAAGAAGAGAAGAAAACAGAAGAGACGTTAGAAACAGTTACATACTTAATCAACAGAGTCCAATACAATCACTCACCATAGTCAACACAACGATCTAATTTCGACTCCCAAAGATTAGGACCTAACTCTTCCAACATGATTTGGATAGAAACATCAATGATACGACTGCTCACGCCAGATTGCTTCAATGCCTCATCTTCAAATCTAGTATCAACGAGTGTCTTTCCATGTGCCTCTAGCAATTCAAACAAATCTTCTGATCGAACTAATGCCAACTTGATAATTTCACCAAAACCATTTGATATATTCCTTGCATCCTGTGAGGCAATAAATGCAGGATCCAACAAACATGCCGAGGGAGCGTAGAATGAACCAACACGATTCTTATATGATTCATCTGTCTTACCGCAGCAGTAATCAACACCATTCTTTACACCGACACTAGCATCAACAATGGCAAGGAGAGTTGTTGGGACACGAACGAAGGGTACGCCACGACGGTATAAACAGGCTGCCATACCGGCAATGTCAAGAACACAACCACCACCAATGGCAAGGAAGGGTTCACGACGACGAAGTTTGTATGCACATAGATCATCAAGGATGGTATCAACGGCCTATATATGATATATGAATAGGGAAGAAAAATGCGCAAAAAGTGTCAGAGGTGAATAGATGAACTGGTATAACTCTTTTCACAGCGGAACAGAAAAAGAAAACAACATACCTTTGGCCTCTTATCAGCCTCACCACCATCAATAACACACATTGTCAATTCAATACCCTTAACTTTAAAATATTCCATAATCTTGTTACCATATAACTTTTCAACTTCCGAATCCACCACTGCAAATCGTGTATTATATCCCTCAGGATGGACACCGGTGGCATTTAACAATGCCGTGTTAACTGGATCAAATAATGTCCCAAATGGTATCATATTGACATCATATGATATTGGTAATGAGAAGATATTACGCCATCCACGTGAAGTGGAAACAACTTTTGTTGTAGTTGTTACCGTTGCCGAGGATTGTTTAACGACTGATCTTTGCTCACTGGTATGTGTTTTAGTGAATGCAAAGACATTCGATGGAGCACGTTCTAATGGTGTTAATGTAACATCGGCACCAGATACTGGGCACTTTTCATGCTTAACTACATTATCACTTTTCAAACTTAAGTTACTATCCGACAAAGTAGATGAATTCTGATCATTAAAGAAACTAACAGACGATGTTGAGCGAGACATTATCGTGGGCGTCGTGCAGCCAGACTGTGCTGGCTTGAGTAGTAACATATTATCATCACCTTTTAGTTCCGAGGCGATTAATGCAGCACGAACAGCGGGTGTTAGAGAATCCCACATATCGGCAATTGACTTTGGTACTGTGGGTGATATCTTCACTTCATATTCACCATCTCTGTATTAGTTTTAGTTTTAGAGGAGAGGGAGAGATAAGTCGAGTTTCATAGAGTTAGTCGAGCATATGATATGGATATCATATTTTAGATATTGTTTTGCATGTTTTTATTGCAATGCATACAAAAAGTATATTACATTTTACGCCAATGAAATGAACGACGCACCTTTTATTGTCATCCACAGGAGATACGCCAAATGAGCTAAGACTACGAGATGCTTTAACCGTCATGATAGAGTTATATAATGGAATTAGTAGGTATAATAATATGAGGAAGATATGATATATCTTTTGGGGAATTTAGAATTAACTCAAGTGCAAGTTGCAAGCAGTTGCTCTAAACACGTTGTCATTTCATTGGCAATTTGGTTTTTTCTTTTTGTAAGTACGTGGAATCTTTGATCGAAAACACGCGGACTCTATTGAGGTCTATACATAATTATATATAAACTAAACAGAACTCTCCTTACTCACTAGGTACTCTCATAAACGAGTGAAACCAAGTGGCAATATCGTACTAACCACTCAAGTTTCTAATATATTACAAACATGCAACAAACTACCTCCTCGCCATCATCAGGAGAAGAGCAAGTATATACAAAATTAATTCAAACATATTTAAATTTATTATTATATGATAATGCAATATTCTTAGCTGAAAAATATTATGCATCAACTATCGGTAGTACTGGTAGTACATCAAGTTCAAGTTTAAGTTCGTTATATTTATTAGCATATTGTTATTATCGTAATGGTAATGTCAAGTATGCACGAGGATTATTGGTTGATAATTGGTTAGATAGGAATGATTACTCTACTGCTAGTAGTGAGGAGGTTGATGTAGAGCTTGAAAATATCAAAAGTTCAACACGATACCTTCTAGCTAAATGTAATTATGATTTACAATTATACAACGAATCAGAAGAAACAATACTAAAATACACACGTACATTATTTAATAATGCAATTGTTAAGAAAAATGGTAAACCAACATTGAATGGTGTTACAATTACTAGTAATAATCGTATTGAGGTTATGGATGCTTGGATTGTACAACAGTCAAGTGGTAGTGATAATAACACAGTATGTCCAATAGCCAATGGTGCAGCGGGATTACATCTATTAGGGAATATATGTCGTCATACGAATCGTCGTAAACGTGCAATAGATTATTATCGATTATCATTAAAACTTGATCCATTTCTATTTACTAGTTATGAAGCCATATGTGAATTAGGTGGATCAAAAGGTAATGCGGATGAGGCTGATGATCCGAATTTAATATTTGGTGTTGATGCACCGGTATTAAGTCCACGACATGGTAGTAGTATGAATAATGATGATATGTTGGATCATGGTTTTATGCGTGCTGGTGGTGGAAATAATGGTTTGGTAGGAGAAGGTAATATTAATAATACAACACAAGGAGGACAGCAATCTACCATGGGTAGCTTTCAATTAGGTCGTATTGGTACACCCTCCACTCCATATACTGGATTTGGTAAGATGAATATTGATACGGAATCGCAACAGAAACAACCGCAGACTCAACAGACCCAACAACAACAGACGGCTGGAGGGGGTACAGCGGTGAACTTTCATTTACCAGCAACGGCGTCAACAATTGCTCCTCGTACACGTAGTCGAAAGACGGGAGATGGACTACCACAGAACAATCTATTTGCTGCTACGCCAGGGCTGCAAACAACTGGAGAAACTCCTGCTGCTCCATCAACAACGAAAGCCAAAACACCAGGAAATAATAATAATGATACCCTAAATGATTCAGCAGCAATTGGTTATGCAAATCAAGTATTAGACCGGGCACGACGTGTCGTCGCTGGATTGACATATGAACCAAGTCCAGAATCAACAAATCATCGACATCCTACCTCACAACGGAAAGTGGCACGATTTGCTAATGAATTGACATTCTCATCAACTCCTCACATTCAACTATCATCGTCAACAACTACTACTCCTGCACAACAACAACCAAGTACTACTGAATCAGTTCCCTTTCATGCAGGTGTATCAACAGTCAAGGGTGAGAAACGGGCCTTATTTACAACTACTGAAGAAGAAGATAATGCAGATGTTATTTCCTCACGGAAGAAATCACCAAAGAAGGAGGAAAGGGCGAAAGAGGAGATGACACAAACTAGTTCTGAGGAGGATGATAATAATAATAATGAAGTGGGTAATAAAACAGCTGGTAACGGTGGTGGTGGTGATCTTGGCCTTGAATTGGATGTTGTTACTGAGAATGAACATGTTGGTAAAATTTTGGAATTATTGTGTGGTATTGGTGCTGCATACAAGTATTTATGTCAGGTGAGTTTTGTCTGACTTCTATGCTGTGCATATGTATATGTGCACACGATGACGGAAAGAAAGAGAATGAAGATACTCCTATTAGCCAATGATGAATGTAGATCGAGCCTCCTCAGAAGTATATCCTACTCAAATTTTTATACATTAATATGTTGATGCATATCTATATTTTGCAATTACTGAGGCTGTTAAGGAGCATCTCTTGTGTGATATGAAACATATGCACTTATCACTTCAACACTGACTCATATACTCTACTCTTCTTATACAGTATCATTCTCAGGATGCGCTAGAATTATTCCGAGAGCTTCCACCTGAACAAGTCAATACTGGTTGGGTTCAGCATCAGATTGGAAAGGCTTACTTTGAGATGAGTGACTACCAAAACGCCGAACGTGCCCTCAAGACTATGCAAAAGGTTGATCCTCATCGTATCAAAGGATTGGATATTCTATCAACTACACTTTGGCAGCTCAAGAAGGAAGTAGAGTTATCTGATCTCGCTCAACAAGCGGTTGACTTTGATAGGATGGCACCAGAGGCTTGGTTCGTTGTAGGGAATTGCTTTTCATTACAAAAGGAGCATGAAACAGCAATTACATTCTTCCGAAGATCTATCCAGCTGAACCCAGCGTACACATATGCACACACTCTCTGTGGTCACGAATTCACATCGAATGAGGACTTTGAGAAGGCAATTTCTTGCTACCGTGATGCAATCAGGGTAGATTCTCGTCATTACAATGCATGGTACGGCCTTGGAGCAATTTACTTCCGGCAAGAGAAATTTGACTTGGCCGAGTATCATTTCCAACGTGCATTGGATATCAATGGCCAGAGTTCAGTATTGCATTGTCATCTTGGTATGGCACAGCATCAAAATGGCAAGACAATGGAAGCACTTGATACACTCGCGGGTGCCTTCCGTTTAGATCCACGAAATCCTCAAGCACATTACCAACGTGCAACAATCTTCATGACACTTGACCGTCCAGAAGATGCACTAACTGAGTTGGAGAAGGTACGATCGGCAGCGCCAAAGGAGGCTTCGGTTCATTTTAACATGGGTAAGGTTCACAAACGACTTGGACAGCCTGCCAAGGCAATGAGGTGTTTCTTGACAGCATTGGACCTTGATCCTAAAGACAACAACTTGATCAAGGCAGCAATGGATAGGCTAGACGAGCCAGACGTGGAGGAGGAACAGTCTGTCTTTTGATTTTGATTTAAGGTAGATGAATCTTACTCGACAGACCAACTATCATTAGTTATGATGTACTCAAAATGAGTTTACAATACACTGCAAAGCACATATTTCTTTAGTATTTACCTACAACAAGTACAATAAACATAATCTAGTCACACAAGTCAAGCACACTACCATTCTAAGTTGCCCACAATCTACAAATAGAAAACAGCCAGAGCTGCAAAACTAGTCCAAAACATCAAAATAGACATATCTGCCGATCCTGATTCGATAGATGGGCAGTAATCTTCTGATCCTTCAAAGGGTACCTTGCAGAAACAACCTTCATATCCATATGGTGATGAACAGATTGCAATTTCATCCGTAGTATTGTCAATTGCATCCATATCAAGCTCGAAACCTTCACAATATTCCTTATTCATGTCACCTGTCTTTAAGGTCCCGATGTTAGGTGGGTAGGTGTAGATAGATGTTGTATTCGTGCCATTGGGAGATGGTTCAATCGTCCAGGTGATTCTTGGAAGAGTAAACCCTTCAAAGCATGTTGATTGTATAAGCTTTGGTATAGAGAGAGATATGAAATATGAGGTACAATGCATGAGTATAGACAACAGTAGTATCAGTATCATTATGTCTTATGTCAACTTACATTTGTGTTGATGTGGTTGATTCCATTTGATATTACTTGAGGAGAAGGAATATTTTCAGGTGTTTCAACCGTTAATCATCACAAACATCGGCGGCCGCCGCCGACGATGCAATAGATGCCGCCACAATAGTTGTTGCAAAGAGCCACATGGTTGATGTCACGCACTGCCTTCTACCAAATTTGGAGTAAAATCGCCAAATCTTCCCAAAAAAGATACGGTATCTATTTGTTGCAATCAGCCCGTGGCCCAGCCCCCTGGATAATTTTACATGATTACTTTCCACATGTAGGCATTCTAGCACTACTCTCATTTTTAACCACAATCATCTGCAATCATCACATAATTCCTATCATCACCCTCTATACAAATTAAATATAAACCATGGGAGTTCGCGGACCAAAGAAGCACCTTAAGCGCCTCAATGCCCCCAAGCATTGGAATATGGCCAAGATGGCCGGAGTTTGGGCTCCAAAGCCCTCCGCCGGTCCACACAAGCAACGTGAATGTCTTCCTGTTGCAATCATCCTACGTGAGCGCCTTAAGTATGCCTTAACTGGTAAGGAATGTCAACAGATCTGTATGGAACGTTGTGTCAAGATTGACGGCAAGGTCCGTACTGATTACAACTATCCCGCTGGTTTCATGGATATTGTTGAGCTTGAGAAGAGTGGTGATCGTTTCCGTCTATTATATGATACCAAGGGACGATTCGTCCTCCATCGTGTAGAGAAGGATGAGGCAAGCTACAAGTTATGCCGTATCCAGAAGGTATATGTTACTGCCAAGAAGGTTCCCGTTGCCGTGACACATGATGGACGTACTCTCCGTTATCCCGATCCCAGTGTTGCCGTCAATGATACCGTACGTGTTGCCATCTCCACGGGCAAGATGTCTGATATCTACAAGTTTGAAATGGGTGCCAGTATTATGGTAACCAAGGGACACAATGCCGGTCGTGTCGGAACACTTGTTCACCTCGAGAAGCATGATGGATCATTCTCCATTGTTACCGTCAAGGATAAGAAGGGAAATACCTTTGCCACACGTCAAAGTAATGTCTTTGTAATTGGTGATGGTGATCACATCCAAGTTTCTTTACCCAAGGGACGTGGTATCAAGAAGAATATTATGCAGGAGCGTGCTGAGGCCGAGGCTCGTGGTGATCTTTAAGCTGGATGTCTTATGGTGTTATGTAGCTATCTAACTAACTAGATGACTTAGTCAAAACCGCCCACAAAAAAAGAGCTCAGTCTCTTGAGATCTCTTGAGGTGTATTAAAAGGTGACGACCAAAAACTGTACAACATAACTAGATTATATACTGTATACATAGAGGGATTGAGGAACTCATATTTTGTGTTAATTTGAGGTATGCCTTGATCAATGGACTTATTACATAACAATCAACTAAGGTGGATATGTCGGAAGAGGTAACAACATAAACAACATATTATGTGCACGTTGACGTTATCAAATAGTTATAAAGGCACACATACACAATTAATGCCCCATAATTTTACGCCATTTTGCATGAGCGAGGTACATCGCTGCATGCAAGCATGTTAGCCGTTGATTCGCCATTTTACCTGTCCTATTCCTTTTGCATGTCTTACTCACACGGATGTTAGTCTCTCCTTACTGCTCTCTCGAGACAATTATTAACATGTACTACTATTATTGAATACAATTCATTACCTAGCGTGTGAAGTCCTCATTAGTTCATTCATCGAAGAAGGATAGGCACAGACAGCAGCTCTAAGCAAATTTTATCTTTTTATCATATCATAAAATTTATATATCATATCGTATGTTCATATCATAACATCGACGAACTATAATAACAATGCGAGTATTCATAACAGTAGCAGCAATATTACTAACTACATCAACAATAGCAGCTAATGTGGCAGATTTGCAACAGGGTGATAATGATCTGCAACGACGGTCGTTATTACTAACACGACGACATCATCATAAGGGAGATGATGAAAAACAACTTAGCAGATTGAATAAGGATCGTACTATCATCGGCAGTCATGATAAGGAGGATGATATGAAAACAGAATTTGATGGTAAGCGTACTAAGCGTCATCATGATGATGATGAAGATGATGTAGTGGAAGGCGTTGAAGAAACACAGCAAGAGTCGATAGCTCAGCATTCGATCAAGGAAGGTATTGCTGGTGGTATTATTAAAGAGATGAAAGAGATGTACACAAATAACAAGGATGAAGAAATCAGTCCTACTACATCAGATATGCCTACATTATCTCCAACATGGATAGATGATTCGACACTGAGTCCAACTGATAGTGATGAGGAGACAAGTTCAATCAAAAGAAATCAAGACATGCATTACTCCATCATATCAGATGATGATGAAGAAGCGATCGAAGGCATATGTCGTGATGATAGTGGGACGTCATATCTTCAAGAATTGGCTGTCGAAATCCAAAGTGTTCAAGAAAAGCTAGTTAATAATGAAGGATTGAATGTTAGTGAGCTTCGAAACTATGAAGATCTTCTAGATACACTTCTACTACTAAAGACAGACATTACTGAAAATATTGACATACTCTGTCCTTCTACCATCGACTTTGTATTGGATGCACCTGAAGAGAAGTGCGGTAAGACTTCATTTAACGAATTGTTCACTGCGTATACTAATTTATACAGTCTAAACTACACTTTCTCTGTTCTCTTAAGCCTCTTCTCTGAAGAGTAAGACTGTATTATTAATCACGCTAAAAACCGCACAAGAAGAACTTATTACAGCGGAGGAAGCAGCCAACACATCTAATGGTGGTGCACCAGCCACTTTTGAAGCAGCACCTGCATTATGGCTCGCAGTAAGGGTAGCGCAAGACGAGGTGCTTATCATTCAACGACAGATTGATAAGATTGACACTGATCTTGCTCAATGTGACTTAGATACAGATGTTGCCACGCAAGAGGCTGTGCGTGAAACTGGAGCTTACGCTCAGTTCATAGCATGCCCCTTCACACCTGAACAACAGGAGAACACAGTATTCATTGGGCAAGGTTGTGATGGACTTGATAATAATTGCAATAGTGTGATTACTTCAAAGAATACCACAAAAAGAGTTGTGAGTGTTTCAGAACAAGTGTTTTGTGTTGTTATCATATCTTGTTCTGACCTGTATCTCAACTCTTTCTACTTATTGGAATCATAGGATGAATGTGCCGAAGATCAGGTACCGCCAACAATTGAATTGAGGAATGATATTCCAACGCTTGGTTTTAAGTCGAAGGACGAATCAGACATGTGGTTTCAATATAACATTGAGGCATCGGATGACTGTGTAAACAGCCTTGCGGTTGAGATTGGAGAAGCTACATCGGTAGGGGCGGCTGATATAAGACTGTTTGAAAGACAGGTTACAGTCTTCGATCCTATATGTAAAGATGAAATGCCAGCACCTGGCGAAAAGAAAGCAAAGTATGAGACGAATAGAACATTCGAATTCATTATTGATGATATTGCTCCTGTGAGTACTACATAAGTGTATTATTGTATGTGCTCATATGATATGCACTTTCATTTATACCTGTCTTCCATTACTAATTTTGATCATATGTTGTGCACACATCATATGTGAATATATCCACAGGTTGTTTCATGCGGATTTGATAAACGACAAGATATATTCCATGTTCTTGATCCAAACTTTGTTCAGTGTTGTAACAGCACACCTCCATATCCTAGTGGTGGACGAGATGATCCGTTGCATATTAGTGACGAGTCTCCACTCGTAGATGTTCAATTCTATTATAATATTAGTGTAAGTTGTTGGAAGGTTCCTTTCTTGTTCGTTGATTATTAGTGTCATAATGCTCACTCATTATCTACTCTTTCAATTGTGCAGGACGAGGATCCAGAGGGCAGAAAGATTCCAGTAACTGTTGAGGTGACAAGTAATGAGATTGAATATGGGAAAGTTCGCATGACGGAAATCGTAGAGTCTAAAAATCTTGGCTTACCGATTAACAAAGTGCATCGTGCTGAAGTTTTCTTAGCTCCATATACGTGCCACGATGAGAGGGATGAATCTGTGCTATGTAAATCTGAAATAATTGAAATTGATGACGACGAAGAGGAGCTCCAGTTGACAAGGGTATATGACATAGAGGTATCAGCCACTGATGAGATCGGCAACGTCGGATCTGTCACCTGTTCTGTTGTTGTGATTCCTAAACATCACCCTTCAACCACCAGTATCTGTGGTAGTAGTAAGTCGGCAAAGGCTACTCATCGAACTCTACTCAAAGGCAAAACTAAGTCAGGAAAGGCTAATCATCTAAAAGGAGAATCGAATTCAATGAAAGGAGAAGTATCTAGTTGGTCTTCCTCAAAGTCGAGCAAATCAATCAAATGCCTAGACCATGATGAAAACGATTTGAGAAGAGAGTATGACCTTTCAACACAACGCTTTGTTGTGTCGAGTTTAAATCTTCATTGGGATACATCACTTGAAACAACCATGGATAAGCCTGTAGAGCCAATATCCGGGAAGAGTGGAAAAAGTTCAAGCAAAGGTACTCATAGTACCAAAGGTAAAGGACAAACGTCATCATTTGATTAATACTGAAGATATTATGATTAAGGAGTGAAGAGATGTGAAGAGTTTCAGTGTCATATATGTTTCTTTTTATTGAAGAGAGTCCCAAACTTACTATGCGTGCATTACATTGAAATCAAGAGTATTCTAATAATGTTTACACATACATATATGTTTGTAAGTACAATATGTACATCCTCAGCATGAATGGTCTTCTAATGTGCCTCTCGAGATATATAGTCATGATATAACACAGCACTTCATTTCCCTCTCCCTATGACCATATCTAATGTTGTCTTATCATCCATTGTCATTAAAAAGTGTGTCTTTTCTGCAAAACTGAGATCAGTTGCCTCGTTTAGTAGTTGTTCAATATATGACCCAGACTGACTTGACTCGACCGCTAATCTAGCAGAGAAGAAATTAAAGACCAAATCTTGAAGCTTGAACACTCTCTTTGGCCAATATTCTACATCAATATGTTCTGTTTCAGCGTGAGTTGTCTTTGCATACGATATTGCCCTGTCTATTCCTCCCAGTTCGTCGACTAGTCCTACTTCTTTTGCTTGCTCACCGGTGTGCACTTTCCCTTGTGCTACTTGTTCAACTGCTTCCAAAGAGAGGGCTCTATTCGTCGACACAATGCCCTTGAAGTAGTCATAGTATTCTAACACTTGACGAGCAATATTCTTCTTGGTGTTATTGGTGAGTGGTGTTAAAGGATTTGTGGCAGTGGCATGGCTATCATAAGGATGTGAATCACCGTAGATACCATAGCTAGCAGCCATTTTGCTGGCATCGAACTTGATACCGAATACACCAATGGAACCAGTGAGTGTCGTTGGATTTGCAAATATCTTCTCTGAGTTCATGGAAACATAGTATCCACCAGATGCTGCTGAATTGGACATACTGCAAATTACAGGCTGCATAGAGATATGCATAAGATGTTTTGAGTGGTCATATAAGTATCATTCAATCGTATGAGTAAGAGCTTCTTACCTTGTCCAATAGTTTAATTTCTTCAAGGATGGCCTCTGATGATACCACACTACCGCCAGGCGAGTTGACTCTCAATACAACAGACTTGACATTCTTATCACTCTTGATCTGTCGGAGCGATCTAACTATTTCATATGATAGAGAAGTATTGATTTGTCCATCGACAGTAACAACTGCAACTTTGTCTCTTTTAGCCAAAGCTTCATCAGTAGCTAGTAAGCCGAAAGAACTCAACAGCATTGACACTGCAGTGCTTTTATCGGCCCCTAGCATACTACTAACCTTTTTCTGTGTGGCCTTAATCTTCTCTCGCTTGTTGAGCATTTGTTTGTATTGTGCAAGTGATATTTGTTCAGTGGCAGTAAACTTTGAATAGCATTCGCTAATTCCAAACGTTTGCTCGAACTTCTGTCTAGCCGTAACTTCAGCCTTGCTATCATCTGATGTATTAATCTCCTTCTTCTTTTCGCCGTCTTTGATCATCTCTTTGGTATCTTCTACCTTCTTATCATTGTTGTCAACAGTCTTGTCCACCCTTGTCGTTTTCTTCTTTAGTTCCTTCACTGCCTCACGGAGATTCTCAATAGCCTTCAACTTGGCTTCTTCCTTATTCACATCCAATAGTGATAAAAGATAGTCTACTGGAGGAGTAGCATCAATAAGACCGATTTCTGTAGCGTTTGATGATGTTAAACTTCCAAACTCAAAAATTGACTTCCACATTAAATCATCAAAGTTCAAAGCACGAGAGTTATTGATGCATGTGCGTATCGTGTTATTCAAAGATGACGTCATGGACTTTACAGATTCGAGGTGAGTCTTTGAATACTTTTTATCTGTGAAGATGCTTGGAGCATCTGTGTGTTCATAGAAATAATATGTGAGATAGCCAGATTAGACTTTGAGTCTGATATGGGGGGCTCATGTGACAGCACATACAATGCAATACTCACTCTTATATTCTCCATGACGAAAGACATGTGCTTTGATGCCATATTTGTCAAACATTCCTCCAAGAAACACATTGGAAGCAGCAGTTCCAAACAAACTTAAACTACCCCTTGCCTGCAATGTAACATATGAAAATGAACTTGCCAAAAAGTATTCATTCCATGAGAAACCGTGGCCGAATGCATACGATGGCTTGGGGTTACCATTCCTCATCATTGCAAATACTGGATTATGGTTCACGTTTGGTTCGCGGTGAACACGATGTGATTCGTTGAAGATCCGTACAGCATTCCGAATCTCCTCAACATGAGCCATACCGATTGGATATCTCATTCCTTCACCAAAATCTGCATATAAGGCCGAAATAGTTTGATCAGAAGCTGCATTCTTGATGATATCTACTAATTCTTTCGCCTCGACTGTTATTGTTGGTTGCTTATTGTTTCTATTTGCAAATCGTTGTAAATCAATTTCTCCTGCTCTCCGTTGCTCTATTACTTTAAGGTTGTCGAATGGTAGTACCAATACACGCTTCTTGTACTTGTTGGAAGATTTCTCCTTGTCGCTGTCATCATTTGATATGGATGGTCCGAAGAAAGTCTCAACTTGTTTCAATTCATAATAGTGTAACCCAATCTGTGCTACTGCTACTATACCAAGTGGGATCCCCGGGTACCGAGCTCGA
>JGI24913J38484_100731_pt1 | contig 33953 bp, 32 predicted proteins | sample LinPfosmplate1_FD_38484 | JGI IMG/M metagenome (IMG submission 38484)
AGGTCGACTCTAGAGGATCCCACCGGTGGGCAGGTGTGTCCACGCCGACGTCTTGTCCAAGATGATCAACAGCACCACTCAACCAGGGCATTTCAATCTTTATGCCTTTGTTCAGGTCATGCAGGGTAGACGCAACCATGCCCTCCGGTAGAGTCTTGATGAACCCAAAAGTCTTTTCTGGTTGATCCTCATCCAGGTCAATCCCCTTTGCGCGGCCGACAGCGACGATTTCACGCATACAGTCCATCAAGAATGCCCGCATTTCATCATCTTCACGAATGGCGCCAATGCCTTGGCGGGTTAATGTCGTCGTCGCGGCCAAACTCGCCAGGAAAACGAATTTTAGCCAGATTTCCTTTTGAATGTTCTCAGACGACTCAGCGACCACATCTACCGCTTTTAAGGCAGCTACCAGAGCATCGATCCGGTCAGACGTGCCGCCCGTAAGCTCGCCCATCACAATCCGTTGCAAGGGGGCCATCTGCTTGATGACGCCAGGTGCCGCAATGGTGGTTGAACACTGAGCAATTCCGCCGACCATGTGTTCCATACCGACAATGCCGCCGATGATGTCGTTGAATTCGACGCCGTTTTGAAAGGACACGACCATTGTATCAGGGCCAATCATCGGCTTCATGTCTTCGGCTGCATCAGCTGTCGCCCAAAGCTTTACGCCAAAGATGATATAATCAACCGGCCCGACAGAGGATGGATCGTCTGTCGCTTGAACGGGTTTAACGACCGCATCGCCGTGATGTTCGCTCTCGATCTTAAGACCGTCCGCCTGCATGGCCTTCAGGTGATCACCCCTGGCAATAAAGGTTACGTCTTGCCCTGCAGCAGCAAGCCGGCCGCCAAAATAACCGCCAATTCCACCGCTTCCCATAATTGCAATTTTCACGTTGCTGATCCTTCTAGGCTACTTTGTTCGTTAAAACAGGAATACCGGTGATGTCGATTTCAACGACGTCGCCGGAACTTAGGTAATTCCCGGATGCCATGCCAACCCCATGCGGGGTGCCGGTGGCAATCACATCACCCGGCATCAAGTTCACCCGGGTTGAACAGAATGAAACAAGTTCGGGAATTTTGAAAATCAATTCCTCGGTCAGGGCATTCTGTCTTACGTCGCCGTTAACCCGTGTTTCCACTGTCAATTGGCCAGCCTTGAGCTCGGTTTCAATCTCATCGGTGGTGACAATTGCGGGTCCCATTGGCGATGACCGTTCGAGACATTTCCCGGAATACCAATCCAAGAAGACTTTTTCTCCGGCCTTCACCCACAAAAGGTTGCGGGCACTGGTGTCATTGAACGCAGAAATTCCGCCAACATGGGACCACGCGTCCTCGAGCGGAATGTCATAACCTTCCTTGCCAATAACGACCGCCAATTCACCTTCGTAGTCCAATTGGGTAATCATGTCGTGATGATGGATTTCCGCGCCATCACCGATCATCGAATGATAGACCTTGAAGAAGATGATGGGGTTTTCAGGCACCGCCTGACCGGTTTCATTGACGTGTCCTTGGTAGTTCAAGGCAACGCACAAAACCTTGGTTTCAGGGTCCACAGGGGCCAATAATTCCACGTCACTTAACTGGATGGCGGCAGACTTATCCGCAGATAATGCCCCTGCCCCAGCTTGCGTCATCGCTTCTGACACAGATGCGGCATTCGCGGGAAAGATTTTATCGTCTTCTAAAATCCCCACGGAGACGGCATCACCGTCACGGTACCTGACGATCTTCATCTATAAATTCTCCTACTCGAATAAAAGTAAAGTTGGCTGGCGGTTATTTCTTTTTTTTGGGCTTTTCCAAGTCCAATTCCACAACCCAATAATACCGCGACAGAGTCCGAATTCCACTGGGCCAAACCTTATGCAAGGTCGCACCACGTCCTTCCATTCCGCGCATTACACCATAGTCCTGATAAATTCCCATGTGAAATTCTTCAGGCGGGAACTTCGCCGTTATCACAATGTTGAAACGCCCCTCTGGATTCTGATCCATGGCCTGTTGTAAACCGGCACTGATCCGCGACGGGCCGGTGACGTAGCCATAACCGTGATAAAGCGCCAAAACCAAGGCAACCAACATAAGAAAACGAAAGTCGCGCCGATTATACCAGTGGTGCTGCTTTACCGCTGTTTGTTCTTGTTCAGTTTCAGACATGTTATTTCGGCTTCCAAACCAGGCCCCAGCGCTCAATCGTATAACGTTCAAGCGGCTGCAAAAGGTAGCGGTCCGTCGCCATCCAAATGACAGAAATAATAATAACGCCTAAGAAAACTTCTTCGATCTTAAATTCTTCGGCAGATGAAAATATCATAAACCCGAGCCCACTATCGCCACCGATCATCTCAGCTGCGATTAGCGCGCGCCAGCCAAAGCCCATGCTCATGCGCATGCCGGTAATCATCGCCGGCATCGCCCCTGGAAGGTAAACGTGCTTGATGACGTCCCAGCGGCTCCCGCCCATGGTCAATACGCTATTTTCCAGAACCTGAGGAATACTTCGAACCCCCAACATTGTATTGAAGAACATCAGCCAAATGATGGTGTTGAGCATGATGAACAGGGTCGTCACCCAACCTACGCCAAACCAGACAATGGCTAAGGGAATCCAGGCAATACCCGAAATTGAGTTGAAGAAGATGGCGATAGGTTCCAGCAACTTGGAAACGAACCTATTCATGCCAGCCAAGACACCGAAGGCGATCCCGACCGGCAAACCAATCGCTGCCGCCAAGATGACGCGGCCAATGCTGGAAAGAATATGGGTCGATAACAGACACGAATTCTCGAGGGCGACTATTTCACCGACACCGCCACATTCCTCCTGCAAGGTCCAGGCAGACTCGATCACCTCGCCTATGCTTGGCAGATAGATCGGCTCCAACCACTGGAACGCGCCGTTCATGTACCACAGGCTCAAAAGGACAACGAACGGGATCGATCCCAGCGTAAATGCCCGTATGTTTTGACGGCCAAACTTGGTCTGAATGGCGATAGAGAGATCGTATAAGGCACTCATCGTTGTACGAGCCCCCATCTCTCAATGGTATCGGCTTCAAACGGGCGAAGCAGGTATCTATCCAACACAATCCAAGTCAAACCGATCACCACCATCCCCAAAATAACTTCGTGGGTCCGGTCGGCGTCTTGGCCTGTAAAGATCATCCAGCCCATGCCTTGGCGACCGGCCAGCATTTCACCGGCAATAACCGCACGCCAGCCAAATCCAATGCTCAGACGTGACCCGGTCGCAATGTGGGGCATGGCACCCGGTATAAGAACGTCTTTAACAATCTGCCAATGGGACGCTCCTAACGTTTGTGCTGCTTGCACATATCGCATGGGAACCGTCCGAACGCCTGACAACACGCTGAAAGCGACGGGGAAAAAAGCCGTATAAAGTATAATTGCCAGAACGGTTTTCTCGCTATTTCCCCACCAAATAACAATAATCGGGAAAATCGCGATCCCTGAGACCGACTGAAAGAAGTTCAAGATCGGATAAAAAATATCTGAAACCGTCTTGTTCAGTCCTAAAGCCAACCCAAACGGAATGCCCAAGGCCAAACCAATAAAGCTACCGGTAACAAGCCGTGCCATGGTTTCGCCGAAATAGACCGGTAATAATCCTTTATGGAATAGATCGAACGAAGAAAATATCACCACATCAGGTGCCGGCAGATATCTGGCAGGGTTATCAATGACGCCGGAAACAAAGTTCCAGACGTACAGAATCACACAAACGACGAGGATATTATTAATCGCTTCAGCACCGGAAAAATGCCGCCAGAACGCCTTGAACCGATTTAAATTCTCGGTCAGATTATTCGTCATCTCGCGTGACCTCTTCCCGAACAAGCCTGAGAATATTGTCGCGCGCGGCAATAAACTCCTCGTCTGCGAGCATGTCTTTCCAAATTCGCCTTTCGCGCGGGATTTTGATGTCCACAATTGCTTTTAGTTTGCCGGGACGACGCGACATAACGAAGCATCGATCTCCCAAGAACGCCGCCTCATCCACCGCGTGGGTGATGAACATGGTGGTCTTCTTGGTAGTAATTGCGATGCGGTTGATTTCTTCCTGTAGGGTAATCCGAGTCTGCGCATCCACCGCAGCAAACGGCTCATCCATTAACATGACTTCCGGGTCCGCACACAAGGTCCGCGCGACCGCGACCCGTTGCTTCATACCGCCGGATAGTTCGTGGGGATAGCGGTCTTCAAACCCTTCGAGGCCCACCAAGTTGATATATTCGCTTACCTTGGAATTACGCTCCGCTTCAGGAACACCGCGAATTTCCAAACCATGGCCGATGTTTCGCGCCACCGAACGCCACGGTAGGATCGCGTGCTCTTGAAACACAACGCCGCGCTCGGGTCCCGGGCCGTCAATCTTCACCCCGTCAACGTAGGCAGAGCCCACTTTATACGGCAGAAGTCCGGCTAAAATATTCAATAAGGTCGTTTTGCCACAGCCACTAGGGCCAACAACAGCAACGAATTCACCTTCTTTAACTTCTAAATTTATGTCATCTAGGGCATGAACATCGATGCCCGTGTATTCATCGGGGTAATGATGAGATAACCCCTCAACAACGAGTTTTGCAGTCATAAAACAACTCTTTCAAATCGGCGGACGCGAGGATGTCCCGCGTCCGCCGTTGAACTTACCGATTAGAAAAGCTTAGAAGCTTACTTAAGGTCAGCAAACCATTCCGGATGCCGCTTCATCGTCGAGTTGATGAATTGGAATTCCAGATATTTATTGGCATCATAAGGCTTCTTCATTTTCTTCTGAGCAATAAGCTGCTTCACAGAAAAATTGAAAGCATCAGCCGTTTTAGGCCCGATACGCGGATCAAATGTCACGTGCTTCAGAGTTTTCTTAATTAAAGCAGGTGTCATGCCACGAACGAATTGAGAGCCAATTTGCGAAACCGAATCCAGGTTAGCCGGATCACGAAGATACGCTGCTGCCTCGGAGATCGCATCAACCAGAGCTTGGGTCCGCTTTTTGTCACCATAGACCTTTGATGGAATGCCGTGGATCAGCGCACAGAAGCACACATGATTACCGCCGCGAACGACGAGATGCGAGCCTTTAACCTTTTCCAAGGCGCGGGTCACGTTGGGCTCCCACGCGACAACTGCATCGACACCGTCCGTATCCAGTACTGAAACATGGCTGGGCGGGCGAACGTTGATGCGCTTAACGTCATTTTTCGTCATGCCGTTGTTACGAAGCAAGGTGCGGAAATACAGATCGCCGGTGGTACCAAAGGCAACGCCAATTTTGCGGCCCTTCATATCCTTAATCGTCTTAACGCCAGAACCCGGACGGGCGATAATGCCGACGTTGGAATCGTGGGTGCTGTGTTTGTACATGCCGCCCAAGTAACCAACGACGCCATTTACTTTAAAGCCACGCTCAAGCGCGACCGGTAGGTTGGTGAATGCCGCCGGGGCAAAATCAATTTGACCGGCCTTCAATGACTTGGTCAAGGCGCTGCCGGTGTTCCGGACTTGAATTTTGGAATCAAGACCATGCTTGGCAAAAAAGCCTTTGGCTTGTGCTACAAATATCTCCATGCCACCAACGTTACTCGCGGCACCGACAACAATTTGTTGGGCATTGGCGGACGTTGCCATGGAGATTGCGGCAAATGCCCCAATCAGCCCTAAACTTAGTTTCTTCATTATTTCCTCCCTGTATGAAAACGACTTATTTATCGAACTTTGCAGACCGTTAAGGCCTGCCAAGCCGACACACTAACAAGAACAACGGGTAACACAAAGCCTTTGCGCACCTGATAACACATTCGTGTATGGCATCGAATTCAAGCCAAAATGTGCGTCCATTATTCTACAGGATTCTCTAACACCCCTATTTTGTCGATGGTCATTGTAACGACATCGCCCTTTTTCAGGAATTTAGGAGGATTGAACCCGCCCCCAATACCGAGCGGCGTTCCAGTCGCAATCACATCCCCTGGCAAAAGAGTCATGCCAGCAGACAATGTCTTAATAAGTGTCGGGATATCGAAAATCAGGTTTTTAACGATGGAGTTCTGCCGAAGTTCACCATTGACTTCGGTTTTCAATCCGACTTTCCGAATGTCACCAATTTCATCTGTGGTCACAATGCAAGGTCCCATGGGACAAAACCCGTCGAGGCCTTTGCCGATGAACCACTGGTTGTGCTTGAACTGCTGCTTCCGCGCCGTGGCGTCATTGATGATGGTATAGCCAAAGACATGATCAAAGGCGGCTTTCTTGGTAATCTTGCGGCCTTCCTTGCCAATGATCACGCCCAGTTCAACTTCATAATCAACGGACTTGGTGTAATCCAAATATCCGGGAATGGGCGCGTCAGGGCCAATCACGCTGCTGGGCGGCTTGGTGAATAAGATCGGAAATTCAGGAATCGCACCGCCGGTCTTGGCTTGGTTGAAGCCACTGTTATCGAATTCTTCCGCATGATCGTAATAGTTCTTACCAACAGCCATAACGTTCCGATGGGGTGTTGGGATTGGTGCTAGAATTTTTACTTTCTTAGCGGGATATCGAGCCGCAGGCTTTGCTTTCTTGACTGCGGCGGCAGCCTTTGCCAAAGCTTTCGGACCCGCAGCGATGAAGCCGTTCATATCTGTCGGCAAAGTCGGGGCGGCGACAGAAAGATCAACAACCGTTTTATCGTCGTCTACGAAGACACCGATACGAACTTTTCGATTTTTAGAAAATGTGACGAGGCGCATGATAATCCCTAGGTCATGTTAAAAGGTGGCCTTGTATGCCGACTGGGGCCACATGGGTCAACCGGAAACCGGCACCTAATAAGGGAGTTTTGCAAAAATTAAGCAAAAAAGGAGCCCTCCGGCTGGTTACTGCCAAAGGGCTTAAAAAGGAGGACATAAGGGACAAATCAAATGCTGTAGAGATACTACCGCATACATCCTTTTATGACGTGTGACGAATATCACACCTTTGAAAGAAAGTTTGAAGGACGCGCTCCATTACATTCCTACCTTGCGTGCCAAGAATGTTCGGATCATAGTTTTTAAACGTGAGTGAAAATTTTAAGGGGAAATACAAATGAGCCACATCCGTGTGTTTTGGCATCCTGGGTGAACCAGTTGTCTGAGGGCTAAAGAGTTCCTCACGATCCGTGAGATCGAATTTGACTCCATAGATATTCAAAGCCACCCCACCGGCATGCAGCAATTGGCCGACTTGGGTGCTAAAACTGTTCCTGTCATCGCCAAGGACGACGAATGGGTCTTCGGTCAATCCCTAGGTGATATCGCTGAGCTTTTGGATATAGAGTACGACGTTACACCAGACCTTTCCCCCGATGAACTCATCGGGCGCATGGAAACCATCCTGGAGACGGCATCCCGTTTGGTGCGACAATTTCCGAATTCGACCCTGGATGAAAACGTTCGGGATCGAGACCGGACCTATCGTGCCCTTCTAAGCCACATCTTCCGCATCCCGGAAGTATTCTTAGATGCCACTATAATGGCTGGTGCCGAAGTCTCGTACGACGGATTAAAACATCCTGACCCTGACGGCTTTGCGACCATGGACGAAATTGCAGATTACGGAGACCAAGTCCAGAAGCGCGTATCGGACTGGCGGGAAGAGGCAAAAAGTCTGGATTTCAATAAGTTGGTCGATGTCTATTGGGGGAAGACCCCGCTTCATCAAGTGTTGGAGCGCATGACGTGGCACCCCGGACAGCACACCCGCCAACTGGCGCTGTTGCTAGAGGAAGATTTCGACACAAAGCCTGATCGTCCATTAGGACCCGCTGAGATGCAGGGCCTGCCGATGCCGGAAAAAGCCTGGGACGATTAAAATTTCAGCTTGGTCAACTGACTGACGAACCCTGCTTCTTCATCCAAGCAGCGCACATCCATGAGAAGTGCGCCGTCTTGAATGCGGCCGATGACAGGAATGGGGAGCGCTCGAAATCCGGCAGCAATTTTCTTTAACAAAGTACCGCCCCCTTTTCTGGAGGCATTCGGCGTTATCGCCACCGCAGCGCTGTTTAATCGTTCAATTGGAAGTGAACCGCTGCCGATCTGGCTTTGACATGCTACGACAGAGACTTCAGCCACGCCTTCAAACACCGCAGACATCGGCGCGACCAACCGACCCGCCAGGTCCTCAATGTCCGCTGATGAGCGTGCTAAATGCCTGAGCGTCGGCACCTTGGCCACTAACGTATCAGGATTGTTATAAAGCCGAAGCACCGCGGCAAGTGCGGCAATCGTTACCTTATCCAACCGCATCGCCCGCTTCATCGGGTTCTTTTTGATTTTGTCGATCAGATCCTTACGCCCGACGATGATCCCGGCTTGCGGCCCCCCTAGCAATTTATCGCCGCTAAACGTCACGACGTCTGCACCATCTCGAATGGTATCGGTTGGTGTTCGCTCATACGGCAGCCCAAACGCGCTGAGATCAACTAAAGTCCCACTGCCAAGATCAACCACGAAGGGCAGATCATTCTCATGGGCGAGTGCCGCGATTTCTTTTTCGGGAACGATCTTGGTGAACCCCTGCACCACGTAGTTGCTGGTATGCACCTTCATCAGCAAGGCTGTCTTGGCGTGAAGCGCACCAGCATAGTCTTTCAAGTGGGTCCGGTTGGTCGTTCCAATTTCTACCAGCTTACAGCCAGCACGAGACATAATATCAGGCATGCGAAAGGCGCCGCCGATTTCAATTAACTCACCGCGTGAGACGGGAACTTCCTTGCGAAGCGCCAGCGCATTCAAAACCAGCAAAACCGCAGCCGCGTTATTATTAACCACTGTTGCAGCCTCGGCACCCGTCAGGCCACACAACAAGTCTTCCAAATGACTGTCGCGGTCTCCGCGCTTACCAGCAGCAACATCAAACTCAAGATTTGCCGGACCACCGGCAACCGCGACCATCGCGTCGATGGCCTCTTGCGGCAATTGGGAGCGCCCGAGGTTGGTATGGATGACCGTGCCCGTTAGGTTAAATACCGCCTTGAGAGAGGGCTGGGCAGCCCTTTCAAGGACTGAGGAAACTTTCCCTATAAGCACATCGTCCGCTGCATCAGCTAAAGCATCTCCGCCATTTTCAGCGATTTTTTGGCGAAGCTGTGCGAGCACTTGGCGGACTTCTTTGGTCACCGCCTTACGCCCATGGGCGTCTATCAACGCGGCCGTGGCAGGAAGATTTAAAATCCGATCCACAGACGGGACAGCAGCTTGAAGAGATGCGTCGGTCTTTGTCATTTAGCGGAAGCTAGGCCCGCCCCCCTAAGCCGTCAAGTAGGAACGCCAATTAACGACCCTAGCGTGTTCCCGCCAATTGGCTTATGAGTATCTACAAATCAAAGCTAAACGGGGAAACGTCATGACACTCGAATTTGTAATCCATGTCTCAATCGCAGGATTTTTGGCAACATACTTTCATCTTGTTCTGGCAGCCTGGGGCGACAAGATGGGGATGGCTCGGATCGATTTTTCCCGTGGCATGACAAACGTAACCTTCGGCGAAAGCTATGAAGGCGAAGCCCCCTTATCCCTCGGACTGGCGCAAATTCACCTAAACGGAATTTTGTTCGCGCTTCTTTATGCCTCAGTCGTCGCCAAATATATCCCGGTAGAAAATCTCGTTCTCAAGGGCTTCATTTTCGGCGAAATTCTTTGGGTCATCTCTGGGCTGTTTTTTATTCCAGTTATCTTGCAAGGGGGGTTATTCGGAACAAAACATCACCCCAAAGCTTGGATGACAACTGCGTTCGGTCATGGCGCATGGGGTGTAACGCTGGGTTGGCTATCACCAATTTTATAGCCTCACAAGGCCGTTATTACATTGTAAATTCCGGTGCCCGCCCTTCACTTTTGCCATCGTGCCTCTCGGCATTATAAATCGGAACATCGACCCAAAAGGTTGTGCCTTTATTTCCTTCACTCATAAACCCGATTTGACCACCAAGTGCTTCGATAATTTGTTTGGCGATACTCAAACCAATGCCGGTGCCCTCAATTTTTCCAGACTCACGTCCAAGGCGTTCAAATGGCACAAATAGATCGTTTGCTTTATCTTCCGGAATTCCTTGCCCAGTATCAGCAACCTTAATCCGCAAGGTGCCATTCGGATTATCTTCGCACGATACGGTTATACTCCCACCTTCCCGATTATATTTTACTGCGTTGGCGAGCAGATTTAAAAAGACCTGCTTTAAGCGTGTTAAATCAGTCCAAAGAATTGGCAGGTCAACTCCCTCTGCCAGATTTATGATGTCGATTCTACTCTCCTCAGCGCGGAATTCGACCTGAGACAAGCTTTCTTCCAATACCTTCTTCGCCGGGACTGGCCCCATAATTAAAGACAACTGTCCCGCTTCAATTTGATTTAATTCCAGGACATCTTCGATCAAGTTCAGAAGATGGTCACCACTCATGAGTATGTGTTTAATATATTGCGATTGGGTCTCGGTTAACGGTTCGTTCTTATTAAACTCTAACATTTGAGCGAAACCGAGAACGGCATTCATTGGCGTGCGAAGTTCATGACTCATGGACGATAAAAAATTAGATTTGGCGTTATTCGCTGTTTCGGCCTCGATCTTAGCTTCCAGGTATTCTTCTTCACGCTGTTTTATTTCGCTAATATCAAGGTGAAAGGTAAGCCGTCCCCCATCTTTTAGTGCTAGTTTATTGAACCTAAACCAGCGTCCGTCTGATATTTGGTACTCATCACTAGAGGAATCGGCCGCGTTCTCGTTGTATTTTTCGGTAAGCCAGTCTGCAGTTCGCCCAATACTTTGCTTAATTATTTTCATTTCAGCAATTGCCCGCAAGATCTCATCCATGTGGGTGCCTGGAACCAAGTAATCCGCAATTGCCGCACGCGTGGTCCGAAAGTAGTTATTACTACTCACGAAGCGATGATCAGCGTCAAAAAGAACGACACCAGCTTTGATCTCATCAAGTGAATCAAACAAGCTTTGTTGAATTAGATTGGCTTTTTCTCGAGCATTAACTTCATCAGTCTCGTTATTTATCACCCCTCTGTAGCCTTTAAAATTTCCGGCTGAATCAAAGGTAGGGCGACCTGATAATCTGATATGGTGCAGTTCTCCTTCAAGATAACCCGACGTATAGCGAAAATCATTTATCGGCTCATGATTTTCCATTAGAGCCTTGAGTTCGTCCCATCCTTCCTTTCGATCTCGGCGCATAATATTCCAAGGGGGATTTCCAATAAAATTTTCCGTCGGAATATTTAAGTCACCCACCGGAGGTGTCACAAATGTATGGTTGTGCTGCGCATCCGTTTCCCAAAAACGGTCACCACCTGCATCGGCAAACATACGATAGCGGTCCGTACTAACTCTCTGTTCTTCTTCCGCCATTTTTCGGACAGAGATATCTCTCACAATCAATTTAAATAAAACTTCGCCACCGACAGTTATTTTGTTCATGGCAATTTCAATTGGAAACAAATTGCCATCTTTTCGACGCCCCTCAATTTCTACGATACGACCGATTTCGGCAGTCTCACCGGTTCGTAAATAGTTTTGAAGATAGTCATCGTGATCGGCGTCGAATATCCCAGGTATTAAAATTTCGATATTTTGAGAGACAGCCTTTTCTTCAATATATCCAAAAATACGTTCCGCAACTTGGTTGAAACTCTGAATAACTCCGCCTTGATCTATGGTGATCATTGCATCGACGGGCGCTTCGAAAATCGCTTTTATACGAGCCTCGCTTTCCCTTAAATCCTTTGTTCTTTCTAGTACTTTTTCTTCCAAAATTAAGTTTAAATTTTTTGCATCAGTTTCAGACTTCTCTCGGCTTGATATCTCTTCATTCAAACCAGTAATACGCTGACGTTCTCTAATAATTATCACAATGCCGATAACCAGAGACATCAAAATTAAAAAACCAGCAATCAAATACGCCTGAAAGTTCTCTCGTGAATTTTCACTATTAATCTTCTCGATTTCGTCCTTCTCGATTTGCTTCAGTAAATCGACAAATGCCTCAAGATCTGAAAATTGTGCGGATTGATGTTGGATGGTTTGTTTCATAAGACGTTCGAACTCAGCCCCTTCAAGCCCCTTCACAACACCGGACATTGTGTTGTCGACAAAGTTTTGGCCGACCCGAACTTTTTTCTGGAATACTTTTAAAAGGGCCTGCTCTTTAGCACTCAATCCGAGCTCTCGAAGTCTAATTTGGGCTAAAATGAATTCTCGAGCATATCCCCTAAATCGTTGTTCTTCCGCGTCCCGGTCGAAAAAATCCCCCATAGTCTGCGCAAGCGCCAGACTAAAGCTGCGTTTGCGAACGGCATCCCGCATCGTCGATGCTAATTTGGTCTTTTCCGCAGTGATGATATGCGCCTGATACACCGCATGTAAGCGCGTAATATGCTGATGTCCGACGTAAATCAAAATCACAATCAAGGCAGCTATTGTGGCTAGGCCGAGAGCAAGGGTAGTCGGTGAATTTTTTTTAAACATCACGAAAAAATAATTATGTAAATTCTACTGCCCAGACTACATTTGTCCCACGAACGGTACAATATGAATTGCCGAAAAAAGTCTATGTCCGGATGGATGCCGGTCAATTGTAGGTACCTTTGGTCCCTCGCCTATGGGACATTTACAGGCAGATTTTGCTGGCAAAAATTACTGGCATTTGAACTTCGTGGTGAGGTCTTCCTCTGGCGTCTCGATCAAAACGGCATCTTTTTTATATTTCCTGCAATGTTCCGTTGCCTTAGCAATAAGATCAGCGGTAACGAAGACATTGCGCCAAGTCGGATCTGCGCCAATTAGCGTAATGCTGGTGGGAGAATGCTTGACGACCACAACTTCACGAACGGGACCACACGCGGCTAAGAATGCCGCTACAAAAACATATAAATTCGTGCGTTTCATCAAGCGCGCCCCTATGAGGATTAAAGTACCGCATCATACAACTAACCAATTAGGATGGCGCAACATTCTTTGACGCATTCTGAAATTTCTCCATTCCTCCGGCGACCATACCAGGAATCGTGCGCTCGACACTTACCTCAAGCCGCCCAGCGTGGTTTCAACAAATGGGGGGGGGAAATGATGCTTAATTCTTCTGCCACTGCAAATTGGTACAAAACTGAGCAAAAGTGGCGGTGATTGTTTTGACCTTATGCTCTTCTGACGAATTGTAACTATGTGAACCAAAGCGGATGGGGTGGATGGCTCCCGCCCACGGCATCAAAGTGCCAATATGGGAGTTGTTGATAACAATCCCGAGCCAAAGGAGCCACCCGGATGAATATTACCACTGTCGGCCTTGATCTGGCCAAAAATGTATTTCAGGTCCATGGAATTGATGACGAAGGAAAGGTGATTGTCTGCAAGACACTACGACGGCGTCAGATGATTCCTTTTTTTACGAAGCTTGAACCTTGTCTGGTTGGCATTGAAGCTTGCGGTACGAGCCACCATTGGGCGCGTCAATTGTCGGCGTTGGGGCATGAGGTCAAGTTAATGCCTCCAGTCTATGTGAAGCCTTACGTCAAACGCGGCAAAACCGATGCCGCAGACGCTGAAGCGATTTGCGAGGCGGTACAGCGGCCTACGATGCGGTTTGTCGCGATCAAGTCACCCGAACAACAATCTGTTCTGTTTTTGCATCGAACCCGCGATCTGATGATCAGGCAGCGTACTCAGGTGATCAATATGATCCGCGCCCAGTTGGCTGAATTCGGCATCACGCTGGCTAAAGGAATTCAGCATATCCTTAAGATTGTTCCGCAACTTATTGACGGAAAGGTGCCGGATGTTCCTGAGTTAGCAATTAAGATTCTGTCCACTCTTGCGACACAGGTGGAAGACCTACAGGTCTTGATATGCGGCTTGGACAAGGAACTGAAGGTATGGTTCCGGGGCAGCAGGGTCGCAAGGCGTCTCGAGACGATTCCAGGCATAGGATTGATTACGGCGACCGCTCTCGCCGCAACAGTTGCTGACCCGCATCAGTTTACCTCTGGTCGAAAATTTGCAGCATGGATCGGTCTCACGCCTAAATCAAATAGCAGCGGCGGCAAAGAACGTCTCGGACATATCTCCAAAATGGGAGATCAATACCTTCGCCGTCTGCTGGTCAACGGTATGACATCGCAGCTTCGTTGGATACGAAGTAACCCAGGCAGCCATCGTTGGGCAGCCAACCTATTAACTAAAAAACCACCCAAGCTCGTTGCCGTCGCGATGGCAAATAAAGCGGCGCGCATCGCCTGGGCGGTCATGACCCGTGATGAGATATATCGCAAACCTCAAATGACGACAGGGGAAGTCGTATGAACCGTGAATATTGAGGACGACTGAAAGGGTTTTGAGAATGTGAGGACGATGTGATGTGATGGCGAACCGATTAGGCCGGGAATAGGGAAAACCTGATTAATGTCCAGGACGTAATTGTCCGCAAAGCGGAATAGGACCTTATTCGCGGAAACCATCAAGGCCAGCGGTAATAGACACCGCGCAAACAGGCCGGACACAAGACTGTACCTAACGACCACGCCGAAACAGAACAAAATCCTTGCAAACAGGGAGCCATCCACACAGGACATTAATTTCTGCTGGGAACGGCTAACAGTTCCTAATTACCTGGAGCATAATCCCGGTAGAAGGAAACACTTTCGAGATGGAAACGATACCTTAGTAGGAAGTTAGAATAATCACTTAACTGGTGTTAGTGCGCGGTAAGTGCAATGACACTAAAGTGCGCTGATCTACATGACGACGGACAAACCTTACTGGCGGCAAGTTGGACCATAAAAAATTTCCCTGGATGTAAGGCTGGAAGAGAGAAAGGAATATCCTGATGAAAGACCGTACGAACTTGAATGATTATGAAGTTGGTTATGACATCCCTGCGGCAATCGGCATGGATGAGGCAGACATTCAAACCCCCTGCTTGGTTCTCGATTTGGATGCGCTCGAACGCAATATCACCAAGATGGGGCAGCTTGCCAAGGATATGGGCGTACGCCATCGGGTGCATGGGAAAATGCACAAATCGGTGGATGTCGCTTTGCTCCAGAAGAAATTAGGCGATGCTTGCGGTATCTGCTGTCAGAAGGTATCCGAAGCCGAAGCCTTTGCCCGGGGTGGGATTATGGATGTTCTGGTCTCAAACCAGGTGTGTGACCCAGCCAAAATTGACCGCCTTGTGCGCCTACCGAAACGGGGGGCGCGGACCATTGTCTGTGTTGATGATATTGACAATGTTGCAGACCTATCGACCGCCACACAAAAGCACGGCACAAACATTGAATGCCTCGTCGAGATCGATGTTGGTGCCGGACGCTGCGGTGTGACAACGACCGAAGCTGCCCTAGAAATTGCCAAGGCGATCGACGGAGCGGACGGCTTGAAGTTCGCGGGAATTCAGGCTTACCAAGGTTCCGTGCAGCACCTTGATAGCTATGATGCGCGCAAACAAAAAATCGACATCGTGGTGGACATGGCTCGCGAAGCAATTGATGCGATGAAGGCTGAGGGTTTAAGCTGTGACATCGTCGGTGGTGGCGGCACTGGGAGTTATTACTTCGAAGGCACATCGAACGTCTTCAACGAACTACAATGCGGCTCCTACGCCTTCATGGATGCCGATTACGGTCGCATTCTTGATAAGGGCGGCAACCGTATTGATGACGGGGAATGGGAAAATTCGTTATTTATCCTGACCTCCGTCATGAGCCACGCTAAGACCGATAAGGCCATCTGTGATGCCGGATTGAAGGCCCAGAGTGTTGATTCGGGTCTGCCGGTAATTTTCGGTCTTAGTGACGTGGAATATATAAAATGCTCCGACGAGCATGGCGTTATTTCCGACCCGAAGGGCAAGCTTAAGGTCAACGATAAACTTAAACTTGTGCCCGGCCACTGCGATCCGACGTGTAACGTTCACGACTGGTACGTGGGTGTCCGTGGCGGTAAAGTTGAGTGTTTGTGGCCAGTGACAGCCCGCGGCATGGCTTATTGAGGCACGAGACATGTAATTTGTTGGTTGGCGTCCGCTACTGGCTAGAAGGAGAAGTCGAAGCGACCTCCCGATCATGACCGCTTTTCTACGCACAGCGGACATAATTTGTCACGATGTCTGCTATTAGGGGGTGAAGCAGAAGTAATTTGGGGCAGGTGAAAAGGGCCGCTGTTGACCCAGGCTGTGTCAAAACGCGAAGCATGATATGATTCTCCCATAGTTTTGGCGGGAGAGTTTTATGAAGCGTTTTGTCGAAGGTGAAGACCGCAGCCAGAGCACATTGTTTCCCGAACGACTGGATGATTATGTTGGCGAGGCCAATCCGGTTCGTGTGGTGGATGTGTTTGTTGATGAGTTGGATTTAGGTGGTCTGGGCTTTAGCCGAGTTGAACCTCTGGCGACTGGCAGACCGGGTTACCATCCTTCTGCTTTGTTGAAGCTTTATATTTACGGCTACCTCAACCGGGTTCAATCGAGCCGTCGTTTGGAAAGTGAAGCGGGACGTAATGTTGAAGTGATGTGGCTGACGGGTCGCTTGGTTCCGGATCACAAGACGATTGCAAACTTCCGTAAAGACAATGGCAAAGCGATCCGTAAAGTCTGCGCTCAGTTCGTTGGCCTGTGTCGCCAGTTAAACTTATTCGCGGATGCAAGCGTGGCAATTGATGGTAGTAAGTTCAAAGCAGTGAATACCCGTGATAAGAACTTCACGCGGGGCAAGGTGAAGCGTCACATGGATCAGATTGAGGAAAGTGTTGCTCGCTATCTGCATCAACTGGACAGCGCAGATCGGCAAGAACCTTCTCGTGCGCGAACGATGACGACGGAACGCTTGAACAGCAAAATTGAGACGCTCAAAGACGAGATGCAGCGCTTGCAAAAGCTTGAAGCTCGGATGCTCGCAACGCCCGGCCAGCAGATATCCCTGACGGATCCTGATGCCAGATCAATGGCAACGAGTGGCCGGGGCAGTGGCATGGTCGCTTACAATGTGCAGTCCGCCGTGGATACCACGCATCATTTGATTGTTGCCCATGAGGTGACTAATTCTGGTTCCGACCGCTCCCAACTCTCGACCATGGCCAAGCAGGCGAAAGCAGCTCTTAAAACAGATAAGCTGGAGGTTGTTGCCGACCGGGGTTACTTCAAGAGCGAAGAGATCCTCGCCTGCGATAAAGCTGGAATTACAGTCACGCTTCCTAAACCACAGACCTCAAACAACAAAGCCAGGGGCCGTTTTGTTAAGCCGGACTTTCGATACGTGAGCGAAGACGATGTCTACATTTGCCCTGCCGGTGAGCGCTTAAATTATCATTTTACAAATGTCGAAGCGGGGCTCGCCTTGCGTCACTATTGGACGACCGCTTGCCAGAGTTGTGCCATCAAAAGCCAATGCACCACGGCTAAAGAACGCAGGATCAGACGCTGGGAACATGAACATGTTCTGGAGGACGTTCAGCGTCGTCTCGACGAGCATCCAGAGAAAATGCGCCAAAGACGTGAAACGGTTGAACATCCCTTCGGTACCATAAAATCCTGGATGGGATATACCCACTTCCAGATGAAGACCCTGAAACGGGTTGGCACGGAAATGGCGTTGCACGTACTGGCCTACAATCTCAAACGCGTCATGAACATCATCGGTATTCGCCCGCTGATCGCGGCAATGAGGGCCGTATAAGCGTTCATCGGCTTTGAATGAGCCAAATCCAACAAAAAACTAAATATAACGGCACATGCGGGCACCCCAACCCACGAGAGATAAAGAAAATGATAAAACCAAATTCTGAGCCTCAAAACCTATCGCCAGATTAAATTGCTTAAACAGCGAACGTTTTGACACAGCCTGGACCCAAAGCGGACTCAATGTCCTAGTGAAATCGAAGCAGGATATAAGTTGCAAGCGCAAAGCCGATTGTTGGGACAGTCCCTTAAAACAATCCGTTCGCCTTCTGCACGGCCCGTACATAATGGATAATTGTTGCTAGCTGTTGCTCAGTTATGCCGGGGACCGGCTTCATATTTCCGAACTGCCAGTGATGGGCACGGGCCCCACGGATTGCTGCTATATAGAATGAACCGTCTGCATGATGGCCGGGGTGATAAATTCGGCTGATAAATGTTGGCCCTTTATCGGAACCTCCGGCTGTTTTTCCATGACAGGAGGCGCAATAAATATCGTAGTTTGCTTTGCCCTGATTAATCTTTGGCGTCTTCTTCGGTTCAATCGGGTTATCGTAAATTGCCTTTGGACCCCCAATAGCGGGCTGAATTGAAATCGCTATGCTCCCGACGATGAGCACCGTTCCTAACAGTGTGTACCATTTCCCGATATGCGCCATCTCACCACTCCTATTATTAGGGGTTTTAATCCTCGATCATTTGCTCAAAACCAGAAACTAACTCCTGCTAGGAAATACAGGTTGTCCGTTTCTTCTTCTTCCTCTCTGGCAAATTTTGCCGTCGCACCGAATTTCTTTTCCCAGTGAAGGCCAACGTAAGGCGCGAACTTTCGCTTTATCTCATAACGAAGGCGAAGGCCGAGTTCCAAATCATTGACCCCGGCACCAGAGGCAATTTCCGTATCCTCACTGAAGGCAACGTTCATCTCTAATAATGGCTGAAGGATCAATTTTTGGGTAAGCAAGAAATCCTTTTCCGCCTCAAATCTGAAAGATACATCTCCCGTTTCACTAATGAACAAGTCAGCATCCATTTCCACGTATTGTTTTGCCAGACCTTGGAAACCAATGACCCCATAGGTTCTGTTCGGATTTGGGCGAAGGTCGTGACGAATACCAACATTAATATCGAAGAACTCGCTGACGGGACGGCGATAGAGGAACTGGAGCTCAGCCGCTTCCAGTTCTTCGCCAGCAGGCTTCTCGCCTTCTGACTTAAAAGCCAGGCGGTGATCATCGTTTCCGATCCACGCATTAACATCCCAAGCGGAAACATCCGTTCCGTCGGTCATTCGGTGTTCAAGTTGTTCGACCTGAAGGAATGTATAGATGGTGTCATCAAGGCCCGCCGCTCGGGGCGACTGGCCCGGCAAGAGAAGCAACGCGGCGAGTGCGACGCTGCTGAGGGTTAAGGTAGACTTCTTCATCGGGCTACCTCTGCGACCTTACGTTCGACGACAACCTTGCGGAACATGCCCGAGGCCATGTGATACATAAGATGGCAATGAAATGCCCATTGGCCTTCCGCGTCAGCCTCGATATCTGCGTTGACGGTTGTTCCCGGCGAGATGGATAGGGTGTGCTTCGCAGGATTATACTTGCCGCTACCATTATCAAGAATTTGCCACATGCCATGCAGATGCATGGGGTGGGTCATCATCGTATCATTGACGAACTTAAAGCGGACGCGCTCGCCATATCTAAGCTTGATAGGTTCGGCATCCGAAAACTTAGTGTCGTTAATCGTCCAAATATAACGTTCCATATTTCCGGTTAGGCGAACGACAATTTCCCTGTCGGCTTTTCGAAGTTTGTAAAGTGGCCTGAATGCTTTTAGATCCGCGTAAGATAAGAACTTTCCGCCATTTGCAGCCTTTGGCATCAAGCCGCTGCCAGCGGCATAAAAAGGATCGGCCTTTTTAGCCTTCGGGCCTTGTCCAGAATGGTTCATGCCCTTGTGAGCACCACCCTTCATTACCGACCCATCAGCCATGACGTGGCTTCCCTTTGCCATGTTCATACTTCCATGATCCATTTTGCCGTGATCCATCTTCATGGCGCTATGGTCCATTTTCCCTTGATCCATCTTCATGGAACCATGGTCCATTTTCATGCTTCCATGATCCATGCCACCATGTCCGCCCATATCGGCCATGGTCAGAAGTTGTTTTGGACGGGGCCCCGGAACCTTTGCTGCCATGCCCATCTCGGGGGCCAAGGTACCCCGGGCGTGACCGGTTCGCGCCATAGTCTCAGCAAAAATTGTATAGGCCTTATTCTCTGTCGGGCGAACAATTACATCATAGGTTTCCGCCACGGCGATGCGAAACTCATCGACTGGCACGGGGCGGACATTGTTGCCGTCCGCCTGTACCACAGTCATTTTTAATCCGGGAATTCGAACGTCGAAATAGGTCATTGCCGAAGCATTCACGAAGCGGAGACGGATACGTTCACCAGGCTTAAAAAGCTCTGTCCAATTTTGCTTCGGGTTCTTCCCATTCATGAGAAAGACGTAGCCACCAACGTCTGCGATATCAGATGGCAGCATCCGCATGTCACCCCAATCCATTCTGTCGGATACCGCCGCACCAAGGCCCATTTTCTTTACGTCATCGAAAAAGGTACCCGCTGTCCGCTGCTGGTAGTTGTAATAGTCCGAACTCTTTTTCAAATTGGATAAGATGTCTTGCGGGCTATCGGTTGGATGCCAATCAGATAGTACGACGACATATTCTTTGTGATAGCGGAAGGGTTCTCTTTTCTTTGAATCAATTATGATGGACCCATAGACACCTGCCTGCTCCTGAAGCCCCGAATGACTGTGATACCAATACGTACCGCTTTGCTGCGCTGGGAAGTTATAGGTAAAAGTCGTACCCGCTTTTATCCCCGGGAAACTGATACCCGGCACGCCGTCTTGTTGGTACGGCAGGATCAATCCATGCCAATGAATTGACGTATCTTCATCAAGCTTGTTCGTCACATTAATCGTCAGATTTTCGCCTTCCTTGAAACGAAGGACCGGCCCTGGCACTTTTCCATTAATCGTCAGGGCGGTTTGGTCTTCGCCTGAGACGTTAATGGTCCCCTCGCCAATTTCTAAATTATAGGTTCCAGCGAAGGCTGAGGTTGACGTAATCGCCAAGACCATAAGCGAGCTCAAAGCCGCCGTTCTGACGGCGCGCAGAATTGATGTCTTCATAAAATTATCCAATTGATCAAAGATTATTTAAAGTTTACCGGACCCATCATGCCGGATTCATAGTGCCCGGGAATATTACAGGCGAACTCCAGCTTGGTTTTCTGGGTGAATTTCCAGATGATCTCACCCGATTTACCGGGCTCCAATAAAATGCTGTTGGGATCATCATGCTTCATTGAATGACCACCACCGTGGTCCATCTTCATGCGATCATGATTAATGCGATCAACCTCAATCATTCCGTGTTCCATCATGACCGCCATTTCTTTCTGGTGGGCTTTGTGCATGGAAGCGGTGCCAAGGCCAAATTCATGGAGGGCTTCGCCTTTATTGATGACCTTGAAGCGGATGGTTTCGCCAGATTTGACGGAAATGGTTTCCGGCTCGTAGAAGTTATCTTTCATCATGACCGTAATTGTGCGCGTAACCTCAGCTGCTTTTCCCGGCTCGCCAATGCTCCCCATGTTTCCATGGTGTCCGCCACCATGTTGCCCGCCATCCATTTTCATATGGCCACCGCTGCTATTGCCATGTCCATGACCTGGTTCGCCCGCCGCTGCCATTGCATCAGGCATTATGGCAAGTGAAATCATTGCAAAGGCCGCTGTTCCTGCCGCCAATATCTTTATTACTGAAAAACCGTCCTTAGATTGCATCTTTAAATCCCTTTAGTATTGCTAAAATTCGTCGGTTCTTCGGCATCAATTTACTTAACAATAGCTTCCGGGAGAACGACATGCTTTGTATATGGTCCTTCCAGTTACTGGAAGGTCAATAGGCGACGGAAGATAATTGTAAGTGGTGGTCTTATAAACGGTATGTTTAATTTACAAACTTCCGCTTTTGGCTAAAAACGGACTCTATCATAGCACCCTAAAAACGTCTGCTTTTCTACGGTTAGCAGAAGTCGAAAACTCAAAATCCAATTTTTTAGATTTGATGTCTGCTTGTAGTGGGTGAAGCGGAAGTCATTCGAGGTCTGTAATTTAGTCTGCTGGCAACCCAGGCTGTGTCAAAACGCGAAGCATGATATGATTCTCCCATAGTTTTGGCGGGAGGGTTTTATGAAGCGTTTTGTTGAAGGTGAGGATCGCAGCCAAAGCACATTGTTTCCCGAACGACTGGATGATTATGTTGGTGAGGATAATCCTGTTCGCGTCGTCGATGTGTTCGTTGATGAACTTGATCTCGGTGGTCTGGGCTTTAGCCGAGTTGAGCCTCTGGCGACTGGCAGACCGAGTTATCATCCTTCGGCTTTGCTGAAGCTTTATATCTACGGCTACCTCAACCGGGTTCAATCAAGTCGCCGTTTGGAACGCGAAGCGGGACGTAATGTTGAAGTGATGTGGCTGACGGGTCGTCTGGTGCCGGATCACAAAACGATTGCCAACTTCCGTAAAGACAATGGCCCTGCTATCCGTAAAGTCTGCGCTCAGTTCGTTGGGCTATGCCGCCAGCTTAATCTTTTTGCCGATGCCAGCGTAGCGATTGACGGAAGTAAATTCAAAGCCGTCAACACCCGCGACAAGAACTTCACACGAGGCAAAGTGAAGCGTCGTATGGATCAGATTGAGGAAAGTGTTGCTCGCTACCTGCACCAGCTGGACAGTGCTGATCGGCAAGAACCTTCTCGTGCACGAACGATGACGACGGAACGCTTGAACAGCAAAATCGAGACACTTAAAGATGAGATGCAACGCTTGCAAAAGCTTGAAGCCCAGATGCTTGCAACGCCGGGTCAGCAGATATCCCTTACTGACCCTGATGCCCGATCAATGGCGACAAGTGGCCGGGGCAGTGGCATGGTCGCTTACAATGTGCAATCTGCCGTGGATACCACGCACCATCTGATTGTTTCCCATGAGGTTACCAATTCAGGCTCTGACCGCTCCCAACTCTCCACCATGGCGAAGCAGGCGAAAACGGCCCTCAAGACGGACAAGCTCGATGTTGTTGCTGACCGTGGTTACTTTAAAAGTGAAGAGATCATGGCCTGTTATGAGGCAGGCATTACAGTCACGCTTCCTAAACCACAGACATCGAACAACAAAGCCAAAGGCCTTTTCGTAAAGCCCGATTTTGTCTATCTGGCCGACGAGGATGTTTATCGATGTCCTGTCGGTCAATACCTGAAATACCGCTTCACCCGCGAAGAAAGAGGGCTGATGTTACGCCGCTATTGGAGCAGCGTTTGTCAGGATTGTGCGATCAAGGACCAATGTACCCCGAGCAAGCAACGCAAGGTCACTCGCTGGGAACATGAACATGTTCTCGAGGCTGTCCAGCAACGTCTCGATGAACACCCTGAGAGAATGCGCCAGCGTCGTGAGACAGTTGAGCATCCGTTCGGAACCATCAAATGCTGGATGGGATACACCCACTTCCAGATGAAGACACTAAAACGGGTCGGCACCGAAATGGCGCTGCATGTGCTGGCCTACAATCTCAAGCGTGTCATTAACATCATCGGCATCCTCCCGTTGATCGCGGCCATGCAGGTGGCGTAAGCCGTGCCAGCACTCGTTTACGCGTATATATAGGCAAATAAACCCCTCATAACCGCAATATCCGACTCACCAGTCCCCGTCAGAAAAAATCCCGCCAAAACTACTTCGAAAACAATCAACACCACAAACGCATCGTACAGAAAAAATCAGCGAGCGTTTTTACACAGCCTGGACCCAAAGCGGACAATTGGTCGAAATAGCAATGTATTCAGGCCCAACGCCGCCTCAATCTTAAAGAGAAATTACTCATGAAACCGCTTTAGACGGCTAGTTCCCTGTGATAGCGTCTGCGACAGACCTAATATTAGTCACTCGGGAGATTAAATCTTTTGGAAACAGTTGGCGCGTCACTTCATGAGCTACCGTGGTTTCTTGCCTATATGGGCACAGCCGTGGCTCTGACTTTGGTTTACGTGGTCGTTTACATGTGGGTTACACCGCATGATGAGATCGGCTTGATTCGGGAGAATAATGCGGCGGCTGCGACAGCGTTCGGAGGAAGTTTGCTTGGTTTCTGTTTGCCGCTTGCGAGTGCAATTACGAATTCTGCTTCGTTGGCAGATTGCGCTATATGGGGTGGAGTTGCGTTGATCGTTCAAATTGTGATTTTCTTTTTTGTGCGTATCCCTGTTCCTAAGATTTCAGAACGAATTGAGAAAAATGAAATTGCCAGCGGTGTCTGGCTAGGTGGGGCGTCATTGGCCGGTGGTCTATTAAACGCTGCGTCGATGACGAGCTAATCAGGTTGGAGAGAATAAGATGAAACGCCGAAGTTCAATTTCTGTTGGTTTGATGATGAGCGTGAGCTTGATCGCCTTGTCCGCATGCGAAGAACCAAGAGTCGATGCGTCGGTCTACGAAAGTGTAGAGCAGTGTAAGCGAGATCCGTTGGGAAACCCTGATCAGTGCGAAAGTAATTTCAAAGAAGCGAAGGCTCAACACGCTGCCGTTGCACCAAAATATGCTACGAAAGAAGATTGCGTTGCAGATTTTGGCGCCGAGAAGTGTGAAAAAGCACCATATCAAACTTCCACCGGTGGTTCTGTATTTATGCCATTAATGGCGGGATACATGATGGGATCGCTTCTTGGCGGTCGGAGAATGGGCGCGCAGCCGCTTTATCGCTCAACCTCCAGCCCTGGTACATTCCGGACAGCCGACAATAAAAGTGCCGGATCAAAGACGGGACGAACCCAAGTCGCGAGATCAGCCACCAGCAAGCCTTCCGTAAAAAGCACAACGATGAGACGGGGCGGGTTTGGGTCTTCCGGGCGCCGGTTTGGATCAGCGGCGACGTGATTAAACCTATCACGTTTACAATCTCTTAGATTCAATGTTGCGTATTCCTGTAAACGAGCGACCGGACCTCAGGCGTGCGGCCTCAGAGCACGGCCTGGAATATAGCGCCAACGACGGCATCACGGGTTGGGATGAAAGCGCCTACTACCAATTTTGCATGCGCGAGATTGACGAGGATTTAAAAGCACCTGCCGAAGAACTTGAAGGTATGTGCATGGAGGTTGTGGACCGTGCCATAACCGATGAGCAGGTTTTACAACGCCTAGGCATTCCGGAACATTTTTGGGACTACATCGCGAACAGCTGGCGCTCGAGCGAAAGAAACTTATATGGGCGAATGGACCTCTCATATTCCGGAAAAGGCCCGGCGAAACTCTTGGAATATAATGCCGACACACCAACGGCGCTTTATGAAACTGCGGTGTTTCAATGGGAATGGTTTGAACAAGCCACGGAGTTGGGGCTAATCCCAGAAGGCGGTGACCAATTAAATGATGTTCACGAAAGCATCGTCCAAGCTTTCCCATTTTTGGGAATCAACGAGTTAGCTCACTTCGCGTGCAATTACGATATTGAGGATGATAAAGGGACACTCCAATACCTAGAAGAATGTGCGCAAGAGGTGGGGTTGGAAACATGCTTTCTCGCGATGGAAGAGATTGGTCTAAACGACCACGGGCAACTTACTGATCTAGAGGACCGGGCCATTCGAACATTGATAAAGTTATATCCCTGGGAATGGATTATGGCGGAAGAATTTGGCTCGCAGGTGCCGACGAGCGGTGTTCGGTTTATCGAACCACCTTGGAAGGCTATCCTATCTAACAAAGGTCTAATGCCTTTGTTATGGGGGATGTTCGAAGGCCATCCCAATTTACTACCGGCTTATTTCGAAGATGATCCAGCCGCTGCCGAACTTGTCGGTACCGGCAGCTATGTCCGTAAACCAATGCTCTCTCGTCAAGGGGCGAATATTGAGATCGTTAAGAATGGTCAAACCCACTATAAAAGTGATGGGCCGTACAGCGAAGACGCGCACATTATCCAGGGCTTTCAGCCCTTGCCCGAATTTGAGGGGTGTTATCCGCTTGTTGGGTGCTGGCTGGTTGCGAGCAAAGCCGTTGGATTGTGTATACGGGAGGATAAAACGTTGGTCACGAGTAAGGACTCTCAGTTTGTTCCTCATATTATCTTGGACTGAATGCCGCAAAGCATAGGGAGCTCTAAACGACAATGAATGTCGAAGATAATTCAGCCGATAACGTTCCAGGATTGATGCCAGGCAAATATGGCATTGAGCTGATCCTCGATCTACATGGTTGTGATGACTCCAAATTCACCCGCGATAGCATTACTGAATATTTTGAACGTTTGTGTGTGCTCATCGATATGCAACGTGAAGACCTTCATTTTTGGGACGACGAAGGTGTTCCTGAAAAAGACAAACAAACGTCTCCTCATACGCAGGGTACATCAGCAGTCCAATTCATCCTCACCAGTTCGATTGTCATCCATACGCTTGATCAATTAGGAGCGGTTTATATCAACATTTTTTCGTGCAAAGAATACGACCCAAAAGTGGCAGAGAAGTTTTCGGTCGAATGGTTCGGTGCTACGGATTGTTCCGCCAGATTTTTGGATCGAGTTTGAAGGAAACCTCATGCAGTTGATCGAGCGGCAAATCTCTATCCCGGCAGCGCCTGGCCATCGAAACATAATTGCCCATATTCAAAAGGCCGTTGAGTTTCGATTGGAGGAGGGGGCAGTTCCCGTACGTTTCGCAATTACGGGCATGGATGACACCCAATACCAATGCGAGTTTGGGATGCTCGGTGGAGTAGATGCCGCCACTACAGAAGGGCTTCGGTCGGTTTTTCATTTTGTGCCGCGTAAGATTGAGCGCACGGACGAATTCAACGCAATCTTTTTAGTGCCAACAGGAATCGGTTCTGAAATCGGGGGGCATGCCGGGGATGCCACGCCCGCAGCGCGTGTGCTGGCAGAAGCATGCGACCGTTTAATCACGCATCCAAATGTCGTCAATGCGTCAGACCTAAATGAAATGCCGGAGAACGCGCTTTACGTCGAAGGCAGCGCAATTACGCGTCTAATGATGGGTACTGCTGCCTTACAGCGCGTGCGGTCAAATCGTGTCCTGATGATTATCGACGATCATGAAATTGAGATGTTTGCGAATGATACCATCAATGCAGTCAGTGCTGCACGTGCGACCTATGGTCTTGATTGTTCCAAGGTGGTTAAACTCGATCCTCCGCTCCGTATGACAGCTGAATTTATGAAGTCGGGTAGAGCCGCTGGAGAAATAGAAGGGCTCGATCGCATTCGCGCTGTTTTGGACGAAAACCAGGGCACGTTCGATGCGGTGGCGATTGCTTCTGTTATTGAGGTCGATGATGACTATCACGAAGGATATTTCCACTGCGATGGTGAGATGATTAATCCATGGGGCGGTGTGGAAGCCATGCTGACGCATGCGGTGTCGATGCTTTATGAAATTCCGGCGGCTCATTCTCCTATGCTTGAAAGTCAAAAGGTTGCGAATTTTGATCTAGGTGTGGTCGACCCAAGACTTGCTGCCGAAGCCGTATCGTTGACATTTATTCAGTGCATGCTGAAGGGCTTACAACGCAGTCCCCGCATCGTGACCGACCCCGATGCGATGCGAGAATCAGGCTTGCTTACGGCTGCTGATGTGTCCTGCCTCGTCATACCTGATAAATGTGTCGGCCTCCCTACTTTAGCGGCACTTGAACAAGGTATCCCTGTCATCGCTGTTCGCGAAAATACAAACTTGATGGAAAATGACTTAGGCCTTCTCCCGTGGGCAGACGGGCAATTACATGTGGTTGATAATTACTGGGAAGCTGTTGGCGTGATGACGGCAATCAAAGCGGGCATTACACCAAACTCACTTCGTCGACCCTTGGGCGCCACACGAGTCGAAGATAGAAAAATAGACTCACAAACTTCAATGACTGACGAAGAGGAACGGATTATTAATTCCTGAAGCAGACGTATCTCTCCCCATAGAAACTGGCGTTTTAATTTCGGAAGAAGTGCATCCAATTGAAGTGGCTTAGGCCACTTCATAGTGTCCGCTTGTGGCTTAACCGGACATAAAACAAGTTGTAGTTTTTTATAAAAATGTCCAAGATTTTGACTGTCATACGAATTCTTCCCGAATGCCTTTGCCAACGCCGATGGCCGAAACCCTTCGCCATAACGATCATCTGTGCCCCCATTACTCGACCAGCCACCCATTACCCGTACCGCCTCTAGACCAACATAGACCTCACAAAAGGTATCCCGGAAATTGTAACCGAAAGAATGGAATGAGGTTTTGGCGGCTTATCTGAACGCGCATCGACATTAACCCGCTCCTCTGTATAATTACCCCATCAAATGACGAAACGGATACTTAGAGAGTATTGACGGTGAGCAAAGCTACAAAAAAATCTGTGGTAACCGCAGCGGCCGCGTCTAGAGGAAAGTCCAGTCAGACACTGTTACCGCAGGTCAACACGGTCACAATCAATGATTTATTGGAGGTCCTGGCACTCGGCCTTCGGGATTTTCGGATGGCACCGGCCTATGGTCTGCTATTTAGCGGAATTTACGTGGTCGGTGGGTGGATGCTAATCTTGTTTCTCCTTTATTTCGATTTGCCCTACCTAGTTTACCCGCTTGCCGCTGGATTTGCCATGATCGCGCCATTTATCGCGACGGGCTTTTATATTGTAAGCCGACATCTGGAAGACAACGTGGATAACAAGGCGCAACACCTTTCCTGGAGTGTTGTCGTAAGCACGGTGACATTGATGTTTCGTCGTGACCTGGGCTGGATGGCATTGGTTACCGGATTTTCCCTATTTATTTGGATGGATATCGCCGCACTCCTGTCATTCGGATTTATGGGCTTTCGGCTTTTTAGTTTTTCGGAGCTGATGAGTATTACCTTCACCACCCCCACAGGCTGGTTATTCTTGCTCGTTGGGAACACCGCCGGGGCGCTTATATCATTCGGAGTGTTTTCCTACTCGGTCATCTCCATTCCAATGCTGTTTCATCGAGACATTGATTTCATAACAGCGATGTTGACCAGCGTCCGGTTCGTGATCAAGAACCCACGCGTTATGGCCGCGTGGTGTCTCACTATCGCCGCACTGATCGCGCTTTCATTACTCTCGGGCCTGATCGGATTATTTGCGACTCTGCCTGTATTGGGCCATGCCACGTGGCATTTGTATCGCCGCAGCATCGCAGACTCGTAGCTTAGGCTGCGGCTTCCCAGATTGTACTAAAGTAATGACCCATCATATAAATGTAAAAAATTGAACGTTTGAGCATTTTCGACTCTTGATTGCCGCATTTTTAGCGATAGCTTTATTTGACGGTCGTTACCGGACATGAGGCCAGCATTCGTGCTCGAGGTAGCAGTGTCTTTGGTGCAGATGCCGATACCATGCTGATGCTAAAACGTGTCGAAAAGGAAATGCAAGTCACGTTAGATATGACCAAACAGAAGGATGCAGCCGAATGGGAAACGCCCAAGCTGATCCAACTCGACACGGTTCACCTATCACCTGAAGAAAACAGCCTTGTCACAGTTAGGCCAACCGCTGCCGATGCCCAAAAGATCAAAAATACGCAGTTACACCAGAGATCTAAACACAATCCCCAACGCGACCCAATTGTCATGGACATACTCGACAAGGCTGTCGAAGAAGTGCTCGCATCTTATCCCGCAAAAATTTGGACCACAACTGATCTAGCCGAAGCGGTGGCCATGCGCGAGGATATTAAACCGTTAAGCTCAACCCTAAAACGCCGCACGCTGAAAGACTTACGTGAAGATACCTCGAGGCGTGCCAACAAGCTATACGATCCTGCTACGAAGCGGTGGATTTGGCGGAAATAAGCCATGTGTGCCGAACACGACAACCAACTCCCGAGGTTGTCCGATACGTTGTCTCTTTGGACAAGTAAAAGGACAAGTTCGAGGTTGTCCAACACCCTAGTTTTCTGCAGTTATTTGGCAACCGATGGACAACTTTACTTGCCTCAATTTTCTAGGGGTAAGGTTTTCCTACCTACCCCAAGAAAAGAAATTTTGTCGTGAGAGGATTCGACTGTAGGTATCCTATCGAGCAAACATATGATGAAACTAAAACGGACTATGGTATCACGTGATTCTGCCCAAAGAGCTTTCACGATTCCTTGGCTAGTCCGTAGTCATACATGGCTGGCGTAACCTCATTCGATTGGCGGTTAATCTTGATCCGACATAGTCGTTGTAATTGCCTCCCACGTTTCAACGAGTGCGGGGATCACGTGAGATACGCCTAGATGTACGAGAGATCGCTAAGCCGCTTGATAAAAACGCAAAATAACCAACAATTAGACCAATAAAAATTAGCAAATTTATGCCTAACATTGCCTAACTTTTAGGGTATAGAAAATTAGGATTTTGGCGGGCCTTAGCAATATATGATAATGCTTGATATTGGCGTCGGGCCAGAGTGCTAAATATGGAGCCAAAATGGTAACGGCGAGGTTTTTGAGAATGTGGTTGCCGATATCGTGGGCCACGAGAAGACGACCATGACCTACGGGCTTTACTCGGGCGGGTTATCGCTGGTGGTAAAACGTGAGGCACTCGATAAGCTGGCTTACTGACTTCCGCAATCTGGTGCATGGCGGACGCAATCGATTTTAGGCAGACGTTCTGGCACATAGTGTCCGCTTTACCCCGGTGGTCTCAATTGATCGACGCAACACTTTATCTTAAACGCAAAGATGGAGTGTTTAATTATGGTTCAAAGATATCGTCGTGGTTTTACGGTCGCGGAGCGAACAGAGATGTGGGATCGCTGGCAACGTGGGGAGTCATTAAGAGCAATTGGCCGAGCGTTCGGGAAGCCGTCCTCATCGATTTATTTTCAGATATCTCCATTGGGAGGGATACGGCCACCACCCCGCCTCCGCTCGAAGCTAGCTTTAACATTGGCAGAACGTGAAGAGATATCCCGTGGGATCGTGGCGCAGCAGTCCATCCGGTCAATGGCTTTGTCGCTCGGCCGCTCGCCTTCAACAGTAAGTCGTGAAGTCCGTCGCAATGGTGGCTATGGTAAGTACCGGGCTACAAGGGCCGATAAACGGGCCTGGGATCGTACTTGTCGACCAAAGCAATGTAAATTGGCGGGGTCACAATGGTTGCGAAGGGAGGTATCAAAGAAGCTCAGGCTGCACTGGTCGCCTGAGCAGATAGCCGGATGGCTTAAACGAGTGCATCCTGGAGATGAGGCTTATCACGTGTCACATGAGACGATCTATCGCAGCTTATTCGTTCAAGCCCGCGGTGTGCTTAAAAAAGAGCTACAGCACTACCTCAAATCCAAGCGCACCATCCGCCGCTCCAAACACGCTACGCAGAAAGGCAGTGACCATGGGCAAATCAAAAATATGATCTCAATTCGTGAACGTCCGGCCTCAGTTGAAGACCGAGCCGTACCAGGTCATTGGGAAGGTGATCTTATCACTGGATCAAAGAACAGCCATATCGCGACCCTGGTGGAGCGTCATACGCGTTATGTGATGTTGGTGAAGGTAACCAGGAAGGATACCCAAACGGTTGTTTCTGCCCTTACCAAGCATGCCAAGAAACTGCCAGCCGAGCTCTACAAATCTCTGACCTGGGATCGGGGTAAGGAACTTGCGGCACATCAGCAGTTTACTTTGGCAACTGATATCGATGTTTACTTCTGTGATCCGCAAAGTCCTTGGCAGCGCGGATCGAATGAGAATACAAATGGATTGCTCCGACAATACTTCCCCAAGGGAACGGACTTGTCGGTGCACTCGCAGGCTCATTAAAACAAGGTGGCGCGACAGCTCAATGAACGGCCTCGCAAAACATTAGAGTTTGAAACGCCAGCAGAGAGATTTAACGCATGTATTGCGTCGATCGGTTGAGGTCGCAACCCTATTAGCAGACGTTATCAGGAGGTGGCAGGAACTTCTCCTTCTAGCCAAAACCGGACATATACGGAAAACTTGATTTAGGTCAAAGATGGCCGGGCGCAGGTTGGTTAACCTGCCCTCCCCGGTATGTGCCCGGGATTCTTTAAATAGCAATGGGTATGGTGATGGCTGGCTTGACGAAGGAGCAAATTAACAGGTACCGCGCAGATGGGTATTACTATCCGCTCGACGCTTTGACTGAGGACGAGGTCGCCCGATACCGGGAAGGACTATCAATAACGGAGGAGCACCTCGGTGGCCCCTTGACGCGAGTTGATAAAAAGTACTCCCACAACCTGCACCTTCTGTACCGCTGGGCCGACGAATTGGTTCATCACCCGGCAATATTAGATGTTATCGAAAGTCTATTAGGACCTAATATCGTCCTCTATACCTGCCGTATTTTCATCAAAGAACCTAAGTCGGACGGCATTACCGCATGGCATCAGGATTCCACATACTTTGGACTTCGGCCTCATGATCATGTGACCGCTTGGGTGGCGTTGTCTGATGTCGATATGGAAAGCGGTCCCATTGAGTTCGCGAAGGGAAGCCACATCAGGGGACAGCTCTTGCAAAAAAGTAACGTCATTCCAAACAGCGTTAACACGGCGGGCCAAATTACTGTGGAATGGTTTGATAAATCTGATACCGAAATAGGCTTGTTGAAACCGGGCCAATTTTCCCTGCACCATACGTGTACACTTCATCAGTCCGGTCCCAACAATTCGGACCGCCCGCGCATTGGTCTCGCGCTCAGTTATATCTCCACGCGGACGCACAATGTCGGCTCAGTCCGTATGCCCGCATCTCTCGTTCGTGGCCGTGACGAGCATGGGAACTTTGACTTTCAGTCGCGCCCAAAAGTAGACTTAGGACCAGAGGAAACCAAACGCCACGCTGGGGCACATGCGCTCTATATCAAAAATTTCTATGAGCAGTTGGAATTGCACGAAGCCGAGTTGCCTGCGGTTGCTTCGTAAACTGCACTAAATAACTGTTGCAGGAGCACCAGTAGCCTAAATATCAGTTCTTCACATTTTGGAGCTTGTTGTTCGATGACCGCACTCACTTCTCCCCCGGCCCACCATTTCGACGATCCAAGTTCGTGGACGGTCGACACCATTACGTCCGACGATTACCTGTTCGCTATTCCCGATGACGCCTTGGCCGAAATATTGGACCTTGCGCATTTCTTCGAGCGCAATCCGATCATCGTCGAAGCCATCACCCCGGACGATTTTGATATCCCGGCGATCCGTCAATTCATGAAAAAGGTCGAATATGCCTCGCGCAAGGGGCCTCGATTTGCCCTCATCGACCGCTTACCGATGGACGACATCAGCGACGATGCGGCTGTAAAGGTCTACTGGGTTCTCATGTCGCTCATGTCACGGCCGGTCGCGCAAACACTGGACGGTGTTTTTGTCTTTCCGGTCGAAGATACTGGTCGCCAGTTTGAGCCGGGCAGCGGCGTCCGTCCGGCAACGACGAATATGGAACAGAATTTCCACAACGATAATTGCTTCAACGGTATGCCGCCCGATTTTGTGACACTGCTTTGCGTCCACCCCGCCATTGACGGCGGTGGCGTTAGCCGGGTTGTCAGCCTGACCAGTGTCCACAATGATCTCGTCGACAACCACCCAGAGGTCCTCGAACGCTTGTTCGATCCCTTCTACTTCGACCGTCAGAAGGAACACCCGGAAGGCGAGCCGCTCACCATCTCGCAGCCCATATTCAGTTTCGACGACGTTCTCAAAGTCCGCTTGGGTAATTCCCTCGTACGTTCGGGATATGCAGTGAAGGGCGAATCCTTGGATGAAAAAGGACAAAAGGCCTTGGACGTTCTCACCAGTGTCGTGGAGGACCCCAAAAATTGGCTCGAGTTTAGCCTAGAGCGTGGCCAAATCGAAATCGCCAACAACCGGGAAACAGGGCATGCACGCTCCGGGTATCACGACGATCCGTCTAAGCCCAGGCGCCGATTGGAACGCCTGTGGCTTCGCGACGAAGGGCGGCGCACCTACTTGGGGTAAACGAACAATTATTTGGTGCTGTCGTCCGCTTAGGGTCCAGGCTGTGTAAAAACGCTCGCTGATTTTTTCTGTACGATGCGTTTGTGGTGTTGATTGTTTTCGAAGTAGTTTTGGCGGGATTTTTTCTG